>Ga0310916_10001376_pt1 | contig 14401 bp, 11 predicted proteins | sample GREbulkMGLF176_FD_203444 | JGI IMG/M metagenome (GOLD analysis project Ga0310916, IMG submission 203444) | Lab enrichment of tropical soil microbial communities from Luquillo Experimental Forest, Puerto Rico - GRE.bulkMG.LF176 | ecosystem: Environmental > Terrestrial > Soil > Tropical forest >...
TTCGCCCCCTGGCTGGTCCCTTCCTGTCACCTCCTGGCGAGGGCCGGTCGGGGGGTACTGGGGCTCCCAGCGCACGGCCTTGTGCGGGTAGCCCGTCGGTTGGGCAGGTGGGGATGCTGCCGGCGCTCTGGTAGGTACGGCTCCCCCCAACGCTTTCTCCCACCAGTCGATGTCCGACATCTCTACTTAGCCTCGTTCCAGTTCGTTCCTACGCCGATGTTGACCTCCAGGGGTACGTCCAGGACCGGGCGTCCCCGTAGCTGGATGCCCTCCATGGCTTCCTTGATAAACGGTATGGCGTCGTCCACCTCAGCCTCGTCGCACTCGATCACGAACTCGTCGTGGATCTGGAGCACCAGGGCGGCGTGGAACTCTCGCAGGGCGGCGTGGACCCTGACGATGGCGAGCTTGGCGATGTCGGCGGCGGTGTTCTTGCTGATCAGCCCCTCAGAGGAGTAGGCGTGTCGGTAGTCATCAACCACCAATGTGTACATCGGCTCCTCATCGAACTGCTCGATCTCTTCGATGGTCAGAGTGTGAGGCGAGAGGTGTCGATGCAGGTCGTACCAGATATATCCGTTTCCATTTCTCATAGGTTGGCTGATCGACCCAGTTTCCCCTAGCGTCTGCATGAGCCTCAGGGCGTCTCCAAGTAACTCACGGTTGACACTGGTAATCTTCTTGGCCTCGTTCCATGGCCTGGTATGCCCGTCAGCGGCGGCGTAGCCGTCAAGGAAGGCTTGCCTGCGCTCTCGGTCAAGCGTAAAAACCACGGCTGGGATTCGCTTCGTTCGGGCAGTTGCTCTGATGATGCCTAGCGAGGCCCAGTGTTCCCGTCCTGCCTTGGTGCTGCCGGAAACATCGGTACATCGACCATTGGAACCACGTCCAAATCCCGTCTTGCTGTTGGTTGCTCCCTTGATGGGTAACAAGGCAAGGTACCGACAGAATCGGTCTGCATCTTCAGTTTCGTAGGGGCCGAAAGTTAGCTTCCAGGTGACAGCGCCAACCGACCCGTCCCCGATCATGCGACCGGCCCAGTACCAATCCTCGACATCACGCTTCGGGTGACCCCACTCTGTGTGGGTGTCTCTTACCAGGGGCAGCCCCTTGGCCCCCATAACATTGACCCATCGGGGCCAGACCTCGTCGTTGATCAGTAGTTTGTGCCGGTTGTCGCAATCGAAGGTGCGCCCGTCACTGAGGTGGAGGCGCACACGGGGAGCTAGTCCCCGGTAAATCTTCTTAGCCATGGCCCAAGACTCCCCAGTCCAGACAACCCCCTCAGTGAAGTCGCCCAGCGGTAACCAGCCGTCAGGAGTAAGCACCCTGGTGTCAGCCGGGAGGCAGCCCTGGATCGGGTGGTTGACGGCCTGGCGTTCGGCGTAGCGCTGCAAGCCGATGTCGGAGGATGAGATGTCTTTCAGACGTCTTTTTCGCCCGTACAGGGTCTCCACGTACCCGTGGTGCAGGCAGAATCGCTTGATCTCGCTGCCCCACTTCTTGACGCCGGGGTACGCCCTGTGCCAGGCGTCGTAGACCTTCTCGGCCTCCCGCATGGAGATCCCCGACATCTCGACCACCCGGCCAGGCCCGCCCTCGAAGGCGAAGTTGAAGTTCGAGTTCTTGGCGATGGCGCGCTGCTCGACTGTGACCTCGTCCTGTGGCACTTTGTAGATGAGGCTGGCTGTCTGGGTGTGCAGGTCAAGTCCGTGGGTGTAGGCGTAGACCAGCAGCCGGTCCTTGGTCTGGTGCGCCAGGACGCGTAGCTCGATCTGGCTGTAGTCGGCCACGACCAGCACCCGGCCGCGTGGCGCCGTGAAGAGTTGGCGTATCAAGGTGGCTTCGACGGTCTCCTTGTACCTGGCCGGGATGTTCTGGAGATTCGGTTGGCTACAGTTATGAGAAATAAATCCTTGAACAAGATACGAATGGTTTTCGGCTACCTCTATGTCCCAGACACCTGCTGTTCCCACAAAGTCAACTTTTTTGACCGTAGTCTCCAGCCACGTAACTGGGCGTGAAGTCGGGAGTGTGCCGCCGCCGTCATCACGGCTAGATTGTCCAGGTCGTTGTTGGTTTTGTCCCCGTCGATGTGGTGAACGATCAAGTTGTCCGGTAACTCCTTCATCTGTAGCAGCCTCGCTCCCACTTTCCGGTGAACCAGGATGTACTTCCCGTTCTCCTTCTGCTGGAGATAACCGTGCCCAGCGGAGACCTCGCCCTGGTAGTTGTGGTGCCGGGAACCACTCTTGCCCGTCATAGGGTTCTTGCTGCCGGTCTTCGACCGTGAGTACCGGAGAGCCTGTTCGGCTTTCAGTTTCTCGGGCGACAGGTGGGTGTTCACGATGTACTGGACGTTGTGCCAGGTCGTACCTACTTGGTCTGCCACTTCGATCAGTGTTGGTCGATCCGGCCCACAGTAGATCTCCAGCACTCGGTTCACGTTGTGGGAGTCGCCCACGTATTTCTTGGAGACCGACATAGTGGTAGACCGTGCTCCCAGGTGCGAGATCACCGATAGCTGTCCAGCCCTGTGGCGTCAGGATGCGATGGTCTGCGGTGGCTACAAGGGCTGCTCCGCTATTCAACTCAACTCGGTAGGTTCTGTCAAGGCCACGATAAATCTTCCGAATCACGGGCTTCCAGGCCCCGGTGTGAGTCTGGACGAGATCACCCTCCAGGGGCAGGTAGTCCTTGAATCGGAATGACCCTCTCGACGTGAAGAGTTCGGTGTTGCCCGATACGCAACTGAGCCTGCCCGTTCGGGCAACGGCCTGGTTGAAGCTGGCCCGGATGCGCGAGTCGTCATCGATGGTGGGGATGAACCCGACCACGTAGGTGGACAGCAGCTTGTTGACTTCCTTGTACTCCAGGACACGTCGGGGGGCCTCGTGCCGTCGGGCCAGGGTCTTGAGGGCGGCGGCGGCGGTGGAGCGCTGGCCGGTCGCCGTCTCCCAGAGGCAGGGCAGCTTCAGTTCGTCGTAGAGCCACTTGCCCAGCTGCTGGGTGCTGTTGAGATTGATCTCGTGGCCCACCATGGACCGGATGCGCTCTTCGATCTCCTCTAGCTGAGACTCCAGCTTGGGACGTAGTGTCCGGAAGCCGTTGATGTCGACGTAGGCGCCCTGTTGGCGCATGGCAAGTAGTACCTGGAGCACATTCATCTCCAGGTCGAAGAGTTCGCCCAGCTTCGCCTTCTCCTCCAGGATGTGATGGAGCTTCCACCACAGCATCCAGGCCATCTTGGCGTCGGTGATCGAGTAGCGCATGGCTCGGCGCCACCCGACGCTGTACGCCTCCTCGCCCAGCTTCTCGGAGTACTTGAAGCCGATGTAGTGCTCAGCGAGCGCCCCCAGGTTGTAGGCCCGTAGGTTCTCGTTGATCAGGAAGATCATCGTCATGACATCGCCGTAGGGTGGGGGCGGGATCTCCCCGCCGTAGTACTTGGCGACGCTGAGCAGGTCGAAGCCGACGTTCTGGTTGATCTTGCGCCGCCCGGAGAAGAACAGCGGCTTCAGGGCCTTGAAGACGTCGGTGTGGTACAACTGCTGGCGCTTGTCCGGGTGGCCCATGGGTATGACGTGGGACACTCCTGGACCGGCCAGAGAGATGCACCAGACCTCGTTGGTCCGGGTGTCGAGGGCCGGCTTGTCCTTGTCAGCAGCCTTCCGGCAGAGATCGGAGCAGTAGGCGCGTCTCCTGGAAGGGATCGGGAGGCCGCAGGCCAGGCAGGGGGTGGTCCCCTCTCCATACCTTGACAGCACCCTGCGCCCTGCCTGCAGCATGCGGACCTGTCGGCCACCACGGGTCTCAACGTCGAAGGCGAACTCAGAAAACCCCGAGTAGACGTCCACCACTTCTTTTAGCTCGTCCGGGGTGACGATGGCTTTGACGAGGCTCCCACCCTCCTCGACCAGGGTCAGCACCCAGGCTTCGAATGCCCTGTAGCCCTCTACGTGATAGGGGGGTCGGGGCCGTCCCAACCGTCGCCACTTAGCCTCCACCGCAGCAGACTTGGCGATGTCCTCGTCGGTGAACATGCGCCCCCCGTGGGTACCCTCTGTCTTCTCTGTGCGGTGTGGGCCCTCGTGGTCCGGATGATCCAGGGCGCACCGCCAGGTGCTTCTGTAGTCCCAGCGGCCGTCCCCCTCCTTCCTGGGCTCCCTACGCTTGGCAGAGCACTTCGGGGGTTTCCGTGGAGGAGAGGGGCTGGAGTAATCCAGCCCCTCCCCATCCCGGTCACGGGAGCGGTTATCGGCGGCACTCCCGGCCAGGGTTCTAGTCCGAGAAGGCATCGGCTACTTTTTGAAGCTCTTCCCTGGAGGAGACTTCCAGGGAGGTGTCGTCCCAAAGGCGGTCATCGAACTTGGCGATCTCGTCTTCGGTCAGCGGCTCAAAACCCCAGTCCTCCTTGAGGTCTCGGATCTTGATGGGGCGAATCTGTGTGCGGCGGTTGTTCTTCGGCCCCCTCATGACCACGGCGAAGTACTGACCAGAGAGCGGCCCGTCTGCAGAGTAGTCCTCCAGGGCCTCAGTGACTCCCATCCCGCACTCGAAGGTGACCAGGATGGGCGTGTCTCCCCCGCAGTCCAAGATGTTGAAGCGGACACGGGCTGCGGGCTTGGGATCGACGGCGTCGAGAGGGCAGTTCTCCTGGAGGCACACATAGCTGAGCCGGCTACCTCTGGGCATCCACTCGCACCAATGCTGCAAAAATGATGCGTATGGCCCGTCCTCCAGGAGCATTATCAGGCCCTCTTCGTCGGGCACCTTGTAGAGCTTGGTCCACTGGGAAGGGGCGTTGGCCTTGGTGCGCCGGTACCCGCTCCAGCCCTTGGCTACGGCCATGCCCCGGTCGTCGTCGGCGTCATCGCGGGCAGAGCTACGGCGCTCTGAGGGATGGGGACGGCTGGTACTGGACGATCCCTCACGCTGCAGGCGTCGGGGTGCCGCCGGGGCTTCGTCGTATTCTTCTGCCGGCTTGGGTCGAACCAGCCTTCTTGGTTGTGCCATGTTGGCTCCTTTGTGTTGATGCAGCTTGCAGGGGTGCAGATTGCAGGTAGTCGTCAGCAAGGTTGGGTGATGTCTCGGCCCACAGGGAGACTCGACTCAGTTCCTCTCGGGCCAGCTTCTCCACTTCGGTGATCAGCAGAAGCTCCAACTGGTCGACCCAACTGGCTCGGGTCTCGCGTAACTCGGCCCACTTCTCGTCGCTCCAGCCCAGGTCATGGTGATCGGCCTCAGCCCCCACTTCGACGTAAGCGTTCTCGTAGTCGCGGACCCTGATCGTGAAGCGGAGGTGCTTGGAGAGCTTCACAGCCACGACCTCCAGGCCGCTACCACTCTTCTGGTGAAGTTGGTATCCACCGGGCGGGGGGGCTTCTCGCTCAGGAGGCCCTCCTCCTTGGCGATCTGGGCGATGCCCTCGATCTGCCGGCGGGTCCACAGACGTCGACCGGCGTCGCCCCTGGAGCCCACGACCGGGCTGGTCTGGAAGGAGTTGCGAGGCAGCCAGCCCTTCCTCATCCAGGCCCGTATGGTCACGCTGTCGCGGCCCAGGGCCTTGGCGAGCGCCCCAACGCGGAACATCTCGTACTTGGCGCCCTTGACCCACACCTCCACGGGGTGGGCGTCCCAGGACTCGTCCTCGCGGGCCACCCGACGCTCCTCCACCAGTCGCTCCTGGCGCATCTCCTGGGATTCCCGACGCTTGCGCTTGGAGCCTGGGTAGTACTCGTCCTGGAGGGGGGCAAACAGGGCCTGGAGGTCGGTCATGTCGTGGCCCGCACCGGCTTGTGGTTCTCGTCCAGGAGGAAGAACCGCCAGGAGGTGACCTTCGGGAACATGCGTTGGAACTCGTCGTCGGTGAGGCGGTTGTCGTAGTAGGCGGCGGTGATCCTGGCCTGGTCGGGTACGCGGACGACCTCAGTCATCTCCTCCCACATGCCCTTGTCGGTGAGGACCTCTTCGGCCACCTCCTCGTTGAGGACGTTCTCGCTGACGACGCACAGGTTCTTCAGATACTGGATGTGCTGATCACCAACCGGCTCCTTCAAATCCAGATAAATCGAGCCGTCTGAAGGGTCCTTCTCGCCGTATTTTTCCAGTATCTCCTTGAACCTGTTGGTACCCTTCCTCAGTACGGGCGCCAGCATGCCCTCCTGGCGCTTGAGGGCGTACCACTCCCGCACCTCTTCTCTGAGGCTCGCCAGGTCCAGGTCCAGCTTCACAGCACGCTTCGTCGGCATGGACCAAGCGTAACGGGGGGGTGGGACCGCCCAGGGCTACGGGATGATCGTCTCCCGACCCCGGTAGGTACTCACGATGAAGGCCGGCCGGTGCTCCGTCTCAGCGCGCTGCAGGAGTCGCTCTGCGGCGCGGTTCTGGCTGAGTCTGTCGAGAAAGCAGAAGATGACGTTGGGGTCCTCCCACTCCCCGACCTTCCGGTAGGCCAGGTACCTGAACTCTTCGACCTCGTTCTCCAGGCCAGTCAGAGAGCCGTTGTCCTGGATCGTGATCGTCTCGGACCACTGGCGAGCCCAGGTGTTGAGGCCCTCCAGGAGGAGTCGGAGGACGTAGGTGTCGTCGGTCAGGCGGGAGCCACAGAGGAGGTACTGGGGGCCTGTCATGATTTTTCACTCTGGATCTTGATGCGGAACCACCCCAATACTAATGTAGCACCGGACACCCCAAGTCCACACTGGGTGGTTCGGGATGTCTCGGCTCACCAGGAGGGGTCATCAGCATGAACCAGCGCACTTACGCAGTAGTCGAAGAAGCAGCCAGATCTCTGGATCGGTCTGACAGTCGAGGGACTTGGACGTTGGCCTACGCCATCCTCGCCCACATCCCCGCCGATTATTCGACAGCGGCTGGTGGTGCCGCCCCCCATTCGGACCCCCCGCGCGGGGGGTCCGTTCCCAAACAGCTTGCTGCCCTGGCTGCGGCCATGAACGAGGCAGGGGTGACCGCTCCCAACGGTGCCCCGTACAGCCCGTCATCGTTGAAAAATCTTCGTGAGATGGCGATGGGTTGGACGAAATCCGAACGCCACGACGAGGCCGCTTACCGCACTCACCAGGAAGCCGGTGGTCGAGAAGCTCTCGGACGCAAGGTACTCACAGCGCTCTGTGCTATTGCTCGGGGTGAACAGGTCCGACGACCTCTGGACGTGGAGGCCGAAGCGTGGGGGGAGGCTGTCAAACGGGTACGGGCTCGTAAACGCGGTAGCGGCTACGCCGTAAACGCCAACGATGTGCGGATCGCTCTGGAGCGGCGACCGAACTTGCCTGGTCGGTCAATGACGGTGGAAGACATCAGTGGGGCCAACCCCCAGGATATTGCTGCTGCTGTGGCAGCCAGCCCTGAGGCTGCTGCCGCTGTAGCCGAAAACCCTGAGGCTCGTCATGCTGTGATGGAGGCCATTATTGATGACAGCCATGATATCGAACCATTTGACCGAGACCTGGATCGCCTGACTGATTTCCACGTTGCTGTTCGTGGTCTGCACGGTTATATCGTGCAGTTGAGCGATTTAGTTTCCAAGGAGTCGGTTCCTAATGAGGATGTCGCTCGCCTGAAGCGAGAAGATGAACTTCTACATGTCGTCATAGATCTGGCTCAGGGTCTGAAAGATATTTCGACCGTTGCCGAGTTGTTTGGAGGTTAAATGCCTGTTGCCTACCGTAATACGGCTGTCGATGTGGTGAATCCTGTAACTGTCTGCGACCACACCGCTGTCGCAATCTTGACTTTTTTGCAGAGGGCAGGGGGTTGGGTGAGACACGATGCTCTTGATGCCGCCATCGTTTCCTACCCTCAGGCCCGTCTGTATTGCAAACCCTTAGCTATCAAGGGGCTGCGTAACAGGCGGTATGCTATTACGGCGACTAAGGCCAGGCATAACTCAGGGTGGACATTGGTGGGCACACCGGACGAAAACGATGACGAGAGGCAACGGGTTGTTGAGGAGTCCTACTCTGAGGCAGTCACTCAGGTGCGAAAGTTTGAGAATCTTCTACTGTTGTTCCCGAATGACCCTCAGACAGCGACAAGTTACAACGCGGCTCGCATGTTCGCCTATGCGGTGGGTCAGCAACTGGGTATGACCATCATTGAGGTGGATGCTGAGATAGCTCTCGTATCTTAGACTTCGGACCACTGACCGTGGTGGCTGATCTGACCAGGGCGAGGAGTCGGACCTGAGCCAACGCGGAGAAGGTGCGGGAAGTGGTTCCATAGCCTCGAAGCTACGGAACGAGCGGCCAGACGCGACTGGTGGCCTCCCAGGGATCGTCTCCTCTGGGAGGCCACCTCTTGGGTCCAGCCTTAGGGTACCTGGGTAGCCAGCAGGTTCACGTTGGCGAGGAAGACCTGCACCATGGCTTCTGTCGTCTGGGCCAGCCGGGGGTTGAGCGCCCCCATGCGACGCAAGTCTGGGGTTAGGGCGTCCATCACCTTGACGGTGATGTCATCCATGCACTGCCTGGTCAGTTCCCGCACGTCCCTGGTGCGGGCACCCACCCTCCACATGGAACTGCGGGTGCGGCCCTGACGGTGCAGTACGTACAACGTCCGGGACTTCGGCGCACGCTGAGCAACGAGATACGCCTGGATCAGGCAGGTGGCCCGGTATGGGACCACCCTCAGGGTGTGGGCCACATCGTAGGAGTTGAACTCCTGCCCAATCAGTTGGTGCTGGGTCAGGTAGGTTTCCAGTTCTTCCCACTGTGTCGGCATCACGACACCGCGAAGCGGGCTTCGGTCAGGGCAAACTGGAAGGCTTCGTGGGCCTCGCTGATCTGCGCCATGGCCTCGTTGTTCAGGGCACCATCCTCCTGGGCCTTCTGGAGATCCTCAGTGGCCTCCTTGAGGGCCTGGACGCACAGCGCCACGTAGGTCGACGCTACGGCCCGACGAATCGGCTCGGTCTGGGCATGGGCGAAGGCATTGGCAGCCTTCTGGTTGGCCTTGGAGGTGTCCACTCCGGCCCGCCGCAGCTTCAACTCGTGGAACGCCTGGTCGCTGGCTCCGGTTCCGGCGTCCATGATGGCAGCGGCCACGGAGGCAGGGTCCTTTCGGGCCATCCTTTTGACGACGATGCGCTCGGCGGCGGCACCATGTCTGGCGATGACCTGCTCGACCGCCTTCTCTGGGTCGGTTGAGGTCCGACTGCCCAGATTGGCAGCTTGTGGGGGCCAGGGGGTGGTGGGCAGCTTTACGGTCTCTCCAGGCTTGGGCCGGGATCCGACGTGTTCGGTCCAGATATCGACGTAGCGCACAACCGTGTCCTTGGACCTCAGACCACGGATCCGGTACGTGCTGACGAACTCGGTGGCCGATACCCGACTTCGGCTAGATCTAGCCGAAGTTCCCTGACCGGCACCCGGTTCCACGAACGTGGCGAGGATGGCGGCAAGTTCCCAGCCGGTGGCTGTGAAGAGCCGGTCGAGGTCACCGAGACGCTTGGCGGCGTCCTCGATGGTAGGGGGTATTACAATTTCATTGGGTGGCATTTAATCGCCTACTCTCTCTCACTAGCCCGCTGGACGCGGGGGGTCTCTCACTGCCCGCTGTCCAGCGGGTCAGTGGATGAGATTACAGAGCCGTTATTGAGAAATCAAGGCGATCTCTGTCGAGAAGTCGAGAATTACACCACGCTCTCGCGCAACCACTCCGAGAGACTTCTCAGATCCATGCTCAGCCCGCCCCTGGGGTTGATCCCCTTGCCGTCGACCACGGCGTCGGCCACCTTTTTCTTTTGCTGCAAGAGGAGGTGCTGGTACTCCTCGATGCTCCCGGCGACCTGGATGGTCAGCAGGGTGACCTGGGGAAACTTGCTGCTCAGGCGGATGATCCTGCTCTGGCGTTGGGTGAAGGCTCCGCTGCTCCAGGGGAGGTCGTAGCTAATGAGGTAGTTCGCCACCGGCAGGTCAAGACCGATCCCGCCAGCATCGCTGGAGAGGAAGAGCCTGGTGTCAGGGTCGGTGGCGAAGGTCTGCTTGGCCTTGTCCCGGTTGGTGACCGACACGGCTCCGGTGAAGAGCACTGACCGGGTCAGGCTCCTGGTGTGCTCGGCCACGATGTCGAGCATGTCCTTGAAGAAGGAGAAGACCACGATCTTGTTCTCGGGGTGGGCTTCCAGGATCTCTCGGATCAGCCCCGGCTTGTCCTCTGTCCCTACCAGGGCGTCGAGCTTGGGGGCCCTCTTCAGGCCCTCCAGGCGACCGGCCTCGTGTAGCTCTTCGGCGTACTCGCTGCCGGTCCTGGTGCCTGGGAGCACGCCACGGTAGTGGGCGGCGCTCAGCCGTAGCAACTCAGGGTGGTCGCAGAGCATCCTCATGCACACGAGCTTGGACATGATCCGGCCACGGGCCTCACCCTGCTCCTCGCCCCGGTAGAACCCGCCTAGGGAGAAGTTGCCCCAGGAGTTCATGGCCTCAGCCAGTTCGGACTCCAGGTCATGGACCATGCGCCGGTAGAGCTTGGAGGTGTCGGCGTCGGCGTCGATCAGGATGGGGGGCGGCGCCACCACGGCCGGTAGCTGATCAGCTACCTCTGCTCGGGTGCGGCGCACCATGTGATCGGACAGGAGCCGGTGCAGGGTGGGGAGGTTCCTGTACATACGGACGCGTCCGAAGTAGTCCCGCTTGATGAACGCTGCATCGAAGGTCTTGAAGTTCCCCAGGACCGCAGGGTCGACCCACTGCATGATCGAGAAGACCTCTTCGGCCCGGTTCTCGATGGGCTGACCGGTGAGTGCCCAGTGGTAGGTGGCGTGGAGCCGCTTGATTTTTTTCGACCGCTGAGGCTTGAAGTTTTTGAACCATGTGCAGTTGTGTACCAGTAGTCCCTGGACCGAGAAGGAGGGGTGCCCCTCTACGGCGAGGTCGTACAATGCGACATGATTTCGGTCACCACTGAGTCGAGCGAACTCTGGATGTCCCAGTTCCAAAACCTCAATACTGACCACCCTAGTTCCAAGAGTTTTTTGTCCTTCTTCTTGTCCCGTGCCTGTTGGGGGCCAGCCTTGTGGCTGAAACCGTCTATCTCTACGGCCAAGTGTTGATACGGGTTGGCGAGATCGACCTTGTAGTGAGAAGGGTACTCCGGTGTCCAGTAGCACCCCTTGATCGAGATCGAGTATTCGATCACCCACCCGGTAGGCAATGCTGCGAGGAGGACTTTCTGGGCTTTGGTCATACCTCGCCCATTGCCGCCCTGGATGAACCCACCTCGCTGTGAACGCCTCCAGGCACTCTGTGGCGAAGGCGTCTGTGTGTCCCAGTGCCTTTGAGTAGCTACCCGTAGTTTCTCCGCTCGCTCTGGCGTGAACATTTTTTCTCGGATAGTGGTCTGGCTCATTCTCCACTTCGCTGCACAGGATCCATTGCAGAACCTGTTCTTGTTGAAGCGCACAATCGGGCCAGTGGCTGCCATGATCGTCACTTTCTCGGGCAATGGCTCCCCGCACCACTCGCAATGCTTCTTGCTGGTTGACGATGGCATCCCCACACTTTATCATGGCAGCAGGCAACCAGGACCAAGAAGTTAGAACAGGATGTTCCGGTGAACAGATCAGTTGTCGTCCATCCACCAGGGTGAGCCGGGTGAGGATCTGTCGCTCTACTCGCCGTACAGCCGTGACTCTTCCTGTGCCCACGGCATTGTCCACCAGATCCCCCACACCGAGACTTTCGATACGACGTGGCCCTTGTGGTGTATCTACGAGGGATCCCTCCAGCACACACTCGTCGGCCACGATGAAGTCCCTGGGCAGCTTGGAGACGATTTCCCAATCCCCCGTCAGTTGCTCGGGGTTGATGATCAGGTACTCGCCCTCACCGCGCTTGTAGCGGCGGTACTGCTCCTCTCGCTGGGAGGCGGTGCCGTTGACCACGATGACGTTGGCCTCCGGGGCGAACTCCTCGATCATGCGCCGCCACTGGAGCTTGATAGAGGCAGGGCAGATGATCAGGCCCCCGCCGATCTTGCCGTCCTCGATCAGTCGCTCCACCGCCGCCACGGTCAGCACCGTCTTGCCCAGGCCCATCTCGTAGGCCACCAGGAGGTGCTTCATGTCGATCATGGCGTCGACCGCCTCCTCCTGGAAGGCGTAGAGGCTGCCTTTAAACACGGTAGGCCCGCCGCTTCCAGTACCAGCGGTTCCACCAGCGCACGTAGCGGATCTTGCCGCCACCGATCACGATGTCACGGTAGGGGGAGCGGGTCACCAGAACGTCGCCAGGATGGCGTGCTGAAGGCCCTTGCGTACCTCCAGGGGGGATAGCTCCCCTGGGTCCTTGCCGCTCAGGCCCTGGTAGTTGAACACGGTCGTAGGGATCCGATGATGCCACTCCTCGCGCAGGATCCTGGTGGTCTCGGTGATGCCGGCCCGGTCGTCGTCCAGGGCCAGGATCAGGCTGTCGCACCGCTCCACCAGGAGCTTCATCTGCATGTCCGAGACCTGGCAGCCGAAGGCGGCGACCGCCGGCAGGCCCAGGGTGTCCAGGAAGGCCACGTCCAGCGGCGACTCCACCAGTAGCACCTCACTGGCGGCGAGGACGTCGAGACCGAAGAGGGTGCGGCCCTTCTTGATCCCTGGGGGGTGGTTGCGGATCTCGGTCCCTTTGGTCTGCCAGCCCCACTTCTCCCCAGATGGGGAGAAGATGGGGATAACCCAGGCTGCCTCCTCATAATCCCAGCGAAGTTGGTAACGGTCACAGACTTCTGGTGTGAGTCGGCGGCGCTCCAAGGCACGGGGCGGGACCGGCCCGAACTCAGCCAGCCGACTCTCGATCACCATACCAACCGGTGGGGCCCAGGGGGCCTCGTCGTCGGAGAGGTTGACGTCGAACTCCCTGATCAGGCGGTGGGCATCCCACAGGTTGGTCTGGGCTACGTCCATGATCAGCCGGGTCAGGGAGCCTGAGTACTCACAGGAGAAGCAGTGATGCGCCCCGGTGCGCCGGTTGATCGACCAGTGGTCAGGACGGTGCTCGCGCTCCCCGGTGCGCTTCTCGTGCATGGGACACCGGCCCCGCACCTCTACTCCCAGGGATCGGATGTCCTCTACGCCGATGTGCTCCAGCAGGTCCTCAATCAACCTTGTCGTCGTCCTCGTACTCCACGTCCTCGCCCTCCATGATGGACCCGTGATCAAGGTCGACTATGAGCCTCACGTCTCTCGGTGAGCAGTTGCGGGAGGCCAGGATCCGCAGGAGTGCCTCGTTGTCAGCGAAGTTGCCCTCCGTATCCTTGACCGCCTCCACGCCGAAAACCACGTCGGAGTCCTGGGCGAAGCTGGAGGAATATCCGATGGAGCCGAGATTGAGCTTCCCCTTGGGTGTCCGCGAGAGCAGGGCCTGGGTGGTCTGGACAACGGCTACGTCGGCCTGCTGGGCCAGTCGCTTGAGGGATCGGGTGATGTGGGTGAGGGCCTGGGCGCTGTTGGCCGTGAGGCTGGGATCCTCACACTCCATCATGTAGGCCCCGTCGATGAGCACTACGTCCGGGTGGTGCAGGGCGATCTTGGCCCGGACGGCCGAGACCGTGGTGGTGCTCGTGGGATCGTGGACGAGGACGCAGGATGGCTTGTCCTCCAGGGTGTGCATCATCCGGCCCAGCTTCTTCCACTCCCAGTCGATCATCTGCGCCGGTTGCTGGAGGTGGGTCAGGCTGATGCCGGCCCGCAGGGCGTCGTGACGGGTGCGCTGCTCCTGGTTGGTCATCTCGAAGCTGACGTACATGGTCTTGGCCCCGGCGTCGTTGGCGGCGATGTTCATGCACATGAGCAGCAGGGACTTCTTCACCTTGGGGTTACCGGCCAGGGTGACCAACTGGCCTCGCTGGAGCCCGCTGGTGGCGAAGTCCATGCTGTGGAACCCGGTGGACCAGCCGAGTAGGCCCTTGGCTGTCATCATGTCCTTGTAATAGGTCACGCGCTCCTCTCCCGTGTCGTTGAGCTTCTCGTCCAGTAGCTCGGTGACCTCCTGGTGGAGACCCTCCAGGCCGGTAGCCAGGAGCTTGACGGCGATGTCGGTGTCCTGGTTCTTGAGTGGCTCCTTGACGCTGTCGAGCATCCCGGTGAGCATGGCGTAGCGTCGCTGCTCCCGTAGCTCATCGACGTAGTACGACAGCGGCTCGGGCGTCTCGATCAGGTTGTCGGCGGGGTACTCCCGGTGGAAGGCGTCCTCACTGGGGGAGGACCCGTAGCGGCTCCAGTGGTCGCGCATCCAGTCGAAGACCGCCGCGTTGTCGGGGTCCAGGAAGAAGGCGTCGGTGATCCGGGCGTGGGCCAGGGCACTGAAGTCCCGGTCCTGGATGGCCCGACAGAGGGTCTGGTACTCGATGTCGGGCATCAGTCCATCGCCAGGGGCATGGCCGGGTCGATGAAGTA
>Ga0310916_10001385_pt1 | contig 14388 bp, 10 predicted proteins | sample GREbulkMGLF176_FD_203444 | JGI IMG/M metagenome (GOLD analysis project Ga0310916, IMG submission 203444) | Lab enrichment of tropical soil microbial communities from Luquillo Experimental Forest, Puerto Rico - GRE.bulkMG.LF176 | ecosystem: Environmental > Terrestrial > Soil > Tropical forest >...
TTGTTGCCGTCGGCCGATTTCGCTTGCTCAATCGCCGCCAGGACAAAGCGGGTCATGAACCAGCCGAGCCATACGCGATCAGTCGGCGGCTTGTTGTTGACCTTGCGGTAGGATTCGACCAATTGCCTATCTTCGGGCGGATTCGACGGGTCGTTGAAATACCAGGTCTTACCATAGACGCCCGTCAACGCTTCGCGCGGTACGCTCCAGAGATCGGTGTCGCTCACCGCGGGACCGGCGACGGTAACCTGACCGGTCATGTTGAATTCCTTCAACTGCTTCAAAATTGGACCGACATTGGGTAGACCGCTGACGAGAACGTCGGGCTTAGCCTGCCTTACCTTAAGAATGAAGGAGCTGATGTCCGTAGTCTCGACGGGCACCCGGTCCACACCGGCGATCGTTCCGCCCGCAGCTTTCAAAACATCGCTGTATGTCGACAAGACGTCGTCGCCAAACGCAAAATTTGCGATCAAGAAGTACCACTTCTTTCCGACGGCAAGAAGCTCCGGTGCCATCGCACGGGCGTAGACCGGCACCGACGCAGGAGCACGAAACATAAACCGGTTACATGCCTTGCCAGTCACTTCCCGTGCCGCCGCATTCAGGCCGATGAACGGGACACCGCTGCGCTTTGCGACCGCCCCCATCGCGAGCGTGTTCGCGCTCGACGTTCCGCCCAGTACGATCGATACTTTATTGTCCTGAATCAATTTGGTGATGTTTTGCGTTGCGCTCTGCGGATCCGACTCGTCGAGCCAGGTCATTTCGATGTTCCGGCCTATTGCGGTGTTGTTCGCTTCTTTTAGCGCAAGCTGGAGACCGGCCGCGAGATCCGCGCCTTGCTGTACGAAAGCCCCCTGCTTCGCAATTACGACGCCGATGCGCACGGGCTCTTCGGCGAGCGCTCTGCGGACGAATGGTGTCCCAAACGTCAGGGCACTGCAGGAAGCGGCCGCCGCACCCAGCAGTGCTCGGCGGGAAATTCCAGCACCGCCCATTATTGATCTTCGCTCCTGGTCTTCCATGTCGTTTCCTCCGCTCCGTTGTTAAAACTTCCGAACCCGGCGTTGGGTCAGGTCGGCCTCCTCTTGCGCAATTCCGAGGTACTTCGCCTGCAGCGCATGATCAGCGGCAAGCGCGGCTGCCGCGCCCTCGAACACGACGCTGCCATTGACCAGCACGTAAGCGCGGTCCGCAACGTCAAGGATCGACGATGCATCATGTTCGACGATGACGAGGCTGGCTCGCGAGCGAAGCTTGATGATCGCCGCCATGATATCGTCGACGACGGCGGGCGCCAGTCCTTCGAAAGGTTCGTCGAGCAGAATGAGACGGGTCGGGGCCATGAGCACCCGTGCAATCGCGACCATCTGCCGCTCGCCGCCCGACAGGTTCTGCGCCTTCGCGTCGCGGCGCTCGCGCAGCCTCGGAAACAGCTCGTAGACTTCCTCGACCGGCACGCCGCCCGGACGCATGGCGAGCCGCAGATTTTCCGCAACGGTCAGGTTTAAAAACAGCCGGCGGCCCTCCGGTACGATCGAAATTCCCATTCGGTTGACCTCGTGGGATGGCATGCCAATCAGCGAGCGGCCATCGAAGCGGATGTCACCGGCGTTGACATCGCAGGATCCGAAAATCGCGCGCAGCGTTGTCGTCTTGCCGACACCGTTGCGGCCGAGGATGGCGACCACCTCACCCCTCCTCACCTCCAGGTCGACGCCGTTAAGAATCCGGCTGCCCGCATAACCTCCGCTCAAACCGGACACCTGGAGGATTGGCGCAGAAGAGGCAGCGGACCCCGACAGGAGGGATCGTCCTGCCGCCGTTCCCGGACGGCCAGCACCGTGCCGTTTGCCGAGATACGCGGCAATCACCTCGGGATTCCGCGCGATCTGAGCCGGTGCGCCGTCTGCAATGAGACGGCCGTTGTGCAGGACCGTGATCCGATCGGATATTGCCAGCACACGATCGATGTCGTGCTCGACCAGGAATACCGCGTGTTGCTTACTGAGGCGTAGAATCAAATCCGTGATGATCTGACGGTCGTGCTCGGCGAGACCCGCCAGCGGTTCATCCAGCAGCAGCACCTTCGATCTTGTTGCAAGCGTCACCGCGATTTCGAGTAGGCGCTGCTCGCCGTGGGCAAGGTTCTCGCACAACGTCTCGGCCCGATCCGTGAGTCCGACCGTATCAAGAAGCGTCCACGTCTGCTGATTCAACTCATCGATCCCGTAGGCATCCTTCCAGAAGACGAGCCTGCTCGACGTCCCTGCCTGTACGCCAATCCTCACGTTTTCGAACGCCGACAATCGGGGAAAAATGCGAACAATCTGAAACGATCGTCCGATTCCGATGCGGGTCCGTTGATGAACTGAAGTTCGCGTGATGTCGCGCCCCTCGAAATAGACGCGGCCCGCGCTCGGCGATAGCACGCCAGAGAGCATGTTGAAGAACGTCGTCTTGCCTGCGCCGTTGGGACCGATGAGGCTGTGCAGGCCACGCGCATTGATTTGCAGATTGATCTCTCTAGCGGTGACCACAGCGCCGAAATTCCGCGACAATTTCCTCACCTCGAGGATTGGCCTGTCTTTCGGGCCATCGAGACTGCCGGGGTCGTAGCGCCTGATTGACGTGGGCCGTGGAGGGATCCCGTCTCTCACCAGGGTATACCGCTGCCGGCCGAAGAGCTGTTGATAGAGCCCGTGCAATCCCTGTGGCGAGAACAGCGCCAGCACCATCACGATCGGCGCGAACAGCAGCCACCAGTTCTCGATGATTGAGCTCAACGCATCCTGCAGCAACAGGAACGTGATCACGCCCCACAGGGGCCCTAAGAAATGATGGACACCGCCCAGCACATTCGCGAGCAGCGCGTCGCCGGCATGCTGCCAATTCAGATTGTTGGCATAGGCCCCCTGGACCAGGAACGCGAGTAGACCTCCGGCAAGTCCGATCACGGCGCCTGACATGACGAAGGAACAGAGTTTCAGGCCATAGACGTTGTAGCCGAGACTCCTCGCTCGGGTCTCGTTCTCTCGGAGCGCCTGGAACGTGCGACCAAGAGGCGAATGGCCGAACCGCCAGATTCCCCAGAGCACGCAGACCGCGATGCCAAGGCACAGCAGATGAAAGGCCTTCGGGTCTTTGATCAGAACGCGCGGAACGTCCTGAAGACCGTTTTCGCCACCGGTGACTTCGGTCCACTTGAAGGCGATTTCGAACGCGATCTGCGAGCAGGCCAAGGTCAGAAGCGAGAAATACAGACCCCGCCTCAGCAGGACCACTGCGCCCAGAACGCTTGCCGCCAATGCCGTAAGCACCACGGCGAGCGCCAGTGCCTCCAGTTCATTGCCGACATGGCGCAGCGCGACGATCGCCGCTATATAGGTCGCAGTGCCAAAGAACACCGACGCGCCGAAGGGCACGAGGCCGGTATAACCCAACATGATGTTGAGCCCGGCTGCGTAGAGGACATAGATCACAATCTCGGTGACGATCGACAGATGGGCGTTCGTGACGAAAGCGTAGGCTGTCAGCCCACACAATACGGCCAACAGCACAAGGACCGGATTTCTGAGCGCTGACCGGATCATTCGAACCGCTCCCACGCCGTTCCAAACAATCCCCGCGGTCGCAACAGCAGCACGACGGCCATCAGCACATACATTGCGATGCCGGACAGTTCGGGGGCGAACTGTACCGACAGGGCGGTGACGATACCGACCAGGAGCCCAGCCATAATTGCTCCGGGATAGGACCCCAGCCCGCCGATGGTCACGATCACGAAGGCAGGCATGCTGGCGGCCGACGACATGGCCGGCGTCACGGTCCACAGCGGCCCGGCGAGCACGCCGCCAGCGCCGGCGAGGAAGCAGCCCAGCGCAAAGGCTCCGGTGCGGACCATTGGGAAATCGATTCCGATCCAGCCGAGCATCTCAGGGTCGCGGCTGCCCGCGCGCAAAATTCTGCCGTAGGGCGTAAACGCGAAGAACGCCCAGAGGAGGGAGAGAACGACGACCGTTATTCCGAGCACGGCGAGACGGTAGTTCGTCAGGAGGATCGGACCGATCTCGACAATGCCGGCGAGAGAGGACGGCGGGCTCATCGGCAACGCCATTGTTCCCCAAACTGACCGGATCGCGGCTTCGATCAGCAGCGCCATTGCGAACGTCACGACGAGGCTCAGCAGCGGCCCCTCGCTGTAGAGACGCCTGACCACGAGCTGCTCGCAGAGCACGCCGACGATTGCGACGCCGAACGGTGCGAGAATCACTCCGGACCAGCCGACCAGTCCGATGATCATCACCGCGATATAGGCACCGAGCGCGAAGAAGGCACCGTGGGCGAAATTGATGATGCCAAGCAAACCGAAGATGATCGACAGGCCAATCGCAATCAGGATGTACAGACCTCCGAGCACCAGGCCGTTGGCGAGCTGCGATACGATTGCTTCAAGCATGGGCGGGATGTCCTGCCGCCGCAGTGCCGCACTGTGCCGCCGCCACAAGGGCCGCGGGTGTTGCGGCACGACGGTACGACGGAGTGTCCGAGGCATCCGTGCCTGGCGGCAGCCTGTCTCGTCCCGACGCGGTCATGACTGCTCCGGTGCGGAAACGACACTCGCAAGAGAGGCGCAGGTCACGCGCATCGATCACATTCCTCCCACGCTGGTACCGACCAGAATGTTGAGATCGCAACATAGTGCCGCGACGCAAGAATCGCTCACCGCGTCGCGGCGATCTCATCTTTTTCCATCGATCTGGACGTTACGACCCGTACACGCTCGACTGCACTGACGCGCCGGCAGAAACGCCAGTCAACGCAGACCAACTCACGGACAAACTAGACAAGACGGAACCCCTCATAATTCTTCCTGGCAACGTCGGCGATATACTCTTGATACACTGCCGCGCCCCCCAGATACGGCATGAAGATCCGCGGCTTGCCCGGAATGTTCGCGCCGACATACCAAGAGTTGGCTTTGGGCATCATCGTCTTGCTGGCGAGGTCGTTGGAGTGGGCTACCCACTTTGCCTCCGCTTCGGCGGTCGCCTCGATCGCTTTTCGCCTGTTCGTCTTCAGATAGGCAACGCAGTCCGCGATCCAGTCGACGTGCTGCTCGACTGAGGTGACCATGTTCGTGAACACGGATGGACTCTGTGGTCCGGTGATCAGGAACAAGTTCGGGAAGCCCGCGACCGCCATGCCAATATAGGTTTTGGGCCCTTCGGCCCAGCGATCTGTCAGCTTCACCCCTGCCCTCCCAGTGATGCCGATTCGTTTGAGCGCGCCCGTCATAGCGTCGAAGCCCGTGGCTAGGACGACGACGTCTAGGTCGAACGACTGCGACTTCGTCTTCAGACCCGTCGCCGTCAGGCGCTCGATCGAATCTGATCGAATGTCGACCAGTGTAACGTTGCTCCGATTGAACGTCTCGAAATAGGCGGTATCGACGCAGATTCGCTTACCGCCGATGCCATAGTCGCTAGGCATGAGCTTCTCGGCCACTTCTGGATCGCGCACCAACGCGCCGATCTTGCGCCGCACGAAATCCGAGGCATGAGCATTGACCGCGGGATCACTGGTCATGTCCGGATAGGCGTACATGAAGCTAATGCCGCCGAGCTGGGTCCAGCGCCGCTCGAATTCAGCCTCGCGCTCCTCTCTGCTGACGTCGCATCCGGGCTTCGTGCCGGCCATGTTGAGCGTGTTGTTGCGCGTCTCGCGCGCGGCGAGCCGGCGCTCTGGGTAATTATCCTTCCAGGAGCGCTCGTATTCCGCAGTCATCGGCCGGTTTAGCGCCGGGATCGAATAGTTGGGCGTACGCTGAAAGACATAAAGATGCGTTGCCTGGCCGGCTAGTATCGGCGTCGCCTGTATGCCTGACGAGCCGGTGCCGATCAGACCGACCCGCTTGCCGGTCATGTCGACGCCTTCATGCGGCCAGTCCGACGTCCGATAGACCGGACCCTTGAAGTCCTTTAGGCCAGGGAAATCAGGCACCATCGGAATCGACAGGCATCCCGTAGCCATGACGCAGTAACGCGCAACGAAGGCCTGGCCGGCCTCAGTCATCACTTCCCAGGCGCTGCTCGCCTCATCGAAGCGTGCCGACGCGACGCGCGTATTTAGCTGCACGTCGCGCTTCAGGTCCAGCCGGTCGGCGACGAAGTTGATATAGGCGAGGATCTCCGGCTGCGCTGCGTAGACTTCCGACCACTTCCATTCCTGCTGTATCTCGTTCGAGAACGAGTAGGAATACTGCATGCTTTCGACGTCGCATCTCGCCCCGGGATACCGATTCCAATACCAGGTTCCCCCGATCGAGTCCGCAGCTTCGAGCAACTTGACCGAATAGCCGTCCTGACGCAGCCGATGCAGCGCATAGAGACCGCCAAATCCGCCGCCCACCACGATCACGTCAAGTCCGACAGTCATTTCGGGCATCCTCCCTATCTTTGAACCTTAAAACTGTATCTACACGCGTTATGTTGCGATCGCAACATCGGAACAGGAATGCCAATCATGCGTAAAGCTGATAGCATGTTGAGATAGCAACATAACCAACCGCGCGCGGCAGGGACCGACGATCACAAGCGACCATTTGCCTACGACCCAAGCCAAGTCGCCTGACTAAAAACCAGACCAGTGGCCCAAATATCAGCGGGCCCGATATCCCATCTGGCGGTCGCCACGTCCCTCGGATTGTTTTCGTCGCCCCGTGAGGCGTTCAATAATGGAATTGGGAAATTAGATTGCGGTATACCCACCGTCAGCATTGATACAGGCACCGGTTATGATCGACGCTCTGTCGCTGGCGAGAAAGGCCACGACCTCTGCTATTTCCTCGGGCCGAGCCAATCGTCCGATCGGTTGACGCAGCAACATCATCTGCCGGGTCGCCTCGGGAAGCTTCGCCAATAGTGGTGTGTCGACGTAGCCCGGCGAAACACAGTTCGCCCGAATACCTTGCCGCGCGTAGGTTAACGCAACCGAGCGCGTGAGATTGACAACAGCGGCCTTTGCCGCCGAGTAAGCATTACTGTTTTCCTGACCGACAAGGCCTAGAATCGACGCCATATTGACAATGGCGCCGCCGCCGGTTGCAAGCATGGCGCCGGCTGCGAATTTATTGCAGATCGCGACCCCGGTCAGATCGACGTCAATCACCCGTCGCCAGTCGGCAAGATCAAGTTCATGTATCGGCGACTTGCGCTCGGGAATGCCGGCGTTGGCGACCAGGATGTCGAGCCGACCAAAGCGAGCCGATGCCGACTCTATCAACGCAGCAACGCTGGCTTCGTTAGTGACGTCGACGCGTTGAAACGCAGCCTCAAACCCGGCCGCGGAAAGCTCGTCGGCGAGCGTCCTGGCGCTCTCGGCGAGGTCGCCGAGCACGACCTTTGCGCCCTCGCTGGCGAAGAGGCGCGCAATCGCCGCACCGATCCCCGAGCCGGCCCCCGTGACGACCGCAACTTTTCCCTTCAACAGCATCGATCCGCCCCCTAACCTGCTTTCTGCCTGTTGTCTCGGCGTTCAGGCTTTCTCGAAGCCTGGGCGCGGAATCACGCCCATGATGGTCCGTGTGAAGCCGCCGTCGACGATAATTTCCTCACCGGTGATATAGCTGGCGCGTTCGCTTGCAAGGAACACCACCGTATCGGCGATATCCTCTGGCCGCCCGATCCGCCGCGCCGGCACCAATGCACGCCGGGCCTCATGAACACCCGGTGCTTGATAGATGGTTTCCGTCATCGGCGTCCGGATCATGCCCGGGCTCACGACGTTGCTGCGCACGCCTCGCGATCCCCATTCCACCGCGAGCTGGCGGGACAGCATGACCACGCCTGCCTTGCTTGCGCTGTAGGCGCCGCTGTAGCTCTGCGGGTACGACGCTGCGATCGAGGCGATATGGACGATGGCGCCACTACGCTGCTTAAGCATCGGTGCACCGAACGCCCGCGCGCACCGCAGATAACCGGTGAGATTCAGCGACAGGATCTGTTCCCAGTCCGTCAGGCTCGTCGCATCGAGGCCGCCCGGCAACATCGTGCCGGCATTGTTGATGAGGATCGCGGGGGGCCCGACCTCCGCCGCCACCTGCCCGGCGACGCGCGCAACGCTCTCATTGCTGGCCACATCGCAAACAAGGAACTTCGCGCGCCCACCCTTCTCGCGAATCTCCGTCGCGACGGCGGAGCCCGCCTCGTTGCGATCGAGCACGACCACATGCGCACCGACTGCCGCGAGACCAAGCGCTATGCCACGCCCGATGCCGGCGCCGCCACCTGTGACCACGGCGACTTTCGTCGTGAGATCGATCCATGTCATGTGGGCCTCCGAGAACTGAGTTTAGACGACGAACGCCTCAGATCGCCAAACCGGCCAGGGACGGCAGTTCGATCCTGCGGATCAGGCGGTTTTCCTGGGCCACGATGAGATGCTCGGAGGCCTTCAGATAGGCCGGCCAGTCCGGATCCCCGTCCCGCGCGGCGTGCCGGCGCTCGAACTCACCCATGTCGGGAAAGCCCCAGAGGTGCACGAGCTGGTTCAGCGGCCCGACTGCGCTCGTGAACAACCCAAGCGGCCGTCCCAGATATTTGAGCTGGACCGGCATTGCCAGCCGGTCGAAAACCTCGATGAACTCCGCCATCTTCCGCAGGCGAATGGTGTAGACGCGCAGATCGACGACCGCATGCTCGGACATCGGATGATCCTCACTCAACGGTCACCGTTAGCTGCGCACGAGAGCGCAGTTGCCCTCTTCGAGGGGCCGGAACGCTTCGGCTGCCCTGAGGGTGGAGACCAGCTTGTAGACATCGCCAGCCGACTTGCTCTCCTCGGGCTTTTTCACCTCGAAGAGGTAGGCCGGATGGATTTTACGCCCGTCGGCACGGATTGATCCCTGGCCGAAACAATCGTCGTCGGTCGGCATCTTCTTCATCAACTCGATCACCTCGCGGCCATTGCGCTTGGCCCGTTCCACCCCGAGCTCCTTCACCGCCTTGAGGTAGTGCAGCACGCTGGCATAATCGCCGGCCTGGCTCATATTGGGATAGACGTTGGCTGCAAGACGCGGCTTCACCCGGTTCATGAAGGCGCGCGTTCGGTCGTTAAGATCCCAGTAGAACGTCTCCGTGAGCGACAGACCCTTGGCCGTCGACAGACCCATTCCGATGACATCAGTGACATAACCGACCAGTGCTGCCATGCGCGTGCCCTCGCGGTCCAGGCCGAACTCCTGGGCCTGCTTCAGGCAATTAATCAACTCGTCGCCCGAGTTGGCGAAGGCGATCACGTTCGCTCCGCTGGACTGGGCCTGGAGCAGAAACGACGAGAAGTCCGAGGTCGAGCCGAAGGGATAACGCACGGAGCCCAGCACAGTGCCGCCAGCCGCCTTGACGAATTTCGCGGCATCAGCCTCGGCCGCATGGCCGAAGGCATAATCGGCCGTGATGAAAAACCATTTTGAGCCGCCGGTGCGGACTAGCGATGTCGCCGTCGAATGAGCCAGGCACCAAGAATCCCACGCCCAGTGCACGAGGTTCGCGCTGCAGCTCTTGCCGGTCAGGTCGGACGAGCCTGCAGTAGTGATCAGAGCAGCTTTGTTCTTGTCCTCGATTAGATATTTCGTACCGAGCGCGATCGAGCTGTTGCCGACATTCTCAATGACATCGACGCCGTCCTGATCGAACCACTTCCGGATGATCGCGAGCCCGACATCGGCCTTGTTCTGATGGTCGGCCACGAGGATCTCAACCTTGATGGATGGATTGGCCTGCATGAATTCGGCGGCAGCCTGCTGCGCACACGCCACCGTGGTTGGACCCGACACGTCGCGGTAGATGCCGGACATATCGGTGATGACACCGATGCGGATGGTGTTGTCAGACTGCGCACGTGCCAGTCGCGGCGCCAGTGTTACCGCGAGACCGGCACCGACGAAATCGCGGCGTGTCATATTCATGTGGTTTCTCCCTTACCTGCCCCACCATCGCCGGGTGCGGGCTGTTGTTGATCTGGTTGGAGGATGTGCGTCAGGCTTGCTGGCCGGCCAGGTGACGCCCGGTGATGTAGCCGAAGGTCATGATCGGCCCGAGCGTGATGCCAGCGCCGGGATAGTTGCCGCCCATGATCGAGGCTCGATCATTGCCGACGGCATAGAGTCCGGTGATGGCAGTACCGTCGCGACGCACCACCCGACCGACCGTGTCCGTGCTCAACCCGTCGAACGTGCCGAGATCGCCCATGATGATTTTGAGCGCGTAGTACGGCCCGGCCCCGATCGCAGCCACATTCGGATTGGGCTTGTTCTCGGCATCGCCCAGATAGCGGTTGAAGGCCGTCGTACCGCGCCCGAACTCCCGATCGACGCCGCGAACGGCGCCCTCATTGTACTCACGCACTGTTCTTTCCAGGCCGTCGGCGTCGATTCCTGTCGCCCTAGCGAGGTCACGCAAGGTCGCACCGCGCTTCAGATAGCCGTTGCGCACGAAGATCCCAACTGGGAGCGGCGCCGGCTTGGCGTAGCCGAGACCATATTTCCGGATCGTCGCGTGATCGCAGATCAGCCAGGCCGCGGTCTCCTTGCTGGCAGCACCGTCGGCGATCATTGCGGCGCCGACGTCGTGATATGAGTTCGACTCATTGGTAAAGCGGCGCCCCTGCCGGTTGACCGCGATCACCCCGGGCTTGTAGCGGTCGACGAGATGGGGAAATACGCCGGTACGATTGCCCAATGGGACACGTGAGACCGGCATCCAAGCTGCCGCGCTGGTAAAGCGGATATCGCAGCTCCCGCCGAGTTCTTCCGCCATGCGAATGCCGTCGCCCGTATTGGCCGCAGGCGTCGGCGAAAGGTGTTCGCCACCCCGCGCAAGGTGTGGATAAGCGCGGGCGATGCGCGCCTGATCATGAGGAAATCCGCCGCTCGCCAGAACCACAGCGCGGTGCGCCGTGATCCGATACTCGCCATTTTCATCGCGCACGACCGCGCCCGTAATGGCTCCGTTCTCGCTGATCAGCCGTTGCGCGGGCGTTCCCGTGAGCAGCGGAATCCCGAGGTCGAAGACGCTCTTTGCAAGACGCGCCGCCAGCGCATTCCCGCTGGTGATCTTGACGCCCCGCCGGTAAACGGCGAGATCCTTGAGGTGGCTGGCAAGCCGCTTTGCAACGTAGATCGCCGAAGTAATCGAGCTGGTCACCCGGAAGAAGTGCTTTAACTCGTCATTGGATGAGTTGAACATCATACCGATGAAGGTGATAGTTTCGAGCGGCGGCCGAAGTCGCCGAATTTCCTCACCCAGCGCGCGGGCGTCGTAAGGGGCTGCGGTGACCGAGCGGCCTGACGTCGCGCCACCCTCGACGCCCGGATGATAGTCGGGATAGGCGGAGAGAACGAATTTTGCCTCGGTCTCTTTCTCGAAAAAATCGAGCATGCGTGGGCCGACATCGAGAAAGGCATCGATCGCTGCATCGTCGAAATGATTTCCGGTTTCGTGCTTTAGATACGTGCGCGCCGCGTCACGGCTGTCCGCAACACCAGCGTCGCGCGCGTGCCTGTTGCCGGGAATCCAGAGCACGCCGCCGGAGAATGCGGTGGTGCCGCCGAAATATTCATCTTTCTCGATGATGATCACGTCGAGCCCGCATTTCCGAGCCGTGATCGCCGTGGACAAGCCGCCGGCTCCCGAGCCCACGACCAGCACGTCGCACGACAAAGCACGCTGCTGTCCTGGCATTGATGTCTCCTCCCGTGGCCTTCTCAGGCGGCCGCTGTTGTTGCGCGTGATGGGCAAGGCTCTGGATAGACGCGGTCGCCTGCGCCGCCAATGGACGAAGCTACTTTTGTATTGTACTTTTCATAAGCGAGACCCAGCGCACAGCAAATCGCAGGCGTCGCCACCGAAGGAACCGGCACCATGATTCCGCACTATTTTTTGTACGAAGAGACGGCACCGAAGGTAGAACCTTCGTTCCTCCATATTGAGCCGATCCCGGTCCGCAGCGGTCGGCACAATTGGACAATTCGAACCCATACGCACCCCGACCATCACCAGATCCTGGTGATCAGCAAGGGCGGGGGCGCCATCGAGGTCGAAGGTGTGGATTGGGAGTTATCGCCGCCAGCACTGGTGATCATCCCGGCTCTCTCGATCCACGCCATCCGCTTCAAGCCTGGCACCGACGGCTATGTCATCACCGTGGCACCGCCTTTCCTGCAATCCGCTCTCGATGACGATCCTGACCTCATCGACGGGTTTCGCGTGCCGGTCCACTTTCTCCCGCAACAAATTGGCGACGACCTCGACCTGATCGGCCTGTTCGCTTCTCTCGAACATGAATTCGTCTGGTCGGCCCCGGGCCGCCGCGCCGCGATCAAGGCCTATCTTCAGTTGCTCGCCGTTGCCGTGCGCCGGCTGCTCGAGCAGGAACGTGCCCGGCCCGTCTCCGCCCCGCGCGATGCAGACACGGTGATGCGCTTTCGCGAACTTGTCGAGAAGCACTATCGCAATCACCCGCCGCTCGATTTCTACGCGCGGAAGCTTGGTGTGACGGCGGCGCGCCTCAATACCTGTTGCCGCGTCACGACCGGCAAATCGTCACTGGCTCTGATCAATGACCGGCTGCTGACCGAAGCCAAGCGCAACCTGCTCTATTCCGGCATGACAGTGAACGAGATTGGGGCCGCGCTCGGCTACGTCGACCCGGCCTACTTCAACCGGTTCTTCTCGCGCAATGTCGGCCTGTCGCCCGGTCGCTTCCGCGATAACCTATTGCCAGAGAGTACTCGGGCGATCCAAAGGTAAGCTGCCCGAGCAATTGTCGTACCAAAATTGACACGTTGCGTTCTGCCGAACAAGAATAGCATGTCATGCGGAGAATAGGGTGGAGTCAGCTGTCGCGCGCAAATCTGCGTTCCAGCCTCTAGGAGGTCCAACTCCCAGTGACTCCTGAATCCAAGCAAGGAAGCTAGAAAGCAAAGTCAACCTGCCGCCCCTGCCACCCAGTCGCTGTCGAACCAAGTCTCCGGCCATCGTCTCCCGAAAACGGGAATATTCGCGGCGTCGGCCGGAGACTTTTGGTAATTTGCCTGCCCAAAACAAGGAAGTGGGCGCGTGGAGACAACGGACCGAGGCCTAAAAGCCCGCTGTTGGCGGGCTCTTTTGCGATTCCTAGGGATCTGTCAATAACGGCCGGAATGGCTGGCTGGGGCGGGAGATAGCAACTAAGCCAACAAAATCCGCTGCTTGCTAAAAGGTGGTGACCAAAAAGCCCCATTGAAAGCTTTAAGCTTTTTAACGCGAGGTCACCACCGGTTGGCCTACGGTAATGGCAAGTCTCCCCGTAGGCGGCGCTCGCGGCTTCCACAAGAAAACTCATTCTTTAATCGCCCTGCTCAGTCCCACCTACGGCATGGTTGCGATACCATCGACCTGCGCCGTTGTGAAACGGCAGGAACGTGTTGCGTGTGAAGTTGACCGGAACGGTTTCGGCCGCAGCGGGATGAGCTTCGATCAGCTCATCTTGATGTGAAAACACGACATCCAAAATCGCATACACAAGATCGTCGGGCAGATCCGTCCGACCCACGGCAAAGTTATAGAGCCCGACAGTCTGATACCGGCTCGGTAGAGAGCGATAGATCCCAGGCGGTACGGTCGACAATTGCAGCTCGGGGAGTGTCAAACGAAGGTCCCCGATCTGCTGAGCCTTGAGGGGAAGAAATCGCAGGTTACCGTTTGCTTCAAGATCGAGAAAGGAAGGGAACGGAACACCTGCCGCGACCACAACGGCATCCATCGCTCCTGTGCGCAGTTGTTGAGCCAGATCGGCCCAGTCACCGTAGCTCAAGGGGGCTTGGATCTTCAGTGCTCTCAACATCTCGGGCAGATAGGTGGCCGTGGTGCCCCCTTGTGGGCCGGCACCGATGCGCTTTCCAGAGAGGTCAGCAATCGACTGGATTGGAGACCCTTGCATCACGACAAACTGGAACGGAGTATCATACATGGGAAACAACGCGCGCATGTTGCGGAATGGCTTGCTTAGGGTGCCCGCTCCTGTCCCGTTCCAAGCCTGCAAAGCGACCCCGAGCGTTACAAAAGCCAGTTGGATCTCGCCATTCTCCAGGAGAGCAATGTTTTGAACGGGGCCCTCAGTGGCCCGCGCGGAGACCGGAATTCCAAGTCCGCGGCTCAGGATCTTTGCTAGGCCCTCGCCGTAAGTGAAGTAGGTCCCACCTGGTGATGCCGTCCCAAAGGTCAGAGTGGCGGGCCAGTTAGGCTCCACAGGGAACGCCGCCTTCGACCAAAGGAGTAAGGCAAGCACAAGAGAGATGAGCCGGCAAATGTATCGCATAAGGTCCTCCTCTGCCCGAACGAGGTT
>Ga0310916_10001397_pt1 | contig 14356 bp, 13 predicted proteins | sample GREbulkMGLF176_FD_203444 | JGI IMG/M metagenome (GOLD analysis project Ga0310916, IMG submission 203444) | Lab enrichment of tropical soil microbial communities from Luquillo Experimental Forest, Puerto Rico - GRE.bulkMG.LF176 | ecosystem: Environmental > Terrestrial > Soil > Tropical forest >...
CGGGCCCGGTTTTGGCGCGGTAGCGATGAAGTTCTGAGAGAGAGGTGCGTGATGGAGCGACCGCGGACGCAGCAGACGATGCCCGAGGACAGAAGTGGTTGGAAGCAGATCGATGCCGGGCCGCATCTCGAAATGCTGTTCCACCCCAATCGGCGGTTGGCTGGCCGCGAGCCCGACCAGATCGAGCGGCCTTCGATCATGGTTGCCGTCGCCGGTAAGCGCGAGCAGGCGCTGCGCTTCGATCCGTTCAGCATGGGTGCGCACTACCACATCCGGCCGGGCCTCGCCGCGCAGATCCCACTCCCGGTCGCAGACGGGCAAACTCCGCTCGATGCCACGCTGGCATTCTTCGAAAAGCCGCTTCGGTTCCGGGGACTCCTCGCACTGGCCGAGGAGGACGAGGTGGCGGGGCAGCTGCGCGATGAAGAGCTGAAGAACGCGGCCGGCCAGGTCCGCGCACTCAACGCCGCGCACAAGGGTTGATGGCCCCGCCACATCTGACGAATTTCCTGATCGTTGGTGCCGGCGCTGCGGGTCTGATGAGCGCGCGCGAGCTCGCGCGCGCCGGTAAAAGAGTGACTATAGTCGAGGCGCGAGACCGATGCGGCGGCCGCATCTACCCGCTACCCGTTCACGAATTTGGCTACTCGGCGGAGGGCGGTGCAGAATTTGTCCACGGCGCCGCGCCGGTGACGCGCGCCGTGATGCACGAAGCCGGACTATCGTTGCAGCCGCGTGGGGGTACGCGATGGAGTAATCGCAAGGGCGCATTATCGCCCGAGCCTCCACCTCACCATTGGGATCGGTTTTACCAAGCCTTGGGAGCGGTGACAGTCGATCTGCCCATCGCGGAATTTCTGGAAACGCATTTTGCCGAACCGCAATACGATCGCCTTCGGCGGGCAGTCACGCGCACGGTCGAGGGCTACGACGCGGCCGACCTTCACCGTGCCAGCACCCTCGCAATTCGCGACGAATGGATGGCCCGGGACGATGGTGAGCACGGGCGGATTGCGAAAGGCCACGGCGCACTTATCGACTATCTCGATGCCGAATGCCGCAGGCACGGCACCGCGATCGAGCTCGGCGCTGCCGTGAACTCCATCGACGAGTCGGGTGGAGTGATCGCCGTGCGCTGTCGCGACGGCACGATGTTCGAGGCCGATGCGGCGATCATTACCGTGCCGCCGCCGCTTCTTTCCGAAATCGCGCTGCCGCCGGCGGCGCGCGAACAGGCAGCCGCCTTGGCCGATATCGGGTTCGGCAACGTCGTCAAGATTTTGCTGCGCTTTACGACGAAATGGTGGGCCAATCAGGGTGGACGAGACCTTGCCGACCTGTCTTTCTTGCTTTCCGATGCTACAGTCCCGACGTGGTGGACACAGCATCCGGCCGGCCATCCGGTGCTGACGGGCTGGTTCGCCGGACCCAAGGCCGATCGAGTGTCGTCGCTCACCGAGGCCGACCTCGTCGAGATGGGGCTGGCTTCGCTCGCCGAGATTTTCGATCTGCCCGCGGACCGCATCAGAAGAACTCTGGCCGCGTCGCGGGCGATCAACTGGGGCAACGACCCGTTTGCCCGCGGTGCCTATTCCTACGCCACACCCGGAACGCGGGCGGCGCAGGCAGCGCTGAAAAGACCGGACGGCGGGGCGATATTCTTTGCCGGCGAGGCGCTCTATGCTGGCCCCGATATGGGCACCGTCGAGGCGGCGCTGGCCAGCGGACTAGAAACGGCGCAGACGATCCTCGCCGCCGCACCATAGGTCAGACCGACACGCCTTTCGTCACCCCCGCGGAAGCGAGGGCCCAGGGCCACCTCTCATCGCCGGCCCTCGGTTCCCGCTTTCGCGGGAACGACGATCCACTCGCAACCGCTCAATTGGCGGCGAGCTTGTCCTGCGTCTTCGTGTCAAAGTCGCTGGCGTCGTGGCGCTCGTGCAGCTGGCTCGAGAGCTCGCCGGAAAGGCGGTTGACCATGCGCCCGCGCTTGACGGGCGGCCTCTCGTAGATCATGTCGGCCCAGCGCTGGACGTTCTTGTACTCGTCCACCGCCAGGAACTCGGTCGCACCATATTGCCCGAACTTGGCCAGCCCGCCATACCAGGGAAAGATGGCAATGTCGGCGATCGTGTAGGCAGGGCCCGCGACATACTCGCTCTCCCCGAGCCGGCGATCGAGCACATCGAGCAAGCGTTTCGTCTCCATCGCGAAGCGATCGATCGCATATTCGATCTTGATCGGCGCGTAGGCGTAGAAGTGGCCAAAGCCGCCGCCGATGTAGGGCGTGCTGCCCATCTGCCAGAACAGCCACGACAGACATTCGGCGCGCGCCGCTGGCTCCGTTGGCAGGAACTCGCCGAATTTCTCGGCCAGGTACATCAGGATCGCGCCGGTCTCGAAGACCCGGATCGGCTTGGGACCGCTGCGGTCGACCAGCGCCGGGATCTTGGAATTCGGGTTCGCGGCGACAAAGCCGCTGCCGAACTGATCGCCGTCGCCTATCTTGATCAGCCAGGCATCGTACTCCGCGCCCTTATGACCGAGGGCCAACAGCTCTTCGAGCATGATCGTAACCTTGACGCCATTCGGTGTGCCCAAGGAGTAGAGCTGCAGAGGGTGGCGGCCGACCGGCAACTTCTTCTCGTGCGTGGCGCCCGCGGTTGGCCGGTTGATGTTCTCGAACCTGCCGCCATTTGGCTTGGTCCAACTCCAGACTTTGGGGGGCGTGTATTCGGGGGTGTCGGTCATTCTTGAAGCTCCAGCCGTTCGCAGACACATGCGGACAGATCCGCAATCGGCTCATCATACACGATTGGCACTGCTGTGAGCTCCATCGACGAGTCGGGCGGAGGGATTGCCGTCGGCTGTAGCGACGGCGCCATGTTCGAGGCTGACGCGGCAATCCTTACCGTGCGCTCTATGCCGGCCCCGACATGGGCACGGTCGAGGCTGCGCTGGCCGGCGGGCTGGAAGCCGCGGACGATCCCGGCCACTGGACCTTAGCGGCGGCCCATTCCCCGGCGCCGGCGAGTTCAGCAGAGCCTGCGAGGGGCGGTGGTACCCCGCTCTGCCTGCTCAATAATAACGATGTTGGGCGTGACGGTAATGATGACGGTATGCCGCCCTCGGTGGTGGTGCCGGTGTGCTGGCGGCGCCCGCCACGGCGCCCAGGCCCCCGCCGACCGCCGCGCCGATGCCGGCGCCGTGCCCACCGCCGGCAATCGCGCCGATTACAGCCCCGGTGCCCGCCCCGAGCAGTCCGCCGGTGAGGGCGCGCTCACCCGGATTGTAAGGGTCTGCCGAAGCTGTGGTTCCCAACAGCAGTCCGGCGACAACTATACCGCAAATAGCCGCTCGCTTTCTCATGTGCTTCTCCTTCTCATTTGCTCCTCTGCACCATTGAAATTTTCTATTCGCGGCGGTCTCGACAGAACTACGCTGCAACCGCCGCGCTGCGATTAAGCCGAATGTGCCGCTTAGAACGAACTGCTCGAAGTCGCTGTGAGGGCTCTCCGACTACTCTCGATGTCGGCGCCGCCGCCTGCAGCGATGTTACATCGGCGAGAGAGACGATCCCGATGAGGCGATTATCCTTATTCACCACCGGCAGGCGGCGAACCCACCAGTCGTTCATCTTTTGCGCGATGTCGCTGATCGGCTCGTTTTCAAAGCAATAGAGCACCTCAGATGACATCGCCTCGCGGACGGTAATCTCAGCCGCGCCCCGGCTTTTCGCGACAACGCGGATCGCAATATCGCGGCCGGTAATCATCCCGGTCAAACGGTTGTTCTCGCTTACTGGAAGTGCTTCGAGATCAAGATCGGCCATGAGCTGCGCTGCAGTTCCGAGACTGTCGTCGGGATTCAGCACTTCGATGTCCGGCCTCATCACGTCGCCAACTTTCATGGATGCCCTCCCATTTCGATGTCGCCGACGCTCGTTGGGTTCGTAGTTTGTTGAATGTGACAGCTTTCGAACGCGGCGCCTGCCGTCCCGGTTCCGCGACCCGGCGGGACAAAATGGGGGCATTCCCTTCCGGAGCGGAAACGCGAAAGGAGAGTTCGCAAAACGCGGCGATCCGGTTGCGATAAAGATCACCATAAGATTGCCGCATTTGCATGGCATGCTTTCATCGCATGGGCCCCGCGAGGTGACGAGACGTCGGGCGCCTGCGTGCTTCGGCCAGCGCCCCGCAATTACAACCATTAGGAGAGTTTTCGCTCTGATTTGCTGCAGATTGCACAGCTGGTAATATCTCACTCAAGTGTCGGTTGTGGTCAGCCCAGCTGCAGTGTCGCGCACCGCGGGGCTCTTGCGCACGGCGGCAAAGCCGCGAGAATATCGGCACGAAGCAGCGAGGAGGATAGGGGATGCTGTCGCGCGAGGATAACGAGCTCGTCACTCGGGTCGGACCGGGCACAGCGATGGGCAATACGATGCGCCGGTACTGGATACCGGCATTGCTCGCGCGCGAGATCGCCGAGCTCGACGCGCCGCCGGTGCGCGTACGGCTGTTGGGGGAAGACCTCGTCGCGTTTCGCGACACGCAGGGCCGCATCGGGCTGTTGGACGAATATTGCCCGCATCGCCGCGCCTCGTTGTGGTTCGGGCGCAATGAGGAATGCGGTTTGCGCTGCGTTTATCACGGCTGGAAATTCGACGTCGCCGGCAGCTGTGTCGATCAGCTCAACGAGCCGGCAGAACATCAGTTCGAACACAAGGTGCACGTCACCGCCTATCCGACGGTCGAGCTGGGCGGGATCGTGTGGGCCTATATGGGTCCAGCCGAGAAGATTCCGCCGCTGCCGAAATTCGCCTGGACGCAGGCGCCCGAGACGCATCGACACGTCAGCAAGGTCGTTCAGGAATGCAACTGGCTGCAAGGGCTCGAAGGCGGCCTCGACACCTCGCACGCGCCGATCTTGCACCGGCTCTTGAAGGACGATGCTGGGCGCGGCGGTATCAAGCCGTCGAACCCCTATGTGCGCGCCGGCGCCCCTCGGCTCGTCGTTGACATCACCGACTACGGCTACCAGTACACCGGTATCCGGCGGCTTGGTGATGCCGAAATGCACGCGCGCACCTACCACTACATTCTGCCGTTCCACCAGATCCGCGCCGCGTCGAACGAGGTCGGCGACTGGGGCGATGCGGGGCACATCTGGGTGCCGATAGATGACGCAACGACGATGGTCTACAATTGGATCTATACGCGCAAATCGGCGCCGCTAAGCGACGAGGACCGGCTCGAGCGCGCGATCGGCAACGGCCCCGAACATGTCAGCCAGACGACGTTCCGTTCAAAGGCCAATCGCGACAACGCCTACCTGATCGACCGCGCGGTGCAGAAGACCGAGACCTTCACCGGCATCGACGGCATCAATGTGCAGGACCGTGCGATCCAGGAGAGCATGGGGTTAATCTGCGATCGCAGTCGGGAGCATCTGGGCCCAGCCGACAAGGGCATCATCCAGATGCGGCGACTGTTGCGCGAGGCGATCGACACGGTGCGCGCGGGTGGCACCCCGGCCGGTGTCCAGCCGAGCTACTACGATCTCTATTGCGCACTGCAGGTATTGCCGCGCGACGCCGACTGGCGTCAAATCCTGGCGCCGGAAATCACTCCGAAAAAGATCCTGCAAACGGTCTGACGGCAGCGCTCCGATGAAGATCGTCGTATTCGGTCCGCACAAGCGCACTGGTGCGCTGCATGACGGCAACATCGTCGACCTGTCATTTGCCTACGCCAAGTACTTGGCCGAGCGGACAAACGACCCTTGTCCGCTGGAAATGGCGGAAGTCGTCGTGCCGCCGGATCTCGCGCACTTTATCGAAGGCGGGCGGCGTGCTCTCGATGCCGTCCAGCAGGCGCTCGACCATCTTTTCGGCCAGGCGCAAGACCGACTTGGCCCGAGAGGCGAAGCGTTGGTCCACGGTGCTGCAGACGCGCGCCTGCACGCGCCGCGGCCCAACAATTCCCGCATTGCCTGCGCCGGCGGCAACTTCGCCGACCATGCCGCGGCGATGGCGGTGAAGATGCGAGGCAGAGCTTACGAGGGCGATGCCTACCGGGAGATCCGCAATGCCGGGTTCTGGGGGTTCTGGAAACTCGGGCGTGAGATCATGGGGCCCGATGGCGAGCTCGTCTATCCCGAACGTTGCAATCGGCTCGACTATGAGGGCGAGATTGCGATCGTGCTCGGCAAGCGCGGTGTCGATTTGAAGCCATCGCAACTGAGCGAATATGTTTGGGGCGTCACGATGCTCGCGGATTGGAGCATCCGGGCGCCGCGGGAAGCTTCCGGCGGGCCGCTCAATTTCAATCTCCCGAAGAACTTCGATACGTCTTGCTCAATGGGGCCATGCATTGCGGTGGGCGAAGCCGATCCGACAAACATTGACATGGAGACGATCGTTAACGGCGAGTGCCGGCAGCGCTTCAACACGCGCGACATGGTATTCAGGTTCGGTGAATATCTCGAATACTTGTCGCGCGATTTTACTCTCTATCCGGGCGACATCATCAGCGGCGGGACGGCGGCAGGCACAGCCGCTGACTCGAGCGAATTGCTGCCGGACGGCATGTCGGCGCCGGAGCGGTTCCTGAACCCCGGCGATGTTGTCGAGATGCGCTCTCCGTCGATCGGCTCGCTGCGCACTCGGGTGGTCGCCAAGAAGAAGTAAGGGCGCTCACAAGGGACCAACGAAGTCGTGATCAGTCGCCCATACCCCAGGCAACGGCGTTGCGAAGCAACGTGACGAACGCGCCCGATTCCCACGAGCCGCGAAAGGTGGGCGGAGCCGTGTCCGAGGGATCGGGGCCCCGGGCCGCGCGGATTGCGGGGTTGTGGCAATGGCCGAGGGCAATGTAAGCCACCTCGCCGTTGCCGACGTCACGGGTATAGCCGACGACGCGGGTTCTGCCGTCCGGCTGCAGCGAGGTGTCGGTGGCGTAGAGCGTCCCAATCGCGGGTGAGATAGCGGCCGGGCCGTAATCCGCGGTCAAGAGAATCCGCGTCGAGCGCGGATCTTGCAGCTCGATAAAATACGGCTCGTCCTCTACGTCGAACGACGTGCCGAGCCCGCTGGTGAGAGGATGATCACGGTCGCGCACCTCGACGTGGATTTTGCAGATCGGCGGATGGGTCAAGAAGCGGCTTCCGAGCAGGGCGTGGTGCTCGGTCGTGACGGTACGGCGCTGCCGGGAGCCCTCGACCCGTTCGGCCCGGCCGCCGCTCGTACCGTGCAACGCCAGCCAATGACCGCCCGCCTCCAGCCACTGCTCGATTGCGTGGCATTCCGCGGCGTCGGGATAAGGTCCGGCGACGTAGGTGATCAGCAACCGGCTGACTGGGAGCCATTTCTCGACATCGGTGAAGTCGTTGGCGACCGATGCCGGGACGTCTTCCTCGGCCAGGACCTCCAGCAGCCGCCGGCGCGCATAGTCGTGGTCGTGCCCGGCCATGGACCCGGGGGGAAAGCCGCCAGCAATCAGATGCGCGCGGCCGTTCTTTGTCTCTGCCATCGGGATCACCCCTCTCGCCGTTCGACGCCAAAAGCTCTCACTGCCAGTCTCTCACCTTCCCCTGCTTTTCGCCATGTGCGAGATTTCGCCAACCGTGCGCCACTCGATCGTGCCTGAGAGCACCCAGGAGGATCCATCATGCCGCGTCTGAATTTCGGCGCTTTCCTCGCTCCGCATCACCCGGTCGGCGAGCACCCGCTGTTGCAGTTCCGCCGCGACCTCGACCTCGTCGAGCATCTCGACCGGCTCGGCTACGACGAATTCTGGTGCGGTGAGCACCATTCGAGCGGGTGGGAAATGATCGGCTCGCCGGAGATGTTCCTTGCCGCGGCGGCTGAACGATCGAAGCGCATCAAGCTCGCCACCGGCGTCATTTCGCTGCCCTACCACCATCCATTCAATGTCGCGCAGCGCATGGTGCAGCTCGACTGGATGAGTGGCGGGCGGGCGGTCTTCGGCTCCGGGCCCGGCGCCCTCGCGTCGGACGCGCACACGCTCGGCATCGATCCGATGGTGCAGCGCGACCGCCAGGACGAGGCGATCGGTATCATCCGCCGGCTGATGAGCGGCGAGCGGGTGACGGCAAAGAGCGACTGGTTCACATTGCAGGACGCGCAGTTGCAGCTACTCCCGCTGCAGGAGGAGATGCCGTTCGCCGTCGCCTCGCAGATCAGCCCGTCGGGCATGACCTTGGCCGGGAAGCACGGCATTGGCGTCATCTCGATCGGATCGTTGTCGAGCGAAGGCCTCAACTCGTTGCCGACGCAATGGGGCTTCGCCGAGGCCGCCGCCGCCAAGCACGGCAAGACGGCCGACCGCAAGGACTGGCGTGTTCTGTTGAGCTGGCATATCGCCGAGACCCGCGAAAAGGCGATCGCCGAAGCCCGCGACGGCCTTCTGCGTCACCACAACCAATACATCGTCGGTACCCTGCAGCGGCCGGGCGCCAAGCCGTTTAAGGATTCCGACGACGCAATCGAGAAGACGGCGTTCTCGGACGCAGCTGCGGCAACGATCGGGACTCCCGACGATCTTGTGGCCCGCATCAAATCCGTTCTCGAAATCAGCGGCGGCTTTGGCACCATCGTCGGTTTTGTCCACGACTGGGCCAACCCGGAAAACACCACGCGCAGCTGGGACATGGTGGCGCGCTATGTCGTGCCCGAAATCAACGGCTATCTCGTCGGCCTGCGCCAATCGCAGGAGTTTGTGGCTACCAACCGCGGCGTCTTCGACCGCGCCAAAGACGCCATCATGGCAAAGATCAACGAGAACGAGGAGGCGGTCGCTGCGCTCGCGGTCACGAGAGGTTCGCGGCTGGGCGATGTTGCTTCGGCCGGCAATGTCCCCGATCTCGACAAGGCTCGCGAGCGGGCCGCCACGCGGTGACGGCTGCAGGTAAAGCAACGGAGGTAATTATGGGTAAGCTCGAAGGAAAAGTCGCGCTGGTCACCGGCTCGGGGCGCAATATAGGCCGCGCCACGGTGCTGAAGCTCGCCGGGGAAGGTGCTCACGTGGTCGTCAACGCGCGCTCGAACCAGGCTGAGGTAGATGCCGTAGTGCGCGAGGCCAAAGACCTCGGAGTCAGGGCGCTGGCGGTCATCGCCGACGTCGGAAAGAAAGACCAGGTCGAAGCGATGGCGGCGCGGGCGTTGTCGGAGTTTGGGCGCCTCGACATCCTCATCAACAATGCCGCGATCCGCCCTCACAAGCCCTTCACCGAACTGACCCAGGAGGACTGGGAAACGGTCAGGGGCATCGTTCTTGACGGCGCGCTTTATCTGACCCGAGCGGTCATCCCCTCGATGATCGAGAACGGTTGCGGGCGGATCCTCTTCTTTTGCGGCGACGGCGCCTTTGGGGGCGGCGCCGGACGCGCGCACATCTCGGCAGCCAAGATGGGCCTCATTGGGCTGGCCCGCAGCCTCGCCGCCGAATTTGCCCCGCACAATATCCGGGTCAACGTCGTCTCGCCGGGCAGCATCGACACGTCGCGGGCCAACCCCGAATGGTATCACGGACGCCCGCCGAGCGCCGCCGGCATCCCGCTCGGGCGCCAGGGAAAGGTCGACGAGATCGCCGCCACCTGCCTGTTTCTGGTCAGCGATGACGGCGGCTTCATCACCGGCCAGACCATCCACGTCAACGGCGGCGCGGCATTTTATTGAGACGCGTTATTGAGACGCGGCGAGCGGCGACGCGGCGCCCCAGCCGCCTGCCCGGTCGCGCGCCGCGGCGGCGTCCCACATCAGCCGCGGGTCGAAGGTCTCGGCGGCAAACATGGTCAGGATCACGACAGCGCAGAAGGCCAGCGCCCCGACCCCGGGCTCGATCGTAATCACCGAGCCGAACGCGACGAGCGCGCCGAGCAACGACTCCATGAAGATGTCGATCATCGACCAGCGGCCGATGAAGCGCACGATGTGATAGAGCCGCACCCGGTCGCGCAGCCATCGGGCGCGGCCGGTCTGGATTGTGATCAGCATGACTGAGAGTCCGACGAGCTTTAGGACTGGCACCGCGATGCTGGCGAAAAACACCAGCGCTGCGAGCGGGTACTGGCCCGCCTTTATCAACTCCTCGACGCCGCCGAGGATTGTGCTCGGCTGGCCGGCGCCGAGCTGCACGACAGAGAGCACCGGATAATAGTTTGCCGGAATGTAAAAAATCGCGGCGGCGATGACCAACGCCCAGGTGCGCGCGACGCTGTTAGGCTTGCGCTCGTGGAGTATGCTGTCGCAGCGCGGGCAGCGCGGGTCCTCGGGCTCGGGCACGCTGACCAGACCACAGGTCTCGCACCCGACTGCGTCCGAAAGATCGCCTGGTCCGCCGGCCAAATTGCCGTGGTAGAGGCGCTGCCACACCGCCTCGCGGTCGAGTGCGGAATCCATCCACACAAGGACGAAGGTCAGGGCGAGGAGCGCATAGACACCGGCCATGAGCCCGATCGTCACGAGATCACCGAGTTTCACATATGCGACGAACACACCGAATACGAACACCTCGAGCATCGACCATGGGCGCAGGCGCTCAGCCCAGGCGAAGACGCGGCGCAGATGGTTGGGTGGCCGCCTTTCGTGCAATCGGATCAGCACATAGAGGATGCCGAGCAGCCTGATGAGCGGGGCCACGACAGTGACGAAAATGATCACCGCGGCGAGTTCGCCCATATTCTGCCGAACCAGCTCCTCGGGCCCGGAAAACAGGTCCGCCGCTCGCTTGATGCCTGAGGTTTCGACGCTCATCAATGTCGTCGAGCACATGACGATGAGCAATATGAACGCAGCCGAGGTCAGCGCGATGATATGGTCGATGCGATGTGCGCTGGTCCGCCGCAGGATTGTCGGGCAGCGCACGCAGCCAGCGCTCATTCCCGGCACCAGAGCGGGGACTGTCTGGAACAGCCCACAACCCGGGCATTCGCGCAGCTGAGGCTGGGTCGCGGGCCGCTCGGGAGCTGCCCGTTTCATCGCCGGGCCACCAGCATCGACGCGAGCCCGTCGGCGAGTTGGCCGACCGCCGTGCTGATCGCCGCGACCTCGCCCGGGGTATCTGCCGCCGGGGGCGTCACGACAGAGCGGAAGCTGCGCAACGCAGGCGCCCGCTGCCCCTTGAAGTTCACGCTTGCCTGCGCCTGCAGCACGAGGTTACCCGAAGCGTCCTCATCGAGCCGCTGGATGTTGAGCTCGATCGTCGCGTCGGGCGAGGCCGTGACGGCGCCGCTCTCGCGGAACACTGTGCTCTGCGGCAGCCGCTGGCTCAGCTCCTCGACGAGGATCCGGGTCAGCATCGCGCCCAGCGGCTCGCCCCACCAGTCGTTCGCCATCACATCGAGCCGGTAGTTTTCCGACGAGCGAATGATTTCCGAACGCTCGAGATAACGCGGCAACGAGATTTGCTGGATGGCGATCACCTTGGCTGCGCCCGTTTGCGCCGAACCCTGAGCTGGCGCAACCGTGTAAAGCACGGGATTAGGTGAAGAGCAGGCGGCGAGCGTTGCGGAGACCGCCAACGCGGCGAGCGTCGCTGCGCTCATTCCAACGGCCCCGCGGGCCGGCCCTTGATCAGCGCTTCTGGATGCCGCGCCAAAAGATCGGAGAGCGCGCTGATCGAGCGTAGTGAGTCGTTGGCCTGCACCAGCAGCCGCTCGAGGTCGCGGTTGAATTTGGTGTTGTCGCCATAGCCGCTGTCGAGCGACAGAACCAGCTTGTTGGCGTTCGCAAGGGTCTTCTGCAACCCGGCGGTGACCTCGGGCAGCTGCTTCGCCGCGGGGCTGAGCCCGCTGTTGAGACTTTGCACCATGTTCTGCGCCGACGCGATCATCGCAGAGAGTTCGGTCAGCGCCTTTTTCATCTGCGGGCCCTGCGCGACATCGTTGACCGATTTGAGAATCCCCTCCAGGTCCTTGCCGATTTTGTCAAACGGCATCGTGTTGACTTTGTTGAGCAGTTCAGTCGCGGAGGCGGTGAGGCCGGCAAACCCGCCGCCTTCCGTGGCCGGCACAACGTAGTCCGGGCCATCCATCGTGACCTCTGTCGGTGGTGCATCGGTATCGATTTCGAGCGCCACATTCTGCTGTCCGGTGATCAGGTTGCCGCTCTGCAGGCTGGCGCGCAGGCCTTTTTTGAGGAGCGCGTCCATCGATTCCGCGTCGGTATTGAACACGCGCTTTCCAACTCCGACGACCCGTTCCGGTTCGAGCTCGTAACGGACGGGCGCCAGGACTACATCTTTGGCTGCATCATAGGTGAGGCGCACATCTGTCACCTCGCCGACCTTGAGCCCGTGCACGGTGACAGCGGAGCCCGCCGTGAGCCCGCTGACCGAGCCTGAGAAATAGGAGATCACCGGGATCTTGCGGGTGTAAGCGGCGGCATTTGCCGCCTCTCGGTCGGCAAACAGCGGAAAGACGTGGTTCTCGGATGTTTCGGCCATGTGGACGTCTGCCGCTGGCGTCTCGAATGCCACGCCGCCGAGCAGCAGCGCCTTCAGCGACTCCATTTGCACTTCGACGCCCGCTCCCGCGAGTTTGACCGAGATCCCCGACGCATTCCAAAACCGGGTTTCGTCGTTCACATAGCTGTCGTAGGGGGCCCGCACAAAGGCGTGGATCGTCACGTACTCCGCCATGTCGGCAATGTCCCAGCCGAGCACCTCGCCAACATTGAGGTCGCGGAAATAGATCGGCGAGCCGACCGAGACCGAACCGATCCGTTTGGATTTCAGCAAAAATGTCCGGCCGGGAACATAGGTTGCGAGCACCGGGGGATCCTCGCGCCCGGCAAACTCGTGCTGGCTCTTGCCGCCCTTTTCAACCGGCAGCATGCCGACATAGGACCCTGACAGCAAAGTCTCTATGCCGGAGATATTGCCGGCGAAGAAACGCGGCTTCACGACCCAGAACTGGGTCCCTTCGGTCAGGAGCGGCTTGGCCTCGTGCGTTGTCGCGATGGTCACGACAACATGTGTCTTATCGGGCGTCAGCGTCAGGCTCTTCACCGTGCCGAAGACGATGTCCTTGTATTTGAGCTGCGACTGACCGGCCTGCAGCCCTTCGCCGCTGTCGAAAGTGACCTTGATCGTCGGCCCTTCCTTAGACAGCGTGTCCCAGGCGAGCCACGCCCCGATCGCGACGGCGACGAGCGGCACGATCCAAATGATGGACACTCGGCGCGAACGGTGCGTCGTCGCATGCGGCACAGTCCGCTGCTCGGCGAGATTGGTCATGGCCGGTCTTCCCCTTAAGCGCGCGATCCATCATTCCGATATGGGCGGGAAATTAACAGCGGTTCTTTGAGTTGTGACTATGCATTTTCGGCAGAGGACTGAGACGGTAAGCCGCAGTTGAGATGAGATGATATTTTGCACGCCAAAAGGTCGCCAAGGCTTTCGCTTAATAACGCTCAAAAGCCATTGCCCGCCTGTTTCTACAGGGAATCTACAGGCATTAACTTTTCCGTCGGCGCCGGCAATTCTCCGTACGTTGTGTTAATGACAATACTGTACCATATGAATGTGGCAAAATTACCGACGCCGTCGCGAGGAGGAGGTGGATTTCAGAAAAAACTGAATAGGTGAGGGCATGACGTTCAGAACCACGATAACGCTCGCCGTGATGGCCTTCGTCACGGCTCTCGCCGCGTGTCTGATATTTATCCAGGTTGCGACCTTTCATGCGGCGGCAAGAGCGGCGGCGTCTGCCGCGATGGATGCGGCCAGCGCGAATACCCTCGGCCACCTCGAGGCTGAGGTATCGGAGCTGAACACTGTCGTTCGCGTGCTGTCGTCGACTCCCTCTCTCGCCGACTCGGACGACAGGAGCGAGGTCGGCGGTGCCGTCGGGCTCTTCAAGACCGCGCTGCGCCGACTGCCGCAGGCGGATAGCCTCTATGTCGGCTACGACAATGGTTGCTGGTTGCAAGTCCGACGCCTCGACGACCTCGACCCGACGGAGCGCGAGAGGCTGGGGGCACCCCAGGGGGCCGTCTACAATGTTAATTTGGTCCGCCCGACCTCCGGCGGAGCCCTGCCGATGCGGCGGATCTTCGAAGACGAGCAGGGCAACAAAATCGACCAGCTCGATCTATGGGACCACGGCTATGACGCACGAAAGCGGGTCTGGTATCGCGACACAATGCAGGCAGACCGGGCTCTCGTTTCGTCGCCCTATGCCTCGTTCAGCATAGGCACACCGATGATCACCGTGAGCGCGCCTCTGCAACGGCATGTGCGCGGTGTCATCGCCGCCGACCTCAAGCTCGATAAGTTCAGCGATTTGGTCTACGCGCAGCGCCCCGGAGAGCACGGAACGGCCATAATCTTCGACT
>Ga0310916_10001403_pt1 | contig 14331 bp, 11 predicted proteins | sample GREbulkMGLF176_FD_203444 | JGI IMG/M metagenome (GOLD analysis project Ga0310916, IMG submission 203444) | Lab enrichment of tropical soil microbial communities from Luquillo Experimental Forest, Puerto Rico - GRE.bulkMG.LF176 | ecosystem: Environmental > Terrestrial > Soil > Tropical forest >...
CCAGCGTTGCGTCCTTGACCTGCATCTCGCCCGCGCGCCCCATCAGCTGCATGGCGGCGAGCGCATGCATGGAGACGCCGGTTGCGCCGATAGGATGACCCTTGGACTTGAGCCCGCCGGAGGGATTGACCGGCAGCGGTCCGTCCTTCTCGGTCAGGCCTTCCGCGACCGCGCGCGCACCTTGCCCCTCCGGGACGAGCCCCATTGCCTCATACTCCATCAGCTCGGCGATGGTGAAACAATCGTGGGTCTCGACAAAGGAAAGATCAGTCAGTTTCATTCCCGCGCTTGCGAGCGCCCGCTTCCAGGCCTCGGCGCAACCTTCCAGCTTGAGCACGTCGCGCTTCGACATGGGCAGGAAATCCTGCACGTGCTCGGCCGCGCGCAGCGCGACCGCCTTGCCCAGCTTGAGCGCGGTCGTCACATCCGCCAGCACGACGGCGGCTGCGCCGTCGGAGACAAGCGAGCAGTCCGTGCGTTTGAGCGGACCAGCCACGCGCGGATTCTTGTCGCTTTCGATGCGGCAGAACTCATAGCCGAGGTCCTTGCGGATCTGGGCGAAGGGATTGCCCACGCCGTTCTTGTGGTTCTTGGCCGCAATCCGCGCGAGTGCGTCGGACTGGTCGCCCCAGCGCTGGAAATAAAGCCCCGCGATCTTGCCGAAGATGCCGGCGAACCCGCCTTCGATGTCGGCCTCCTCACGGACGTAGGATGCCTTGAGCAGGTTGCGCCCAATCTCGATCGCCGGCGTTGTCGTCATCTGCTCGGCGCCGACCACCAGCACAATGCGCGCGGAATGCGCCGCGATTGCCTTGAGACCGTGATGCACCGCGGCCGAGCCCGTGGCGCACGCATTCTCGACCCGGCTGGCCCGCTTGAAGCGCAGGTCCGCCGATGCCTGCAGGACAAGGGATGCCGTGAAATCCTGCTGCGAGAACCCGCCATTGAAATGACCAAGGACGATCTCGTCCACATCGCAGGCCGCAACGCCGGCGTCGGCAAGGGCCTCAGCTGCAACGCGTACGATCAGGCTTTCGACTGTCTCCCCTTCGAGCCGGCCAAACGGGGTATGGGCCCACCCAACAATGCAAGCGGTCACTGCGATCTCCTCGTGTCTTTGCCCCGAACCCGCCTCGACAACGGCTGTGATGGGCGCAACGCGGCCTAACGTGCCGAAATTTGGACGCTTTCCTTGAACATTAACAGCTTGCCAGCGGTGCGAGCGGGGGTCCAGAGGGGCTTTCGCTTTTGCCTTTCATTAACCCTCGGCTTAAACGGACTTTTCCTTCGGAAGCTTTCCGAGGCCCGCCGCAACCAACGGACCCCGAGCCGTGCAGTTTTCGACCCTGCGTTGCCTGAGGCAAATGCTCATGTGGGCGGGCATCCTGTGCACCGCAAGCGGCGTCGCTGTCGATAAGGCGGCGGCCGAAGCGCTGCTCGTCATCGAAGTCGACAGCGGACGGGTCCTGTTTGCGCAGAATGCCGGAAATCCATGGTACCCTGCATCCGTCACCAAGCTGATGACCACTTACGTGACCCTGCACGCGGTTAAGGAAGGCCGGCTCACGCTCGACGAGCCGCTCACCGTCTCCGCGAATGCCGTCGCGCAAGCGCCGGTCAAGATGGGATTCCGCGCCGGCACGCAGGTCACCGTCGACAACGCGCTCAAGATGCTGATGGTAAAATCGGCGAATGATATCGCCGTGGTGCTGGCCGAAGGCGTTGCCGGATCGATCGAGAACTTCGCCGATCAGATGAACTGGCACGCGCGGCGCCTCGGGATGGTGCAGTCAAGCTTTGTCAACCCCAACGGCCTGCCCGCCGACGATCAGATTACCTCGGCGCGGGACCTCGCCATTCTGGCACGCGCGCTGATCCGGGAATTTCCGGAATACGACTATTACTGGCACTTGCCCGGCATCCGGATGGGAAAGATGGTGCAGCGCAATTACAACACGCTGCTCGGGCGATACCCGGGTGCGGACGGCATGAAGACCGGATTCATATGCGCCTCGGGCTTCAATCTGGTGGCCTCCGCAACGCGCGACGGCAAGCGGCTGGTCGCGGTGGTGCTGGGGGCGCCATCGTCCGCTGTGCGGGCGCTCAAGGCGGCGCAGCTGCTGGAGCGCGGGTTTGGCAGCAGCGCAGGCGGATTGTCGTGGCTGATGCCCTCGCTCGGAACGGTGGAGACGCTGCAGCCGGTCAATGCGCCGCCGCCCAACCTGCGGGACGAGATGTGCGGTGGTCACCGCAAGCGTCCGGCCACCGAGGACGAGGACGAAATCTTGCCGGCAAACACCGGGCCCGAATCGCCGTACGGGGTCTTCCTATCGAGCCTCAATCCGCCCAAGGCCAAAGGCGCGCTCCTGCAGGACAGCAACATGGGTGAGCCGGTGCTGGTCTATACGGGAACGAAGCCGCCGGCCCCCGGCGCCGTGTCCGAGGAATCGAAGACAAAGCCCGACAGGAAAAAGACGGCGAAACCGGCAGCGGCAAAGGAAGCCGCGACGCCAAAACCGGCCGCGACACCGTCCGGCGACAATCCCGCGCCGAAACCAAAGAAGAAGAAAGCTGCCCCGAAGCCGGTTTCCCTCGAACCGCCGGCAACCTGACAATCGGCCAGCATACATCGCAGGTGCAATGATCTTGCGAGTGTGCGACCCATAACGGAAGCTTTTCGCGACGCGGTGAAGAGTAGAAGCCGCGGCCCTCCGGCTTGGGAATGTCATGCGATTGATCGAGCGGCTGGCCTCCGACGCCGCCTACCTCAAGGGCGCGGTGCGCGCCCTGCGAGCGACCGTGCCAATCGCCAAGAACCCGACCCGTATCTTTCCCCAGCTCATCTGCGAGCTCGCACAGGAATATCCCGACGCACCAGCGCTCATCTCCGCGCGCGAGCGCTTTACCTATGGCGATCTCGCCATGCGCGCCAATCGCTATGCGCGCTGGGCGCTGGAGCAGGGCGTCGCCAAGGAAGACACAGTCTGCCTGCTGATGTCCGGCCGCCCCGAGTTCCTGGCACTGTGGATTGGAATCACCGGGGTCGGCGGCGTAGTCGCGCTGGTCAACACCAATCTCACCGGAGTGGCGCTCGCCCATTGCATCAACGTGGTGGCCCCGAAGCATATTATCGTCGAGGCCGGACTGGTGCCGTCGCTCAACAGTGCCCGCGGCCACCTCGCCTGCGATGCAAAAATCTGGCTGCACGGCGAGAGCGAAGCCAGCTTTGCGCGCATCGACCGCGAGGTCGAACGCCTCTCCGGGGATGATCTCCCGCAATCGGAGCGCCCTCGTCTGACCATCGAGGATCGCGCGCTCTACATCTACACCTCCGGGACGACCGGCCTGCCAAAGGCCGCCAACATGAACCACTACCGGCTGATGCTCGCGAGCCACGCATTTGCCGGCGTGATGGACACCCGTGCGTCCGATCGAATGTACGACTGTCTTCCGCTCTATCACACCGCCGGCGGCCTGGTTGCAACCGGGGCGTTGCTCCTTCGTGGGGGATCGGTAGTGATCCGCGAACGATTTTCCGCGCACGAGTTCTGGGACGACATCACAAAGTGGGATTGCACGTGCTTTCAGTATATCGGCGAGCTTTGCCGGTATCTTCTCAATTCGCCGCCCCATCCACGCGAGCGCGTGCACCGATTGCGGCTTGCCTGCGGCAACGGTCTGCGTTCAGACATATGGCGGGAATTCAAGCAGCGCTTCCGGATTCCTCAGATCCTCGAATTCTACGCGGCAACCGAAGGCAATGTGACATTCTTCAATCTCGACGGCACGGAAGGATCCGTCGGCCGCCTCCCGTGGTGGCTGGCCCATCGCTTCCCGGTCAAGATCGTGCGCTTTGATGCCCAGCACCAGCAGCCGGTGCGTGACCGGCACGGTTTCTGCATCGAATGCGATGTCGATGAGGCGGGCGAGGTCATCGGCAGGATCGAGCGAAACCCGTCGAAGCCGGGCGCCCGCTTCGAAGGCTATGCAAGCAAGGCAGAGACGGAGCAGAAAGTGCTGCACGATGTGTTCAGGAAAGGCGACATCTGGTTTCGCACCGGCGACCTCATGCGCAAGGACAGGCGGGGTTACTTCTACTTCATAGACCGTATCGGCGACACGTTCCGCTGGAAGGGCGAGAATGTGTCGACCACCGAAGTCGAGCTCGCGCTCGGCGGGTTTGACGGCATCCTGGAAGCCAACGTCTACGGCGTCGCGGTCGATGGACGGGATGGGCGAGCCGGCATGGCGGCCGTTGTCGCCAAGGACAATCTCAACCTGACAGCCCTGCGCGATTACCTCGCCGAGCGACTGCCGGATTATGCGCGTCCGGTATTTTTGCGCATCCGCCATGACATCGATGTCACCACGACCTTCAAGCAGAAGAAGATTGACCTGGTGAAGGAAGGATTCGATCCCGTCCGCGGATCCGATCCTGTCTATTTCAACGATCCGCAACGCAAGGCCTTCGTGCGCATGGATGACGACCTCTACCAGGCGATCAATGCCGGCAGGGCAAGGCTGTGAACGAGGGTGGGGGAACCGCGTGACCATTGCTTCCAGGTACCACCGCTTCGCCGTCATTGCCGTCACGGCGCTGGCGGCGCTCGCTCCGCTGTCGCTCATGATCTATCAAAGCTTCCTGACGGAACCCGTTTTCACACCGGGCGCACGGTTTGGCCTTGAAGCCTACCGGTCCGTCCTCGCCGACGAGGATTTCGCGGTCGCATTCGGCACCACGCTCCTGCTCGGCTCCTGCATGGTCCTGATTGCGGTGCCGTTGGGGTCCGTTCTGGCCTTCCTGATGGCGCGCACCGACCTGCCGGGACGCAATTGGCTCGAGCCTCTGATTCTGATTCCCGTCTTTGTCTCGGCGCTGGTGCTCTCGTTCGGGTATGTCTTCGCGCTCGGGCCGGTCGGCCTTCTCACGACCTGGCTCAAGTCATGGACCGGCTTCACGCCGTGGAACCTGTATTCCTTTCCCTTCCTGGTGGCGCTCGCCGGGCTCATTCATGTGCCGTATGTTTATCTCTGCGCCGCGACCGCGCTGCGCCGTCTCGACAGCGAGCTCGAGGAGGTCGCCCGCGCCAGTGGGGCGCCCCTCTGGAAGGTCGCGCTCGACGTGAGCCTGCCAATCGCAACGCCGGCAATTTTCTTCGGCGGTGTCCTGGTTTTCTTCCTCGGCTTCGAGCTGTTCGGCCTGCCGCTTGTGCTCGGCGAACCGCAGGGTGTGCTCGTGCTGACGACTTACCTGTACAAGCTTCCAGGCAGGATGGACGTTCCGCCGTATCAGCTGATGGCGGTCGTCGCTGCGATCATGATCGCAATCGCGCTGCCGCTGGTGCTCATGCAACGGATACTGCTGAGTGAGGCGCAGCGTTATGTCTCGACGCGGCCCCGGGCAACACGCGCGGCGCCGCTCAAGCTCGGTCCTTGGCGCTGGCCGGCTTTCCTCGCCGTTGCACTCTGGCTGGCGGCGGCCGTGCTGGTGCCGCTGGCCGGCCTCACCTTGCGTTCGTTCGCCGCAACCGGGAAGGAGGGCATCGTTCTTCCGGGAATGCCCACGCTCGACCACTATCGTGCGCTGCTCGATCATCCTGACCTTGTGGGCGGCATGGTGAACACGCTCGGCATCGGGCTGATCGGCGGTGCCGCCGCGGTTGCTTTCTACGGCGCGATCGCGCTCGCCATTCACCGTTGGCGTTCCACCTGGGCTCCGGCGATGAACTTTCTCGTCATGGTACCGCGCGCCATGCCGGGATTGGTCGCCGGCTTGGCAATCCTGCTGGTTTTCGTTTCCTTCAAGCCGCTTGCCCCGCTGCGCGAGACCCTGATCCCGGTTTGGCTGGCCTACGCGATTGTGTGGCTCGCCTACGGCGTGTGGCTCATGTCCGGCACCCTGCTTAAGGTGGCTCCGGAACTTGCGGACGTCGCCCGCACCGTCGGAGCGAACAACGCGCATGTGAAGCGCGATGTCGCCCTGCCCCTCATTCGCAGCGGGGTGCTGACAAGCTGGCTGATCATCTTCCTGATCTTTGTGCGCGAGTATTCGACGGGCGTCTATCTGCTCGGTCCCGGGACGCAAGTCATCGGCCCGCTCCTAGTATCGCTGTGGGACAAGGGCGCAACCGACTTCGTTTCGGCGCTCGCGGTGGTCAATGTGGTCATGATCGGAGCGGGCCTCTTCGTTGCCGGCGGTCTGGGAGCGCGCCTGCATGGCTGACCTTACCGTCAACGATCTGGCGCTCCGGTACGGCGACAACGAAGCTCTCAAGGGCGTCTCGATCAGCGTGCCCGCGGCAAAGGTCGCGGCCCTGCTTGGCCCCTCCGGAAGCGGAAAGACCACGCTCCTGCGCGCAGTCGCCGGCCTGGAAACACCGCACCGCGGCTCGATTCGGATCGGCGACAACGTCCTGTTCGACGCCGCAGCGAAGGTCGATGAGCCTCCCGAGGCGCGCGGGCTCGGCCTCGTATTGCGATCCTACGCGCTCTGGCCGCACCGCACGGTCTTCGAGAACATCGCCTATGGCCTCAAGCTAAGGCATGTCCGCGCAGCCGACATCAAGGCGCGGGTCGAGGGTACGCTGGACAAGATCGGCCTCAAGCATCTCTCCAGGCGCTACCCACACCAGATCTCCGGCGAGCAGCAGCAGCGCGTCGCGCTCGCGCGAGCGCTGATCTATGAGCCTGCCGTCATCCTGCTCGACGAGCCGCTGGCCAATCTCGATCCAAAACTGCGCGATGAGGCACGTGCCTGGCTGCGCCATCTCATTGTTTCACTCAGGCTCTCCGCGCTGCTGGTCACCCACGATCAGGTCGAGGCAATGGCGATGGCCGACCGCATCGTTCTGCTCAACGGCGGACGCGTCGAGCAGCAGGGATTGCCGGTCGAGCTTTATGCCCAGCCTGCGACACTGTTCGCGGCGCAGTTCATGGGCAACAATAACCGGCTCGAAGGCAGCCTGGTCGAGCGCGCGGACAAGCGCGCCGTGATCGACGTCATGGGCGTACGGCTGGAAGGCGTTGCCAGCACCACGGCCGCAATCGGGGACAAGGCGACCGGCATTATCCGTCTGGAAAAAGTGACCCTGGGAGGCGGACCGGGCGCAAACCGGATTCTGATGTCGCTCAAGGCGCAGATGTTTGTCGGCGAGCGCTGGGAGCTGCTGTTCGCCAAGGACGCGCTTACGGTGCGGACCTACGTATCAGCTCCTCTCAAGCACGAGCTCTATCACGTGGAGTTTCCACCGCACGCACTGTGGATATTTTGACGATCATCGCCAGATGGTCCGGGCGGCCTCGACGACCAGCCGGAGCTTTGCGCGCTGATCTTCCGGCGTCAGCGGATTGCCCGCCGCGGTGCTCGCAAAGCCGCATTGCGGGCTTATCGCCAGCCGATCAAGCGCGATCTGCTTTGCCGCTTCGTCGACGCGGCGGCGCAGCTCATCCAGGCTTTCGAGCGCCGGCGTCTTGCTGCTGATCAGGCCGAGCACCACCCCCTTGTCGCTCGGCACAAACCGAAGCGGAGCAAAATCTCCCGCCCGCGGAGTGTCATATTCGAGCAGGAAATGGTTTGCGTTCGTGCCGGCGAAGAAACGCTCCGCCACGCGGTCATATCCGCCTTGCGCAAGATAGCGCCCGCGGAAATTTCCGCGGCACATGTGCACGCCGACGATGACAGCGGCGGGCGCGGCCGACACCGCTTCGTTGATGGCCGCGATGTAGGTATCCAGCAGCGCATCGGGATCGCTGCCCGCGCCCTTCACCCTTGCCCGGATATCGTCATCGCACAGCAGCGCGATGGCGACTTCGTCCAACTGTACATACCGGCAGCCGGAGCCGGCGAGATCCGCAATCTCTGCACGGTACGCTGCGGCCAGGTCGGCGAAGAAGCGCTCAGAATCGGCGTATACGTGGCGGTCGGCAAAATCCGAGAACCGAAAGAAGTGCATGGTTGAAGGCGCCGGCAGCGTGATCTTTGCGGTGACCGGGGTCACCTCGCTCAGGAAAAGGAACTCATCGACCGCGAGCGGCTGCGTGCGCCGCATCGCGGCTACGGCAAACGGCGCGGTGAAATCGGCTTCCTCGCCGCGGTCGTCGCGAAACTTGAGGAGGGCCGGGCGGATTTTCAGTCCGGCAATTCGCTCCACAAACCGGCCCCAGTAGGAGCCGCGCCGAAACTCGCCGTCGGTCACGATTTCGAGCCCGACCTCCTCCTGCATGCGCACCGCCTCGCGGATGCAGTCGTCCTGGATGCGAACGAACGCGTCATCGGTGATCTCCCCGCTCGCGCGCCGCCTGAACGCTTGACGCAATGGCGGCGGCCGGAGCAGGCTGCCCACATGATCGGCGCGAAACGGCGGTCGCCCGCGTGCGGGAATGTCCATGGCTGGTCTCCGTTCGCCTGAATGCAGCGCCATGCCGGTTCCGTTGCAACGGTCAATGAAGCGAGGGTGGTGGTAACGATGCGGATGGGCAGACTTGTGACGCGAATGCTGGGAGGCGGCTGCGCCGTATTCCTCTGCGCGGCCGCCACCGCGTTTGTGGCTGTCGCGCATGCGCAGGATACCTATGCCATCGGCGTGAGCGGGGCCCTCACCGGACCGCCGGCCAGCATCAATGCTCCGCCGATTGAGGGACTGCGGCTTTACGTCGACCGGCTCAATTCGCTGGGCGGTATCAACGGCAAACGGGTCCGTCTGAGCATACTCGACGATCAGGCCGAACCTTCGAAAGCGGCGGCCAACGCCAAGCGGCTGCTCACCCAGGACAATGTCATCCTGCTGATCCTCTCGAGCCTGTCGTCGACCTATGCGCCGGTAGTGGCGGAGATCAAGCGGGCCAACGTACCTCTGATGTTCATGGGAGCGGTGTGCCCGAAGGAGGTCTACCCGCCCGCCGAGCCGCTTGAGTTCTGCACGACTGCCTATGCCGGAGGCTATGACAGCCGCGCGACGCTCGCGTTCATCAAGGAGACGGCGAAAGAGCCGGTCCGCCTTGGCCTCGCCGCCATGGCGATCCCGCTCTCGCGTGGCGAGATCGACTATGCCGAGGAGCAGTCGAAAGCGATGGGCATGACTCCGGTCGACAAGGAGGTCATTCCCCCGCCGACCGCCGATTACACCCCGTTTGCCACCAAGCTCAAGGATGCCGATCCAACCTGGATATTCTCCTGGGCTCCATGGGTTACGCAGGTCAAGACATTCGAAGCGCTGCGCCGGCTTGCCTGGCAGCGCGATTATATCGCATGGGCGCACATCGCGGCTGAATCGGAACTGGCGCGGGTGAAGGATGGGCGGCTCTTCGTCATCGGGGCGAACTCGCTGTTCAAGGACAATCTGCCCGTGCACCGGGAAATCACAGAGCAGCTCAAGCAGGCAAGCTCCCAATATCCGGCCGAGCAGATGACCGAGGGCTGGATCGGCGGAATGGTCCTTGAGGCGGCGCTCAAGACGGCGGGCGCGCCCGCCGATGCCGGCAAGCTGCGCGCGGCAATGGAGACCGTAAAAGTCGATACTAGGGGACTGCGCGGAGGCCCGATCGAATGGAGCAAGGACAATCATTTCCGCGCCCGCCAGTTCTATCGCGTCTACCGTTGGGACGAGGACAAATCGACTATCGTGCAGGCCAAGGACTGGGTGCCGTACGATGTCAAATGAGCAGGGATCAGTGCTCAATGACCCACAATCAGCCAAGACGTATTCTGACTGCTGACCCCTGATCCCTGGTATGGCCAGCGGCTATTTTTCCACCAGCTACGACCAGGATCTCGCGCTCGTGCGAACGCGTTTCCAGGGGGCATGGTTCGCGGCGTTCACGATGGCGCTGCTGGCCTTTCCGTTCCTCGCATCCCCGTTCCAGGTGGACCTCGCCTGTCAGGTGTTTCTCGCATGCATCGGCGCGCTCGCGCTGATGCTGCTAACGGGCTACGCCGGCCAGATCTCGCTTGGACATGCCGGGCTGATCGCTGCCGGGGCATTCACGGTCGGCATCTGTTTCGGGAATTGAATGCGCCGTTCTGGATCACGCTGCCGGCCGCCGGGCTCATTGGCGCCCTGCTCGGGATTGTGTTCGGATTGCCTTCGCTGCGTTTGCGCGGACTTTATCTCGCGGTGAGCACGCTCGCGCTGCATTTCCTGGTCATCTATGTCGGCGGCGAGTACGAGACGCGGCGTGGGTTCTCGACCGGGATCGTGATCGATCCGCCGAAGCTCGGAAGCATTTCCATCAGCGATGGCCGAGCCTGGTATTTCATTCTGCTGGCGGCCGCCGTCGCGACGCTGCTGCTTTCCCTCAATCTCATCCGTGCGCGCACAGGTCGCGCCTGGCGCGCGATCCGGGCGCGTGAGACGGTTGCCGAGGCGCTCGGCATCGGGATCGCCAGCTATAAGCTCCTTGCCTTCGTCCTGAGCTCGGCGATCACCGCAGTTGCCGGCGCGCTGTTCGCCTACTATCGCGGATTCGTCTCGGTCGAGGCATTCACGCTGTTCCTCACCATCCAGCACGTCGCCATGGTCATCGTCGGCGGCATGGGCTCGCTTCTTGGCGCCGTCCTCGGTGCGGCTTTCATAACAATCTTTCCCTATCTCATCGAGGGTGCGCTGATGGCGGTGCCGGGAGCGCAACGCTTCGTGAGCCTGCTGTTTGCGGTGAACTACGCCGCGTTCGGCCTCGTCATGATTCTCTTTCTTGTATTCGAGCCGCTCGGTCTGGTTGGCATCTGGCGCCGTGTCCAGAGCTATTTCGTGCTGTGGCCGTACAAGCAGCGGCCCGCCGCCGGCGCGCGCCGATGACGCTGCTCGACGTCCACAACCTGGAAGTCGTGTATCAGCGCAGCATCACGGCCGTGCAGGGCATCTCGCTCAAGGTTGCGCCCGGGCAGATCGTCGCGTTGCTCGGCACCAACGGTGCGGGCAAGACCACGACGCTGCGTGCGATCTCGGGGTTTCTTGGCCTCGACGACGCCCACGTTACCGAAGGCACCATCACCTTCAACGGCGAGCGCATCGAAAATCGACCGCCCCACCGGACCACCGCGCGCGGCATCGCGCTCGTCCCCGAGCGCGACAAGGTGTTCCCCAATCTCACCGTCGCCGAGAACCTGCGCGTTCCGGTCCGGCACGGGGTGGCTGCCGCCGAGCAGCGACGGCATGAGGAGCTGGTTTATCGGCTCTTTCCGCAGCTCGCGGAGCTGCGCAACCGGATCGGTGGCCTGCTCTCCGGCGGGGAACGGCAGATGCTTGCCCTGGCCAGTGCCATCATCTGCGCCCCGCAATTGTTGCTGATCGACGAGCCGTCGCTCGGATTGGCGCCGGTCGTGGTCGACGATTTGCTGCGGCGCCTGATCGAGATGCAGCACCAAACCAGCATTGCAGTGCTGATCGTGGAGCAGAGCGCGGCGGTCGCGTTGCAGATCGCGGACTACGGCTACGTCATGGAGAACGGCAAGATCGTGCTCGATGGAACGACCGAGCGGTTGCGCAGTCACCCCGACGTGGAGGAGTTCTACCTCGGACGCAAGAGCGGGGAGAAGCGCGGCTACCGCGATGTCAGGCAATATCGACGTCAGCGGAGATGGTATGGCTGAGCTCGAGATCGATCGGCTCTCGCTGCGCTTCGGCGGGCTCACCGTACTCGACCGCGTGTCGCTTGCGGTGGAGAAGGGCGAGCTGTTCGCGCTGATCGGCCCGAACGGCGCCGGCAAGACCAGCGTGCTCAATTGTGTGAGCGGGATATATCGCGGCGATGGACGAATCCTGTACCGCGGCGCCGACATTGCCCGGCGCGAGCCGCACGAGATCGCGCGCCTGGGCCTTGCGCGCACCTTCCAGCACGGCGAGCTGTTTCCGCAGATGTCGGTGCTGGAAAACCTGCTGACCGGGCGGCATGCCCGCATCCGCACCCATCCGGTGGCTGAGATGCTGTTCCTGCCGAGGGTCCGGCGCGAGGAGGTCCGTCACCGTGAGGCGATCGAGCGCATCATCGAGCTGGTCGAGATCGAGCGCTATCGGCATGCGGGCGTGGCAGGGCTTCCGTTCGGAATCCAGAAGCTCGTGGGGTTCGCGCGCGCGCTCGCGCTCGAGCCCACGGTCCTGATGCTGGACGAGCCTTCCGCCGGGCTCAACCGCGATGAGCGCGAGGATCTGGCGCGATTCATCCTGCGCATCAAGCATCAGCTCGGGATGACTATCATCTGGATCGAGCATGACCTGCAGATGGTCGCCGATCTCGCCGATCGCATTCACGTGCTCGATTACGGGCGAACGCTCGCAGAAGGGCCGCCCGGCGAAGTCCTCAATGACGCGCGCGTCATCACCGCCTATATCGGCACGGCCACGCGCTGAGGTCTCCCGTCCAACCGAATGTTAACGATTCCTTGCTACGGCTCTTCAAGATCCGCGGCCGGAGGCGGCCGCGTGCCCGCGGAGGCGCGCTTGGCCCTGACCGGTTCCGAACAGGCATCCCATCTGCCGCGGCTGTCGCCGCCGGCGATGTGGTCGCGCATCAGGTCGCGGGTGCTCGGTGCGGAACACGTCCTGGTGCAGCGCCTTGCCGGCACCGTGTTCTTAATTCGCGTCGTGAGCGCCCTGCTTGCTTTCGGCTCGCAGGTGCTGTTCGCGCGCTGGATGGGCAGCTTCCAGTTCGGCATCTACGTCTATGTCTGGACCTGGGTGATGCTGATCGGGCAGGCGATCGACCTCGGGCTCGGGACAGCAGCGCAGCGCTTCATCCCGCAATACCGCGAGCGCGGCCCGCTCGCGCTTCTGCGCGGTTTCCTGGCCGGCAGTCGCTGGGCCGCATTGGGAATCGCCATCGGGATCACCGCCCTGGCAGCGGGCGGCGTGCGCCTGCTCGAGCCCTGGCTCGAAGCTTACATGGCCATCCCCCTCTATCTGGCCTGCGTCATCATACCTGCTTTCGCGCTTGCCAATGTCCAGAAGGGAATTGCACGCAGCTACGACTGGATCGGGCTCTCCATGATGCCCGTCTATGTCGCCCGGCAAGCGCTTATGATTCTGTTGATGGCCGCGGCATATTTTTCGCAGCTGCCGATGACCTCGGTAACCGCAATGATCGTCACGGGCATCTCGATCTGGCTGCCGACGATCGCCCAGCTCCTGACCGTCAACCGGCGACTCTCCGCGAGAATCGAGCACGGCCCCAAGGCGTACGACTTCAAGCTTTGGCTGCTCACCGCGCTGCCCATCCTCATGGTCGGAGGCTTCTATTCCTTGCTCGCCTATTCCGACGTTCTGGTTCTGCAGCACTTCAGGCCACCCAACGAGGTCGCCATCTATTACGCCGCCGTCAAGACGCTCGCCCTCGTCTCCTTCATCTATTACTCGGTATCGGCGACGACGGCGCATCGCTTCAGCGGCTATCACGTCAACGGCGATCGCGATGGGCTCTCCGGCTTCGTCAGGCAAGCGATCAAATGGACATTCTGGCCTTCGCTGGCGGCCACCGCGCTGCTGCTGCTCTGCGGCCGCTCGATTCTCGCCCTGTTCGGAGCAAAATTCACCGAAGGGTATCACCTCATGTTCGTGCTCGCAGTCGGGCTGCTGGCGCGCTCTGCGATCGGACCTATCGAACGCCTGCTCAATATGCTGGGCGAGCAGCGCATTTGCGCGCTGGTCTACGCCGCAGCTTTCGGCGTGAATATTGGGCTGTGTATCGTCCTCATTCCGTATTTCGGGATGCTCGGCGCCGCGATCGCAACTGCGAGCGCGCTCGTCACAGAGTCCGTTCTGCTGTTCACGGCGACCAGGCGACGGCTCGGGTCCATGTATTTGTCTGGGCCCGCGCGGAGCGCTGACCTGTGCATGGTACGCTTGAATCCGCCCTGCGCGTCGAGTGGCGCCCGTTCCCGGAGCTGGCCGCGTGGGTCGCGCAGTGGCGAGAGCTCGCCGGCCGTGCCGTCGAGCCAAACATATTCTATGAGCCTGCATTCGCGTTGGCTGCGGCGCCCGTCTTCGGCCACGATGTCGGCGCCGGCCTGGTCTGGTCGCGCGGCGCATCTCCTTCGCTGCTAGGATTTTTTCCCGCGCGTGTGGAGCGGCGCCGGTACGGCATCGCGCTGCCGATACTGGTCGGATGGACACATCCCTATGCCCCGCTCGGCGCGCCGCTGGTCGAGCCCGAGATGCGCGCAGCCGTGATCGAGGCGTGGCTTGATTTCATTGCGCGCGACGCGGAGCTTCCAAAGCTCATTTTGCTGCCGTACCTGCCCGAGGGCCTGCTGGCCGACACCATTGACACGGTCCTGAGCAGGCGCGGGGGCAGCAGCGCATCGTTTGCGCGGCACGCCCGTGCGCTGCTTTCGCCCCTCAA
>Ga0310916_10001406_pt1 | contig 14323 bp, 14 predicted proteins | sample GREbulkMGLF176_FD_203444 | JGI IMG/M metagenome (GOLD analysis project Ga0310916, IMG submission 203444) | Lab enrichment of tropical soil microbial communities from Luquillo Experimental Forest, Puerto Rico - GRE.bulkMG.LF176 | ecosystem: Environmental > Terrestrial > Soil > Tropical forest >...
CAAACTCAAAGAAGCCGAAAGGCTCCTTCTCTGGCCTACGCACAGAGCCTTCCAACGTGCGGAAGTCGGACTCTCGCACGCGCAGGGGCCAGGGCAGGAGCAGCAAGTTCGCGTGTCTCGCCCGAACGTCTGTTCCGACGCGGCGAACTGGTACCTTGTGCCATTGGGCATCTACACGCCCATCGACCACACAGGCGTAGCGCGAGAATGACCGACACGCTGTACCAGCAGGAGGTGTGCGGAGTTTCAGAAGTGTTCTCCGAAACCTACCCAAGAAACGATGCCTGACCCTGCAGTGAAAGCAATCTCGACAGTGCTCACGCATCGGCACTTGTGAACCCGTCAAGCCCCCAACGACATCGCTATCGGTATAGCACCGGTACGGCTTATGTTATCGACCTACACTGTAATTGCCATCGCCATTGTCATGCTGTTTCTGCTAGCCGTGCTTCGCCTGAAGCGTCAACGGGACCAACGCGCATTGGAGCAGCACAGCATTACCGCAGACGAGTTGCACTCCTTGTTGGCATCAAATCAAGAAGTACTACTTTTTGATGTTCGGCAACCGCTCGACCTGCTAGCCAATTCTGAGGTTATTCCTAAAGTGCAAAGGATTCCCCCGGACGAAGTGCTTCAGAAACCATCGCTCATCCCAAGAGAAGAGCACGCGGTTGTTTATTGCACCTGTCCCAGCGACAAAACGAGCCGCGTCGTTTTGCGTCGCGCGCTGTCACTTCATTTCTCTCGGGTCAAGTTCCTCTAAGGGCGGATTAGCAGCGTGGAAGGCGAAGGGGTATCCGGTCGAACCGTACAACGAGGTGTTTCACCTGTATTCTCCAAATCTCACTTCCCTTTCCGGCTGACTTAAGGCTGCAGAGAAACTGCGGCTTGATTGGTGAGCTGCGGCGGCGCTTGATTTCGATTCGTCCTCTAGCGGGTGCCGTTGCGGCGTACGAATAAGCAACTGCCCAATCCAATTTTGTACAGCGTGTAGGACGATCGAGATGTCTTCGGACCATCGAGCGCGACCCGCGTTCGCACTATAAAGCTGAGCATCGCGTGGTCGGCACCGATTCTCCCGAGCAAGCGCTCGATGTGCTGAAAGATCAGAAGCTGGGTGGCGACGGCGCAGCTTTGTTGCTTGCCGATCAGCGTACGCCGCAGATGAATGGGTCGAGTGTCTGCAGCACGCGGCCAAGATCCTCCCCGACGCCAAACGTAGGCTGTTAGCGGCTTATGCCGACACGAGCACTGCCATCAGCGCTATGAATGAGGCTGCGTTCGGCACGTCCAGGTCGACAAGAAGAAGGCGCAAGGCTAGCAGCGTCAGGAGCGGCCATCTTGACAGTTTATGATTGCCAGATTATGGGGCAATTTCGGCTTCTGGCGCACCCGTTGTGGGTCAACCTCCTAGTATTAGTCCCTTTGGCTCTTTACTTCGCCTGGAGGAACAGAGGCATCCAGATTTCCTGGCGGCAGTTCCTTTTCGCCACGATCTTTTCGGTGGCTTTTGGTTTCGTGGAAGCTGCGGTAGCGGTTTATTTAAGCGCGGCTGCTGATCTGCTGCCGGGATACACGGGAACACTGTCAGAGGTGCAGCGCCTTGCGAAAGCGACCCCGCCGGAGACGCTATCCATCAGTCAATTTCCCGAAAGCCTGCTGGAGGTCGAGGTGCTGCGCGAGGCCGCCACAATTGTCATGCTGGTTAGTGTTGCTCTGCTGGCCGCTAGTAAAGCCAGAGAGCGGTGTGCCGTTTTTCTGTGGACATTCGCGCTTTGGGATGTCAGCTACTATGCTGGGCTCTGGGCTACGATCCGCTGGCCTACCTCGCTCATTGACTTCGACTTGCTGTTTCTAATCCCCGAACCATGGATTGCGCAGGTGTGGTTCCCCTTGCTGGTGAGCGTCCTCACTCTGGTTGCAGTAGGTTTTAGCATAAGACAAGCACGGATCTGATCTTGCCTTTCTTCGATCTCGAAGCTTCCAGTCATTGCCATCTGCGTTTGACGCTCGTGGCTCAAGATGTACCAGGGGTGATGCTCTTTAGAAAATCAATCGCCTGCGTAATGGCCGTCCGTGTCGGTGCAGAGTTGGCGAGTGAGTTTAGTAGAACAAAATCGTGAATGGTCGCGTTGTATCGCGCTGTGACCACTTCGACTCCAGCCTCAATCAGTTTGCGGCCGTACGCCTCGCCTTCATCGCGTAACACGTCATCCTCAGCTGTGATAATGAGCGCTGCGGATCATATCGCGAAGCGCACGGATTGACTTTATGGACGCGCCGACAGCTGTAAGCTCTCCAGTGAAGCGCGGGTATCGCCTCCGCTGATGTCGGGGCAAATCGTTATTTCAAACCCGCCCGCCCAGGGAAGGTCAACCTTGTACTCTTCGCATTCGACCGCTGTTTGCGGCGGACTGAAATTCCACTGCTGCCGGACGACATCTTTCCAGGTGTCTGTTCCTTCCGGCAGCCATCGCAGCACAAACTCCTGGGCGCGCGCAGACTCCTCTTCTTTGAACACTATCCTAACCACCAGAATTGTCCGCGGGTGGTCGAAAAATAGCCGAATGGTCTGAATGCCTGGCTCGTTGGCCCTCCAACCCCGCCGCCCATCGTGGAGCAGTGCCCCCTCGACAGGATAACCTTCGGCTTCCGAACTGACCTCGACGCGGACCACTCGCTCCAGTTCGAGCCAGTTATGCGCTGATGCGGCATCGGTGTTGCGAATTAAAGGGACCAACTCTCTTCGCATGTTTTGTCAGATGCTGATTTCCGCGATCCTGTCGGACAGGATAGCCGTTAATGAGCGTTGTTCGCTTTAGCTTTCCAGCTTGTCTTGATTCGTCAGCGGCTTCGTTCCGGGACCTCTCACCCACTGTCAAGACAGCTTGAGCGAGAAACCGAGCTCGAAGAAAAAGGCGAAGTCTTGTCAACGGGAACGTCTCACCTGAAGTGCATAACTCCAGATTTCAAACGGAGCAAATTACCTGGCGCTCACATCGAGGGCGCGAGCGGCCGCTTTCAATTTTTTTTCGCGAAGCTCTGCTTCTTTGTCATGCTTCTCGCGGGCATGTTTCTTAAGAGCTTCGGCTTTCCTATGAACGTCTATGAACGGGTTTACATACTCCTTGCTTTCCATGCATTTACTCCCCGGTAAGGATTCTACGCCACCACCAAAGCCCTACCTTGGCGCTTCCGTCCAGCTGCAATCCAATTTGCTTCTCCGTGCGACTTGGATTCCGGATAGATCTGTTAGTTAGAGGATATTGCTCCTTCTCGGTTTGCCTTAACCCGGAGGACGATTCTGGAGCATGCTTGTAACCGTCCCGGATGGAAGATGGTTGGATCCAAAAGGGACGTAAATTCGCTCGCAAGTAGTTGAAAAGAGGCTAGAAGCTATCTCATAAATCGGCTACAGGCGATTTGCTCCCTGTTTGCGTAACTTCCGGTTTGCCCGTCAACCGACAAAAATGCGGACCAGACTGTAGTTCTGAGCGGTACTGCCCGTTGCGCAGATCTATGCACACCGCGATTCGCGTCCGCTTACTTACTCTTTGGATCAGAGAGTACCTCATACTCGACATGGCCCTCGTGAGCGCACTTGCTTACTTCGTCCTGTGGCATTGGAGGCGCAGGCTGGCCTTCAGGAACTGAGCTGCACCGCATGTATTCGTCGAATCCAGGCGCTGAGAATATGAAGATCAACTGGATCGGGGCGGCTCCAGTGTTCCTCAGGCTCACCCAAGTGTTTACGGGAAAAAAGACCATTCCACCCGCGTGAACCTCGTAATCCTGGTCATTTAAGCTAACGTGTGCGCTACCGGTTTGCAAAAACACGATTTCATCCTGTCCGAGGTGCCGATGCTTGGGAATCACACCGCCAGGAGGAATCGTTTCTGTTCCAACGACAAGATGCTGCGAGCCGCTGTTTTGAGGAGTGACCTTCAGGATAAACTCGGATGTCGGATTAAGCATCTTCTCGCGCGGTCGTCTGACGCGCTTCTCACCTTGATCTCTCTCTAAGACCAGAATCTTCGCACCCGGAGATTGTGCCAGACATGTCAGGGATACCACTAAACAAAGCGCTGCGAGGAGGTTCTTCATAGTGGCGTTCAACATACTACCTCGCGTGCAGCGACCTGACGGTGGAATCATCAGCCCCTTGCAATTCTTCCGCTGGCTGAGTCCACCCTCCGATCTGCTGCATGAGCGAAAGGAGATTGCCGACACCCCAATGGTCGGTGATTTTGCCGTGTTGGACACGCATGACATCGACCGCCTCGAAATGGATTTTACGGTGAGTTGGAGCGACGCCAAGAAAGGGCCCTTCGTGAGTGCCGTGGTACGTCTTGTACGTTGTCACTCGGTCACCATCGGAAAGTTGCCAGTGGATGTCCGCATGAAAGTCGGGGAATGCGGCACGAATATACGTGTAGAGTTTTCGTACGCCTGCCTTGTCTGGAGTAGTGTTCGGCTGCGGCGTGTGATCGATGAAATCGTCGGCGAAGAGTTCGTCGAACACGTCAAATCTTCCCTTTCCCTGGACCTCTTCGGTATTCCGGCGCACAACGGCTTTTGCGGCTTCTGAGGAATTTACGTTGCTCATCTTTTTTACCCTTCTTTCTTGGGAAGTGTATCCTCATACGGTATTTTTACCGTGCGTCCCTCATCGTTATCTTTGCTCAACACAACTCGGGCCTTTACGCATTTAGCAGAGCAGCCCAGCGAGTCTGTCTTGTGCCTAAAGCTGCGATATTGGATCGAATTCTCCGGAATTCTTTTTCCCCAATAAATCATCTAATTCCTACAAGGGGTCGCAGAACCATGAGGGTTGCATTCGAGACTCGCGGACCTGTTGACGAGCCGTACTTGAAACTGAACGAGGACCAACTTTTGGGGATGACGTTGCGTCCAGGCTCAATGGAAATCGGATTAAGACGTTCTGCCCTCCAGCGCATCACGTTCGATGCTGGTCTGATGGGATTGTGTCCGCCGCAATCGGAGTACTGGATCGGCACATGTGATATGACACATGTAACCATGACCATTTCTGACGAGGCGTTGATGGCCGCCTCTGACAGCGCCGGGAGCAGAATAGAATTGCGCCTCGAACGCCAACTCGTGGATCCGCGATTGCGTGCGCTGGCGACGGCAGTGGACGTGGAAAGAATCGCCGGGTTCCCGAGCGGCCGTCTTTTTCTCGACTCTACCGAGCTGGCACTTGCCCGGGCTCTTGTCGTCGGTTATGCCGTGCGTGACTATAGTGTCCCAGTTTATCGCGGCCGGCTGAGCCCCGCGAAATTGCGAAAAATTACGGAATTCGTGCAGGAGAAGATGGAGGAGGACTTAAGCCTTGAGGAAATGGCGCGCACAGTTGGACTCAGCACGGCGCATTTCTCGCAAGTCTTCCGCAACACGACCGGCCAGACCCCGCACCAGTGTCTCATGGGGTACCGGGTCCAGCGAGCGAAGGAGATGTTGCGTTCCGCCGAAATGCGCGTGCTGGATGTTGCCATCGCCTGCGGCTTCAAAACCCAGCAGCATTTTGCCCGTGTATTCCGCGAAACGTGCGGAGCCAGCCCGACGGAATACCGCTACGGTCTTTTTTGGAGAGACAAGCCTGTGCGGGACACCGTCGAAGGACTGTCCAATTGGTGAGGATTGCCTACGATGAATGAGGCAAATATCAAGTTTGAAATCATTACACCTGAGTCTGCAAGGGAGCCACGGATTTGGGTGGTGCAGCAGCCGAGCCTTGGTCTGGCGTTGCAGCCTGGCTCGATCGAAGTAGGCTTTCGCCGTTCTGAGATGAAGAAGTTCACTTACGACACGGGCGAGATACGCCTGACTCCTCGTCTACAGAAATGGTTTCGAGTAGACGACCTGCATTTCTTGTACATCACAATTTCGGACACCGCGCTGGCGGAAGCCTGGGAGGGAACCAAGGGCGAGGTTGAATTGCGCGGCGCAGATTACGTGCTTGATGAACGAGTCAGCGGCCTTGCAGCAACCCTGAATGCGGAGAGAATTGCCGGATTTCCCAATCGGCGCCTGTTTCTTGACTCAATCGAGCAAGCGCTTGCCATAGCGCTCGTCCATAGTTACTCAGTGCGAGACAGAGCTGTGCGGACCTACCTGGGCGGCCTGGGTCCCGCACGTCTGCGGAGGGTTAAGGAGTTCATCCACACAAAAATGGAAGATGACTTGACTCTCAGCGACATGGCGCAGTCCGTGGGGCTGAGTGCATCTCATTTTTCCGAAATGTTTCGCAAGTCGACCGGGGAGACGCCCCACGAGTTTGTATTACGTTGCCGAACCGAGCGCGCGAAAGAGATCTTGCGCAAGGCCGAACTGCGCGTATTGGATGTCGCCGTGGCTTGCGGATTCAAAACTCAACAGCATTTTGCGCGGGTCTTTCGTCAACTGTGCGGAGCCAGTCCAAGCGAATATCGCAGAGAATTTCTCGGATAACAGGGTTGACTACTTGTTTCCGACACCGCGCCTGACAGGAACCTTCCGAAAGGGGGCCACCCGTTTTCGGATTTTCTCCAAATCATGAGGACAGGCGTGGATCTGGACCATCTGCATTGGCCGTGTCCTGCGACTGTGATCACGAACTGCCTGCCACTGCCGTTCAACGGCAACCTCTTACAAATCATGCCTTGGCCCACATTCCAAAACTTGAGCGATCATGATATCCGGGGATTTACGAATATCTGAGCGCAATCCCGTGAAATCGAACAACCACCTGCTCCCAGCGTGCTGCTCAATGATTGCCGGTGAAGCCCAGCGATGAATCAGCCGAATGGGTTCCACCTCCGTCATACATGTACGGCCGCGTGAGGTCGATCCCTCGTCAACAACCCCGAGGATTCTGCACAACGACCGAGATGCAGACACAAGTAGCTCTCCATCGCGCAGTTTACTGGTTGAGTAAGTCGAAGGAGTGCTGAAATGAATTTCAAGAGTAAAAAGCAACCAGGTGATAGTTTCGCGGAACGTGTTGATGCGAATCAGCGGAAACTCAGGTCCAACCTAAAATCGCAGTACGACTTTGTCGTCTGCGGATCAGGCTCTTCGGGGTCCGTAGTTGCAGGTCGTCTCGCGGAAAACCCGGCCGTGAGTGTCCTATTGCTGGAAGCCGGTGGCGACGATGACGTACCAAGTGTCACGGATGCCCGCCAATGGGTCACAAATATCGGAAGCGAGAGATATTGGGAGTTCAAGGCCGAGCCGAACCCACACCTCAACGGCCGTGCTATTCCCATGGGCATGGGAAAGGTTTTGGGCGGTGGATCGAGCATCAACGCGATGGTCTGGGCTCGCGGTCACAAGAGCGATTGGGATTTCTTTGCATCAGAAACGGCGGACCCAGCGTGGGGCTACGAATCGGTCCTTGATTTTTATCGCCGCATCGAGGACTGGCAGGGGGCACCCGATCCAAAATATCGCGGAACCGGCGGACCGGTATTTGTCCAGCCGCTGTACAATCCGATCCCGTCCTTTCGAGCCTTGTTTGAGGGAATACACTCGCTTGGAATTCCTATCTTTGAGAATCAAAACGGACGCATCATGGAGGCCGATAGCGGCGCATCCGTTGCCGACATGAGCATTCGCGATGGAAAACGCCAATCCATTTTCCGTGCGTACGTCTTCCCGCACATGGACCGGCCAAACCTCACGGTGCTCCCTCACGCGTTGGTTACTCGGCTAACTTTCGAGGGCAACCTAACCACGGGCGTGGAAATTTCTTATGAAGGAAGCACCCGTCGCATTCGCGCCGGGCGCGAGGTGATTCTATCGCTTGGGGCGATACACACGCCGAAGGTCCTTCTGCAGTCTGGTGTCGGCGACCAGGCCGAACTGCGGCGTTTGGAAATCCCGGTAGTCCAAGATCTACCGGGAGTGGGACAGGGCTTTCAAGACCAACCCGCTTTTTCTTGTCTCTGGGATTGTTCGGAATCGCTACCGACCAAACTCCTGCCGGGCGCGGTCATATACGGGAAGAGTGAGGCTGGTTTAGATAGCCCTGACTTTCAGATTCTGCAGGCGGTACTAAGCCCTGAGGACGCCGCAAACTTTGGCCTTCCCGCACGTGGTTGGCTCCTCGTAGGCAACGTGGTTCAGCCCAAGAGTCGTGGTCGTATCCGTCTTACCGGTCCCGATCCCAGCGATCCCGTCCAGATTGAAGCGAATTATCTCTTTAACCCGGATGATCGGAAGGCCGCCTTCGCATGTATAGAACTTTGTCGTGAGATAGGCAACGCGGCCGCTCTTCGTCCCTTTGTCGGGCGAGAGATCATTCCCGGCAACTTGGAACATCCAGAACTAGAAAACTACATCCGCGACACGGCGTTTAGCTTTTGGCATCAAACGTCCACCGCCAAGATGGGGCGTGACGAAATGTCCGTTGTAGATGGTGATCTCAAAGTTTACGGCATAGACAACCTTCGCATCGCGGACGGATCGATCATGCCACGCGTGACAACCGGTAATACCATGGCGCCCTGTGTGATCGTCGGTGAGCGTGCCGCAGAGATGCTACGGGATGAGCACCAGATGGGGGCGGTATCCGTCTCGCGGTCTGACGGCGACCAGCGCAAAACCCCTATTCACAAACAATCCGGAGTATTGGGTCCAAAGCCGTAGCCCGAGACCCAACCTCACATCCGCCGTGCAGTTTACTGACTTGGGTGGAAAGAGTCGTGAAGTCCAGGGACGCCGCAATCTCTCCATTCCAGAACTCGAAAGCAAAAAGGAGACATGAAGACATGGTGAGCACACAAAACAAACAAATGGCGCAATTCTTCGCATCGATGACAGAGCGTATGTCACGTTCCGATCTAGATTTAGCAACGATTCGGGACGTCTACGAGAACTTACATTTGGCAGCCAGGGAACCGGAAGGCGTCTCCTACGCCGAGGTGGACGTCGACGGAGTGCCGGCACTCTGGTGTATTCCTACGGACTGCGACGTGAATCGCGTACTCCTGCATGCCCACGGTGGTGGGACAGTCATTTTCTCGATGCACCTTGATCGAAAGGCTGTTGGCCATATCGCCAAGGCAGCTGGCGCGCGTGCACTCGTACTGGATTACCGGCGTTCGCCGGAACACAAGTTCCCAGCTCAAATCGAGGACATGGAAAAGGCATACCACTGGCTCCTTGCGAAAGGGGTTCGTGCTGAAAACATCGCCGTTACAGGCCAGTCGATCGGCGGCAATCTCGCTGTGAGCCTGGCCATCGAATTACGTAACAAGGGTGTGGCAATGCCAGCCGCCATTCTATCGGTCTCAGGTTGGTATGACATGGAGCTGAAGAATGACACAATCAAAGGAAACGCCAAAAACGACAAGCTTCTGTCGAGGCCCATCTTGGAACGGTTTCGCGAGGCCTGGCTGGGCGGTACGGACAATGCCTGGAGTGATCCTCGAGTCAATCTGCTTTATGCCGATCTCGCCGGCCTGCCCCCCATCCAGGTCTACTACGGCGATCACGAACTATTGGTTGGCGAAATCGTGGAGTTCGCTAAGCGAGCGAAAGATGCCGGCGTAGATGTCGGCGTACATTCCGTCGCCGAAGGACAACACAATTTCATCTTGGGCGCGGGCCGGGTACCCGAAGTCGACGAGGCAATTGAGCAGATGGGTCAATGGCTGCGGTCAAGGCTTTGGTCAGCTAAGGGGCGAGCAGCTTGAAACCTAAGCAAATTGACAACACCACGGAACGAGTTTGAAAGACCGCAAAAAGTTAGACAAGTAGTTGGAAGGGAGACCTAATCAAAATGAACACCAGCATCAAATCAGACACTGCGGTGACAGCAGTTAGCAATCCTGAATACATCCTGCAATCAGTACTGACAGCCCTGAGTAACGGAAAGATTTCCGAAGCCGTCGATCAGTTCCGCGACGACTTCACATTCAACGACCACGCGCTCGAACTCGAGTTCACAGACAAAGGACGCTTGAGTGAATTCTTCCAGAAATCACGCGAGCTCTTCCCGGACACCGCAGTGGAGGTACTTTCCACCTTCGAGTCCGGAGATCACGTCATTGCGGAATGGAAGCTTACCGCGACACAGACGGTGACCCATTGGGTAGGACAACTTCAGGTGCCAATTTCGTTGCCGGGTGTATCGATCGCAGAGATTGAGGACGGAAGAATTACCCATTGGTCCGATTACTACGATGAAAAGACATCCAGGCGGGTGACTTTGGCCTCGCTCTTCACAGACTGGATTGAACACTAACCGTAGGCTCGGGAGGGATTCCTACGCGCAACTACACCAGCTAAATGAGAGTGCTTGACACGATAAACCGGGGAGCATCATGAATCCACAGACCAAGAATCTACAAACAAGGGAGCCCACGCTGGCGTCAACGTGGCAGGCCGTTGCCGGAAGCCCGCTCAACGACCAATTCCTCGAATGGCCCGCCGATTTGTTCGCGCTGACCAATGTCATCCTTGAGCGGTCGGAGGCATACCGGTTCGCTTTGTCGCCAAGTAACGGTCTCAAGTGGCCGCCGGCTCGCTTCCCCAATTGGTCCGAGGCGGTCGAGGAGGCGGGCAGGCAATGGAGCCACTGGGTCGAGGATCGGCAGGGCTCTCTCCCTGGTCTTCTGGCTGAGGAGTGGATCGTCTTGCGCGAGCGAGAGGAGATGCCGGTCGAGCATCTGGCGCAGGGACTCGATTCGCGAATGTGCGAAGCGCTGCTGACGCTTCATGCAATCGCCGACGAGGCATGCGCAGGGCTAGGCATCCCCTTGGAAACATCTCACGGAAAGGGATGCGTTTATCGGGCGCGTGCGCGCGAGCTGCTGGCGAGAACCGGTTCGCTGGCGCGCATCCCGTCTCATTTCCTACGCGTGCTGCCTAAGGTCGGTACGGCACTCAATGGAAGCTCCCTGCGTTCGTTCTCGCGCTACGCCTGCGTACAAGGTCCCGAAGTAGACGTCCGCTGGCACAAGCTGCCCGCCCGTCACATAGGCACCGATCCGGGAGCAAGGCACGCGAATCTGCTTTTGCTGCCCTGGCCTCTCCGGGTGCGAGAGTCCGACTTTCGCCCTTTAGAAGGGTCCGTGCAGAGGCTCGCCAAAGAGCCCTTCGGCCTCTTCGAATTCGCTCCCTCTGAAAAGCTCGACCTGGACCTGGTGGACCGCGTGCTTGACGCTGCCCGCGACGAGGTCGACTGCGTTGACGGCGTGATGCTGCCGGAGAGTGCAGTCGACGAGAGCGATATCGACGACCTTGAAGCACTGTTGGACCGCCATGGCGTTGTGCTGCTGGTCACCGGGGTTCGAGAGGGCTCACCACAGCTGGGGCGCCTGCCCGGCAACTGGGTGCACATCGGCGTGAACCCGAGACTCGAAAAAGGCGGGCCGCTGCCGACGTCAGTTGGCGAACGGTGGTTTCACGTCCGCCAGAACAAACACCATCGCTGGTCGCTCGACGAGGGGCAGATCCTCCAGTACCACCTGGGAGGCGCGCTTCACCCGCACATTCGTTGGTGGGAAGCTACCGACGTCCCTCGCCGGACACTCCACTTTCTTGAACTGGGCGACGAGATCGCCCTCGTCTGCCTTGTCTGTGAGGACCTGGCCCAAATCGACAACGTCGTGGACGTCATACGCTCTGTCGGCCCGACCAGCGTTCTCACTCCCCTACTCGATGGACCGCAGCTTAGCTCGCGCTGGGCGGCAAGATACGCGAGCGTGTTGGCCGATGACCCCGGATCGACTGTCCTGACCCTGACTTCCTTGGGCATGGTGCAACGCTCCCGCCCTCATGGCCGGGACTCTTTGCCCGTGGTCGCCTTGTGGAAGGACCCCGTCCGGGGATTGCGCGAGATCAAGCTGGAAGCCGGCGCCCAAGGCCTTATCCTGACTGTGTGCGGCAACCGTGCGGCTCGGCGCAGCGCCGATGGACGCTACCCTGTCGACAATGCGACCGAATATTTCGATGTGGCCGTCCACCAGGTCCGCGCCGGTAGCGCAGCCGCGAGGTTGTCGAATTCACAGCCAGAGGCGCCGGAATCGCGCTCCCTTGAACTTGATGAACTCACAATATTCACCGGCTGGGCGCAGGCCTTGGCGGAAGCGGCGGCCCATGCGCCTGAGTGCGCTCAGAACGTGCTGGCCAACGCGAGCGCGGGGGCCCCATGGCGGTCGGAGCTGGGGCTGGCCGAGCCATCTCAGTCGCTTATCGAAGCGATGGACTTCATCGGGCAAGCGGTCTGGGCCTCAGGAGGCGCGCCCACACTTGACGAATTGCACGCCTGGTGCCGGCGGGACGAAGATCGGTTGAGCGAGCATGGGATCGAAAGGTTGGTTCGCCGAGTGCTGCGCTCAACACTTGAACCACTGCGAACGCGACAAACGAACGAGACAAGAGGTCTCGGACAAGGGTCGAACAACATGATCGCGCAGTTCGGTGCGAACGGCAAGCCGGCGGCTGTTCTTCCGCAAGGAGATCGCGAGGTCAACTAACGACCTGCAACGTCCGCCGGTGCTTGGCAAACACCTCTCTGATGACGGAGTCTTTCTGAACGCAGACGGAGACGAAACATAAATGGAAGAAACCAAAGGGATATCGTCACGTGTTTTAATAAATCCAGAGTTACAGACCGATTCGCTCGGAACCGCCAACCCTTTTCGGTCGACCGTGCTGCAGATAGACCAAGGCGTAAATGGACGGATGGTCGACTACTCGGAAGTAATTCCCGCCAGACCCACGGGACCGGCCGGTGCGCCAGAGTGCCCGCACGGCATCAATATAGGAATGCGCTGTACACGCGACCTGACTGACGAACAGTGGAAGACCCTCGATCCGCTAATCCCGAAGCCAGGAAGACGACCTGATGGCCGAGGACGCCCTTGGAAAAGCCGCCGATCCGTCCTGAACGGTGTCCTGTGGGTGTTACGGACTGGTGCACCTTGGGCGGATCTCCCCGACCGATATCCCTCGTTCCAGACCTGCCATAGGCGCTTTCAGCAATGGGTTCGCTCCGGCGTGATGACTAGCCCGAATAATTCGTGATTCTAAAGACAAAAGAAGCCTTCTGTGCTACAAACACGTTGACTAGACGCTGTTCGAAGCACAGTTGGAGGCTTCTTCGTGTCTGACGATAACACAACACAGTGTTTGTTGTTTCCAGGAATTTTTCGCAAACCGGTAGTGGCTCAATTTAGTCAGCGAGATGGTAGCTCGGATGGCGGCGCTCTGCTGCTGAAGGCTGCCGATGGTAGTTTGGGGCTGGTGGATGATCTCACCACCTGTCTGCAAGACCGACGGCAAGCGGGTAAGGTCGATCATTCCTTGCATGAGTTGCTGGCGCAGCGTGTGTTCTCCATTGCCTGCGGCTACCCGGACGCCAACGACTCGGCCCGCTTGGCGAGCGATCCCATTCATAAGCTGTTGCTAGATCGGGATCCGGTCGAGGGTAGCGACCTCGCTTCGCAACCGACGCTGTCGCGTTTCGAAAATGGGGTGGGAAGCAAGGAGCTGTATGGGATGAGTGAGGCGTTGGCCCGGACCGTTCTGCGGCGTCACGCGAAGCGACTGCGGCGGCGGGCGTATCGCGTCACCATCGATCTGGACCCCACCGACGATCCTACGCACGGCGCGCAACAACTCTCGTTTTTTAATGGCCATTACGACAACTGGTGCTATTTGCCGGTGCTGGGCTTTGTCAGTTTCAACGAGGAAGTCGAACAGTATCTGTGCGCGGCGGTGCTACGTCCTGGCAACGCCACGGCGGCGGTAGGCGCGGTGGGGTTGCTGCGACGTCTGGTGCGGATGATTCGGTCGTATTTTCCGGGTGTGATCATTCGTGTGCGCCTGGATGGCGGGTTTGCGCATCCCGCAGTGCTGGACTTCTTGGATTCTCAGCCGAAACTGGAATATGTGGTGGCGATGGCCAAAAATGCGGTGCTGAAACAGATCGCCGCCCCGGGCGTTCGTCGCGCCCGCCAGCTGTCCCGCAGGAGCGGAAAGACCGAACACGTCTATGGAGAAGTTCGTTATGCGGCTCGTAAATGGCGCTGTCCTCGTCGTGTGGTGATCAAAGCGGAAGTCGTCCGGGCGCCCGGAAAAGATCCCAAGGACAATCCTCGTTTCGTCGTCACCAACATGAAACCAAGCCCGCAGTGGATCTACGAACAGGTGTACTGCCAACGCGGCGACATCGAAAACCGCATTAAACTGCGACCTGCAAAGGCGCTGGAGTTGACTGTCTGGCAAAGGAGGATCGATCAGACCGTCTGTCCCATCGGACGTAGCCTACGAGGTAGGAGCGGCGAGGCAACAGACCGTTCGAAGCCCTCGG
>Ga0310916_10001407_pt1 | contig 14311 bp, 15 predicted proteins | sample GREbulkMGLF176_FD_203444 | JGI IMG/M metagenome (GOLD analysis project Ga0310916, IMG submission 203444) | Lab enrichment of tropical soil microbial communities from Luquillo Experimental Forest, Puerto Rico - GRE.bulkMG.LF176 | ecosystem: Environmental > Terrestrial > Soil > Tropical forest >...
ACACGCACGAAGGATATCGTGATGCGCTCGAAGCGAATTTCGGGTCGCCAGGCATTGGAGTGGGGCATCGCAACGGACTGCGTAGCCGACGACAAGCTCGAAGCAACCGTTGATGCGCTTGTCGACGAGCTGCGGACCTTCTCGCCGCTGGCGCAGCGCACGGCGAAGAAGCTACTCAACGACGCCGAAGATGCGACGCTCTCCATCGCCATCGAACTCGAAGGGCTCAACTACAGCCGGCTGCGCCAGTCCGACGATTTCCGCGAAGGCGTCGAAGCTTTCCACGACAAGCGTACTCCCAAGTTCCGCGGTACATGAGTGACAAGTTCACCTCTCCCGCAAGCGGCCGCAAGCGGGGGAAGTCTCGTCGCATGCCGCTGTGCGCCACAAATGAGATGGCTCTTCTTGATGAGAATGGTCTAGCGCCGCATTTCGGGGACGAGCAAAGGTCGCTGTGGTCAGCATCCTCAACGCGGTGCTAGGTTAATTGCCGGCGCCGATCACGTTTTCTGATGCCGCGCCGTTCAGGCAATACTCGTTGCCTGGTCCTCGGGCTGCTTGACTTCACATCGGTCTGCATTTCAATAACAGGTGAAATGCTTGGCGCACGGACTGCTGGACTCCTTCGGACCATGGCACTCGCAGCGGACGCGCCACGTGTCTCGCAGCCAGTGTTCGGCCGCACTTGGGCTGAGCTGGAGCACTACCACTGCCATCCATCGCATTCCCGTCACCGAGCGGGTCATCGGCGAGCGGCAGGCGTGCTGCGACCAAGGGGGAAGTGCTCGGAGTTGGTCATGAGCGTAGGTGCCGACTTTCCGCGGCTGGACGAAAGCTGCCGGCTTGCTGATGGCCGGCTCGCACAGGCGGCGATTGCACGATGGTATGATATGCGGCTGCGCGCCACCCACGGAATCCTCATTGCCCTCGACATGGAATCGCTCGATCAGATGCGCAAAGTGGTCGAGCAGACGAGCGGTATTTCCAGCGTCGTTGGCTACAAAATGGGACTCACTGTGACCCTGCGGCTTGGGCTCGGCGGCGCGGTTCGCCATCTGCGCGCCTCGACCGATCTGCCGCTGATCTACGATCATCAGAAGGCCGGCCCCGATGTACCCGACATGGCACAAAAATTCTCTGCGACCTGCAAGGAGGCCAAAGTCGATGGCGTGATCCTCTTTCCCCTTGCAGGCCCGCGTGCGGTCGTAGCGTTTGCAGGCAGTGCTTATTTCAACCGGCTGCTGCCTATTGTCGGCGGTGATCTCCCATTCCCCGATTACAATGCAACCGGCGGCGGCTACGTGATTGACGACGCGCTGGACAAGATTTTCCGCAAGGCGATCGAGATCGGGGTCGACCATTTCGTGGTGCCGGGCAATACTCCGGACAAGGTGCGGCATCATGCCCGCTGGCTGGTGGAGAAGATCGAGCGCCCGTGCCTATTTGTTCCCGGCATCGGCACTCTCGGCGGCTCCATCGCCGATGCGTTCGCCGCCGCGCCCGGTTGCAACGTCTATGCGGTAGTCGGCCGCGCGATCTATGATGCGCCCGATCCGGCCGAGGCAGCCCGACGACTCGCAGGGGAAGCGCAGCGCTTCGGCTGACGGCGAGCGCATTCGATGACTCCCATCAAGGCCGTGCTGTTCGACTGGGGCGAGACGCTAGTCCGCATTCCCGGCATGATCCACAGCCCCGAGCGGCATCTCGGCTGCCTCAAGCGATTGTTTGAGGAGTGTGGGGGAGAGAACGGCGGGCCGGACCTGCGCGCCCTGGGCGTGTCGTGGCCGTCCCTGCGCACCGCCTATATCAAGGCCTGCCGCAAGCACATGGCGCATTCTGCGACGACGCGGCGCGAGCACCGCTTCGAGGACCGCTTTGCGACAACGTTAAGGCTCTTGCAAATCGAACAGTTGCCCGAGATGGCTGTGCTGTCGCGATGGGTGGACCAGTTTGGAGAATTGATCGCGCAAGATGCGCAAATGGTGGACGGGGCTGACGAAGTCACTGAGGAATTGGCCCGTCATGTGCGGCTTGCCATCGTCTCCAACTATCCGCACGCGCCGGTCGTCTACGGGACACTTGAACGTCTGGGGTTGCGCCGTCACTTTTGCGCGGTTGTCGTTTCGAGCGAGCTGGGTTGGCTCAAGCCGCATCCGGAGCTCTATCGCACGGCGCTCACTCGCATCGGAGCGCGTGCGGAGGAGACAGTGTTCGTTGGTGACGATCTCGACAACGATATCAGAGCTCCCAAGGCGCTGGGGCTGCGTACGGCATGGTTGACGACCGAGCCTTCTAAGCAGCCCCCCGAGGCCGATATCACGTTGTCCGATCTGCGGCAGTTGACGGCATGGTGCAACTTGCCGTCCGAAGGTCGTCGGGAGCGTGAGCGGTGATCGAGCTTGAGACCAAGCTCCTAATCGACGGACAATTCGTCGCGGGCGCGGCGAGCAATGCGTTCACGGTGATCAGCCCGATCACCGGCCAAGCCTATGCCGGAGTCGCAAGGGCGGGACCCGAGGAGCTCGATCGCGCTGCCGCGGCGGCACGCCGCGCATTTGATGAGGGACCGTGGCCGAGACTGGCGCCGTTCGAGCGTGGTCGCATGTTGCGCGCCATCGCGGATCGCATCCGCAGCGAGGTTGATATCATTGCCGAGGTTGAGACGCGCAGCGGTGGCAAGACTATCACCGATTCCCGAAATGAGATTGAGGCGGCGGCGAGCGTGTTCGACTATTACGCTGGTGCCATGGACAAGTATTTCGGCGAGACTATTCCGATGGGCCAGGGGGTGCTCGATTTCACGCTCCGCGAGCCAGTTGGTGTCGTAGCGCTGATCACCCCGTGGAACTTTCCCTTCCTGGCGGCAGCGTGGAAGGTAGCGCCATCATTGGTGACCGGCTGCACGGTAATCCTGAAACCTGCGAGCTACACGCCGCTTACGTCCTTGCTGCTCGGACGCATCGCCCTCGATGCCGGCGTGCCTGATGGGGTTCTCAATGTGCTACCGGGGCCGGGGGCGGCCTTGGGCGAGCGCATTGCCACCAATCCCCTGATCGACAAGATCGCGTTCACGGGCGAAACGCGCACCGGCGCGAATCTGCTCAAGGCCGCCGCCGACGGGATCAAGCGCGTATCGCTGGAGCTCGGCGGCAAGAGCCCGAACATCGTGTTCGCTGATGGCGATATCGCCAAGGCTGCGGTGGCAGCCGTCAGGGGCGGGTTCGGCAATGCGGGTCAGAGCTGTTCAGCGCGCAGCCGGCTTCTTGTCGAGCGCAAAGTCCATGACGTGTTTCTCGCCGCCTTCGCCTCGGCAACCGAGAAATACCGGGTCGGCGATCCGCTCGATCCGAAAACCGAGATGGGGCCGCTGGTGGCGAACGCCCAGTGGCGAAACGTCAAAGACCTGGTCGATGCTGGATTGGAAGAAGGCGCCCGCATCGTCTCTGGCGGCAACCGTCCGGCGCAATGGCCGGACGGCTGCTATTTCGCGCCAACGATTATGACGCAGGTCGACAATCGCATGCGGATCGCCCGCGAGGAGATTTTTGGCCCTGTCGTAGTCGTCATTCCCTTCGACAACGAAGACGAAGCGATCGGGCTTGCAAACGATAGCGACTACGGGCTCAACAGTTCCGTCTGGACGCGCGACATTGGCCGCGCGCTGCGTGTCGCGCGTGCTTTGCGCGTTGGAATGGTGAGTATCAACTCACACGGCAGTGCCAGCCGGTATGGCACCTATGCCCCCTTCGGCGGCTATAAGAAGTCAGGAGTGGGCCGTGAGCTCGGCATGCATGCGCTCGCCCTTTATACTGAGGTCAAGAACGTGTTCGTCGAGCTAGGGAATCGATAACCTTGCGGCTGTCATCCCGGCAAGCGGGGCACGCGCGGGTCGAGTTTCAATACATTTGGCTTTCCATGATCAGGAGGTCTGCGAGCTGTGCTGAGAAGGTCACATCATCAGGATTCAAACATGGCGGTTAAGAACCAGACCACAGCGATCATCGGCGCACGCGTGATCGACGGTCTGGGCCGCGATCCCATCGAGAAGGGCACGGTCGTGATTGAGGGCGGCCGCATCTCAGCCGTGGGCAAGGATACCGCCGTCCAGGTTCCGCACGGCGCAAACGTGCTCGATGCCGCCGGACGGACCGTGCTGCCGGGCATCATCGATTGTCACGTGCACTCGACATACCGGGCCCGCGACATCCGCCAGCATCTGACCAATACACCGACCTACAACGTGCTGCGCTCGACGCACATTCTTGAGGAGACTTTGGCCTGCGGCGTGACCACCGCCCGCGACATGGGCGGCGCGGATGCTGGATTTCGCGAGGCAATTGCGGAAGGGTTCATCAAGGGACCGCGGCTCTTGATCTCGATCGTCATGATCTCGCAGACTGGCGGTCACGGCGATTCCTGGGTGCCCGCCGGCATCCGCCTCCAAAAGCGCGCTTGGCTTCCGAGCGGCGTGGTCGACGGCCCCGAAGAGATGCGCAAGCTGGTGCGCACGCTGCTGATGGCGGGGGCGGACTTCATCAAGATCTGCACCACCGGGGGGATCACCTCGTTGGCCGACAGCTGGGACGAGCCACAACTTGCTCCCGATGAGATCCGCACCGCAGTGGCAGAGGCCCGCGCGAAGCGCAAAGGTGTCGCCGTACATGCGGAAGGCGCCGAGGGCATCCGCAACGCGCTCACCGCCGACATCCACTCGCTCGAGCACGGGTGGTTTCTTGATGAGACGTGCGTCGACCACATGATCAAGCACGGCATCTGGTGGGTGCCGACCATTGCACTTGTGCCATTGTCAGTGGAGCGGCGAAAAGTCGACCCCGCCTGGAGCAATCAACAGCTCGCCAAGGAAGACGAGAAGGACGCTGCCATTTACGCCGCGATGCAGAAGCAGATCCCACTGTGGAAGGACGCGGTCCGACGCGGGATCAGGGTAGCGATGGGCACCGACCAGTCACATCGATTGCTGGTCGGTGAGAACTTGGTGGAGCTGGAATACATGGTGAAATGGCTCGGCATGCCGGAAATGGATGCGATCGTCGCCGCGACCAGCCGCGCTGCCGAATGCATCGAGCGTCCCGAACTCGGCGCGCTGGCGCCGGGCAAGCGCGCGGACGTGCTGGCGGTCGACGGCGATCCGCTCGCCGACATTGCCGTGCTGCAGGACCGCAAGCGCCTGCACCTCATTCTCAAGGATGGCTGGGCCTACAAAAATCTGATTAACTAAACTGACGATGACGCGCTGGCGCACGTAGGCGAATAGCGCGACCCCCATGGACGAGGAGATGCGCACATGCAACTCAATCGCTTCATGATCCGGCCCTATGTCGAGCAGGCGCTGCGCGACGAGATCGGTCCGGGCGACACCACCGGTGGTTTCCTGGTGGGTGAGGACCCGGTGCAGACTGCGCAAATCTATGCCAAGGGCAGCGGCATAGTCTGCGGTCTCCTGTTGGCGGACGAGACCATCCGCACTGTCGATCCTGATGCCCAGATCGAGCACATGGTAAAAGACGGCGAGGAGATGGGGCCGGGCAAGGTGCTGCTCAAGGTCGAAGCCAAGGCCTCTACCTTCTTCATGATCGAGCGCTGCGCGCTCGACTGGATCCAGCAGATGTCCGGGATCGCCACCAAGACCCGGCGCTATGTCAACTTGGTCAAGCACACGAACGTGCGTATCACCGACACCCGCAAGGGCTGGCCCGGACTGCGCATGCTGCAGAAATATGCCGTGCGCTGCGGCGGTGCCCACAATCACATTTTCAGCCTGAGCAATTGCGTTCTAGTGAAGGACAACCACATCAAGATCGCCGGTGGCATCCGCAACGCAGTCGAGATCCTGCGGTCGCGCGCCCAGCATACCTTCAAGCTCGAGGTAGAGTGCGAGACGCTGGATATGGTGCAAGAAGCGCTCGACTGCGGGGTCGAGGTGATCATGTTCGACAACATGGACCTCGACGAGATCAAGGCCGGGCTTAAGCTGGTGAACGGTCGCGCCATCACCGAAGCCTCCGGCGGTATCAACGAGAGAACGATCGCCATCATTGCTGAGACAGGAGTCGATGTGATCTCTGTCGGCGACCTCACCCACAGCGTGACTTCGGTCGACATCAGCCTCGATGTAAAGGACATTAAGCCGAGCGCGATCCGCGCCATCGAGCGACTGCGAGCTGCGGGCTGATGATATTCCCTCACACCGCTCTGGATCGGGCCGCGCAGGCGCTGCAGCTCGCTTCCACCCAGGCGGTCCGCATTGTCACCGCGGAGACTTGCACTGCCGGGCTGGTGTCAAGTTGCCTAACGTCGGTGCCCGGCGCCTCCAAAACCTTCGAGCGCGGCTTCGTACTTTACCACGATTCCGCCAAGGCAACCGGACTCGGCGTACCCGAGGGGGTCTCGCGGCAGTATGGTGCGGTGAGCGCTGAAGTTACCAAGGGGCTCGCCGAAGGGGCGCTCGCCCATTCGACCGCCGGCGTCTCCGTGGCGGTCACGGGCTATGCCGGGCCCGGCGGCGGCAACGAGAAGAACCCTGTCGGCACCGTATATGTCGCTGCAGCGCGTAAGGGCGCCGAGACGCTCGCCGAACGTCACGTCTTCTCCGGCGACCGCGACGCGGTACGGATTCAGGCGGTCGGCGCTGCGCTGACGCTATTGGTACGGCGGTTGTCGTAGTGAGCTGTGACCCAACGGCTCCTTAGCGGTAAGGCAACACGTGCGTCAGGCATCTGTTCACGAGTCCATGTCTGCAAATACCGCCTCCTCGATCACCTCACCGCGCTCGATTACAAATGCCCGCCGCGTCAGCATGGCGGCTCGCTTGAGGTCGGATTCGGCGACGAGGACGGTAACGCCCTGCTCCGCGCGCTGGAAGTCTTGGATGGTTTGCGCCAGTCGCCGCGACAATGCGGTCGAGATCCCCTCAAACGGCTCATCGAGAAGAAGCAGCTTTCGGCCATTCACGAACGCGCGGGCCAGCGCCACCATCTTTTGCTGCCCGCCGCTCAGCGTGATCGCCCTGCGCGCGGACCACTCTCTCAGCTCCGGCATTAGATCGAAGATTCGGTGTAGCCTTTCCTCATAGTTCGGGACGCCGCTGGCCTGCGCTGGGATCAACAGGTTCTCACGAACTGACAAGGCGCCCACCAGACGGCGATCTTCGGGCAAGTATCCAATGCCGAACCGCGCCCGCATGTAGGAGCTCATCCCGTCGAGTTTATTCCCGTCGAGATTGATCCGGCCCGAGCTCAGGTGGGTCAAACCCATGACGCTTCGTAGAGTGGTGGTCTTGCCGGCGCCGTTGCGGCCAACTAGCCCGACGGTGGCGCCAGTCTCGACCGCGAGGCTTAGCCCCCGCAGGATGGTTACCCCGCTAATCTCGACGGTGATGCCCTCGATGCGGAGCACGTTAGCTCTCACCGAGAACGGCGCGGCGAACCTCCGGCCTGGCTAGAACGTCGGCGACCGGACCGTCGGCAATGATTTTTCCGCCATCAAATGCTACTGCCCGCTCTGCGTAGCGCTCCATAATGTCCAAGTCGTGCTCAACGAAAATCGTGGTGACTCTGCCCCGCTTGAGCGCCGGCATCAGCGTGTCCATGACAGAAAACTTGTCGCGCGCACTCACGCCGCTAGTCGGCTCGTCCATCAACAGTACCTTCGGCTCGAGGATCACCGAGAGCGCCACGTCGAGGACCTTGCGCCCGCCTTCCGGCAGGTCCGACACGGTCGCCGCCGCCTGATCGCGCAGCCCGAACAGCGCGAGGAGTTCGTCGGCCTTGGTCACGCAATCGCTACGGTACATGGGTGTCCAGAAATCCGCGCTTCGACCGGAATGCGCGGCGATCGCGATCAGAATGTTGTCGAGCACCGTCAGCCCGGTATAGAGCTGTGGGATCTGAAACGAACGCGCCATGCCCAGCGCAGTGACCCGTCGGGGGCCGAGCCCCGTGATGTCAGTCCCCTGAAACACAATGCGGCCGGACGTGGGCTGAAGATAGCCGGTGATCAGGTTCAGCAACGTGGTCTTGCCGGAACCGTTTGTCCCGATGATCCCGACGGTCTCGCCCTCGCCAACCGACAGGCTCACGTCGTCGACGGCGCGGAGCATGCCGAATGCGCGGGATACGTTCTGAACGTCGATCATTGCTGCGGTCACCGTGGCCTGGCCCGCAAGCGCGTAAGGAGACCCCACAACCCCTGCGGCTGGAAGTAGATCACCACCAACAGGAAGACCCCCAAGGTCAGCTGCCAGGTGTTGGGCGAGAATTTAAGCGCATAGTTTTTGACGAACTCGAACGCGATCGAACCAATCAGGGGCGCGAACACACTGCCGGTCCCGCCCAGTACCGCGACGAAAACGAAATCGCCCGAGGAGACCCAGAAGGCGAGTTCCGGGGACACATGGCCGACGAGGTAGGCGACAAGAGCACCGCCAAGGCCGCTGATAGCCCCTGAGACCACGTACGATCCCAGGATCGCATGGCTTGCGGACGCGCCGAGATATTCAATACGGATTTCGTTGTAGCGTACCGCCTGCATGAGGTAGCCGAGCGGCGAGGCGAGAAATCGCGCGCCGACATATACCACGGCAGCAGTGAGCACGAGCACGAGGTAGTACTGTACGAGGCCGGGATGCGCAGGCGCCGCGCCCGCGAGGGTGAAACCTCGAACACTGAGCCCATCGGTCCCGCCAGAGAAATCGTAGAACTTGATCAGCACTGTGTAGAGGATCATCGACAGCGCAAGGCTCAGCATCGCAAAATAGATGCCGCGGAAGCGCATGAGCAACAGCCCGAGCGCGGCCGCGACTAGCGCCGATATGATCGTCGCCAGTGGAAGCCCGACGAGCGCTTCGCCGATGCCGAACCTGTTCGTCAGAAAGCCGACCGCATAGGCGCCAATGGCGAAGTAAAGCGCATGGCCGAACGAGATAAGGCCGCCGCGCAAGAGCAGCACGACGCCAAGGACAACGGCGCCCTTGGCCAGCGCGAGCGCGATGAGGAAGGTGATCCAATCCGACAAGAACAGCGGCAAGATAGCGATCACAGCGAACGCGACGATCGCCGCCAGGGGAAGGCTTGGATGGGTCTCGGGCTCGCTCATATCTTGCGCAGCTCGATGGCGCCGAACAGGCCTTGCGGTCGCCACAGCAGAACCGCAACCATCAGCGCGTAAATCACGAACAGCTCGATCTCGGGGAACAGTTGAACGGACGAGGCGCGCGCAATACCGACGATAATACAGCCGAGCGCCGCGCCGCCGATGCTGCCCAACCCGCCGATACCGACGACCGCAAATGCAAGCACGATGACGGACACCCCCATGCCTGGCTCGACCGACATCATCGGCGCGGTGAATGCGCCGCCGAGCGCCGCCAGAAACGTGCCAAGTGCGAAAGCCATGAGGTCGATGCGCGGGACATTGATGCCAAGCGCGCCTGCCATCTCACGGTCGTTGATGACGCAGGTAACCTCGCGGCCGAACGAGGTGTGGTGAATGACGAACCAGAGCAGAAGGCCCGCAAGGATTGCAACAATCGTTAGCAGGAATGGATAGCCGGCAAAGGCAATGCCCGCCACGCGCACCCGGCCGAACAGGCGGAACGGACCCTCGACAAGATACGGCTCGATTCCCCAGATCAACCGAACCACGTCCTCCAGGATGAGGAAGAGCGCAAAGGTCGTCAGCAGTCCGATGACCTCGTCCTCGCCATAGACACGCCGCAGAAACAGGCGCTCGATGAGCGGGCCGAGCGTCAATCCGACGACGGTGGCGGCGAGCAGCAGCAGCAGCAGAGTTATCCAGCCGTGCTGCTCCCGACCTGCAAACTGGAGGATGAATGTCGCGCCGAGATAGGCGCCGATGGCGTAGAGGCTCCCATGCGCGACATTGAGGATGCGCAGCACACCGAAGATGAAGGTGATGCCGGCCGAGACGAGAAACAGCCAAGACGCGAACGTAATGCCGTCAATCAGGATGATCGGCAGTATATTCATGAGAACCGCACCTCAGCAGCCCCTTCGCGCCTAGTGGAACATCGCTCGGCCTCCCATGTGCGCTTGCCCTGAGGGTTGGGGCGCGCTCGGACGCCAAGGCCGGCATCCGCTCCGCCGAACGCACTGCCGTCCGACGACGGTCCTCGCCCCAAGGGCGCTGGCGCTATTTCCGGGTCGGCCAGCTTTCGATCCACTCGACCGTCTTCTTCCCCTCCGGCGGAGTGACATCGGCGGCGGGGAAAACACGGAATTGGTCGAGGATCGGATAGCCGAACGCGGGGTGCTTCTGTCCGGAGGTGAGGCCCCACATCGCCTCGTGCACTGCCTCATGATCCTTGCGCACGAGGACGCGGCCGCGCGGTGTGTCAAACTCGAGGCCTTCCATCGCAGCGGCGATCTCCTCAGTGGTCGGCCAAGCGCCGTTTTTCACCTTGGCGGCCTTTTCGATCGCAGCCTTCAGCCCATAGAAGGCCTGCGCCATGAAGGTCCCCTGGTAGTCCGGCATACTATTGAACTTGGCCTTGTAGCTCCTGAGATACTCGCGGTTGCCGGCATTCTTGTCCGGATCCGGATACTGGAGGTGATAGCCGCGGCCGGAAAAGGCCGCGCCCTTGGGAAGAATCTCCGCCTGGTTCAGCAGGCCGGTCGTCATCATCACCAAGCTCTGCTCGAACAGGCCGCGCGTCTCGCCCTGATTGATGAGGCTGGTCAGGCCGGCGCCCCAGTTCACGGTGTGGATCACATCCGGCTTTAGCGCGAGCAGGCGGGAGATCTCGGCGGAATATTCGGTCGCCAGAAACTTGGTCCACAGTTCGCCCGCCACTTGCACGTCCGGCTTGAGCTTGAGGATCGTCCGTTTGAACACGTCCCAGGAATCGCGGCCGTAGGCATAGTCGTAGTTCAGGCCCGCAATGGTCTTGAGATCGGGCTTCGTGGCCAGGACGTAGAGCGCTGCACTGATATTCTCGGATGCCGCATGCGCGGCCGTGCGGAACACGTACCTGTGGACTCCCTTGTCGATTAGCCGATAGTTGGCACAGACGTGAAAGATGGTCAGCGTCTTGAGTTCGTCGGCGACAGGAGCGACGGCGAGACAATTGGCGCTCGACGTATAGCCGATTGCAACAGTGATCTTTTCGTCCTGGACGAGCCGACGGTACTCCGCAACTTTGTCGGTCGCGGACCCGGCTTCGTCGACATACATGGTGTTGAGACGGACACCCTCGATCCCGCCAGCGGCGTTGAACTGCTCCGTCAGCAATCTGGCTGTGTTGACCGCAGATGCGTCGTGCGGTGCGCCTGCCCCGGAGAGAAACTGGACGATCGCGATCTTAATTTCGCTTGGCTTGCTCTGCGCCAGCGCGGGTCCGAACTGCAGATACGCCGCGACGAGAGCCATTGCCCCGGCTACCCTGCGCACGCCATTCCTCATATTAACTCTCCCGTTCGCGCCGGTTCCCGTTTTACCAGATGTATAATGCTCCGTTCCATTTTTCCTGCCAAGGCATGGAACCAGGGGCAGCGGAGCGTCAAACACTGAAGACATGTTTCTTCCCGGCGTGGTGTGACAATTCGCGCGGCGTTCTAGTTGCCTTCTGGATAGGCGACTAGGTCAATTTTCATGCGCTCGCGCACCGGCAGCGCGGACACGGCCACGCAGGTTCGCGCCGGTTTGTTGGGGGCAAAAGCCTCGTCATACACCTTGTTGACGCGCGGGTAATCAGCCATGTCGGTCAAGTACACGGTTGCTTTGACGACATGCTGTAGGGTACATCCGGCCGCCGCCAGAATGGCTTCGAGATTGACGATGGTCTGGCGCGTTTGCTCGATTACGTCATCCGAGGTCACTTCCCCGGTCTTTGGATCGAGCCCCCATCCCCGATACATAAACCCACGGTCCAACCACCGTCGCATGAGAAAACGGGCCAGGCGGCTGCGGAGCCTTGGGTGCGTCAACGAGCCTATGTGCGGGCATAATCCGATCGTCCCCATGCTTCATCGCGCGCGTTCGCGCCGATCCAACCGCGCAGAGCGGTTGCCGTCGAAAAGCCCGATCGGCGGCTGATCAGTCGTCCGTCACGGAACAGGAGCAAGGTTGGGACGCCGCGAATGTCGTACTTGGCAGCGAATTCTGCATGCCGTTCCGCATCGAGCTTGTGGGCACGAACCGCGCCGCCTGATGCGACTGCGACCGCCGCAACCATCGGCTCGATCCGACGGCAGATTATGCAACTTTGCACGTAGACGTCCAACACCAGCAGTCCCGGCGCCGCAAGGGCCGCATCGACTCGCTCCGCCGAGGTCAGCTCAGAGAGCGTTGCCAATTCAGTCTCCTCAGGCAGATTTCTTCCAGAGTTCTCCGCGACCTTTCATGTAGTTCAGGAAATCGTCCGGCCCGACGTTGAGAGCGCCATTGATCAGATTGAAGCTGTTGCCGGTATTCACCGTCTCAAGCGTTTCGATTAGGTCCCAATCCGACGCGCCCTTACGCCGCAATTCTTCGATATCAGCTGCAACGATCGAGTGAGGGTCGCCGTTCGCCTTCAGCGCATAATTGAACAGTGCCTTTTCCTTGCCTGAAAGGCCGATGCGATCGGGATCGAATTCGAGCGCGGCCACGACTTCCTCGTCTGAAGCTCCGGCATTGCGCAGGGCCGTCGCATGGAACGACACGCAATAGTCGCACTTGTTCGCCTCGGCGAGCGCAGTCATCAGCGCTTCCTTGAACTTGACGCTGAGAGTCCCTTGGTTGAGTAACACCATTAGGCGCTGGAAATTGGCTTTGGCAAGGGCGGGAAAGGCTGCATAGGCCTTGAACAGATTTGAGACGCGGCCGGATCCACGCAACCGCTCCATCTCATCGTAGAACTCTTTACGTGCGCCTGTCGCCTGTTCGATCGGAACGAGATCGATGAACGGTGGCGTACTGGCATCACGGCTCCATTGACCCGTCATAGTCATGTTCCCCACTAATGCGGTTGCAAAAAACGATGACGCTTTGTCCGAGGAGAGACCAAGTCGTTTCTCAGTAATTTTGTATATCACGCGGGACCCGGACGGCAAATCGCGTTCCGTGCCGGCACAATCACGATCCACGAAAAGCTTGAGCGCAAACTTGCCCTTCCAATCGGGGATCGCGCGTCTCCTGATCGAAGCGCGTGCGCGGTTCAGTTCGGAGTTCATCTCGGCGTTGAGGCGAGACTTTCGGCAGGGCGGACCAGCGGCGATTGCCAAAGTGCGGAAATATCAACCCGCCGCGTACATGAAAACCTGCGCGTTAGTAGCCGCCAAGGAGTTGAAGGTCGAGCACTCCGGCGGCATCAAGGCGATGACCGATCCGGTGGCCCGCCCTGGGCAATGCGCCGATATTCCGCGATGCAGTCGGGGTATGCTGGACAGAGGGGGAAACATGCTCGACCCGCTCAATGTCATCATCGACATCTCGCACCACAATGGAAACGTAAATCTCGCGAAGGCCAAAGAAGATGGAATTCTGGGGGTTATTCAGAAGGCTACTCAAGGACAAACCTTCAAGGACCCCACCTATGGGCCCAATCGGCAAAAGGCGAAGGACGCTGGCTTGCTCTGGGGCGCTTACCATTTCGGGACTGGAAGCGAAGGCGTGAAGCAAGCTCAACATTTCCTTGATGTTGTCGGCAGCGATCCGGGCACTCTCTTAGTACTTGACTTCGAGCCGAACCCCACAGGGCCAAGCATGGACCTTGAGGAAGCGCGAGCGTTCGTCACCCACATCAATGAGGAAAGGAGGCGATTCCCGGGGTTTTACTCGGGTCACTACATCAAGCAGTTGTTAGGGACCGGCACCGATCCGATCTTGGCGGGGTGCTGGTTCTGGCTCGCGCAATATGGGCCTACCCCTGTGGTTCCAAGGAACTGGAAGACTTGGACCATGTGGCAATACACAGACGGCGCTGTCGGGCCCAAGCCGCACACGGTTAAGGGAATCGGGCGGTGTGATCGAGACAAATTTAACGGCAGCGAAGCGCAACTGAGAAAGTTGTGGGGAGCGTCCGCGCATCATGAGGGCGAGAGGCCCAGTGGATAGCGGCCCCTTTGCGGTGATCTGCTGCCGGTGCCAGACCTCCCAATTGAACGAAATCGGCCGCGCTCACGCTGGCGTGATGGTGTACTCGCAGCTTTGTGTCTTGGCTGGTCTCAGCAAGTCCGCAACGCTGTCGGGATCAGCAGGGAGGTCAATTCATGCCGAGCTATAGTCCAGAACTGATCCAAGTCATGCGCGCGGCCCTAGACGAAGTCATGACGAAAGTCCCGCTGGAGCAAGC
>Ga0310916_10001411_pt1 | contig 14300 bp, 8 predicted proteins | sample GREbulkMGLF176_FD_203444 | JGI IMG/M metagenome (GOLD analysis project Ga0310916, IMG submission 203444) | Lab enrichment of tropical soil microbial communities from Luquillo Experimental Forest, Puerto Rico - GRE.bulkMG.LF176 | ecosystem: Environmental > Terrestrial > Soil > Tropical forest >...
GGCCACGGCAACGAGGATACGTGTCAGCGCCCGCGCGCCGTTGGGATGCGAGAGCCAGCGCGGCTGCCAGATCAGGGGCTCGGTGCGATGGGTGAGGATCTGGATGCGACCCTCCGGCATCTCACCCATTTCCACGCGCGCAATGGTAAAGGCCGCCGTTACGGGCTGCCCGCCGGCGTCGACCGCTCGCTGCATCTCGACCAGCGGCCGCACCCGAAACCCGCTCTCCGCGAGCCGGCGGTGGGCGGCGGCGGCATCGGCCACTCCGAAGGCAACAATATGCACGCCGGGATGGCGCGCGAGACCGGCATCGAATTCGCGGGCGAGGGGAGTGTCAGAGGTCTTGAACAGGACTTCGATATAGCCGCGCGCAAACATCGCGGTGACGTTGCTGGTGCCAGTCAGCCGCGGCGCTCCGCCGTCGGGATCTGGATTGACTTGAACCGATATCGGCGTGGGTGCAAACCCGGCGCGCGCCAGCGCACGGGTTGCTGCTTCGGCATCCACCACGAAATGGCCGACGTGATCGAGAAAAATCTCCTCAGCGCGCGGGAGCTGCCGATCGATCCCGGATTGCGCGTGTTTTGTCAATCGCTCTGGCGTGCGATTTTTACAGCTTCTTAATCGCTTTATCGAGGCCTCTGACCGTCGTTTGGTGGAGCTTGATCTTCGCTTGGAGAGCGTTCTTGCGACGCTGTAGTTCTCTCTTAAGGTTTCTCTTTTTCTGGGGAGTCAATTTCTGGAGGTCGAGAGAATCTACAATAAATCCGCACATTGCTTGCCCCCTTGTTCTCAGTGACCGATGCGGTTTGATCAAGCGCGCAGTGTGCCAATGGTGACGTGGAGTGTCAATCATCCGGAGAGAAAAATCAAGCCGGGCTATTTTTCGAGGAAGCATTTGCAACTTCCTGGAATTGCGGGTGGATTCGCAGCGCATCTCTTCTTAACTGGCTTGCGCGACGACGCCGATCTCGTCGTTCAACAATCGGCCAACCGTCCGAGCGACATCTTGGGATTTGCAGCCGCGTTGGCCAAGATCGTCTTGTAATCCGCAATCCAATGCTTGACAGTGTTTGGCGCAAACAAGTCGTTCTTATACCTGCATGCGCCAGCAATCCCCGATGGGATCTCCTTGAGGGTCATCCTTAGCCAAGTGCGATCGATCGGCATGGCAACTGACTGCCCTTCCCGATGACCGAACGGGCGGACCGCCACATCTGGCAGCTTGATCGATCGGCGAATCGCAACTTGGAGGACGAAATAGACCTGAACGAGCGATGCTGGATCCAGACCCTCTTCTTCCGCTAGTCGGGCGGCAATGATATCGAAGGGGAGTTCCTGCCTGGCGTAAGCCTCCAAGACGGCGTCGCGCACGCGATTGAGCGCTTCCTGAAAAGTCAGATCAGTATCAAGTCGCGTGCGGATGAGCGTGGTGTTGGCGAAAGGGCCGATCACGCGCTCCGTCCTCAGTTGAGAGCGATTGGCCATCATGGTCGCCACGCAAATGTCGTTGCGTCCACTTCGGAGCAGTAGCGTCTTGAAGCCGGCGAGCAAAGTCATGAACAGGGTTGTACCTCGGCTATGGCTCAAGGCGCTCAGGCGCGCGACTAGATCATTCGATATGTGAAATCGTTCCTGGCCCATGCGCGCCATCAGCTCCTCTCCAACGTCACTATTCGTGGTGGCAAATACAGGTGCGGCCTTTCGCAGGCGCCTCTTCCAGTAGACCAACTGTTGGGTTGCTGCGTGACCGGTGGACCACCGACGCTGCCACCGTGCGAAGTCGGAAAACTGAAGCGCTGGTTCGGGCAACTGCGCCTGCCTGCCGGCTGCAAAAGCGACGTAGAGTTCCGAAACCTCCTTCATGAAGACTCCCATCGACCAGCCGTCAACGATGATATCGTGTACCAGCAGAAGCAAAACGTGGTCGTCGGCGCCGAGCCGAAAGAGGCGCGCCCGGAACAAAGGCGGATGGCTCATGTCGATGGGCTTCAAGGATTCTTGCTCGACTTCCAGCTCCGCCCTTCTGAGCATGAGCGCCTTAACTCGGGAAGTTCCAGGCGCCCGGACCGCGAGATCTTTGACGATGAGGGATGATTTGATATCCGCGGCTGCGCTAAGGCGAGCAACAGGACGCCCGTCCAGCCAGGCGAATCCCGTGCGCAGCAACTCGTGCCGGCGCGTGACCTCGGCAATGCTCCGCTTGAGCGCGGCAACGTTCAGGGACCCTTGCAGCCGATAGGCGAAGGGCAGGTTGAATTGGGGCAGTCTGGGGACTTCCCGCTCGATCCGCATCATACGCTCCTGCACAATGGACACCGGCTGGGGGCTATCTCCTCGCAGGCGCGCGATATCCGCTGGCGGCTCGCGTAAGCTGAGTGACATGGGACGCTTTCTCGATGACTCAAGGCGCGCCGAGAGAGCCGCAACCGTCGGTGCATGGACAATGTCCTTGAATGAGAAATCTACGCCAAAACGCTCCCGCAGACGCGAAATCACCTGCGTCACCGCAATCGAATCCGCGCCGAGCGCGAAGACGTCCTGGTCGACGCCGATCCGTTTGACGTCCAGAAGGTCCGCCCAGATCCTGACCACTTGCCGCTCCAATTCCGAGCGGGGCGGAGCCATCCTGCCGCCGCGTTCCATCCGCACTGTGGGCGCGGCCGCGAGTTCGCTACGCTTGATCTTTCCGCCCGCGCCTTTCGGGATCTCCTGAACAATTCGGATGAGGCCGGGGACCTTAAAGCTGGCGAGGCGCTCGCGAGCAAAGTCTCGGAGCTTCTGTGCGCTGACCTGGGCATCTGGACGCAGTACGACGACGGCGGCGACGTCCACGCCAAGTCGGCTATGGGGGGCGGAGAAAACGGCGGCTTCGACCACATCTGGGTGGCTCAATAAGGTCTCTTCGACCTCAGCCGGCGCGACCTTCTGCCCACCGCGGTTGATGACGTCCTTGATGCGCCCGACGATGAAGAGATATCCCTCTGCGTCCAGGTACCCCAGGTCGCCGGTTCGGAACCAGCCGTCCCGAAAAGCGGACTCCGTAGCGGCGGCATCATTGTCGTATCCTCTCGTTATGGTGGGGCCCCGCAGCGCGATCTCTCCACGTTCGCCGAATGAAAGCCATCGACCCTCGCCATCCAGGATTGCGATCTCGGCCCCCGCAGACTGGCCAACGGAACCAAGCTTCTGCCGGTCTAAGGGGTTTGCAGCAATTTGGGTGGCCGCTTCCGTCATGCCGTATGTGTCGATGACGGGGACGCCGAATAGGGCTTCCAGTCCGCAGAGCACTTTCGGTGGCAAAGACGAAGAGGCCGAACGGATGAGCCGCAAGGAGGACCGCTGGGCGCTGTGCTTGTGGCCATCTGCTGCTGCTAAGACGGCCTGATGGATTGGAGGAACCGCAGTGTACCAGGTTGGTCGAAACTCTGTCAGCCAGCCAAAAAAGGCCTCTGGATCGAAGCTAGGCGTGCAGACCACACTCGAGCCGGCAGCCAACGCGGCCAGGACCCCGGAGATCAAGCCATGCCCATGGAACAGAGGCAGCACGCTCAGCAATCGGTCCCCAGATCCAAGTGCCAAGGCCACGCCCACGTTGTAGGCCGACAGACAAACGCTCGCATGGGTCAGCGGGACCATCTTGGGCCGCGACGTGCTGCCTGAGGTCAATAGGATAAACGCGTCATCAGCGCTGGACGCAAACTCGCCGTCGACAATGCGCCGCGTCGCCGGCCCAACAATGTCGAACGCGCCGGGCCCCTCGCTGGGCCGTGTGGACAGATCGATGACGGGTATGCCGAGCGTGTGGGCGACGCCTCGGCTGGCCGAATCCATGTCCGGGCGCGTCAACAGTGCCGCTATCCGCAATTCACTGAAATAACGCTGCCATTCGTCGGCAGTGAAGCCCGGGTTAAGCGGCACACAAACTGCACCAGCCGCGATCCCGATCACCGCCACCGCAGCCTCTGGTCCATCCGGCAATACCACGCCCACCCGGTCGCTCTGGCCCACACCGACGCTCCGCAATCGGTGAGCCGCATCGTTCGCCCAGGCCCAGAGCGCGCCATATGTCATCGGGGGGCGCCCCGGCGCCAGGATGGCGTTGCGGTTGGGCGCGTTTCGCCCATGGCAGGCGAGAAGATCTCCGAGACAGGAAAAGGCGCGGGTTCCGGTGTTTTTGCCTGCCGCTCCGTGTTGCCGATCGTTAATAATCTCCGACACAGCCGCTCCCATTCGTCAATGTTGCGTTAGTGTTCAGCATTTTATCGATGTGCCGGGTCTCGTGCAGCCTGCCACGGTTTTGCGCGGAATTGGATCACTAAACTCGCTATTTCTCAGATCGAAAGCAAGGCGCTGAACCGGATCTCGATGCTGCACTCGATAGCGGACATGACGCCGATACCCCAAAATTCAGTTCGACTTAGCGCCAGAGAACTTACCACCTTGCCCCATCTCTCGATTTCCGCCGCCATTTGGGAACCGAATTGCTCGGGGGTGAGCACTAGGGGAACGGTCGTCAATTCCGTAATTTGATATTCGGGTTTGTTAACCCCGAATTGATTTCACGAGTTTCTCGACGATCGCAGTCGGCGTTCCTTTTGGGGCGCCGATGCCGGTCCAAGCGACCACCTCGTAGTCGGCAAGAGTTTCTCCAACAGTTGGCACTAATGCGTCTAAGCGCGCGGCCCTCATCCGCCACAATCCGAGCGTCCACGTCAGGCCGCGTATGGAGTCATCACTGCCGGAAGCGTCAGGACGCGAGAGCCATTCATTAGCTCGAGCCCATAGACGTTGTAGGCCTCAAGTTTGCCATCTGTCTTGATGAGGGCTTCGCGGCTGGTTCAGCGCTCACGCTCTGGCGTTGCGCAGGGCAAGTGACCACGCTGAGCGAACCGAGAAGAGAACAAAGCTGAACGCGCCATTGCCCATGTAGCGGTGGTAGTCTTGCCGCATTGGCGCGCGGTCAGCGCCAGAAGGACCCGACACGCGCAGGTGGATTGGCTTCGCTGATCATTCTGGGCTCGGGCACGCGTGCGCGCGTTTGTTGCGTTGTGCGAAGCCGAAATCGGGAAGAGGTGTAAGGTAAGGCGGTCGAAGCTGTGGCGAGAACCACAGTCGCGTAACGGAATCTATGGAAGATCCACCGGGATTTCCCAGATCACTCCGGCTTGATGCCTGCGAACTTCACCACCTTGCCCCATTTCTCTGTGTCTGCGGCGATGAGCTTACCAAAGTCTGCAGGTGGACCTCCAATCGCCGTGCCACCCAGGTCGGCCAGTCTTGCCTTCAACCTTGGATCAGTGAGAGCGGCGTTGATCTCCAGGTTAAGGCGCTCGATGATTTCAGCGGGAGTGCTCCGTGGCGCGCCGATACCGTACCATGTGCTGGACTCATAGCCCGGCACAAAATCGGCCACGGTCGGTAGGTCTGGCAGTACCTTCGAGCGGGTCACTGTGGTCACCGCAAGCGCGCGTAGTTTGCCACCCCTGACGTATTGAATTGACGCGGGTACGCTGCCGAAGACCACCTGCACCTGTCCGCCAATCAAATCGGTCAGCGCCAGTGCCTCACCGCGATAGGGCACGTGCTGCATTTTGAGGCCGGCCATCATATTGAACAACTCACCGGTCATATGGACAGGGCCTCCGCTGCCGCCTGAACCCATGTTGACCTTGCCTGGATTGGCTTTGGTGTAGGCAATAAACTCGGGAAGCGTTTGCGCGGGAAGCGACGGATGCACCTCCACGATGTTGGGCACGCGCAGGAGACCCGCGACTGGCGTAATGTCGCGAATGAAATTGAAATTGAGGTTGTCGTAAAGTGTCGCGTTGGTCGCGTTGGCTACGGCGACCAGGAGGAGCGTGTAGCCGTCCGCGGGCGCGCGCACGACCGCCTCGGTGGCGATGTTGCTGCCAGCGCCCGGCCGGTTCTCGACAATGAATTGCTGCCCGAGCCGCTCCGATAACCAGTGACCGATCAAGCGCGCGGCGATGTCGTTGCCACCGCCGGGAGCAAAGCCAACCACCAGGCGCACCGGCCGTGAGGGATAGACTTGCGCCCTTGCGACCTGCGACACGACTGGCGATGCGGCAGCGCCCGCGGCCAAATGCAGAAATTGCCGGCGGAGAAGTTTCATAGTTATCCCTCTGAAGTGCAATGCGCATACCGTGGCAAGCAGCTTGTGGAGGTGAAGACTGTGGACACTTAGGCACCCACAATCTCGCATGATCTCAACGTCGCGCTACCTGCCTCGCCGATACACCGCGTCGGTTGTCACGCCCTTTAGGGGCTCGTTCGGGTGAGCTTCAGTTCGTTCCCAGCGAGCGTGGCCGTGGCCTCCTGCTCCGACCCTGCTTCGCCTTGAACCGCGGCGGGGATGGCGCGACCGATTCGAACCTTGGACCCCCGAATTAAGAGTCAGCATTGTTTCTTTTTCACGGACGAGATCTGCCGAGCATTCGCCTTGACGTTACGGAGCGCGAACGTGTTTCCGCCTAGCATGCGCTGATCACGAGATTCTTGGATCAGCTGGACACTCCCGGCGCTGGGCCGCGCATTCGCCGTGAATGCGACGAGGATCGGGATGCCCTGCATCCTCACCGGGATGCCGCTGATCGCGCAGCCTTCGCGCGATGCCGCTGCTACCAGCGCCTGCTTTAGATCGTAGAGAGCGGCCTGCTTGCCGAGCTGTTCGCTGATGCGCGCCCGTTCCGCGGCAGAGATCGGTTTCGCTTCAAGTCCCGTATAGGTGATTTTGGACAGCGGCACCTCCTTTGGCAACACGAGGCCCAGCGACCAGCCCTTCGGCAGCGCACCGAAGCGGAATATGTCGGTCGCCGCGCGCGGGTAGAACCGGATTGCGTCCCAATAAGGCGACGGCAGCGCATCGATAATGTGTAGGTTCTTCAGTCCCACCTGCCGGTTCTGCGTCACCAGCGAATCGAGGACGAGCGACCTGACGCCCGGGGAATCCTCGATGCAGGAGGTGACCACCAACAGGCACGAGTGCGTCGCCGCGGACATCGGCGGCGTCCAGTCCCATTCCAGCACGGCAGGACATTCCGGCCGCAGCGAAGCGATAGTCTGCGCCGCACCAATCGGTGTCCATAAGCTTGGCATGCCGGAGTTCCCCGGGAACGCGGTCCAGAAGTCGGCCGGGAGGTCTGGCAGGCCCGGCGTAGCGTCGGCGCAGAGAATCTTCACGACGACGTTGCTCGCGGGCAAAACGCCGCGGTTGTGTACTTGGACGTATACGCGATTAAGCTTGCCCCGTTGAGGTTTCCGGTGTTCGAGCGCCGTTTCAAAGGCGACGTAGTCGACGGACGCAACAGGCATCTGGTACGAGGCACCCACCGGCGAATCGACCTTCACGTCGGCGCAATTCCACCAGAAAAGCGGATCGCCGAGATTGACCTGCCGGCCCGGATCCTCCCAGGCCGACGGCAAGCCGGACGGCGACGGCGTCAGGCGCCCGGTGTCCATCACATGGTCGCGGATCACGATGCGGACGTCGGAAACACCCGAGACATCGAGCTGGCGTTCCCAGAGCCCGCGACCGTGCGTTGCCGCGCGCAGCAGCCGGGTCGGCGCATGCAGTTTCAGGTCGTACGCGGCGACGTTGGGCAGGCCATCGCTAAACAGGTTCCAGTTCGCGCCGCCGTCCGTGGTCGCCCACACGCCGACATCGGTGCCCACGTACATCGTGTCCGGCGCCGTCGGATCGACCTGCAATGCGTTCGCCGGTGCATCAGGCAACCGGTGGGGAGGCGTGCCGCTCAGATCTGTCCACGTCCAGCTCCCACCCGAGAGCGTGCCTTTCCAGACGTGCGCGGTACCGTAGCCGGCCATCACAAGCACCAGGACGCCGCTCATTCCGGGCATGAGGAAGATGTCCCAAATCCAGCGGGCCGGAAGCGGAGAGGTGCTCACCGTGGTGGCGGTCCACGTGTTTCCTGACTTCGTGGCCTCGTAGACGAGCCCGCTGGTGGTCCCACAGTAGATCAGGGACGAACTCACGTAGTGAATCGCCGACACGCGAGCGCGATCAATCCCTGGAAGCGGGATGCTGATCGGCCACTTGTCGGTACCCTGCGCCGCCGAGAGTCGGAGTTCGTTCGTTCCAAATGCGAGGTTGTTTGAATTGGTGTCGTCGTAGGTCCACGGCGGGTAGAACAGCACCTTGGCGCCCGAGCCATCGGCAGGGGGCAAGTTGTCGCTGATGTCCGTGTAAGTGCCGAACTTACCAGCGGTGACGGAGCGCTCGATACCCTTCCCGTTCTCGGGATGATTGCGTTTCGTAGGCAGCGAGCAAAAGGTGTGGATTACGTTTTTCGGATTCGCGGGATCGATGCCGGCCTGGCCGCCGTCGAAGTCCGCCGAGTGGTAGAAGACCAGGCTGTTACGGAACATCGCGGTCCCGTTGTCCTGCGTTCCACCGACGACTTGCGCACCCGACTCGGGATGCTGGCCGATGAACTCGAACTGGGTAATGACCAGTCCCTCGTTGATACTGTCGTCCCAAGTGGAGCCTCCGTCTGCCGACTGGTATATGCCACCATCCGTGCCGGCGTAGATCTGCAGGTGATTAGTGGGGTGTGAAGCGAGCGCGTGGTTGTCCACATGGATGCGCGTGCCGATGCTCTTCGTGGTCCAGTTCCCGCCGCTTTGCACGGATTTGTAGAGTTCGCGACCGGAAAGATAGAGCACGTCCGGAGTGGACACGTCGACGGCGATATTTAAGTTGTATGAGCTTTGGACAGTCGGCACCTTCGTGATGGTGGACCAAGTGTCGCCGCCGTTGGTGCTCCCGTACACGACCCCCTCCGGGTTTTGTACGGGTTCTAAAGGCGCGATCAACGCGAATATCGCGTCGTGATTGGATGGCGCCACGGCCAGCGCGATGCGGCCCATGCCGCCCGCCTGGAGGCCCGTGTTCACCTTGCTCCATGTGGGCGTCACGGCGTTGGCATCGTCCGTCCGGTACAGGCCGCTCCCCCAGAACGCGCACCAGGCGCGGTTTACGTTGCCAGGATGGTAAGCGACGTCGGTGCATGCGATCACGGTTGTCGAGAGAGGCGGAAGGCCGCTCGTCATCGGCATCCACGTGGCGCCGCCATCCTGCGAGCGCGCCAGACCGTGGGTGGTCGCAGCGAAAAGCACATCGTGATTCGTCGGATGCACCGCGATGCGGTAGAACGCGGCGCCGCGGAAATCGGAGCTACCGACATGCGTCCAGGTGTCTCCGCCGTCATTCGACCGCAGCACGCCGACACCGTGGTCGTCCTCGTTGGAGACCTGCAGCGGGAAGTTCTGCACGTAATAGAAGATGTTGCCCTCGCCCGTGCCGGCATAGAGCCGGTTGGGGTCCGAGGGCGCCATCGCGAGCGCACCGATAGCGAGCGACACTTCCTTGTCGGACTTAGGAGACCAGGTCACGCCTCCATCCACCGTCTTCCAGACGCCGCCGCGCGCGGCCGCCACATAGATCGTCGAGGGCGAGGTCGGGTTGACGACGATTCCCGTGATGCGCCCCGTCACATTGACGCGGCTGCCGCCGCTCGCGGCGCTTGGTGTCTGTCCGTTCGGAATGACGGTCGGCCCGAGCTGCACCCATTTGCCCGCGCCGAGCGAAAGGGGCCTGGCGATCATTTCTCTCTGAGCGACGGCGGCCGCCGTTTCACGAGCGGCGAGACGGAGCTCAGCCAGGTTCTCGCCCTCGCTCCCGAAGCGGCGGTCCTGAATGAGCTCACGATGGCGTTGGTCGGGGCGATCGGCCGGGGATGGCTCGAGCGGTTGCTTTCGTCGTTTGACGTTTGGCCGCTTCGCCGTGGCTCGGGCGCTTGCCGCCCCCGCCTTCGTCTGCGCGCGTTTCACCGATTTTTTCTTAATCGCCATAGTCTTCTCCGCCCGCTGCGCCCCTGCCGGCACGTGTAGTGCGCTCACATTGCATTATCCCGAAGCGGCCCCTCTGCTGCGCCATATCTGATGGTTGCCAGCGGGATTGAGGTCGTTTTGCCCCGTCAGGGGCTTCGCTGACCGGACTCACGGTATCCGAGGCGATGTGCAATCCGACCAAGGAGAGCGACCACGATCAACGCGGCCACTGCGATGTAAAGCAGTTCTAATGTCCCGTCACCCCCGTCCGGCGACACCCCGAGCCAGCGCTCAATGAAATCCATGGCTGTTTCTCCATGTTGTCCTTAGCAAGCCTAGCTTATAAGTCCTAAGTGGGATGCATAATACCAGGTGTAAGCGTGCGTGTGCGCATGCTGGACCGCGTCTGCGCGTTCAAGCGCGGCGCTCATTTGCGAACCGCCTCGTCGACCTGGCCGAGTATCCAGAACACCCATGCCGCGAGCGCCAACATGGCCACGTCGGCGTCCTGGCCAGCGGCCCCGGGCGGCCAATCTGTCGGCCTCCTCGCTTGCGCCGAACATCTCGACGGCGCGTTCGAGTTCCTCTCGGGCCTCCACGTTCCCATGAACATGAGAATCATCGCCCGCCCGCGGATCACATTGAGCAATGCCCCCCGGTTGCCGCGCGTTTCGGCGGCGCTCGGCATGCCCTCGACGGCTTCGAGCGCCTGCGGCAGCTCGCGGTCGCGAGCCAGAACAACACCTGAAGATATTCGGGCGGCGGTCGCAGCCGCTCGCACAGCTCGCGGGCACGGGTGAAGGTGGTCACCGCCGTACTCGCGGCCGGCCCCTGGTTGCGATGAGGCACGGCCCCAAGACCAACTGAAAATCAAGCTCGGACCTGTCCCGGCCCTCGCCGGCCGGCAACCGGCATGTCAGCTCGATCCCTTGCCGCAAGTGTGCGATGGCCTCGAGATTGGCCGAGCGCTGGGCCGCGTTCTTGCCGGCCTGGAGCCACTATCCGATCGACTGTTCGATCAGTCCGGCTTCCGTGAGATGGTGCGCCAGAATTTCGGGTTGGGTTTGCGCAATGTCGGGGAACTGTTGCTCGAGCACGTTCGCAATGGCGGCGTGCAGATGCGCGCGGCGGCTTTTCACGAGGCCGGCATATGCGGCGTCCCGTACCAGTGTGTGCTTGAAGGTGTAAACCGCGTGTGGGCTCTCGCACCGGCGGAAAATCAATTCCGACCGCACCAGCTGCCCAAGCGCAGCTTCCAGTCTCTCCCTCGGCATTCCGGCCACGGCAGACAGCAACTCGTAATGGAACTCGCGACCCGCGACTGCGCCGATCTGCGCCACCTCCCGCACGGGTGCCAGCCGATCGAGACGCGCGATCAGCGACGCGTGCAACGTTGTCGGGATCGCCAAAGGCGGCAGCGGACGTTCGAGAACATATTGGCCATCCCGTTCCTGCAACAGCCCGCTTTCCAGCACCGTCTTGGTTAGCTCCTCAATGAACAAAGGCACGCCATCGGTGCGAGCGAGAATCTCGTCTGTCACCTCCTTCGGCAGCGCACTCGACCAATGCCGCGCCGGCGCGGCGATCGAGACGCGTGAGCGAGATCGTCGTCATATGCGGATAACTCGGCCAAGGCACTGTGAATTCTGATCTGACAGTGATGAGCAGCAGTACCCGAAGCTGCGGCACGTGCTCCACAATGGTAGTGAGCAGCTCCAGCGAGGTTGGTTCGATCCAGTGGATATCTTCGAAAATCACGAAAACCGGCTGTCCTAAGCACCTGCCAAACCTGCACCGGCTCCGCCCAACCTTTCAGCGCGAGAGTACCGAGATCGTGGTAATCGAAGTGCTCGCCGGTGAGCCGTCGCGTGCTCGGGCAGATCAACACTGTCCCTGGCTCCGCTAGCGCTTGCAGGCGCGCCGCGAGGTTCGGCGTCTCACCAATGACAGCCTGTTCCGCGGGGGTTTCGTCAATGAGAAGCTCGCTCACGATGACAGTGCCGGTTGCAATGCCAATGCGAGCCTGTAGGACGGCGTCGGCATCTGTCTGGAGATTCGCCATGGCATCGACAAGTGTAAGCGCGGCACGCACTGCCTGTTCGGCATCATCCTCTTGCGCGCGCGGATAACCGAAATAGGCGAGCACGCATTCGTCCATATATCGAGCGATCATGCCGTGGTGACGACCAATGATGTCGCCGATGCAGGCATGATAGGACGCGATCACGCCCCACATGTCTTCCGGATCCAACCGCGACGAAAGGGCAGCCGAGCCGGCCAGTTCGCAAAAGATTACGGTCAAGTGGCGTCGCTCGGCCTCGTCCCGCGGCGCCGGTTTCGTCGCTCCTTCGCCTGGTTCGAGAGCACGCCCGTTGAGCTCCGCGATGGCACCCAGCATCTTGCGGCGGTGCCCAAGCGGAACGCCGATTTCCGTCAGATCCTGATCTGTGAGATTACGCAGTACGCTGGCATCGACGTAGTTCTCGGCAAAGCGCTGAGCGTACTCGGACAGCCCGAGCGATGCCAGCCACTCTGCGATCGTCGGCACAGCACTCTATCTCCCGCTTTGTTGATCGTCACTCGCTCGATTGTGCCGATCGTGGTGCCGTCCGTGCTACGCACCGGCGTTCCTTCGACGCGATCGCTTGCGATCAAATTATGGGTTTCCCGAGACGTCGCGTCCATTTGCATTATCGCCTCCATAACCGCGAATCAGCGCTAGCCAAGTGCGGCGCGGTGCCGCGCGACAAGCCCGGCTCCCAGCAGCAACAGCCATGGCCAAGCAGCTGAAACGCGCAAGACCGTTAGCGAACCTTTCGCAGACGGGTGTTAAGTGTTTCCTCCGGCTGTTGAAAGGTGGTACTAAGCATCAGAAAAATGCACCGATATTGTGCCTTGCCTTTGGTCACGACGGGTGTGAAGTGCCTCACTAAGTGCAGCGACAAGCCCACCGCTAGACGCCATGCCTACAGCCTGCCACATGAGGATTAACCCTCAGTTCCTAGCGAAAGCCCTCACGACCGAGACCGCTGCGGGCGCCGCGCGGCAGCCGAATAGCGACCATGCGACACCTCTTTGGCACCTGTGATGAGGTCGAATTCGATTTCGGCCAGGGAGACCGCTGTTTCGACGTGGTCCGTGCGCAAAGCTACGCCGACCGGTACCGCGAGGCCTACGCCAAAGACCCGAACTCGTTGGGCCCCAACGTTCGCGCCAATTACGAAATGTCGGTCAACATGACGCTTGCCGACATACCTGGGCGCACGCTGAGCAGACGCGCATTTTCCGGCGCTTCCAGGCAAAGTTCCACCAGCACGACCTCGTGCTATCGCCGACTACGCCGGTGTCCCCGTTCCTTGGACGCGGCTCTATCTCGAGGGGCTCGAAGGAACGCGGCTGCGCAACTACGTGTGGGGTCGACGAGCACACTATGCGCTTCGGTCTGCAGGCGACCGGTCGCTTTCGCGGCGATCGCGATCTGGGACGCGGCCGAGGCGATGGAACAGGCCTTTGCCAACATCCCAGGGCTCGACGACCACGCTCCGACCTGGGCAAGCTTGCCAAGCCTACGGTCGACCTCAAATCGATTGCAACACAGCCACCGCTGCACTAGGCGATTGCGATGCGGGTCCTCCGCGAGCTACCACGCAACGTTCCGGTGGACATTGGCCCGTTGAGATAGCCCCCGAACCGGCCGGACACGGTCTCACTACGCTTGGAATTTGTCGGATAAACTCGGTCCCGAGCCCGAAAGTCGGTCAGGCCAAGACAAGTCCGCGGGCAGGAGGCACCGCGATGCAGGAGATTGCGGACTGGCTCGAAAAGCTCGGCATGTCCGAGTACACCCAGTCCTTTACCGAGCACAGGATCGATGTCTCGGTACTTCGCGATCTGACCGATCAAGATCTCAAAGACATCGGCATGCCACTCGGGCATCGGCGAAAAATACTCGCGGCCATCGGTGAGCTTACCGCCATTGCCCCGGCGACACCCAAATTCGCCGCTGGAACGGAGCCGGGCCCCGACACCGCCGAACGCCGGCAAGTCACGGTGATGTTCTCCGACCTAGTCGGTTCGACGACACTCTCCACCCGCATGGACCCGGAGGACCTGCGCGAGGTCATTTCTGCCTATCAGAAATGCGTCGCAGAGACGGTGCAGCGCTTCGATGGGTTCGTGGCGAGATACATGGGGGACGGTGCCCTCGTGTATTTTGGCTATCCCCGAGCCCATGAGGACGACGCCGAGCGGGCCATACGGGCGGGGCTCGAACTGATCAAAGCGGTGACCGAGCTCAAATCGCGCGCTTTCCTGCAGGCCCGTGTCGGAATTGCGACCGGGCTGGTCGTCGTCGGCGATCTCATCGGCGCGGGGTTGACGCAGGAGCGCGGCATCGTTGGCGAGACGCCGAATCTCGCGGCGCGACT
>Ga0310916_10001414_pt1 | contig 14272 bp, 14 predicted proteins | sample GREbulkMGLF176_FD_203444 | JGI IMG/M metagenome (GOLD analysis project Ga0310916, IMG submission 203444) | Lab enrichment of tropical soil microbial communities from Luquillo Experimental Forest, Puerto Rico - GRE.bulkMG.LF176 | ecosystem: Environmental > Terrestrial > Soil > Tropical forest >...
CAGCGGGGGTGCGCCCATCGATGTCGTCAGGCGCCGGTTCCGGCCCGAGCTCGTAGATTCGCGCCGCGTGACCTGCAATCTGCCCCTCTTGTCCGGCACCGCCATACCGCACATCGAGCGCCAGGCGTCGGGCTTCGTCGGTACCTTTGCGTGCCTGACTCAGCACGAAACCACCATAATGCGCCTCCAGCGTCCGGTGTTGATCAAAATCTCCGGCAGCTTATGATCGCGCACGTGGATCCGTATCGAGTGAAGGGGTAGTCCTACAGTGTACCCCGGCTCGCGCGGCTGAAATGTCAGCTTCGCTCGCGCCGCCTTCCATGAAGATGCGGTTTCGAAATGCGGGTTTTTTGTCATTTGGGTCGATATGCAGCACCGGTGCGCAGGATCTCGACCATCTCGGGGTCACCTCGAGCGATGGCGAGGGCTGATTTCGCCGTGAAGGCCGGGTACCCGTTCCGCGGAGGCAGAGTTCGGCTCCGGCAGCTGTGAGTATTCGCACGACGTCTGTGCGACCACCAATCACGGCAAGCATCAGAGCGCTTTGATCGAGCGCCAAAGCGTCCCAAGAGCTGATCTTACGGTGAATGAGGGCGCAATCTGGGAGCTATTTCCTTTGGGCTGGTGAATGACAAGACGGTCGCGCCATTCGAGCGCAATTCCTGCCATGCTCCATCAAAGCAGAACGCCGCCATGGCTCCAGTCGGAAACTTGCCGTCGGCCGGCGGCAAACGATTGCACGATTTGGTATCAGCAAGCGCCAACGCAAGATCATGCAAACCTGGATTGTGACCAATCATCAGGGCGCATTCGACAGTTTCTGGAAGGCCGCGGAGGTATTTGAAGAGTTCTGGTTGCGCGACCCCATAGATCCGGCTTTCGAAAACAACCCTCGGCGGCTTTATCGCCTTGGCAATGGGTTCCAGCGTCTGCTTCGCGCGGACCGCCGTCGAGCAGAGGACCAGGTCAAATGTGATCTTCGCTCGTCGGAGGTGGGCTGCCATGGTCTTAGCGGTCTCGCGGCCACGCTTGTTAAGAGGCCTATCGAGATCATCGAGGCCCGGATCCTTCCAGCTGGACTTCGCGTGACGCAACAGGTAGAGGGTCTTCATTCCCTGGCACCCGCAGAAGCCATTACGTCGCTTGCCACCGATCTATACTTTGTCCAACTCCATATGAGGTGATAGCTCCATTCCGACAATCCCGGATGCGTCCTCGCATCCGGCAGAAAGAAATCGGCTTCACGCCAGACTCCCCCCGGAGGGGAACGGATTCGAACATTCAGTTCCGCGCTAGATAGGCGACGGTTTCATGGGTTCGTCCGAGTTGGGACCGATCTACCGGCGCACCGGTCATCCGAGCAGTTGCCGGCCTCGGCACGGCGATCGAGTTGGCAAGCGACGGTCCGAGGAGCCGCCGCTCACCGTCCGGATCAGACGGCGTCACACCACGGCAACGCTGTCGGCGGTATGAGCGCATCGCGAAACCGACGGTTCGAATCCGCCTTCCTCCAGCGGGGAGTCTGCGAACCATCGGTTCCGCTGAGGGGCGAGTGGCTCGACGAACTTCGCAAGCCGCACTGACTTACGCCGCGTCCATCGGCAGGCCGTCGCGCATTCGTATGCGAATGCCGCGCGCGCCTGGCGTCGTCGGAAAAGCTCTTAGGGCCGGTCAGGAAGCCGGCTGTGGCTCCGGCCAGTTTGCGGCTCGGAGGTGGGATAGTGGAAATCTTTCCCTGAAATCCGGAACCACAAGTTCGAATACCCTATTCGTCCAGCGGCGAGGCGAGCGAAGTTCGATGCGTGCACCCGGCGTCAAGTCGTTGAAAGTCTGGAACCTGCGATTATCGAGGTCGTGCCGGCGATCAATGCCTCTTAAATCGGGCACGTAACAATAACAACGCTCCACGAGGCATGCGCGCTACGCGCCGAGCGCTTGCCAGACGGATCTAGAAACGGCTAGCGCGAACCGGCAAAGACGCCGCGCAGCCATTCGCAGGCTTCGTTCATTGCGACCCCGGCTTTGTCGACAACGCCGACCCAGAACATGAAGCCGTGATTGACGCCGTCATAACGAGTGAGTGCGGTGGATACGCCGGCGGCCTTTAGCTTCTCGGCGTAAAATTCGCCCTCGTCGCGCAGCGGGTCGTATTCGGCAGTGATTACCAGGGTAGGTGGTAAGCCAGTCAGGTCCCGGGCACGCAGCGGCGAGGCATATGGATGCGCACTCTCCGACTCGTCGTTCAAATAATGCGCCCAGAACCACTTCATTGTGTCGCGAGTCAGTCCATAGCCCTCGGCGTTGTTCTCGTACGAGGGAGTGCCAGGCGTGTGGTAGTCCGTCACCGGGTAGAGCAGCAGCTGACCGCATAATGGGGGACCGCCCTCGTCGCGCACTCTGAGCGCGGTGACCGCGGCCATATTCGCACCGGCGCTGTCGCCGGCGACAGCAAACCGCATTGGGTTGGCGCCGAGCTCGGCGGCATGCGCCGCGACCCATCGCGTCGCATGCAGACAATCGTCGATGCCGGCTGGGAATTTGTACTCGGGCGCGAGGCGATAATCGACTGAAGCGACGACGCACCCCGCACCGGCGCACAGATTGCGGCACATCCCGTCGTGAGTTTCGAGGCTACACAGCACGAAACCGCTGCCGTGAAAGAACACCAACAGTGGGAATGGACCCATGCCATGCGGCGTGTAAATTCGGATGCGCAACGGTCCGCCCGGGCCGTCGATGGTTCGCTCGCGAACACTGGCGATATCGGCGGGGGGTGCCATCAAGGCGACGCGCGCTTCGTACTGCGCGCGTGCCGTATCGACCGGCAAGGTATGCGTGGCGGGCACGCCGGTACCCTTGTCGAGCAGGATTTGGATCTGCGGATCGACCGGCATGATCGGTGCTGCCGCAGGCTAGAATTTTTGCGCCGCGCTCGCCAGCGGGGCCGCGCGGGCCGGTAGAAAGCGATCGAGCACTTGGCCGGGGCCTCGGCTGAGCCGGACGTAGTCTTTGCCGTCGAACACCCGGGCGCCGTTGACGAATACGCCGTGTAGGCCGATCGGGTCCCGCAGCGTGCGTGCTCCGCCGCCGGGCAGGTCGTTCACCCGGCGCGGGGCTGAGATGCCAACCGTGGTGGGGTCGAACAGCAGCAGATCAGCGCAGGCACCAACCGCGATGCGGCCGCGGTCAGGGATGCCGTATAACCCGGCCTGATGGCTGGTCAGTCGGCGCACGCCCTCGGCGATGTCGAATGCGCCGCGTTCGCGCACCCAATGACCGAGGAAATAAAGACCAAAGCCCGCATCGCACAGATAGACCAAATGCGCGCCGGCATCGGACAGCGCGATCACTCCGGCCTCGTGCTGGACCAGCGGTTCCACCCCATCGTCAACAGCATTGAAAAACCGGCCGATCAACCCGGTGTCGAGGTTCTCCTCAAGCCCGAGGTCGAGCAGCACGTCGAGCGGATCACGTCCAGCCTCGCGCGCGATGTCAGCTACCGAGCGATCGGCGAGCCCGGCATTTTCGGGTTTGATCGGTGCAGAGATGATGACACGCTCCCAGTTGCCCTGAAAGACCGTACCCGGCTTGGGGTTGCGCAGGTCGGCGCGGAGTGCGTTTCGGAAGCTCGGGTCGCGGAACACGGTCTTCAGTTGCTCGCGATCGTAAGCCTTGATCGGGTCGAAGGTGGGGTGGCTGTAGAACGGGTACGCGCTCGCCAGCGTGAAGTCGAATGACAGCGGCTGACAGGTGATCTGGATGTACAGCTCGTTACCGCGAGCCTGCGCTGCTCCGCAGGCCTCGAACACGCCGAGCGCGCGGTCCGGGTACTGCTCGTTGTAGAGCGCGATGGCGGTGCTCATGAAGATGCGGCGGCCGTGGCGGGCGGCGATCTCCTCCATCGCGTCGGGCGTGATCGGCCCGGAGGAGATCTCGACGACGCCGCGCCCTGGCCCGCCCATCGCCCCGACCAGCGCGTCGAATTCCGATACCTCGCTGATCGTCGAGGGCATCGGCACGCCGCCCCAGCCCGAGTGGTTCAGCGAGTACGAAGCACCAAGGCCTATCGCGCCTTGATCCATCGCTTCGCTGATGAGCCGCTTCATCTCGGTTATCTCTGCGGTGGTCGGTTGTTTGCGCACCGAGGCGTCGTTGCCCATCACGGCGGTGCGCACGGCCGAATGCCCGACCAGCACGCCGAGGTTCATGTACGCGCCGCGCCCGCGCAGCATCGTCATGTATTCGGCAAAGGATTGAAACCGCCAGTCTATGCCGGCACGCAGCGCATCGAGATCCATGCCCTCGACAACCGCCAGGTTACGCATAATCAAGTCGCGCAGATGGGGTGGCGAGGGCACAATGCCGAAGCCGCAATTGCCCATGATCGCGGTCGTGACCCCGAGCGAGGGCGACGGTGACAGGGTCGGGTCCCAGGTGACCTGCGCATCGTAATGCGTGTGCAGGTCGATGATGCCCGGCATCAATGCGAGCCCGCCGGCATCGACGATCTCGGTCGCGACCTTGCCGACCTCGCCGATCGCCGCGATGCGGCCATCCTTCATCGCTACGTCGGCGCGGATCGGGTCGTGCCCGAGCCCGTCCACCATGGTGGCGCCGCGGATCAGAAGGTCATGCATCGGCATCTCCTATGGTTATTTGTCTTCTATAGAAAACGCATGATTTCTATTGATCAACTAGACACCGGGACTATCATGCCTTCCTGCATGCGTCAATTCGCTTGATCAGGCGAGAGATGGATCAACCGCAATCAGCGGACGCGCCACTGGTGGCTGGTGGTAGGAGGAGTTTCGCTATGTCGGCATACACGTCAGAACCGGCGATATTTGATGCGATCATCGTCGGCACCGGGGTCGGCGGTCTCTACGCGATCCATCGCCTCCGTAGGCTTGGCCTCAAGGTGCATGCCTTTGAGGCTGGCGGCGGGGTTGGCGGCACCTGGTATTGGAACCGCTACCCGGGGTGTCGCTGCGATGTCGAAAGCATGGAGTACTCGTATTCCTTCTCCGACGAATTGCAGCAACAATGGCATTGGCCCGAGCGTTATGGCACGCAGCCTGAGATCCTGCGTTACCTCAACCATGTGGCTGATCGCTTCGACCTCAGGCGCGACATCGAGTTCAACACCCGGGTTAAAGAGGCAGCCTATGACAGCGAGACAAACACATGGACAGTAAAGACTGACAAAGGCGGTGCCGCGACCGCCCGCTTCTGCATTATGGCGACAGGCAATCTTTCGACACCTCGGACGCCGAGCTACACTGGTTTGGAGAGTTTCAGGGGGAAGTGGTATCACACCGGTTTATGGCCCCATGAAGGGGTCGACTTTACCGGATTGCAAGTCGGCGTCATCGGAACCGGCTCTTCCGGCGTCCAGTCGATACCCATCATCGCAAAGCAGGCGAAGCATCTTTACGTGTTCCAGCGAACAGCCAATTTCAGCTTGCCGGCACGCAATGCGCCCATGGATTCCGAGAAGGAACGCTCGCACAAGTCACACTATCCCGAGCGCCGCCGCGCCGCTTTCGATACACCATTCGGAATCGCTGGCTACCCGCCGCCGGTAAAGTCCGCGCTCGATGCAACCGAAGGGGAACGGTTACGCGCATACGAGGCAAAATGGGCCGAGGGTGGAAGCATCAGTTTCCTTTACTCATTTACAGATTTGTTGGTCAGCAAAGAGTCCAACGAAACGGCCTCAGAATTCGTGCGCCGGAAGATCCGGGCCACCGTCAAGGATCCCAAGACCGCGGATTTGCTATGCCCCAATGACCATCCAATCGGCACCAAGCGGCTCATTCTCGACACCGACTACTACGAGACGTACAATCGCGACAACGTTACCTTGGTAGATATCAGCCGCAAGCCGATCAAAGAAATTACACCCACTGGGTTGCGTACCGCTGATAGCGACTACGTGCTCGATGCGATTGTTTTTGCAACGGGCTTTGATGCCATGACGGGGGCGATGAAAGAGATCGACATTCACACGGATGCGGGAATGTCGGTTCGAGAGAAGTGGGAGCACGGTCCGCGCACCTACCTCGGGATCATGATCGCCGGGTTCCCAAATCTATTTATGATCACTGGCCCGCAAAGTCCGGGTGTCAAAAGTCAGATGATATTGGCTTGCGAGCAGCACGTCGATTGGATCGCGGATTGCATGCAGTACTTGCGCGATCACGACTTATCGCGCATCGAGGCGGAGGAAGGCGCCGAGGACGCTTGGGTACAGCACAACAACGCGGTCGCGGATCGTACGCTCTATCCGTTGGCGAACTCATGGTACGTCGGCGCCAACATCCCGGGGAAACCTCGTGTATTCATGCCGTACGTTGGCGGCGTAGCCGCATACAAGAAGAAATGCGATGAGATCGCCGTCAAGGGCTACGAAGGCTTTCGTTTGAGTGGTTGCATTGAAGAGCAGCGGTTTGCGGCAGATTGATGATATCGATCACCTGTTGCTCGCGGCGTTGAAGCTGAGGACATCCTCAGGGCACTGGCCATTGTCGTTATGCCTGTGCATGGGCGCGTCAGGCGCACCTTGCCACGAAGCCTCGGCTATCATGGCGGCGGCCTTGTCGCCGATGTTTACCTATGTTGAGCCACGGAGAGCATCAAGGCATCGCGGCAAACCTGGCCTGACGCCGGCGGCCATCGCGAAGGCAATCCAGGAGATCATCAAGATTTAGTTTTCAGTAATGTTCGGAGGTCCCTTGTCGCCGAAGGCAGCGAGCTCAGACAACAAGTTTGCCAGACTATAAGCCGACTTGTAGCCAAGCCAGCGAACCGTCTCGGAGATATCGAGCTTGGTTGGCTTTAATGCCGGATCGAGCCCGTAAGAGAGCGCCAGATCGTAATATTCGGGATAGTATTTGCGGAAGGTCGAACCCGGTCCCGCGGCATCCCAATGATCGAGATCGGCGTCGGTGTATTCATGGGCGCTGTCGAGGGTCAGTACGAGCTGCTGGTCGAGTTGCCGCCGGAATAAGAGATCGAGGCTCAGGATCACGGCTGTGGCAACATCATCGATATGCACCGCGCCCTTCCAGAACCAGCGCGCCCAGTCGCTGTATCTGTCGTACACGGCGCGGTCCCAATAAGGAATAAACCCCCGCGGGCGCAGTGTGACGACGTTCATAAGGCGGTGCTTCCGGTAGTCCTCGGCGATCAGTTCAGCGAGAACCTTGCTGCTGCCGTACCGTGTATCCGGCCTGTAAACGCTGGTGGTGGAAATGAATATGACCTTGCCGACGCCAGCCAAAGCGGCGGCTTCGAAAACCTCGAAGGTGCCGCGCACATTGAGGTCGAAGAAATCGTAAGCGTCTTTCTCGCCGCGATTTTCGTGGATGCCGTGCCAGGCGGCGATGTGGACGATGCTGTCGCAGCCGCGAAATATCTCCGTCAGCTTCGAGCGGTCCAGAACGGACCCCTCGATGAACACGGCTCCCTCGTTCAAACGCGGTGGCACGCGAACATCGAGAATGACCGGCGTGTCGCCTTTGTCGAGCAGCCTGGGTACAAGGGCCTGCCCGAGATTTCCCGATCCGCCGGTGAGCAGCACCTTCATGGACTTTTCCGGTCCCACTCGGACAAAGCTAGCCCAGGTTCTAAAATACTTGAAATTCTGGGGCCTGTCCGGAAGCGAGAGTTGCGGCGGTGTTCTCTTACTCCAAAAGGGGTCCCCGGCGCCAAGAGGGGCAGAACGGTGTGAACCGGAGAGTCGCTCTCACTGCCGGATCGAGAAGAACTGTGGTTTGTTAAGTCGGCATTATCACTACGGCGCGGAGGTTTCCCTATGCCCCGAGCGAGCTGGAAAGGCTTTTTGCGCCTCTCGCTGGTTTCCTGTCCCATCTATCTCTCGCCGGCGACCACACGGACGAAGTCGATCCGCCTGCACCAGGTGTGGCAGCCAAAGGCTGGCCGCGGCGCTCCGGTCGAAGACGATGAGGAGGATGAGCAGCCGTCGCGGCCGGCGGCTGGTTCTTTCAGCGAGGATTTCGACGATACGCGGTCGGAACCGCCTGTCCCCACTCGCGTCGCCCTTCGCCCACACGACCCGCACACCGGCGAGGAGATCGAGCGCGAGGAGGTCGCCAAGGGCTACGAATACGAGCGCGGCCGGTTCGTCACCTTCACGCCCGCCGAGCTCAAGGCGCTCGACGTGGAAAGCTCGAAGATCATCGACCTTGAAACCTTCGTGCCGCGTGCCGAGGTCGACCCGGTGTATTTCAGCAACCCGTATTACGTCTATCCGGATGGCCCGATCGCGGTTGAGACGTTCCGGGTGATCGGGGCGGCCATGGCGGAGGCGGGGGAAGTCGGGATCGGCCGCGTTACCTTAAGTCGGCGCGAGCGGCCGGTCATGGTCGAGCCGCGCGGCGCGGGCATGGTGCTGATCACCTTGCGCGCCTCGGAGGAGGTTAGAGCGTCCGCTTTCGAAAAGAGCGGCGAGAAAATCGACCCCGACATGGTGGCGATCGCCGAGACGATCATCAAGCGCCGGAGCGGTCACTTCGATCCCGTCACCTTCCGGGACCGTTACCAGGAAGCGCTGCGCGAGCTGATCGATGCGAAGATGAAAGGCCTGCCGATCAAGCCAAAACAGATCGCAGCGCCGCCGGTGCTCGATCTGATGGCGGCGCTCAAGCGCAGCCTGGCGCAGGAGACCGCCCCAGCAAAGCCGAGGCGGAAAGCCGCCGCTGATCGCCGGCAAACCAGCCTGTTGCTGCCACTGTCAGGAAAGAAAAAAGAGACAGCGAAGCCTGTGCCAGTGACGGCCAACCAGAGCCGGCGCCGGAAAGCTTGAGCGACGGCATCCGCAGTCAGGGCCATCGTCAGCACAAGATTTTCTCTGTGTACGATACTGGCGACCGCCACCCCGAAGATGTGCGCGGCGACTGATCATAGGCAGGAAACACCTGCCACGCGAGTGATGGCTATAACCCGTCTATAGGGGCAGGTCCGGGCACAGGACAAGCTTGCCGTCGAGACCTCCCGCCTCGATGCGGCGGTGTGCCTCGGCGACCCTGTCGAAGGAGACCTAATCGGCAATGCGCGGCCGGATGGCGCCGCTTGCCAACAGTCCAAAGAGCCGCTCGAGGTCCTTCCGGAACCAGGCGGGATGTTGCGCCCTCATCAGGTTGATCGAATAGAAGCAGGCACGCTTGCCTCCGGGTAACCACCTCCAGAGATAGAGGCGTGCGATCCACATCAACATGGTCGCCATTCGGCGTTGCGCCTGGACGCCGGCCTAAGTAGCCGTAAGCGCCCAGAAGGCCGCCGCTTTTGAGCGCCGCGAACGAGCGGCGATAGCCGTCCTGCGCAATGCCGAATTCGCATCGGTCGCCGTATCGGCCATCCCCAACAGGGGTTGCCGAATGAGTTCTATGCCGGCGAAACCAAGGATGCTCCGTTCGAGCCCGCGCAGCCAGTGCGCTCGGAAGAAGGATCAGTAGATCAGCGCCGGCATACGCATCGTGACGACGAGCTGCGCCGACCGTCCGGCCAGCAGCCCAGTGCGGAAAGCCGTGTCTACGATATTCGGGACCTTGGGCGACTGCACCGGCATCGGCAAGGACTGCTGATACTCGCGCGCTGTGTGCGCAGCCACTTCGGCGGAATGTTGGGATGGGTTGCAGCGTATGGCGCTCGATGGGTCCGGTAACCTTGCGATCAGACCCTCGCCAGCACCCGTTCGCGGAAGGCGCGCATTGCGGCGATGACCGCTTCCTCGCCCGGGCGCTCGAAATCGAAATCGATCGCGCCAACGCCGAGATCGCGGAGCGCTCGGATATCGTCGATGAGCTCCGCGTCGCTGCCTGAGAACAACCGTCGCCGGCCATCGGAGGCGCGCGGCGGCACCGCATCACCGTAGCGCTTGACCCGGTAGGTCAGCGCCACCGCCTCGCGCGGTCTTCCGGCAGCTTCGGTCGCCCGGCGCAGCCGCTCGATGCCCGCGCGGTAGCGCGGCAAGGTGTCGAGCAGATGAGCGTTGTTGCTGCCGATCGGATACCAGGCGTCGCCGAGCCTTGCGGCGCGACGCAGTGACGGTCCGCTTTCGCCGCCGACCCAGATCGGTGGATACGGGCGCTGCACCGGCTTCGGCTCCAGCAAGAGCCGGTCTTAATGGACGTACCTGCCGTCGATCGCCGGCTTCTTCTCGGTCCACAGCGTGCGGAAGGCGGCGACGTATTCATCCGTGACCGCGCCGCTGCCCGGGTCGACATCTCTATCCGACTTCGCGAGATGTGGCGCTAAGGCGGGCCGATGTCTTCCTCGGCGGACGGTCCTACCGAGGCAAATTTGGCCTCGGTCTCCGCCAGCATGGACCGCAGCGCGACGGCGAGGGCAGGACGGGCAGGTCGAGGTAGGGGTCGCCTTCGGCGAGCACCAAGCGAAGGGAAGCGCGCCGGATGGTAAACCGGAGTCGCCGCCGAGGCGATAGGCCAAGGCACGCGGTGACGGTCGAGGAATCCGAGACCGAAGCGTATCTCCGCGCGGAACCAAAAATTCGAATCCAGTCCCCTCCAGCAAAAGAGTCTGCGAACTTTCGGTTCCGCTCGCGATTTCCGCGAGAAGCTGGAGCGCAGTGGCCGCTAATCTCGACCGTTTCGCGCGCGCCGAGAAGCTCGAAAACCACGAATGGGAGGCGGCCGGACATAACGACGTCGACGAGTTCGGGGTCGCCGAGTTTCTGGCGCAGGAGGGAGCCGCTCCCTCGGAGTTGATCAAAATCCTGTTCGGCCGAGTTTCCCGCTGGTGCCTAAGGGACGGCAGGGCGAGAAGCGCCCCGCAAACATCTTCCTCAGTGTGATCGGCGTCACCAAATGTGCCACCAGACTCGCAGGCAGGCCGGCGCGCGGCACCATTAGACCCAGGGAAGGCAAAGATGAAACTTCCACAGACCGGAGGTTGCCTGTGCGGCAAAATCCGCTACGAGATCACCGAGGCCCCGCGGTTGGTGTATACCTGCCACTGCACCGACTGCCAGCACCTAACGAGTAGCGCGTTTTCGATCGCCCTCGCCGTCGCCGGTTTTCGTCTCATAGGAGATGAGCCGCGACCGCTTGAAGCCATTGCCGATAGCGGGCGGGTGACGGTCCGCCGGGTTTGCCCGGAGTGCGGTTGCTGGCTTTTCAGTACCGGCAAACCCGGTGACGGCCTGCACCGAGTGCGGGCCGGAACCTTGGACGATACCTCGTGGCTGCGCCCGACTAAGCACTTTTGGGTCCGGAGTAAGCAGCCTTGGATCATGCTGCCCGAGGGCGATCAGACATTCGAGACGCAGCCGGGCTAGGGGTTCCGCACACGCCGGCAAGTCCCCTGGTCGTGCGAGACTCGCCGAGTGGGCTGATCACCAAGTCATCGTCGCAGTTGCCTCAAGATCGGTAGCGGCGTTGTCTTGCTCCAGCGTTCCTCATGATAGCGGGCGCGCCGCTACGGCTTGTCGCCGCGTCTCACGATCGGGGGCGCGGTATTTGGCAACCGCTGGCAGGCGTCCTGGTTGAGGGTCGAAACCGCTGCGGCCTTCAACATTCTCGTAAATGTGGATCTGCCTGACGACTGGCCGCCTCTTACGCTCGACAGCCCGCCGGTCCATATGCCGCGATCGTAGGTCTCGGCGTGATGCACCGCGTGCATGGTGCGGCCGAACTTGGTGGACAGCACGAAGTCGCGGCGCGGCTGGCGATAAAGCGCACGGCCGAAGCGATGCTCGCTCTGCGTCAGTCCGTACCAGGGTGCGGTGTCGTAGTAGCGGATGCCGGCGTCCCAGGCGGCTTCTAGTGTCGCGGCGGCCTGCGCTTCAGGGATGACCTCGAACAGATCGCCGAGACCGGCGCCGCCGAAACCGAGTTGCGTGACCTCGACCTCAGTCGGCCCCAGGCGGCGGCGGGCGAGCGGGTCCATGCGTTTTGCTCCCTCGTGTCGCGGTAATGGCCGCCGCGTGTTTTGGCCGCGCGTCGGTCGCGGTCGGGTGGTGTGTCTTATCCGCCATTCCCCAGACAGCCAACAGCTTGGCCATCTCAAATTGGGCGGTATTTGTGGACCGACACCGTGTCAAAACTTGAACGTCCCCGCGCCTGGCGGCTTAGCGAACGAATTTAAACAAATCGTGTGGTAACCCTCTCACGGCCCCACGCCTTCAACTGGGACAATCTACGCATCGCGGATGGCTCACTATTGCCGTCACGATCCGGTGCGGTCTTACGCATTTAACTCACCGGAAAGACCGGTGCCGGCGTCGCAGCAAGATCGAGCGCAGCTACCCGCCTGACGGTTGACTGACAGTCCGCGCGTAGGATCAGAAACCGGGTTTGGGGTTCTCCTAGCGGTCCAAGCCCCGTGTGCAGGGCAGCGTCGGGATCTCCTCCCACCAGACCCGACGCTGCGCTCTCCCTCGCTCCGCGCCGTTGTGCGCCATTGGGGCCATTGCCGCTCCTGTGGCGGAACATGTTGCGGTCGGGTGGCCGCAAAACCCGAGCAAAATCAAGACCGTTGCAGTGTTGCGCCTGCTCGGAGGAGAGACGGGGTCTCACGGGCTCACGTGATCGGCCGCCCCACTTGATCGACACAACCGCTCGTCCCCTCGCTCCGCATCCCCGGCACCTGACCCGCCACTTAAGTACGGATTCAGTAGGGGTGGTAGACCCCCGAAGTAAGGAAGAGCGCCACCAAGGGCGGTACCAGCGCGACAAGAACCCCTATGCCGGCCATGCGGTAGGCGCGCAGGATGAAGCCGGCAATCGGCGCGGCGATGCACCCGATCAGCGCCACTGTCCATGAAATCGCCGCAGCGGGATCGCCGTTCGAGCTTTCGGGACCGGGACCGAAGACGAAGCCAGAGACGGCTACTAAAAGCACGGCGAGCGACGCATCAACGATCGTGGCGAGTACCAGCAGGACGAGCATCGGCTACAGCCTAGTACTTCGGTTCAAACAGGTGGTGATTAAGATCAAGCATCTTGGCCTGAGGGCTGAGCCCGAGCCGTAGCAGGGACTCCGGTGTCAGCAACGCCACGTGATGGCAGGCGGCGCAATCGACCCTGAGGAGATCGCCACGACCGAGATCCTCGATGCGGGCCAGGTAAAGGGGCAGCATTCCGGTTTGTGTTCCCGGAATGTTCTAAGAAAGCCCTGCACGCCTCGTCAACAAGGAGCCACTGGGAGGGACGCCTTCATGACGTTGGCCGGGACAGTGGATTGACGGACATTTGAGCAAAATCCGCTCCAGCTAGTGTGGATTGCTCACGGCGCTCGGGTGGTCAAAGCGGTGACTGTCGGAAAAAACGAAGCCTGCTCCCGACATCGCCGCTAACTGAGGTAAAGATGCAGCAGAGCAACCAGCGCGTTTGGTTCGCCGTGCTCTTAATAGACAGTCAATTCGCTCAAGGCGCCTTTCGTCGGAGTCAAAGAGCGCACTGGTCAGCGCTGGATGCCCGGTAGGAACTGAATGGCTGGGTGGACGCCATGAAACTCGGTCCCGTTGTGTGGGATGAACTCGTGGATCACATGTATGTGGGCCGGGTTCCAGGCTACTTCGCGATCATAGCGTCCCTGCTCATGCCAAAAGGGTTGGCCCCTTTGGAGCAGCCGAGCCTCGGTTAGCCAGGTTAGATTGATCCTCGCCGCGTGCTTGTAGAGCCTCCATGCAGGCTCGTCGAGCTTATGGGTGCTGACGTCGGCGAAGGCAGCAAACTGGCACGGTGCAGCGCCCTGTAGCTGTCCGACTAAAACGTCACTCCTTTGCGATTCACAGATGACTCTCGACCGAGGTTATCGAGGAGGTGCCGGGGTGACGGTTCCGCTCATGTCTCGATCTCGAGGAACGCTCTGTCTACCCGCACACGACCCCCGCTGCCTCCGCGGCTCCGTTATGCCAGCGCCGAGAGACGGGCAGGCTTAGCGTGGCCCAGAATAATTCGGCGATGCGTAGTTCCCCGGCGCGCGATAGGCCGGCGGCGGGTAATAGGGCGACGGCCCATAACACACGTAATAGAAGGGCGGCGCCTTCGTGATCGCTCGAAGCGGCGCCGTGATGATTGTCGTGACGGTAACGGCTACGGCGCCCGCCGCGCAAATCGGCCAGGACAGTGCAAACGGCGCGTCGGGGGGATAGTCTTCCGCCTTGGCGGCCGGGAGCGGCAGAGTCGCGAGCTCGGCGGCGAACGCTACCGAACTCGCAATTCGGCGGACACGCATGTGGTCTCCCGGCTTGGACCCTGCAGGCCAAGACCTGTGAATGTTGTCCGAC
>Ga0310916_10001416_pt1 | contig 14260 bp, 7 predicted proteins | sample GREbulkMGLF176_FD_203444 | JGI IMG/M metagenome (GOLD analysis project Ga0310916, IMG submission 203444) | Lab enrichment of tropical soil microbial communities from Luquillo Experimental Forest, Puerto Rico - GRE.bulkMG.LF176 | ecosystem: Environmental > Terrestrial > Soil > Tropical forest >...
CAGTTCGAACCGAGCATTTTGACCAAGTTCTTGCTTTGCGGCCTCTTATGGCAGCTATTGCTGATGCGGCGTAAGGGCTGAAGGCAACCGAGCACGTTCTCGCTACAGGGTCGCGCGGCGGCGAGCGCGCCCGGAGGTAGCGCTGTAGCGAGCCGCCGCAGCTGCGTGGTTGTTGAGACCATGTATCTCTGCCGCATGTTCCGCCGAAAGCCCACCCCGGACTTGGTCCGGGCTGGGAACCGACTTGCCGATAACGGCACATGTCAGTCGATGACTACAGGCGTTGCCACTGACGTTGCCTCGCCATCCTCATGGTCCGGTTTGTCCCGAAGCGTGAGAAAGATGGAAGAGCCGGGCACGCCGAGGAAAGATCGAGCGGGAAATCCGGTTGGGCATCTTCCGATTCCGCAGGACCTCTACAACGACAGCTCGACGGAGGTCCCGGTCGCACTGTCGGTCGTCACCAGCTTGTGGCAGCGCGATTTCAGCTCCCTCAGGAGCGCATCATCGGGCACCGGGTTCTTGGTGCCGTAGACCTTGCGCTTGGTGGAAACCAGCACCTGCGCTTGTGCCTTGCGCCTGGCGGGCAGCAGGCGGTCGAGCAGTTCCAGCGGCGTGCCGTTGTGACTGCCGTGATGCGCCACCTTGAGGAAATCCACCGGCTTGAGCTCGGAGCGGCATTTCTTTTCCATCATGTCCCAGCTCTCGAGCTCAGCGTCGCCGGGCAATAGCAGCCGCTTGCCGCCCGCTTCGATGAGCAGGCACAGCGAGGTGTTGTTCTGCGCCTTATCGATGAACCGCGCCGCTGTCACACCGTCCTCGCGGATGGCGCGCCGAAGCCGCTCGAAGTCGCTCGCCGATATGCCGCCGCGCTCGGTCGCGCCGACGCGCACCACAGCGGGGAACTCCCAGTCGAAGCCCTCATTGCCGCCCCGGCGCCTCTGCTCCCCCCGGCCGCCGCCGGCGGCCGCAAGCGCCGCCGTCAAGGCCCGCTCGCGGGCATCGGCCGTGTAGTACACGCTGACGTCCGGTTCCGGCGCGAGCACGCGGATCCTGATGTTCTTGAACGCCGAAGCCGCCTTGGCCTTGCCGCGCGCCAGGTAGGCGACCGGTCGCTTGCCGAGCTTGCGCAGGTAGTCGATGCGATCCTTGTTGGCCAAGTTGTTCTCGAGGAGAGAGCGGAAAGCGGGGTGCAACGCCATCCCATTGCGCCGGACCTCGCGGGCGAAGGCCGCTAGGCCCTCGCGTACCTTTTTCTGCAGCGTCGCTTTGGGAAAGTCCTTGTAGTAGTCCGGATGGCTCGGCAGGCCCATCCACACCCGCTCGATCTGCATCCGGTTGAAGATCTCGCGCTCGCGATAGAAGCCTTCCAAGTGATCGAGATGCTCGTGCGTGACGACTAAAAGATCGAGCTTCCCGTTGCACTGCTTCTCGATGTCGCGGGCGATGTCCGGGAAGCGCTCCAGGCTGGTCGGGTCGTTAGGCGCCCGGCCGAAATCGATCAGGACATGGCGGACCTGGCTGCCATCGGGCAGGCGCAGCAGGATGCAATCGCCGAACCCGACCACGTAGCCGCGGATCTGGATCGTGCCTGTCATGCCAGCCCTTCCGCGTGGTGGTCGGCGCCCGGCCGGGCGTGCCGCATCGCGGCGTTGCGCTGAAGCCGGACGCGCCGGCTCTCGATGGTCGCGCGGATGCGAAAGTTTCCGCCATCCGGCGCGCCGATGCCGCTTGTGCCGTCGCTCACGCCGAGGCTGCCGGAGCGTACGAGGTACCGGGCGTATTGCAGCAGCGATTTCCGCCGTTCTTCCGTGGGCAGGACCAGCGTCATGTGGAGGAAATTGCCGTTGCCGTCGAACACCAGCGTTCCGCCGCAATGGAGCGGCATGAGCGTGCTGGCGAGCTGGCCGAAACCGGGGCCCTTGAGCTCGACGTCCTCACTCCACGTGAATTCGATCACCCGTTCCTTCGGCGCCCAGTAGCCGCTGCGTGCGCGCTTCTTGGTGCGATAGACGGAGACGACGGAGAGGTTGGCGTCGAAGGGAATTTGGAAGAGGTGGCGGAATTCATCGAGGAAACGGTAGGCGTCGGCCGGCGTGGCGGTGATCGCGTCGATATCCTTGGCGCCGCGCAAGGCATAGAGAATATCTGCTCTCGCGCGCCGGTCCTCCGACGGCGGCTGCAGCCCGCGCTGACGGAAGATGCGCTTGAGCTCGGCCCTGATTCCGTAAGCATCGTCCGGGTAGGCGACTTCGTCGGCGCGCAGCAGCGCGCGCGCATATTCGTCGTAGCGCAGATCGACCGGCGGGCAATAGTCGATGGCGCGGAGCATGACGTTGGCGGTCTGGTTGGCGGCGCGGAATAGCGCCCGGATCGCCCACTGCTGGTCGCGCGCTTTGCCGTGCGGCTGGCGCGAAAGGTCCTTGAGGTTGCGCACGTAGAGGTACTGCAGCAGGTCATAGTAGACGCCGGTCAGGATCTCGGACCAGTCGTGCTCCTCATAGGTCCCGCGCAAGTCGCTTATCTTGCGCTTGTTCCAGGCGCCGCGCAGATAGTCCTGCTTGGCCAGGCCATGGATGGCCGCGCCGAATTCGCTGGCGATGGCCGAGACCACGTTCTTGGCCGACAGTCGTGCCGGCGCCCCCACCGTCACTAGCTTGGCGATTTCGCGATTGTTCAGGCTGGCCAGCATGGCGATGGCGTCGCCGAAATACTCGTGGAAACCCGCCGTTTCCGGCGAAGATACCTCGTTGTAGCCGGGCTTGAGCCCGTCGAGCACGGCGTGGCCCAGTTCGTGCGCGACGATGTCGTGAGACAGGCAGGTATAGACCGGCTTCCCGTCGGGACCTTCGAAATAGAACAGGTGCAGGGCGCCGGTGTTGCGGTCGTAGAACGCGTTCTCCTGGTAACCGGCATGCGGTAGCACCAGCAGGCGCCCGAGCCCGGACGCCCAGGGGACCGGCCGGCCCAATGCCTCGTCGTCCTCCAGCAGCGTCAGGATCTGCTCGATGATCGCCCAGACGTTGACCTGGTGGAAATTGAAGTTGTCGAGAATCCGGTCGTTCTTTAGGCCGGCGATCCCGTGGAACCCCGAGCCGTCCTTCAACAGCTTGGCTGGCGCGAACCGGGTGTCGAGGTCGCCGTTGTAGTCGACGATCGTGACGCGCGCGCTGGTCGGACCGTCGCCGGCGGTGACACACGCGACTGTCGCGTCGGCCGGCCACAAGCCTTGAGTGCGCGCGACGAGCGGGTCCTTGGGAAGAATCTTCACCCCTATCGATCCGCTTCCGCCGGATCGACTTCTGCGGCGTGTGCGCCGTTTCGCTGCCGACTTTCGTGCCAAGCAGCCCTTCCTCGCGAGGGACTGCATTTTGGCTGCAAGCCGAGGTTGCCGCAACCTGTTTTTGCGCTAAGCCTTGCCGGCCGCCCGCGGCGGCGCATCGGCGGCGCGCGGTTGCACCGCAGCGCGGCGATCGATGCCGTGTGAGCCCAAGCGATGTACGCTCTGCGCAAGCTCTACACGCATGCCGGACGGCCGATCCCGGCGGCACTCGCCAATTGGGAAGACCGCGTCACGGCCTGGTGCGACGAGTATGCCGACGCCTTCGCCGGAGCCGAGCTGTCGGAAATTAACCTCGACTTTGCGGTCTTCATCTTCGATCACGCGCTCGAGCGGGTGACGCTCGCTTACGCGATGTCGGTCGAGCAGCTCATGAAGCGGGATACCGGCCGCATGCACGGCTTCCCCGACCCCAACGTCTCGACGCGAAGGATCCTCGGCGGCAAGGCGTTCCGCGCCGACAAGGGGCACTTTCTCGGGCATGCCAGCGGCGGCATACTGGACATCAATCTGTTCCCGCAGCGACGTGAGCTGAACCGGGGATGGTCGGCGGAAGGCAAGGAGTTTCGGCGGATGGAGCGCTACGTGGCGCAGCATCCCGGGACCTTCTTCTATCACCGGCCGATCTACGAAGACGATACCTGGGTGCCGCACCGGCTCGAATATGGTGTGCTGGAAGGCGATACGGAGTGGCGGGTGAAGACGTTCGCCAACAAGTAGGCCGCGAGGTCGACGGCTGGCGCATGATTCCGGCCCGGGTGCCGCACGGATTGCAGCGCGCTGGCAAGGCCATATGGCCGGGGGCTCTCCTACTGCCGATTTGAACTTCCCCCCTTTGCGCCAAGCTCGTTCGTAGCTTCAAATCCAAAGGCAGCCCTAGTGCGCGTTCCGCTTGCGCGCGTCTTTATCTGACCGGAAAACGGTCGGGTCCAGGCAGCTGCGTTTCAGAGTGTTGCAGAGTAAGCCAGGAAAGGCTCGGGATAAGCCCACGCCTGCTTTTGAGAAGACCTTGCTCGATCTGGCAGGCGAAGTCGGGACCGTTCTGCCGATCACGAGGCGGGAAGGCTCGCTCGAAACCGTGATGCTCTGAGAGCCCGGCTGGTGCCCCTCATGCGCATGATGGTGAAAGCCGCCGACGAGGCCGGCGTCACAAGCGGGATGAAAACCTCGACATTCGCGCGGGATTTCAGCGCCGCGCGGCGGCGAATGGTCAGCAGCTCAGGTGCGGGCAGTCATTGTGAGAGTGTCCGTGCGGCATGGAACCAGGCCTACCGAGAAAGCGATATTGTTGCGGCACCCATCCCAAAAGTCATCTTGGACCCCAAAGGCTACTTCAGCCAGTGGCAACCCCTTGCCTTTGGTGACACCGCTCACCGTCCTAAACTTGGGGACCGCGTCTGCCGTTGCAAACCGACCTGTGCCACTAACTTCTACCCCCTATTTCGCTCACGAATTGTGATGCTCGCCGGGTTAATGCGCTTGGCAAAGCTTGTTCGCTGACGCCGAGGAGCAATCCTATAAGGAGAGCCGAGGACCCGTTAGTAAGCAGATGAGCGCTATTCAATCCACCGACATTAACATTGACCATCCCAATAGCGAAGATGAATGCGATCGTGATCGCAATGAGTCCTGTGAAAACCAGCCGGATTGCAGGTTCCATCATGTCCTCTTCGAGAGCATCCAAATCTTTGAACGTAATTCTCGGTCGTCGAAGACCGAACACCGCAGACGAGAAGTCCTCGTGCCCGGCTCGATACCTATCCAGCATCTCTTTCCTGCAGCCCCTGCGCAAATGCGCCTACGCGGGCCGGTTAAATCCTTTTCTGCGCCGTATTCTTAAGCAGGTGGGGATCGCGATGCGCATCGAAGTAACAGTTGCGTCCCTCATCATTGCAGTGCCCCGAAAACCTGCCGCTCACATTAGGTTTTCTGGTTTTTGCTGCTTATTCTCCTCCAGATCACTGTATTTGGCACGCCCGGCACACCCGGCGTTGACCGAGCGGTAGGCACCAGCGGTGGGCCAGGTGGAGACGCAACCGCGACAACGCCACCGAATAGCGACCCGACTAACGAGCGCACAGGCGGAACCGGCGGTAACGGTGGTTCCAGCACTGATACCTTTGCTCCCGGTGGTAACGGAGGAGCCGGCGGCAACGCTGCCACCACGAGCACAGTCGATAGCACTGGCACTGGTTCCGTTGGCGCGGGTGCCACAGGCGGCGCAGGCGGCGCAGCCGGCTTGGCCGCAGGCATCTTCATTGGTTCTGGTGGTAACGGAGGAGTCGGCGGCAACGCTGCCGCGACCGCTACTCGAACACCCACGACTCGATGATGGCGAGCGCGTTCTTCATTTGGGGGCCTGTGGTCCAATACAGTAACGCGCAGTTCTCCGCCGCGAGCGCCCGAACTAAAGGCCCCATCGCCTTCAATTCGTCGACCGGCATCGTGTCGTAGTAGCGCTCGGCGCTGCGCTGCTTGCCCTTGCCGCTGTAGACTTCGAACATCGAGGGCACGTCGAGATAGATAACGCCCGCCTTGTAGCCGCTCGCGGCTAGCGCCTTCAGGTCATCGACGGTGCCCCCTTGCTCGACCCGAGCCGCGTAGGACTCGCGCTCCCGCTTGATCTCGATCTCGCGCACGGTGTTGCGCACCGCGCGAGCGACTTTGGTGCGAGCATCGGTGACCGCCGCTTCGAATTCCTCTTCCGACAACGCGCCCAACGCGCGTGCCTGCTTGGCAAGGTTTTTGTCAATGCCCTGCATAGCGAGCGTCGGGCGAACGATTGATGGGGTCTTGCGCACCCCATCAAATCGGCCGCCCCCGCCATGCTCGCCGCCGGTGGCGAGTCCCACCGTCTCCTTCTGCGCCTGCCGCAGTTGGTCGAGGCGGCGCGTGGCGCGCATGCGAATCTCGACCGCATGGGCCTCGAGGTCGCGATTCTTCGCCTGCCGGGCATAGGCGGCCATCGCGACGGCCTTGTCGCGGATGTCCTTCACCTCGTCGACGGAGCGCACCGCGGCCAGGGCGCGGCAAGCGGCGTCATACCGTGTCAGCTGGTGCCCGGAGGATTTGCACTTATCGCGGGTCACGACCGGCCCCCGCTGTTCATCCAGCCAGCCTCGCATCGGGGATGCAGCCAGATGCCATCCGGTCGGCCGGGCCAGTCCCACTGCCCAAAGGCTCCGGGGTGCCCACAATGGTCACATCGATGATCGGCTTCGCCATTCCCGTTCGCTTCACGCGCGGGCCGTGGGTTCGCATCCGTCACACCGTCACAATGCCTGTCGTTATTGGGTTTCTCGCAGTTTGCAAGCGTCACACTTGGCGAGGGTGTGACGGATGGAAAGCCCTCCGAAGTGCCCATTCCATCGAGGTTGTGACGGTGTGACGGATTGAATCCCTCCCCCTGGCCGAGATAGCGCCTGAAGGCGTCGTCGAACTGATAAAGGTAGTAGCCCTTGGCTGTCTCGCCGCCGATGCGCTTCGTTCCCGGCCTGATCTTGAGCGGCTTGAGGAGGCGGGCCAGGCCGTTCTGCGAGAGCGGCTTGCCGGCTTTCCACTCCGCCCACGGTCGGCCCTCGATGGCAACCAGGGCCTCGACCAGTTCGCCGGACGGTAGTCGATCAACTCCGCGCTCGGTGAAAACAGCGCGAATGTCGGCGAGCAATTGGACTCGGATTGAATCGTCCTCGACCGTTCCCTGAATCGCCTTAAGCGCGCGCCTCCCCCGCTGCGGCCACTCACCGCCGACAACATCGGCAATCGCGAGCAACGAACGCCAGTTGTCGGCGACCCGGTTGAAAACGCCAGGCGGCATCGATGGATCAGGGGCGCGTACGCGGTCCACATTATCGGCGGCCCACCGAGCCGCCTTGCTGGCGAGCCGGTCAAGCTGTTCGCTGCGGTCGAAACGGAACGGCTCTACCGGTTCCCCGGCGAGACGACGCTGCAATTCGATTGTAATTGAGCGGTCGGCGAGCGTGCCCGGCAGTTGGCCGATCATCGCTATCGCGCACGCCGCATAGGTCCCGAACTGGCGCGGCTCAAAGTCGTCACCGACCGTTCTCAGGACCGAACCGCCGCGCCGGTGCCCTGAGTTGAGTATGCCGCGCATCTCCTCGTTGCTTAAGAGAAATGTGTCTCCCTCATCCATCAACAGGGTCGGGCGCGCCTTCTCTATCGTGCGGAAAATTGACGAGGTGGTTGCGTTCGCCACCTCAAGGGGGCGCCACACCAAGCGGGACAGCACATCAAGCAACGTAGTCTTGCCGCATTGCTGCTCCGGAGAGGTGATCGCAAGGCGCGGGGAGATATGCAGCGCGTCGAGCAGGTAGGTATGCGTGACCCACAGCGCCGTCGCGTCCGCGCAGTGGTCGAACATGACTACGTGTCGGCGGATTGCGGCAGACAAATCGCACAGCAGCTTGACACCTTCGACGGCTTCGGGCCACGGCGTAGGCTCGGCAAGGCTCATTGAGCGCCCCTGCTTACCATCGTCGTGGCTTAGTTCTTTGCGCCTGGCCGCCACTAGCTTGTCCAGAATTTGGGCGCGCAGCGACAGCCGCTCCGCAGCGGCCTCACGTTCGCGTTCGTATTTAAGGGCCGACAGCTTGGCGAGGCGTTCTATTTCCGCGTCATCATCGATGGCCGCACCGTCATCGGCAGCACCCCCATCGCTGTCCGTAACGCCCGCTGCCGGCGCCCACCCAGGCAGCGCCTCGATCAGGGCGGCGAGCGCCTCTGCCGTGCCACCAGCTTCTATCCAGTCGGTGATATCTCCTTTGGCAGGGCATGCGGGCCACGCTTTTGCGAGATCGAGCATCCGCACGCGGCGCGCAACCCCGTGCAGTGATGACGCAACATCTGCCACGTGCGCTCGGCCAGGATCATCGTTATCGCCGATGATGACCACGTCGGCGCCCCGCAGGCTCTCGGTGCATGCGGCGCGCCACCTGTTGGCGCCGCCAGGGTTGCACGTCGCCGTGAACCCAAGGGTGAGGACGTTGTCGGCGTCTTGCTCCCCCTCCACGATAATGACCACGCGTCCGTTGGTCACTGCGGCTCGCACCTTTTGAAGCTGATAGAGCACGCGGCGCGACTTGCCGAGCGACCAAATCCAGCCGCCCTTCCCATCGGGGCGCCGCTGTCGAAAGTCTTTCGGCGCCAGTCGCACAACCTGGAACAGCAAGGCCCCGGCTTCGTCCTTGTAGTCGTAACTCGCAACGATGTTGAATTGCTTGGCTCCGCCATTTCTGTTTTTGCGGGCGCCGCCCGGCGCGGTGCTGATCAGGCTGCGGTCTCGTAGCCATTGCAGGCGGTCACGCTTCGTCGAGCCGGGAACCAGATCGAGCGTGCCACCGCCAATGCCCAGCTCGTGGTCGTACCAAACCCCTTTCGTGCGGTCGACCACCCGGGAGCCATGGGTGCCCCAGCGCAGTTCGTTTGCCTTTTCGCTGCTCGGCTCACCCCACACAAGGCGGGCTACCGGCTCGCACAACGCCGCCAGGCCACTGAGGGGACCTCGCTCGGGCTGCCTGCCGCAGGAACCTAACTTATCGGCGGTCACGACTTGCTCCGCCAGTTGGTGCGAAAACGAGTCTTGGCCCATGACAGTGCTTGGGCAGGATCATAAAGGGCTCGGTTCGCCCAGAAGCCGACCGCTGGCGGACCTTCGCCGCGCGATGGCATCGCAAGCTTGTCGAGGGTGCTTTTGCTGATCGGAAATCCGCGCGCCGTCAGAAACTCGGCGAGTTGACGGCGTGTCATGTACTCGCGGTCAACAGACGTAGAGGGCGGCACAGTTGGCTCCCATTCGGCAAGTTGGCGAAACTTGTGGAATGGGAATACGCCTGAGTCGGCTTCGGGTCGGTACGCCAAAACTGGTGGGGCTTTTTTGGCGGTAAATCAGCGCCGGCTGCGCGGTCGGTCCATAAGTGCTCTTACTTGTTCACAATCTGGAATCACATCCATCGGATGATTCGAGAGTGGCACGGTCCCCTCACGGTTACGGCGCCTGCAGTGCCATTCAATAGCGACGCGGCAAGCCTCGTCTTTCATCTCATCAGAACGGCCCCAGTCTTTAATTCTCCACCGCCGATTGACTGCTTTCCAGTCTTTATAAAATGTGTCGGCCAATCTTGCGCAGCTAAGGGCCGCAACGTTCTTAGGTCGCCCAACGGGAGACCATTGATTGATTTCGCCTTTGAAATAGCAATCGAGCAACTCAGCGAGAATCCTGCGATCAAATTTGGTGATAGCCCTTCGTGAATTGAGATGTTCTACGAGTGTGGACGGGTCGCCGTTCAAGGCGAATACGACCGCGTTTATCTAATATTTCTCACGCTGACCGCGCTTTGTGTGTTGCGTACGGCACGAATAGCAGTCGCATGTGTCACCGGCTCGCTCAAGAAACTGTGTGCGAAGCGCCTGACCGACATCCCGCCAGTTTGTCTTCCCCGAGACTTCAATCTGGGGTATTGGACGCGGTCGCATTCGCGAACGCGGATGTTTTGACCAAAGTCGGGCCGTTAATACGGTCGCTGGCTTAAAATAGCTGTCAAGTATGTCCTGCCTTTCTTGCGGATCGAGTCTGATCTCCGAAAAGTGGATCTCGCTAGTTTCCGACGACCGCGTTCCTTCGAGCATGAACACCCCGCTTCCACCGCGAGAAGGAGGAAGCGCGGGCAGCACCTCGGCGGTGTGGGACGGGATGCGTTCGGTCCGTCGACCGGCCCGCGCCAGGACAATATTTTACACCACGATCCAACGCGACGCCTATCTCGCCGTCATCATTGTCGGTGGAAAAACCGGGTGGCTACCGATATCATCATGGATACCGCGTTTACCGTGCTCGGCCGCTCGAGTTGCCCGCGAAGCTTATCGCACCGCTTAGGCTTGCTGCCGACTTCGCCTATCTAGGCGTCCGAGGCGGCCTACGGTAGCGATTTCTGCACGTCGAGGACCTCGAGGAGGCGCCCGAAGGCCTCCTGATCACAATCCGGCGTTCGAAGACGGACCAGGAAGGCATCGGCCGCAAGGTGGCGATCCCCCGCGGCGAGATTGCGTGCCCGGTCGCGGCGCTGCGAGCGTGGCTAGAGGCCGCCGGGATCACCGAGGGCGCTATCTTCCGTCGTGTCTTCAACAAGCACGCGCAACGCGTCACGGATCGGCGCCTCGCCGCCCGCAACGTCGCGACCATCGTCAAGGCTGCCGCAGCCAAGCTCGGGCTCGAGGCTGCGGCCTTTGCCGGTCACAGCCTGCGCGCCGGCTTCGTGACCCCCGCGGTGAAGCGCGGCGCCAACCTGATCAAGATCACCGACGTGACCGGCCACCGCAGCCTTGAAATGCTCAAGACCTATAGCCGCGATGCTGAGGCCTTCGTCGGCCACGCCGGCGCGGGACTGCTCTGAAATTACAATCGGAATCGTTGATTGCGCCTTTCGGCGCGAGCGCATATCAATGGCGTTGTTCTGCACGCCTTGAGGGCGCGCCATGTATTATTCCGATCATGCTTTGAAACAGCTGGCCGAGGGTTATGCTGCCGTCAACGGCAAGCTCAACAATCTGCTCGAAAAGTTCATTCTCCTTGAACTGAAAGATCCACGCGCTGTTGAGTTCGCGCGCCAAGGGCTGCCGCGCCGTCTCAAGGTGACGGTCCGGTGCATCACGAACGTGTTCGATGACATTCCGCCCGAACGCACCGCCCTGCCATCGCGTGATGAACTGAGCGACGCAACTATCAACATCCAGAGCTTCGTCTTCAACGTCTTCGGAGCGATCGACAACCTCGCCTGGGTGTGGATGTGCGAGAAAGGCCAGAAACGCCGCGATGGCACGCCCATCCCGGACACGCATGTCGGGCTTGGCCCCAAGAACGAAAGCGTGCGCGGCACGCTCTCGCAAGAGTTTCAGGATTACCTCAAGACTCTCGATGCGTGGTTCGAACACCTCGCCAGTCTGCGTCATTCGCTGGCGCATCGCATTCCGCTCTACATTCCACCCTATGTGATCGAGAGGAAGGACGAAGCCGCTTACAAGGACTTCGAAAAGAAAATGGCCGAGGCGGCCAAGAAGCACGACTTTGCCGAATACGACCGTCTTTCCGCCGAGCAGTTGAAACTGGGCCGCTTCCGCCCCTGGGTGCAGCACTCGTTCGAGGAGAAGGCCAAGCCTGTGGTCTTTCACGCGCAAATGCTGTCCGACTTCAATACCGTGGACGAGCTTAGCCGCAAGATGCTGGATGAGCTCGCGCGGCCACGCGCGTGCTAAGCAGGCTCGCGCTATCGAATCACGAGTGCGTTATGTCGGGCCTATTTTAGACCAAAATAGATGAACTGCTTTATGCCGGCTTCAAAAGAGAGGCGTCGCTTCGCATTGCACGGTCCGCCACCGCCCCGACCTTTTCATGGCCGACTGATCACTCTGCGAGTACGCCCCCGCGCTACCGACGCAAGCTTCCGTCGCCTGGTGAGTAATTGGGACCGGAACTGCGAGTTGCGTGGCGATGCTATTGTATATATCGATCTCTGCTCCCGGCGCACGAATCGAGACCAAGAGCGCATATCGTGCCGCTCGCTCCCATCGCTGAAGGGTCGGCTTCTCCTTCCACCAGCCGCTTATCGGGAATACTCCGACTGCATCGCGGTCTGCAAGTGCGGCCGCGCTGCCACGCCAAATGTCAGAATGGATCGAGCCGCGATCGCGGATCGGACCCAAGACCCAGTCGTCACCACTGGTCACTCCAACGGGCTGCCCCGCCTCCTCGTCCTTAGCAGCCTTGTTGATGCGTTGACGAAATTCATCGAGGCTCTCTAGCGACCACTTTACCGCAAAGCGCAGATTATGGGATGCATAGCGGTGACGGCGTGTCCAGCCACGCTCACCCGGATTAGGTTCAATGAAGTACGACAATGTGATGCGAAGCTCGACGTCGAGGCTGCCGAGCGCTGACAGTTCCGCTCGCGGCCAAGGAAGGCGGTGCAAGTTCATGTCCCGCGTCTTGATGGTCGAGCCGTCCTTTCGGAAGGGCAGTAGCGCGTCTTCAACCATCAGTGTGGCGTCGTTCGAGGCGCTCAGGAGCGCGCGCGTGAGGTCAGGCACGCCCCAACCGTAGCGCCTCAGCAGCGCAAGCTTTTGAGCTTGGGAGGGGGCCTGGTCGAAACGCGCGCGCATTGCGGGCGTCCACTCGGCGGAATGTACGATCAGACCGCGTACCGTCTCGGGCCAAAGCTCCGGACGCGCGCTCATGATGCCGGCGCTCAGGTTGCTGCCCAGCGCGGCTGCGGCGCTGGTATCGCCGAATGCATCGAACAGCCGCACATTCGGACGGTAGTGCGTGCTGACCAATTGCAAATCGTCGATCGCCGATGCGGCCTTGACGCCATCGTGGGCGAAGTTGCCGCCCTCGAAAACGACGTCCGGTCTGATCGGCCATTGGCGATCCCAGATGCCCGACGTGCGGCTCGCGGGGGACAGGTCGCCTGCGGGTGCCACCGGAATCCAACCGGCGTAATCGGGATGGGTGATCGTGATCTTGTCAGTGCACGCTCCAAATACGATCGGATTCCAAGCTTGAGCCGGGCTCTCGACCTCCTCTAGATCGTTTCGATCGGGGTAATCCGCAGCGTTGATGTCTCCTCGCAGGTTGCCAGCCGCCAGCACGATGAGACGACGGCGATCGCCGCCGCCGTAGCTTAGTTGATCGACAGCCGCGGACCATGACGACGGACGGCCGCGACCGAGGCCGACATCGCTCGTCACCGCCATGCAAATCACGCGTCGCCGACGCGGCGCCCGACCTTCGGCCAAATCAATGCCGGCGGCGGTGATAGCGCCATAGAGTTCGGGCTCGTTCTGACCGGTCGGTGGCAAAATCTTCACCGTTTCGAGTCGGTGCTGCAATGGGACCGGGCGACCGTGCCCGAGGGCGGACTCGAGATCGCCATAGAGCGCGACCCCGGACATCAATGTGCCGTGCCCGTTCCAATACGCGCTGTCACTGACGCCCCATGCGGCGTCGTACGAATGCTGATCGCTAGGATCGAGGCCGGGCGCGATCAATGGATGTGCCGACGTCGCGCCGCTGTCCAACAAGCAGACGGCCGGCGCCAGGGCCGAAGGAGGTGTGATCCGGCCGGCAAGATTTGCGGCCCAGTCTGCCTGTTCGACCGCCCGCATTTCGAGAAAAAGCGTCGGCGTGTCCTTCGCCAACCTCAATTCCGCCACCGCATCCGAGTGTTGGATCAGCCGTTCCATCGTTGCCAAATCAGCGAGTGCGAGGATGACGTCGCGCTCCGGAAAGCTGATCGTGTGCGTCTTCGTCGCTATGTTCAGTCGATCGGCTACCGTCTTGAAGGTTGCCAATCGACCGTCGCGCAGCCATACCTCCCACCAAGTCGGAACCCCGGCAGCCGGGAACGACGCCTCCTCGTCGGTAAAGAGCGACCTCGCTGCCGCGAGCTGCACGTTGTCGATGCGTGCGATTAACGCCTCGTTTTTCGGCTTGCCGGATTTGGTCTCTTCGTCCCGATAGGCCTCGATCCGCTTGTCGAAAAAGTCTGCAGCCCGCTCGGGTACGAACACCGTGGCCGATATTGTGTCGGCGCCTTCCGCAGGTGGCTGTACCGCGACGAGCTCGATTGACTTTGGCTTATTTTCAAGGCTGTCGACGACGTGCTGGTGTTCGATCGGGAGCTCGAACTGAAGGTAGAAGCCCTGTGTGCCCTCTGCGACTCCGTCCTCTCGCGCCGCGATGCGCGCGCGAGCTTGTTCGATCGCCTGATCGACTGCCTGTTTGAGCTTGGCGGCATGCGCCGCCCGCGCGCGCGCGGGCGGCAGGCCCCTGATCGTCAGCCGTGGCGAGGTGTACGGTTCGTTCTGCCCTCCGCCCGCGATGTAAGATGTGGGCGATTGCGAGGAGGA
>Ga0310916_10001417_pt1 | contig 14255 bp, 13 predicted proteins | sample GREbulkMGLF176_FD_203444 | JGI IMG/M metagenome (GOLD analysis project Ga0310916, IMG submission 203444) | Lab enrichment of tropical soil microbial communities from Luquillo Experimental Forest, Puerto Rico - GRE.bulkMG.LF176 | ecosystem: Environmental > Terrestrial > Soil > Tropical forest >...
CATTGACGATTGGCCGCGGGTCACTGCGCGCTGCTTGGCGCTGCTTATCGCGTGCACCGCGGCAGCGTCGTGTTTGAGTTGGTAGATGGTGCGGCCGTGGGCGAACGAGTGTATCCACGGCGTGCCGTCGTCCCGGCGCATGATCTTCGCTTTGCAGCGGCCGTAGCTCACGCCCTCCAGCGGGTCGGCCAGCGTCTCGCCCTCGTACGCTTCCGGGTCGGCGAGCACGTCGGCGACGGTTTTCCCTGCCAAGGCCGGGTCGTCGAATGGCAGTACGATGGCCGGCAATAAGATGCCGTGGCTTTGCCTGCTGGCGATGTGGCGAGCCCGAGTCACGGTGATGCCGCAGCGCTGTGCGATCGTCCTGGTCTGCTCGTCGAGGAATCTATTTCGCGCGCTGTCGATCTCGCGATCTAGGGCGTGCGCAGCTTTGGCATGGTATTCTCCGAGCCGCGACTTTTCGACACTACTCAACGGCGGACATACCGCAGCCGTGTCGAGCCAGCCTCCCTCGTTGATGCATGGCTCGCGCGCGCCTTGATCTTGCATCAGAGGCGGGACTAGCACCGGCGGCCCTTCGAAGACCAGCCGTTCAGGGGTTCCGACCATGCGATCGACGACGGAGCGTTCTAACAGTTGCCCGGCGACTCCGACCATGAACCAGCCTAGCCCGTTCAGCCAGCAGCGAGCATGCAGCGTCTTGAGGAAGCGCTCGCTGTCGCTGACGTCTGCGACGCCAAGGTAGACATGCAACCCGCGCGAGCCGGCAAGGGCTTCGTGCGTATCCTCTCGGTACAATCCGGCGCTGGTCGAGGCGCGCAGCAGGCGCGCGGCGCGGCTTACTTCGGGTATCATCGAGGCGATGGCGGGAACGAACCCGCCGAGTGCGTTCAACCTGTCTGCTACCGCGGCCGGCATGCCTTTCGTGTCGAAATCCAGAAGCACGAAGCCACAGGCGCCGCTGCGATAGACCAAGGTCTCCTTGGTGCGAGCGACGGTGTCGAGCGGCGTTGTGCTGCTAAGCGAGTGTTTGGTGACGATGTTCACCTGGCGGGGCAATCCTGCTCGCAACGATCCGAGCGCGAGGGCGTTATTATTAAGCATGCCATGCATCAGTGCACCGAGCTCGTTGACGTCCTCGATCGTCGTTCGGCTTGCAGCCCCGCATGTCATGAAGCAATGGCTGGCATCGCTGGAGATGCCGCCGTTGCTGTCAAGCGAGATTTTCTTGGTCAGTGGCCCGCCGCTCTTGGCGAACAGCGTGATCTCTGCGCCGGGCATAGTGCGCTCCTGCGTTAGGTAACAATTTCACGAATTGCCTGCGCTATAGTTTTTGTGAGGTAGCTTATCTCGCGCTCAAGCGTGTCAGCGGTGGACTCGATGGCGCAGGTCTGCATGAAGGCTGCGATGAGTTCTGGATGCTCGCTTGCATAGCCGCGGCCGAAACGGCCGTCGATTTTGGCAACGGCAGCATCGAGATAGTCCCCGACGTCAGTTGCAGTTCTGTTTAGATACTCATCGACTCCGGGAGATACATCAATCCTGGGAGATACATCAGCTTCAAGCTCTTCAAGCTTCGTCATCGATTTTCTCCTCTTGCATCAGATTTGTTTCAGATGAAGTTTGAATGCCTCCTGCGCGCTCATCTTGCCGAGCACGCGATTGCGTTTCATTTCATCGACGGTACGCATCGCGATGCAGACATGAATGGTCACGTGCCGCGTCTGCCCCGGTCGGTAGATGCGCGCGATTGCCTGTTCCGTAAGTTCGGCCGACCATGATGGTGATAACCACGCCATCCGCCATCCGCCGTGTTGCAGGTTCAGCCCATGACCGGCGGAATTGTGCGAGATGAACGCCTCGCCGTCAGCGTTGCGGATCAGGAATTGATGGCGCGGGCCACACGCAACCAGGTCGTAAACATGCGCCCGCGTCTCGCGTTCTGGCCCTTGCCGTAAGTGGAGCTGAGCGCGCTCTCTACTGCCGCATCGCCGGTCATCCCTCGGTTCAGCCGCGTCATAAGCATGATCTTTGAAAACCCGGCTCTGCGAACGAATTCGGCAAGGTGCATCGTTTCGCCCTGGTAGCTGACCACGCGATTGTTTCGCTTGTTCGCTTGCTGCTCCATGTTCGACGCCCAACGACAATTGTCTGGCGAATAGTGGCCATTCACGTTGATACGCTCTATGGTCAGGTCGTCCGAATAGGACGGCCCCATGTCGTGCCAGAACGCCGTAAAGCTTTTCGACCAAGCTGGGCACATGCGAATTCCACGCCCGCCATAGTTCTGCCAATTCGGCGACTGCGGATTTTCGCAGCGTTCGCGCATACTTTTCCAAATCCTGAATGGCCGGGTGCCGGTCATATGATGGTAGTGATGCTGGATGCAGGCCGCGCAGTGGGCACGCTTCAACCTGTTGGATCGCATCACGTTCTGTTCGAGTGCTTCCTTCGTTTCGCCGCATTGCAGGCAGCGAGCCAAGACTACAGACATGACCCGCCCGCCCTTCGTAACGTGCTGCTTCTCTAGCGTCCTTACGATCTCGTACATTTGCAGCTACCTCCCATTGCCCATTCACTAAAAGCTTGTGATCAGGTGTCATCGTGAGCCCAAACACCTCGATTACCGGCTTGAACCCCGAGTACGCGCAGCCGCCGTGAGAGACGTATTCGACCCCGTCAAACACACGTTCCTCGATACGTGCGTCCACGATGCGCACCCATCTTCGGTGCTCGGTCAGAACTTCGGTATCGGAGGAGAGACAAGCCGGATGGAAAGCGAGCAGTGGCAGCGCTCCTGCGTTCCAGGCCGCGATGAGCTGCGCCGCCTCTTTCGGCGTCGCATCGCTAAGTGTTGGCACGTCTGCGAAGGCGCGCCGGATCGTGCGCAGGTCTTCGATGAACTCGTAGGCAATCAGCAGCGGCTCGCCGTCGAGGCTTTCGACTAACTCGCGCAGCCATTCGATCTTCAGGTCGTGAACGAAGACCGCATCGTCATTGCCCGCGCCGTAAACGAAGCCATTAGCGATTTGTGCTAGCTTGCCGGTTGCGATCAGCGGCGAGGCGGCCTCGATCGTGCGCCCCTCGGCGGTCGTGAACAGCTCCCGCGCCATCGTTCGGTAGCTCGCCATCACTTCGTCCGGCAGCGTGATCGGCGTCTCGATGATGTTGAGCGGCGGCAAGTCGGGCATGTCCTCGTCGCCGACGGTCATCGCCACAGTGCCGAACGAGGCGGCGATCTTCGCTTCCGCTCCTGGCAGCGCCACCCACTCGTCGGTGACTGGATTGCGCAGCCGGAAATGCTGCCTCTGCCACGGGATGAAGGCGCGGCCCCACAGCGCGCCGTCGGTGATGATGGCGGCCGGCATGAACAGGTCTTGGCTCGAATTTGGCCGCGGAGTCCCGGTCAGGCCCCAGCGCGTGCGGAAGCGCCCGGCGACCTTCAAGAGCGCACGTGCGCGTTTGCCGCTTGGGTCCTTGAGGCGTGACGTCTCGTCGATGATGAGTACATCGAGCAGCGGATGATCATCCGCCAGCGCGGTGAGCTCGCCGACCAGCCAGGGCACGAGATCGACGCCGATCGCCGTCACCTCGCGCGCCGGTGCGCCGGCGAGGAGCTCGCGCCGGCGCACCGGCGTGCCATTGAGAACGGCAACACGCAGATGCGCGAGATGTGGCCAGAGCGTGACTTCTAGCGGCCATACGGTCGTGGCGACGAGCTTGGGGGCGATGACGAGCGCGTGTCGGCGCTCCCCGTCGCGGATGAGCTCGGCGAGCGCCGTGAGCGCAGCGGCCCCCTTGCCAGCACCAAGGGGCGCGATGAGGAAGCCGGCGTCGCGCTCATAGAAAAAAGTCGCAGCCCTTTGCTGGTACTGATACAGGGTGCGAGTGGCGAAGGGCGCGTTCATGACGATCCACCCTTCGACAGCGTGGCTTTCGATTTACTGTAGCGGGAGCGCGCGACTTCCTCTGATTGCAGCGGCAAGCCATCGGCCCATTTCGGCAAGGTCAGCATCTCGCGGCGCAGGAGGGCCTTGGCCTCTTCGGCGCGCACCGCATCGATCTCGCAGACGATCTCGTCATGCGTCGTCATGCGGATCGACATCCATCCGAGCGCCGGATTTGTCTCGATCCGTGTTGTCGTCTCACGCAGAATGTCGGCAGCAACAGCCTGAGTTGCGTTTTCCGTCAGCACTCCGTGATATAACTTTACGCGCCCATGAGCGCGCCGGAACGACAGTTCGGTACGCTTCTCGCCGGTCGGCTTTTTATCTTTGTCGAGGATGTCAACATCGCGCCACTTTGGACGGGGGTAAGTCAACAGGCGGCCCGACGGCAGCGCCATGAACAGCGCGCCGCCGAGGTAGTCGTCACGGAATACGAAAGCGAGCCGGCCTGCCGTGGTGACCCGGCCGGGCAGCTCCCAGGCGCTCATCGCGGCATCCCAAAGCGCGTTCCAGAATTCGCGCGCCCATGGATTTGCTTCCCTCCAAGCATCGACGATGCAACGGGCCTCGGCAGGCTCAAGATGAATTCTGTAAGAGAGCGCCATCGCCATAAGCGCTCCGACGGACCCCCCGAACGCCAAAGCCAAGCAAGCTACCTTGCCGATCTGGCGCTCCGGCTTCGTCACCGCGCGCCAATCTTTGTGCAGGATGTCGGCGGCAGCGATCGTGTAGATGTCAGGCCGCGTCGGGTCGCGATCGTTAGCGCGAAAGATGTCGAGAACTTTTTCGGCGCCTTCCGATGCGGCGAGCCAAGGCGTGATCCGCGCCTCGATCGCGCTCCAATCTGACCAGACAAACGTTCTCGCCGTATTGGCAATAAGAGCGGGCCGCACTATTAGTGCCAGCTTGCGCGCCGCCGGCACGTCGGCAGGACTTGCTGCGGCTAGCGCGGCGTAATTGCAGCCCTTACTGATCGCCTCGACGAGCGGCGCTTCGGCGGCGCCATCCTCGCCGAGCACGTCCCGCGTCAAATTCTGGATCTGCGCCCCTCGACTGGTCATGCGCCCCGTCTGCCCGGCGCCGGCAAAGCGGTACTGACCTCGCAGCACGCCGTCGACTTGCTGCGCTTCAAGGCGCGCGAACTTCTTCGGCGAGGCTCCTGCGCCGTACAAGCGTAGTTCGGCAGCCTCGTGTGCCTTCGCCTCATCGAAGCCAAGGCCGCCGTTGGCGCGCTTGATGTCGAGCATGGCGAGCACGCGGGCGACGCGGTCGCGCGTCAGGCTGAATTCTGTCTCGTCCGCATCATCGGCGTCATCGTCATCAGGAACGCCGACGGTCAGGACCTCGCGCATTGCCGCGTCGGCGAGCATGTCGTGCATCCAGGTCGCGATCCGTTTCGCCTGCGTAACTCGGGTGACAGCCCCGCCGGTGAGCTCGGTCAGCCGGCGGCCGATGGCGATGGCATCTTCGGTCGCAAGCGTTGCGGCGTTGCGCACGAAGGGCATATCGATCGCTACGCCCCTCCGGTTGATATGCTCGAACGCCCAATATTGGCGCCACTCCTCATGCGGCAGCGGGCGCGTTTTGCGATACACATCGCGCATCGCCTCGACATCCTGACGCGCATAAGCGAGAAAGCGCTTCCACTCCGCCGGACATTCGCGTGGGTTCGCGCCTTCGATGCTGAACATTCGGATCAGCGCTTTGCCATCTTTCTGTTTGCCGGGGCCGCCGAGATAGCGCGATGCGTGTTCGAGATCGGTCGGCAGGTTGGAAACGCCGGCTTGGACCATCGGATCGATGACGCGTTCCGGCGCGAGGAAGGGGAATCCAAGCGTGGCGTAATTCCAGACGGCAGCGTCGAAGCTTGCGTTCCATGCGGCAAAGGTTTTGCGGCGCTCGTAGGCAGCACGCAGCTCGTTCGGCGCACAGTTCCAATCGAGGATCGCGCCATCGGCGTGCCAGGTCAGCGCCGGCGCATTACCGATCGCATAGGATAGAACGATGGTGTGTGTTGATGCTTCGGCAACGTAGCGGAACGCGCCAGCGGCCTTTAGGTCGAGTGCGCCGCCAAACACTTCAAAATCAATCCAAATGAGATCGTCGGCATTAAACATCGCGATCTCCTAGGTTTTAGAGAAGTCAGGCGAGGCCGCCGCGCGGCCAGCCTCGCCTTGATCAGGTGCGCGCGTACGCGCACCGCCTTACGCGACGCGACGGCGCCGCGGTTGCTCGGCAGCCGCAGATGTCGGCTCCGATCCTGGTTTCTGCGGCGGTGTCGGTTCCGGTTCCGGCTCTGGCTCCGGTTTCGGCGCCGGACCATCCAGCGACATCCAATCCGTGATTGTCAGCACGGGAATCCAAATTCTCCCGTGCTCTTTGTGCGGATAGGAGTCTTTGCCGAGAGTCGCGATAGGTGCGACTTTGCCCTCGTGCTGGTTGCCGTTGAGCCGGTCGCGCACCGTGTCGATCAATCCATCGATGGCTTGAATGCCACCTTGAGTATTGATCTTGAAGATGACTTCGATGCCAGCGTCGATACCGCTGATGCACTTCATATTAACCGCACGTTGCTCCGTCCAAGGGAAGCCCTTGTCAGGAAGCTTGGTGATGTCGGGCTTCAGCTGTCCGACCGACACGAGAACTTCTCCTATGGGAGAGTCGTTCTTGTTCGGGCCGAAACAGACATAACCCCACATGAAGGTTCGCGGGTCGAAGGCCCACAGGCTGCCGTCTTCGACGACAGTGCGGCTTCTACCGAACATCCAAGCTCCGTTCTCACGGGACTTGAATTGCATCAGCGGTCGCCCAGAGCGGCCGGTCGATGTCGATGTAGCGACGCTGTTGAGCATCGATTGCAGCGCCGCTAGGGAGGTAAGTGCACCTCCCGCTGGCCCGGGGGCGACTTGTTTGCTCCCGGGCTGTTCGTGGCCGCCGTTATCATTGGCGGGATCGTGATCGCGATTGCGATCATGATCGTGGTCGTCGCTCATGATTGCCTCCTTTGGAAAGCCGTGAGCGCCTCGGAGAACAAGCGCATACGCTCAACCCGTCCGAGTACCGGGTCGTGCGCGTTCTCACTCCGCACCAGTGAGACACCGGAGCGGCGTGAAACGATTAATTCCTGTGGGACTTTGAGGCCGCGCGCCTTCGCCCGAATCTCGAGCTGCTTGGGCGAACGCATCATCTCGGCTTCGATAATATCATCGTGGTCGAAACCGAGGTTCAGTAAGGCTACCTGCGCGACGATTTCATCGCGCCACTGGCGCTCGGCGCGGCCGGCCGAGAGCGCGTAGCCAGGCACATCGTCGCCGTCTTGCAGCGCGCGCTTGGCTTGATCACGTAGCGTTACGCCGATGTCTTTGACCGCATCGACGAGATTCAGCCCCTCAGCGAGAAGCCGCAGGTACGCCTCTTTCGCCGGCGGCGGTGTGGCGGGAGCCGCATGGGCTGCACCCCACGGCGCCGGCGCCGTAAACGCGGCGAGATCAAGCAGCGGCTTCGTGTGCGCCGGGCAGATCGGTCTCGCCGGACAAAACCGGCACCATGATCCTGATTCCAGGCGCGGTGCATCGGAGAGCGCCTCTTCGCAGGCGCTGTGATAGGCCGCGATGAACGCGTCCAGCTCGGCATGCGTCACCGCGACCGATGAGACCATTTCGGCATCGAGCTCGATTGACATCGGCTGCAGGATTGTCAGTGCGATCTCGTCGACGCCGGCGAAAAATTCCGGCAACGAATGGCGGGCGGCCGCGGCGTAAAACATAAGCTGCGAATTGAGAACGTCCTCGTCGCCGTCCGGGGAGAGCGCGAGAACGCGCACGCCGGCACCAAATTTGAAATCGATCACATAGATCTTGCGGCCGATGCGGATGAGCAGATCGCAGGTGCCAAAGGTGTCGGCGATAGTGGGAAAGATGACGCGCCGTTCAAGATAGTATTCAGCTCCGGACGCATCCAGGAGCACCTCTACATGGGCGTATGCCGGCCACAGGGCGGTCTCGATGTCGTCGGACGTGATGGTGTAGCTGCCGAACGTTTTGCCGGCGAGGCTCTCGACGAGGGCATGCGTGTCTTCGGCGAGGAGGCAGGTTATCGCCGCATGAAGCGCCGCGCCGCGGTCGGCATAGGCCGAAACTTTCCGCAGATGCGGAGGGACTTTTTCGACGAGGCCGACGGACGCTGGGCAGCGCAAAACGCGCGCCGCGACGCTGCCGCCGAAGGGCGAATGAGCCGGCTCGCGCGGGAGCTCGACGTTCATGGTGCAGCCTCTTCCACCGTGGTGATAACTTCGCGCTGCGTGGCCCGTGAATTCGAGGCAACTGCATCGAGCGGGATGATGGTCGCAACTAGCTTCGGTTGATCGCTGAATTGCTTGCGGGCTCGTATCTCTACGACTTGGGCATCGTCGGTGACGACGATAGTGTTGATCGCGTCGAGCGCGGTCTTGATGTAGTTGTCGATATCCGGCCGAGCGGTTGGCGCGATTTTCCCCGCAAGCGCGGCGAGCCGGCGTTTGTTGCTCCAGCTCGTCGGCACCGGCAGCTCGATCGATACCTCGATCCTGACCGGATCCTGCAAGGGCGCTCGGCTACCCATCGCGACCTGCGCAGCGAGCCGGGCATGGGCCTCGTATTTGCGGGTGGCAGCAGGTGTGTAGATGAAGCCGCGCCGCGTCATCCGCGGTCGGCCCTTCGCGACTACTTCGCCGTTTACAGTAATGGTGATTGCCTCGGTCATGGCTGCCACTACTCCGTCATCTCGGGTGACGGCACCGGGCCAGGCTCGATCGCATTTGTGATCAGGTCGAGTGCGGCGCCGAGCGGTCCTGAAGCTCGTCCGTCCGTTTCGCGACAGAGCGCTTTGCGGATGTCTTCGATGTCGGCGCCGTGCTGTACGGCAAACGAGAACGCGATAGCGGCGTCGCGGGCATTGGTGTCGGCCGTGCTGTTGGATTTGTGATTGTTCAGGAACAGCTCGCCGATACGGCCGTCGGCGTAGTAGCTGACTGTTGCCGTGTAGCGCAGCACGGCGGTGCCGACGAGCATATCAAAATCAAATGTTTCGGATTGTCTGCGGTCAGAAAGGCGCTCGCGCAGGCGGCGACCTTCTCGTTTGCTGCGAGGAATTCAAGCACGCCGCTGACACCAATCTTCTCGACGACGGCGGCGAGCAACTTTTCGACTCCCATCATCACCGGCGGCACTGCCGCCGGCACGATGGCTGGCACCAGCAGAGCTGCCGAGGTGCGCGGGAGCACCAGCGGACGCATCCCACACCTCCCTTCCTGCCGCTGTTCAGGCGCAAAGCAGTGAGCGCGAGCGGCGAGACCGAAGTTTAAGCCCCACGCTACGGCAGCCACCCTGATCGTGGGATGACTCAAGAGGACCAGACCGTCGACGGCGTCGGCCGCGTCGCAAGCTTTCACCGGTTTCGATGCCTGCAAGTGAAGCAGGCTGTGGCAATCGACAACGCGCGACGCCGCCGCGGTTGTCCCGGTAGTTTCTATGCTGTAAAGCATAGCGTTCTTCCTTTCGTACTGGCCTACCAGCGAGCTCGACGTTCTCAGCGTCGAGCTCGTCGCCGTTCCGCAACCAGGCCGATGCCGCGGCGGCTTCCGGGCGGGATGCCCGGAAATCTCGATGGTCAGTGCTTGGCGAGGCCGTCACCGGAATGCACGAGCCGTAGATTCTTTAAGCGGGTGTTGGGATGCCGCTTCTGTTCTTGGCGCAGAATGTGCCCGCGCAACCGCTTTTGAATGTCGGAATTCCACTCAGGCGGCATCACGCGGATGAACCAATCAAGCGTTAAAATGCGGAGCGCCGCGGTTACTTGTTCGTCGCTCGTGATCTTCAGTGCCGATAGGGCCAGGTTCGTCCCTGCCGGCACCAGGTTTTCGGGGGCGCTCGTCTCTTCCTCTTCTTCCGGCTCCTTCTTGCCCGCCTGCTTAGGCTTCGAGATGAGCCGAAGTGCAGCGCGCTGGCTCAACTCGCCGACCTGACTGATTGCAGCCTCAATCTTTTCACGGTGATTGGCGAGCTGCTGATAGACGAAAGCGGAGCGAACACTGAGGGGCTGGAGCCCGCCTCCCGCCAATGGGATCGAGCAATTATCTTTGAGCCACCGCTTCCAGGGTATGGACACTCGCGCTTGGGCTTCATTCAGCGCATCGCCGGCGTCGAGACAGTGGTGCAGCAGTGCTGCACCCGCCTGCTGGGCGGCCTGCCGGGACTTTCGGACCCGCCGGGCGAGCTCATCCAGGACAACAACGGAGTTGATTTCTTCATGGGAGGCGATATTTGACATGACGTCGATCCTCGAATTGACAACCGGGATCACAGAAACTCCTCGCCGGACGAACCACTCAGGCGGGGAGTTTCACTTTTTTAGGCAGCGCGACGGCGCCGGCGGGTCCTGGGCGGGGCCGCCTTCCGAACGGAAGCAGCTTTCGGGGACAGGGCGGTTTTCGACGGGGGAGGAGCGACGGCCTCCGACACCGCCAATTCGGCCTTAGCCTCGGCCGCTCGGGAATGGGATTCAAGAAACGAAAGAAGCCGGTCTCCTAAGGCCAGCAGCTCGGTGTCGCCGCGGCCCAGTTGAAAGACTGGGTACCGACCCTGTTCGACATAGAGTTTCCGGATCGCCGCCTTGTCGTCGGCGATGTAAAGTTCTGGGTAAATCACCTGCGCGATCCGGCGAGCGCCACGTAATAGTTTGCCGCGCGGACCTGTTTGGTCGGCCATGGGGAAGCTCCAGGTCATTTAGGATAAGCTTCATCCAAACACAGGATTGAATAGGTTGCAATAGTCTTGCTAGAGAATTTGCCTTGCGGTTCCTACCAATCTGCCGATAGAAGACAAACCGGTACTCTTTTGAACAGGTTTGTCATGCCGCCCTTCACATCACCGATTTTCACTTACGCCGAAGCGGAATCCGCTTTGGGTGCCGCGCTCGACTTCGGACTGGTGCATCAGCGCGGAACAATAAAGCTGAGGCTCAAACACCTTCAGCGCCTCAATCTGGTCGAGCTCAACCTCAGGAAAAAGCAACGGGCCAAATACAGCCGTGCCCAGATTGTTCTGTGGCTACTCGCGCTGATCCTGGCAGAGACAGGCGCGGATCCTGTACAGGTCGTGGCCGCGTTGAAACGAAGCTGGAAACATCTCGCCAGCACGATCGAGCTCGCGACCAGCGATGAAGCACGTAGCGGGCGGCCCTATTATATGATCACGTGGTTGCGCGGCTTATCCGGGCCAGTCAGACAAAAACCTACCCTCTCGATTGACCTCGTTCAGCTTCAGTTCCCTAATCCATACGCTGTACCAAGCGAACAGCTGCGTCAGCTGCGTGAGGTGGTAATTGGCAATTCGAATGAGATGGTCGCGCTTGTTAATGTGACCCGCCCCCTTTCCCGACTCGAAAACGCTCTCCCCTCCAAGTCCTGAAAATGAGCATCCGCCGCCGCACCTGGAAAACCCAGAGCGGGGAATCCCGCTCGTCGTGGCTCGTCGACTATCGCGACCGTGACGGCCAGCGGCACACCGCCTCCTTTGAACGCAGGAAGGACGCCGACGCCTACCACGCCCAAGTCGCGGTCGATGTCCGCGCCGGCACCCATACCGCCCCCAGCCGCAGCCCGACCGTCACCGAGGCCATCACCGATTGGCTGGAGCGGGGAGAGACCGAGCAATTGGAGCGGGCCACCCTGAAGCAATACCGGGAGCTCGGCGCCCATATTGAGCAGCATCTTGGCCCGACTCGGCTTGCCCTCCTGACGACCCCAGGTGTGAACGCGTTCCGGGACACCCTGTGCAGGACGATGTCGCGGTCGATGGCGCGCAAGATCCTGACCGCGTTCAAGGGCGTCCTCAGCGAGGCCCAGCGCCGCGGCAACGTCGCCCAGAACGTCGCGATCGGGGTGAGCATCGGCCCCGACAAGCGCAAGGCCGGCCTCGAGGTGGGGCGCGACATCCCCAGCCCCGCCGAGATCCAGCGCATTCTCGCAGCCGCCCCGGAGCGCGCACGCCCGCTGCTAGTGACCGCGACCCTGACCGGGGTGCGCGCGTCCGAACTGCGGGGACTGACCTGGGATGATGTGAATCTCCAGCACGGCGAGCTCCACGTCCGCCAGCGGGCCGATCGCTATGGCGTGCTCGGCCAGCCAAAGTCGCGGGCGGGGCAACGCACCATTCCGCTCGGCCCCATGGTGGTGAACACGCTGAAGGCGTGGCGGCTGGCCACTACCTCCACCGGCCTGGTGTTTCCAACCCGCACCGGCAAGGCCACCGACCATTCCAACTTACTGCGCCGAGTGTTTGGGCCGGCACAGATTGCGGCCGGGGTCGTCACCACCAGCGGCAAGCCGAAGTATTCGTTCCACGCGCTCCGGCATTTCTACGCCTCGTGGTGCATCAACCGCCGCATCGACGGCGGGTTGGAGCTCCCGCTCAAGGTGGTCTCGACGCGGCTCGGCCACGCCTCGATTCAGATTACTGCGGATCGCTACGGCCATCTGTTCCCGCGCGGGGACGACGGTGCCGAGCTCGTCGCGGCCGAGCGCACGCTGCTCACCCCGATCAACAACTGAATCGGCAATGACATCTAAGATTGGCGCCCTTCGCGAGCTGCTATTGGGCTTGCTGCGCGAGCACGAGAGCGACGGCGCGCTGCCGACCTCCGCGCGGTTCCTGTATTACGAACTCGTGCGCGTGGCGTCCTGAGCAAGGAACGCACCGGCGCACGACGTCCCGACCAGGACCTGCACGACGCGCTTACCGACGTCCGCGAAGACGGTCGCATCCCATGGGACTGGATTGTCGACGAGACCCGCTCGCTCGAGTCCTACATCGGCGGCTCAACGGTCCGCGAAGACGTTCTAAAACGGCTGCCGTATGTCACACTCGATCCGTGGCGCGGGCGCTCGCCCATGCACCTGACGGAAAGCCGCTCGCTCGCCGGCGTGCTGCGCTCGATCGTCTCGGACTATCGCTGCCGCATCGCTGACCAATAGCCAGTGCGGCGGGTTTCTGCGCACCGACATCGCCCCAAAGCTGCAGCCTGACGATTGTGTGATCTATCTCGGCGACCTCGACCTTGCGGGTGGTCAAATCGAGGGAAACACCCGTGCCGTTCTAGAACGGGAGATTGGCGGGGCGCTGCAATGGGAACGGCTGGCGCTGACCGAGGAGCAGGTGCGCGACTACGACCTGCCGATCATCATCAAGCGCGACCGTCGCTACAAGGATGGACGGCCCCACGAGGCGGTCGAAACCGAAGCGCTACGACAAACCGTTCTTACCGACATCCTACGTGCTCGCCTCGACGAGCTGCTGCAAGAACGCGAACGCCGGCAGCAACGGCAGATCGAGGCTTTGCTCCGCAGTCGCCGCCGCTAATGGCAGCACAAACGCGGCATATGAGCGAATCTCCTAATCAAAACAACGGCCGCCGGAAGCTCGGCAATCTGCCGGTCGCGGCGCCGGCGAAGGACGTTCTCGAGCCGCGCTTCGTCAACCGCGCGCTCGCGACGCTCGGCAATTACCAGACGAAATAGCCGTGAGATGAAACCGCCGGCGGCCTCCGACGGCATGGTCGTCTACGACGGCGTCAGCAAATTCTTCCCGGTACGCGCGCGGCCCGGCCGCGAGGACAGCGCCGAACTGATGGTGGCGCTCGATCGCATCAATGCGACCGTGCGCAAGGGCGAGCTGATCACGCTGCTGGGCCCGAGTGGGTGCGGCAAGACCACCTTGCTGCGGCTCACCGCCGGGCTGATCGCGGCGGACGAGGGGCGCATCACCATCGCAGGCACGCCGGTGACGGGTCCGCGCAAAGACGCCTGCATGGTGTTTCAGAATTTCGGCCTGCTGCCGTGGCGCACGGTAATGGGCAATGTCGAGTTTCCGCTCGAGATCGACGGCGTGGGCGCGGCCGAGCGCCGCGATCGCGCGCGCCATTTCATCGAACTGGTGGGGCTCGGCGCCTTTGCCGAGCACTTTCCCCATGAATTGTCCGGCGGCATGCAGCAGCGGGTCGGCATCGCACGCGCGCTGATGCGCAAACCCATTCTCATCTTCATGGACGAGCCCTTCGGGGCGCTCGACGCCCAGACGCGCGAGCAGCTGCAGGAGGATTTCCTCGCGATATGGTCGCGCACCGGCGCGACGGTCGTCTTCGTCACTCACAGCATCGACGAGGCGCTTATCCTCTCCGACCGCATCTTCGTGTTCGACACCGAGCCCGGACGGATCCGCACCATCGTCGAGTCGCCGCTCGCCGGCGCGCGTCTGGGCGGCGACGTCCGCACCC
>Ga0310916_10001418_pt1 | contig 14255 bp, 27 predicted proteins | sample GREbulkMGLF176_FD_203444 | JGI IMG/M metagenome (GOLD analysis project Ga0310916, IMG submission 203444) | Lab enrichment of tropical soil microbial communities from Luquillo Experimental Forest, Puerto Rico - GRE.bulkMG.LF176 | ecosystem: Environmental > Terrestrial > Soil > Tropical forest >...
ACCGTGGGAGTGGCAGGCCGGTCCCGGTCCGATGCGCCGTGGCAATAAGTGCGTAGAGCATGTCGATCTCAATCGGGGTTACGGCTTTATGAAGGATTGCCCAGCCCCACAGGGTCGGCCCGCCCGCCGCTGAACTTAGGTCAAACGCTTTCTGTCGCTCGGCACGCCACCGGGGGTGCCGCCCCATAGGTGCCCTGGTCCAAAATATGCCAATGCCTCCGGGTCTAGGCGGCGTATGACGCCCCTTAGTCGCTCCGATCCGGTCCTAAGATTTGTTCTTTCACGCCAAAGATTTGTTCGTCGCTGCCATGGACGGGAAAAGCCCCAGCCACTGCTGGCTGGGGCCAGTTAGCAGAGCGGGTCTAATGTCGCGGTATTCAGCCCTTCCGCTCTGCGTTACGGGTAGGGCCGAACACTTCTTTTGAAGCTCTTAGGGAGTTCCCTCGTCCAGAGTGTATTTTTTGGACAACGCCCGCAGCCACCTTTGAGACTTGTTATTTTGCGCCAAACATTTGCTCATTTACGCCAGGGGCGGCTTCAGCCCACCACCGCCGCCGCCTCTCCACCACCTCCGCCTTCGCCAAAAGCAGATGACGTTCTTCGGACGCCATTCGTCTTCGGTGTCTAAATTCTGGGAGAGTTTCATTTCAGTAACGGCTAGTGATAGATTTTTGCAGGGGGGAGGGGACGGTAGAAATCGTCCGGCTTCGTCTTCTCACGCAGCAAGCGGCGAGCGATCACAGCGGCATCTTCGCCCTCGGCAACGGCGAGACGGCCTAGGTGCTTGCCACCCGCCCAGACATAAACGAACCCGTCCCTGACCAAATATTCCCCTTCGGTAATCGCGCCAGCAGGCTCGGCCTCGGTCGCGGGGCGAGTCTGCGTCCATATATAGCGCCGCGGCGCTTCCTCGACGCTTGGCGTCGGTGGTACAGGCTGCGGTGGAGGAAATTTCGGCATGGCAGCAGCAAGATTGCACCGATGAAACCTAGCTTCATTGGGGAAGGTGCGGCGACATGTGGGACATCTCCAGATGCCCGCGCTATTGCGCGCGCTCATGGCCGCCCCTTGGGCAGCGGGCGGCTCACCGTCCTCGTCGCGACCAGCTCGAGGGACGCCGGTAATGATTCTGCTGATGCCGGGGTCGATGGTGCCGTCCTCCCTTAGCGTTCCGTAGTAGATTTCGCGTCCCTGCGTGTCACGCTCGACCGCAACGGCATCGGCGGCGCGGGGCTTTGGACAACCGATGACAGCCACCTTGGGCGGAAGCAGAACGGCGTCGCCGCGCGCGATCTTATCCAGAACACGGCGGTCGCGTTCAGCCTCTAATCGTGAAAGAGCTTCCGCAACTTGCTTGGGATCATCGGTCATTGACCTTAGCCTCAATCAATAAAGGCGCGACCTTGTGTTCTTCAAGCGCGCGCACTCTGAGCATTTCAATCATCTTGTCTAGCTCGGTGTCCGACAACTCGGTGACCGTGCCGTGTTGAAAGAAGAATTCGCGAGGAACTAGATTGGCGATGATTTGCAGATACTTTTCCGGCTTTGTAACGCGGGCCTGTCTGATTGCTCGCTCCCCGAATTCCTCGAAATCCTTCGCAAGGGCCTCAACGAATGCCCTGGATAACTTGTTTTTGACTCCGAGTGGACGACCGCCGCCCTTGTGACCAGCAGGGAACATCTAAAGCCCCAACTCCTTCGCCGCCACCAAATAGGCGCTGAAGATATTTCCAGCCGCTTTTGCCTCCCACATTCGACGGAGTGCGCCAGCAGGAACAGTCGGGGGGCGGTGCGCTTCAGCGATTCGATCAAGCTCTGCGTCAACCTCTTCTTCCAACGCCTTAACTCGCTCGGCCAATGTAGGCACCTGATATTTCTTTGCAGCAGTCTTCATGTGACTGACTCCTCATAAATGCGATGCCTCCGGCCGCCGCCTAGCAGCCGGAGGCTTGACCCTGGCCGCAAACGCAAGCGAGGGCCGTGAGGCGGGTGACAAACAGCCGAAAAAGGCCCGCCTATTTGAATTAGTAAGGGCTAGCGCCACCGTTTATAAACTTCGGTCGGCGGAGCGCCTGCCGGGCCGGGCAAAGAGGGAATGTTGAAAGCTTCCTGCGCCCATTCGTCGCCGTAACGCGGTTGCGGTGGCTCACTATCGGGGTGTTGCTTTTGAAAGCGCGGCGTTTTCTGCGTGATGCCGCCGGCAAAACGATCAAGGTCGCTCATCACTGCGTCTCCCGCCCGTTATCCTGAGTGGACGGCTTCGGACTCCTATAGTCCTTGCGAGTCTCTACAGAATAATCGTCATAATTGCCGTAGGCTTTTCCGTTGCCAGATGACGACGACATTAACTGAGAGTCCGCGAGTGGGTTCGTCTTGGAATTGTCGTCTGCAACATACGGACCCGTCACTGACCTTTGTTTCGCAAAGCCGGGTACAAAGCCTTTCTTGCTGCTATCGTATTTCATGTTAGACGCCACTGCCTTTCTTGGGATTGTTCGTAGAACGGCCCGCAACGCCTGCGAACCCGCCTTCCGCTTGGCTCGATTTGAGCTTCGAGAAGTCCGCGCTCTTGTCATTATCGAAAGCGTGGAAATAGCCCGAAGGCTGCTTATCGATTGCGGCTGACAGGTCGATAGTATTGTCCAACATGCGGCCTGACGGGCCTGCCTTGGACGTGTAGACATTCGGGGTTCTGCTCGGATAATAACTATCACGGTCCAGGCCAACAGCGGCCTTGGCCTCCGCGTCATTTCCTTTATCATAAGGCGGCCGGTATTCCTGGCCACGGCGAAATGCTGCCATTAGGTATTTCCTTTCGTTTTCGAGGTCGTTTGTTTGCGGCCTGTGTTTTCCGATCTGCCCAGCGGACATTGCCGAGTGCATAGTGGCCGTCGTTATCTATGCGATCGATGGAGGTGTGCGGAGGTCTCGGCCCAACGTGAGCCAAAAATTCCTCGAATGAGGAAAATTCGACCTTGATGCCGCGTCCACCGTAATTCTTATAGGCAATGTTGTTTGGATTTTGACAACGCTGCTTCATCGCTTGCCATGAATGGAATTCTCCGGTTTTTTTAGCCGCGCACGTATGCCCGTGCTGAATGCGAAACTGGGAACAACCGCAGGACCTCTTGCTTCCCTCGCGGAGTTTGTTTGCGCGGACAACGCACGTTTGCCCACAATCACAACGGCATCGCCAAGTTGCTTTCTTGTGAGTGGTTAACCCCGCTTGTTCCAAAACAACAAGGCGCCCAAAGCGCTGGCCAATCAAATCAATTACTGGACGCATTAGCTATTTTTTCCCCCTGGTTAGCAGTGCTTTTCACGGTTAAAACTAGAGCCTTTAGTAGTACATCTTCGCTCGGATCGTTTAGTCCGACAGAACGATGCACGCGAACTAAGGCGTGTAGACGTTTCATAAAGTGGGCGACACCCCGATCTAGCTCGCGGATCAAGAACGCTGCCACCGCTGCCGGATGTGCTGGTAAAGCTGGCAATGCCGGATTCCAGGTCGAACAGTAGTGCTTGAACTGTTCAAATATCTTCCGGTCTGCTGGACTGGTTCGTGTGGCCGAATTCACGGCAGAAGCTGCGTCATGAATGAACGGCAACACGGCCGCTTCGATCTTGTCATAGATTTCTCGTACCTCGGCCTCATAGGCTGCGACTTCGGCAGCCTTGGCGGCTTCCAGCGCTTCACGCTTGCGCCGCTCTTCGAATGCAAGCTCTTGCCTGTCTCGCTCCTCTGGAGCCCAATCTAGAAATCCCATGATTCCTGTTGCCATCTAAATTATCCCTTTAGAGTTGACCTGCCGCACGTTTCGCTTGCGTGAGCTTTCGTGCGATTGCGAGTTGTTGCCGCTGAGTCGGGGCGTTGTCGAGTTCGCGCTGGAGGCGGCCAATGTCGGCTTCCGCATCCGCACCAGCGGGGCGATAAACTCCCGGGGCAACCGGCGGGAGCGCGTGAACTCGCTTCAGGCTCTTCAAACTGTCTCGCCCCATCTGATGCGCGACAGCATCAGCAAGAATCATTTGCTCTGGCGCGCTTCGCCACCGGCCAGCACGCCACTGCTGGGCAATCTGCGCATCATTGAGGCCCGTCGTTCCTCGGATATAGTTTTTTGCCGCCTTCTGCATCTTGCTTGGGTCTGCGGCGAGTTGAGGGTGGCGCTCCGCGAGCGCTCGGTTAAAAGCGTCGTCTTGCTGTTGCGCCCACTGGTCGATCTGCGCCTGACGGGCTTGCACGATCTGCTGTTGCTGGGCCACCGCAACGGTATTGGCGTTACGCACAATTGATTCGAGCTCGTTATAGCGGCGAGACGCTTCGTTAAGCCATGCTGCGCGCTCGTCGCCTTGTACGGGCTGCTGGCCGGACAACTCGCCGGGCACATAGTTTTGCGCGGCCCATTGTTGGATTTGCATTCGCTCGCTTGCCGCAGCCTGCCCTTGAGCCGAAAGCCGCTGGAATTGAGCATGAAGCGCCATGCGCTGTTGCTGCTCCGCAAGCTGTGCGCGTTCCTGCGCCAGAGCGGCGTCAAGCTGAGGTTGCGGTGCCGGCGCGGGATCGGATACCGTTGGCGCAGCGAGGGCCTTCTGCAACTCGGCGCTCTGCTGCTCCTCGCGGCCTTGCAGCTCGGCCATCAAATTTTGCTCTTGCTGCTGCGCGAACGTTCGCCAATTCTTCATCGCGCGGTTGGCTTCAGCTAGGTTCTTGAACCCGTCTAGTGCTGCATCGACGGGCTGGTGGTCATCCAAAAGCGGAACAGGTTCGCCCCGGTCACTCACCGTCGGAACCTTCACCACCGGAATTTTGTCGAAAACCTCGGCGGCGTCTCGACTTTCTTGTGGCGTCATGGATGGCAGTTGCTCGAACGCTGCCGCCTTCGCAGCCATCCGCGCCGAGCGCAATGCGTCACTGGCACGCCTAACTTGGCGGTGTGGTGATTCATGTTCGCCGGCTTCGGGTAATGAGCTGGCGTCCCACTTAGCGATCGGCGCGGTTTGATCGTAGCCGTCGTCCGTCACCCACGGATTATCTCCGCGCTCTTCGCGCTGCTTCCGCAATGCCCTGACACTGTCTCGGACCGCCAGGTCCTCGCGCTCACGTGAGCCCTCTGGCCAATCCGATATGCGGGCCTCAGGCAAGGTTTCCGGATCAGGCGGCGGGGGCGCCGGCAACTCGACATCGATAGTCGGCGCCTCGGGCGCCTTACGAATTGCAACGTCGCCAGAAATAGTCACTTCAGTCATGCTTGGTCCTCTATTGGTTGCCAGTTCTCAATCTATACAAAAGTCGGCTCTCGCCTTGACGGGGCTGTGAGCGTGGCATTGCCGGTTTTTGATTAAATCGCTTCAGAAAGCCTCTAAAATAGCCAGCAACGTATTTCTCCGCATGGCCATGGTATTTTGCCGGCACCTCGACAAAATAATGCAAGCCATGCTCGGCGGTATGGCGCCAGGGGGAAGTATTCATGCCGCTTCTTTCGGCGGCTTTCTGGCATCGCTTTTGGCCAGACGTCTCGCTTGCTTGGCAGCCGCCTTTTCCCGGCGTTTGGTTTCCCTATCGACCTTGCTGATAATCGGTCTTTGCGGCTTATACATTCCTTGCGGCCTTTTCGATTGAGGTTTTGCCGATCATTTGACCGGCTCTAAAAAGCACCAGCGGGCGCTGACCGTCATACCCGGCATTCAATAGGCATTGGGCGAGCGTCTGGGTGCAATTCGGGCCAGACGCGGAGATGCCAAGGGCCTCTGCATCGTCGCAAGCGGCGAATTGGTTGCCAAACAATATGACCCTAATTGGCCTCTCGTCGCTCACTGTTTGCTCACCCAATAAAGGGGCCTTCCGGGATGCTCGTCAGTGCGCCCAACGCAAACCGCGACCTCCCTCAGCGCCGTCCGAAGGTAGTGATAGGCGGACTTATTGAACGGCTTACCGGCCTTGAAGATATGCGGGTAGGCTACCTGCGCCGCGTCACCGGTCGAAAGCTTGCCGTCAAATTCGTCTAGGGCCTGTCGCACCGCTTGGCGCAATCGTGAGTTCGCCCCTCGACCGTAACCCATTGCACACCTTTTGAAATAAAGAGAATTCTATACTACTACTGAAAAAAATCGTTTTTTACCGGAGTACCCTGACAAACCCGGTCCACTGGGCATCACTTAGCCCCGCATAGAGCTTCACGGAGGGCTGCTCCAGCAGCCGCATGCCGACTACGGGCTCTTGCACCACGAATTCGACTCGCCAGACTCGTTTCTGGGCGTCAGCGTATAGGTCGCCAACTTGGGCGTCGGCTACTGCCATGTATCAAACTCTCATTCTATCCTACATTTATAGAGTAACACGGTTATAAAATTCCGGTAGTGACCGAATTGCCTATTTCCCCATTATGCCGCCGCGCTCACGCATCTTTTCCCGTCGAAGCTGTTTCTTCTCGCGGGCGATTTGCCGAAGGACATTCTCGACAGCCGAATCCGAGTCCGGATAGTGCTCGTCTGCCACTTTCTCGATAGCCCGCGAGCGAGGCGTCCCCTTTGGCATCTTAACCCAGGCCAGTGCGGTCTTGGCAATCAGCGGGATCGTCATCCGGCGCCGGCCGGGGCGCTTGGGCTTAAGGGCCGGCAGGATGAAGCTATACCACGGCGCTCTGCCATCCTGAGGCTCTGGCGGGGCGGGGTTAAGGCTGTCCGGTAGAATGCCCATTAGGTTCCTCCATTCCATTAAAAGGCGCCGGGAAAGCCAATTAGACGATGATCTAGACGGTTTCTGCGGCAACTGGGGGGCCATTGGCTGATAGCGTAACACGCTGCTTCATAAGATCACGAATCGCGTCCCACGCCACACGACAATCGGTCCAAACCTCAGACGTTAACCCGGACGGCTTATCTAGCCGGTAGCTGCCATTGCGCCAGACGATCCGCGCTACATGGCGGGTATTCATTTCGCTGTCGCAATATAGATCGCAGGAGCCATCAAGGCGCTCATACCATCGCCAGCGCGGTTTTGAAGCCGGTGAAATGGGCTCTGTTAGCGTAACAGGCGCAAGGGGCGGGGTGTCGGAGGGCCTTAGCGTAACAAGGCCCTCTACCGCCTCCCGCCTGCATTCCTTTGGCCGTTTCTGGCGGGATGCAGCTACTCGATGAGCGTCGCAGCAATAGACGGCAGTAGACCGCTTGGCACGGAATATCGCCCCGCAAAGGGGGCACTTAGTCAGCTTCATACGTTCTCCGAAGCACCTCCGAATAGCCTTATAAACCCCCAAGAAACCTGATGTGAAGGAATATCGCCGGGGGAGTTATACAACCCGCAGATTAAAAACGGCGACACCACAATTTTCGAAAAATTTCATTTTTTAAAAGTCCCAAAAAATTTGAATTTTAGGGTCTCCCTAAGTGGAATTCGAGAAAGGGTTGGGGCGCGGGTGCGTAATGGTGGCCCCGCTCCACTACGCCGGCTGTTTTTGTGGCGAAACATACCCCCCCTTCGCCCGCGGGCGGCGATATTCCCGGCTGGTCGGGGCTTCCGACCTCCGCGGGGCGGACATACCCTCCGACACCACGCATTGATATCATTGGGAATTCGGGCATTCAGCATTATTTGCCCATATCCATAACCATGGCCTGCCGATGCTCGAGGCCCTTCCTACCTTTTTCGCGCCCAGGCGTTCCAGCGACCGCTTGATGGTGATGTATTGATTGGTTGTGTACCTTTTAGCCATCGGTAGCCACCACTCGAGGGCATCCGAGGTCGATATAGGCCCGTCAAAGGCAATAAATGCCCTTTTACAGGCCTTTTGCACCTTTGAATTGCCTTTGGCCGGTTTGACTGGCGAATGTTGCCAAATGTTCATGTTGAAGCGGATTCGGCGACGTGTGTGCGCGATTCGGCCCAGATTAGGGCTATCCGATAACTCACCCATACCTTTGCCGCTTAACTCACCCTTGCCTTTGCCATAGCCTTTAGTGGCTGGAGAACCACGTTGATAGGTCACGTTTTCACCTCTTGCCAGCCTTCGCACACCTAGAGCCATCGTCCGCGCCACATCTGGCGATAGACTGTAGGGCTGCCGCGTCATCGAATGTGCGGCCACATCGGGGGCAAATTTCAATTTTTTCCATCATGCGGCGCGCGGACTAAGGCCATAAGCGCGGGCAACGTCCCGAATCGCTGCGGCTTGTCTCTCAGTAATCGGCATTCGCCGAATGGCGCGAATAAGCATCGATTCCGCAAAGGGACTGATGTCGATTAATTCGGAACAATCCTGAAAGGCTAAGGCGAGGCCGCGCTCTTCATCGGTCATCGGCCGCCACACTGAAGGTTCCCGCTTGGGTTTCCTTTTTGGCCGAGGCTTTGGAGTTAGTGGCTGCCACGGGCCGGGAAACTGAATGATTTCGCCCATTACGCCGCCTCTCCTTTCTTTCGTGCCTCAATCCGCTCTCTCATTCGACGCAGTGACCCTTCTCCCCTCGTCTCTACCTCGGAAGTCCCCTTTTCCTTTCCTTCCAAATTAGAATCATTCTTGTTGACTAAGGAATTTCCTAAGGAAGGTCCTAAGGAAGGTCCTAAGGAAGATAGTCCGCCACTTCTGTCGGGTAGCCCTACCATTTCTGTCGGGTAGCCTGACAACTTTTGTCGGGTAGGCTGCCATTCTTGTCGGGTAGCCTCGGCCTTTTTCTCGGCCAGCCTCTCGCGTTTCTTTTCATGATACCCGGGGTCGGTCGCGATAATCCTTTGGTGGTGCAGGGTATATTCCAGCCTGGACTTGGTAGGCGAGGTCCAGATTTCCTTGGTGTAACAAATGCCCTTCGACCGCAAGCCGCCCACGGCCCTTTCGACGCTTCTCAGCGTAAGGCCGGTAGCCTCGGCTAGGTATTTTTGGTCAGGCCACGCCATGCCATAATCCGGGTTGAACAAGTCGTTCAAGGCAATGATGACGCGGAATTCTGCGCCGTTGAGTTTGTACCGCCGAAGGGCCGTAATAAACCGCCCCCGAATCTCATTTACGGACGCGCGGTTGCTTTTGACTTCGCGCTGTGATACTCGTTCCATCCTCTAAACCTTTCAAACTTGCCCGGTCCGTTGTGGCCGGGCATTTTTTTAATGACGACGGTTTAATCCATTCCCCTCCAATAAGCCGCCAGCGTTTAGCCGCGCTGGCGGTTTGCTTTTAGGTTTCAGGTCGTGGCAGCTTTGAGACGGCGGCCCGGGCCTTATTCATTTTCGACAGAAGCGGATGGACTTACTATTGCGACTCCGTACTTGCTTGTGATGTGGCGAAAGAGTTTTTGCCGGGTTGTTTCGGCCATGGTTTCCAGCAACCAACGTGCCTGATCGTAATAGGCCTTTTCAAACTGCTCGTTCACTTTCACGGAGACCAGTGTGCATGCGGGGACCGATTCCGGCTCAACTTCGACGTGAATCCTCTGCACCTGAGCGTCCGGCTGAAATTTGCTAGGAAAATCAATGATGGCGTGATGATCACGCGCTGCTTGATTTTGTTCAGCTTTTCGTTCGCGAAGCGCGCGATTGGCTTGCCGATTGCGCTCTCGCTTGTCGAGTAGCGCCTCCATATGGGCGCTTGAATTACAGCCGCAGGACTTGTGATCTTGCGCACCACAGGCGTCACAGACCCAGACCTGTGCGGAGATGACTTGCTGTTGGGGCGCTAACGTCATGCCGCCGCCTCGTCATCGCCCACTATTGAGGCAAGTAGCTTCCGGCGCGATGCAACCCAGGTCGCACCGATCTTTTTGGCGGGGAGCAGCCCCCGCGCGACCATGTGATAGATTTGCCTATCGGTTCGGCCGATCGCCGCACCGATTGCGGCAACGCCCCACAGCAAATCGTCTGCGCTATTCATTTCCGCCACCGCCTCCGAACCACTCGCAACTGCTTATCGACGGTTGCGCCAAGTGCCGAAGCTTCGCAAGTGTTCGTATATGTGAAAGATCACGCCTTGCGCCAACCGTCGCGTCAGGTCGAGTGTTCCTGGTTTGTTCTTTAATTGACGCCAGCGGATATTTGTGCAACATAATGCGACATACTCCCAACGGCTACCAGGAGGGAAGTCATGTCGGTACGCAAGCGAGAATGGGAATCCGGCGGTGAGAGCAAGTCAGCGTGGATTGTCGATTACGTCGATGGCGAGGGCCACAGGCACATAAAGACGTTCGCCAAGCAAAAGGACGCGAACGAGTATCGCGATACTGTGGGCGTCAATATCCGCGCGGGCGTGCACAGCAACAGCAAGCTGACGGTTGCCGAAGCGGCAGCGGCCTGGGTCAAGCGAGTCGAGGCCGACGGCGCGGAGCGCACCACAATCGATCAGTACCGGCAACATGTTGAGCTGCATATCGTGCCGCAAATCGGCCGGACGAAACTATCAGAACTCACGCCCCAAAGCGTCGAACGGCTGCGCGACAACCTGCTAAAGAACCTCGAAAGTCGCTCGATGGCGCGGAAGGTTCTGACCAGTTTCAAATCGCTTCTGAAGGCCGCAAAGCATGCCCATGTGGCGGGCGATGTATCGATAAAGCGAAGCCCCCGCGACAAGCGCCCGCTCGAGGTGGGCCGCGATATTCCCACGCCCGGCGAGGTAAAGCGAACGATCGCCGCCGCACAAGACGAGCGGCGCCGCGCTCTCTTGTTAGTAGCGGCCCTGACAGGCTTGCGCGCGAGCGAATTGCGGGGCCTGCGGTGGGCAGACGTTAACTTGAAGGGTGGCGAGCTACATGTGCGTCAGCGCGCCGACCGCTACAAGAAAATTGGCCCCACGAAGTCAAAGGCAGCCATTCGCACGATCCCGCTTGCCCCCGACGTTTTGACGGCCTTGAAGACCTGGAAGCTTGCTTGTCCCAAAGGCGAGGCCGATCTCGTTTTTCCCACCGCCTCCGGGCAGATCGAACACCACAAGAATATGCTGGCCAGTCTGCAGCCGATCCTAAAGGCCGCTGGCGTGGTGGACAAAGCCGGCAGACCCAAATATGCGTTGCACGCTTTCCGACATTTCTTCGCTTCGTGGTGCATCAATCGAAAGGTCGATGGCGGTCGCGAGCTGCCGGCCAAGGTCGTGCAATACTTGCTCGGCCATAGCTCGATTGTCATCACGCTAGACCTATATGGGCACATGTTCCCGCGTGGCGACGATCAAACCGAGCTGGCAGAGGCAGCCCGGGCGCTGTTGGCCTAAATCACAGACCATTTATGTGCAACAGGTCCGCGACATAGAGGCAAATTTATGAGCAAAATCAACGAAGGCCAGCCTCCTGTAAATCCGCTGGCTGACGCCTTCGTAGGTTCGAGTCCTACCTCCCCCACCACCAGGAATCAGGGGTCAGAGGTCAGTCATCAGAACATCAGGGCGATCTGATTACTGATCTCTGATCACTGCCACCTGGCGCGGGTGTAGCTCAATGGTAGAGCAACAGCCTTCCAAGCTGATGACGAGGGTTCGATTCCCTTCACCCGCTCCATCTTTAAAATCAAAGACTTGTGCGGAATGTTGAGGGAAGCGGCGCCTGCTCGGCTTTTGCCAGCGACCTCTTGCCGCCAAGACCTCCAAATTGGTTTTCTGGCGAGCTGTTTGAATTTGCCCACCTGCAGCTGATCGATTTGATCGCGAGCTTTCCTCGCCACCGCAGAACCTCTGCATAAGATCGCCTGATCCAGTTGATTGCAGGCAAGAAGCGAATCGGAGCGCCATTGCCGTGTCATCTCGCCTCGCCAGTTTCAGCGTGAACTCCGCGCCAAAATTCGGTGTCCTTCAGGAGACGTCAAATAGGCGCCGCGGCTCCGAAACATCGTCAGCTCCCACTCCGCGCGACCCTGTTCCATTTGCCTTTGAAGTAGCAATAGTTTGGTCCATGCCAGCGATTGACGGTTTTGACGATTTCGACCTCGCGCCTGCCAAACCGAAAGCACATCGGCATTTCGAGCCCAAGAGGGCCGGCGCCAAGCTCGACTTGTACCTTCATGGTGATCCTCTTCCTCGTCGATAAGGAATCTTTCTTTTTGACCTTTGTCGGCTCTGATTTTCTTCGCGCTTTGCAGAATGTAGGCCAGTGCCATCTCGCAGGCCGGATTGTCTGGCCAATGGCGGTCGAGCGCGACGATGCCCCACCCCAGCTGGCGACGATCATGCGGTATCCTCGGCAATCGAATAATCTCTGACCGTGCCACACGGTTATGGTAACGACGAACAAATGTTTGGCGCAAAGTAACAAGTCCCGCACGAGGGGTGACTTCGTCTCCGATCTAGACGGCTTAAGGCTGATCAGTGCGTTCATGCGAATCGATAATGCCACCCTGCGGCGCAGGATCGTGATGCTCGTGCAAGAAATTGCCGGTGACGACGACTAGGATGCCCTGGCTCGGAGGGGGAAAGAGTAATGTAGGTGGTGGCCAGCCCTGGGTAGCAATGGCCAGCTTTGTTGCTGTGCTGTTAGTTCTGGCGCTTGGGCATCGTTGGTCGGTGACCGCTTCTTGGTTCACCAGCGATAAGACATGTCGTGAGCGACATGCAACGCTATGGTTTGTAGGACACCTTGATATAGGTTGCGACCGCTTGCTCCGCGCGCGGTTGTGGAAGCTTTATGAAGAAGGCCAATTTGGCCGTTTACGTCGAGGGCACGGTGCTGTTGAATATATGAAGCACCTAGAGCGCCCCGACGAGTATGCTTCATGCTGCAATGTTTGCCCATGCAACCATGAGTAAGAGAAGCAGGATTGAATAGAGTGCCGCCCACACGATGTCCGAAGTCCACTGCCTCCTCTTTTGCTCTGTCGCTCATGATGCGCCCCAGACACAGCCTGACCACATAACAAAGGCCGAGACGATGCAGCCGCCTGCTGCAGCAGAATGAAAGCACTACTACGACGATTATTGACATGGCGCTCAAGCATCCGGGCCTGCCGAATGCTCAATCGTGCGGTCAGCCTTGAAAGAGGTCTCCTGATCGCGCTATTTTGCTCTCGGATACAGAGTTTCCAACATGGCTGAACCGACCACTCATACCGAAGTGCCCGAGGGACATGGCATTTTCCCGCCGTTCGATAAAACAACCTTTCCCTCGCAGCTCCTCTGGCTATCGGTGATTTTCGTTCTGCTCTACGTGCTGATGGCAAGGGTGGCATTGCCGCGGATTGCCTCAATAATTCAGGATCGCCGCAAACACGTCGATGACGATCTCGCGGAGGCGCAACGGTTTAAGGAGCAATCAGATGCTGTCATTGCCGCCCGTGAACAGGCACTTGCCGACGCCCGTGCTCACGCCCAGACGATTATAAACACCAAGCTCCAACAGCACGCGGCTGAGGCGAAGGAGTCGCGTACACGGCTTGAGGAACAGCTGCGTAAGCGGCTCGCCACTGCTGAACAATCGATCGCCGAGAGAAGCAGCGCGGCCGTGGCGAATGTCGAGGCGATTGCGGCAGATAGCGTGGTGGCTATCGTCGAGCGCCTGATCGGAAAGACGCCCACCAAGGAAGAGGTCGCTGAGGCCCTGCGCCGCGTGAAGAGGTCGTAATCTGCTCAGCGGCGGCCCGATGATGGGATGGAGCGCGCTGTCTCTGTGCTGCTGTGCTGCGGAGAAGAGAAATAGCGCAGACGGGTGTACGGCTCGGCGACGACACTTTCCAGCAGCGCGGCGGTGAGCCGCGACCGGCGGCCGGGGCTTGTCACGACGCACGGAGTTAGGGCGCGTCATGACCGAGACGAGGGTAACAAAACGCGGGCTTTAAGCCGGTAAAAGTTGCGGCTGCGGTTAGCCAACTTTGCAGCGCGCCCTCTTCCAATTGTCCCAATTTCATTTAATGATCGTCTCGCCGACAGTAAGGCGCGACCCGCCGCCCCATCTTCAGGCCATGTTGCGTCCTGCGTATCTCTCGAAAAAGCTTACCTCGCCCATCCCTACGAAAGATGGCGGCACGCTGCGCACAATTTTGGAAGCGTGTGAATATATGGCCGCGATAGGCAAGGAGCGTGAGCTACGTCCGCATTGGCAGCAGGTTCGCGAGTTGATGCTCCAGGAGGCCGACGTGGCAGCCGTGCTCAGGCTCGCAATTTTGAAGGACGCCAAGCTAGACGTATCGAAAGTGCCAGCGAAATGAGCGCGACACATGGACAAAGATTACCTGGTCCCTCAAACGCGCCTCCGCTTCGACGTGCTCACGGATGGGGCCGTTGTCGGTCGCATCATGAAGGTGCAGGCTGCGCCCGTTGGCTCGCCGTGGATGTGGACGCTGGCCTCCGGGCACCAGGACC
>Ga0310916_10001425_pt1 | contig 14214 bp, 6 predicted proteins | sample GREbulkMGLF176_FD_203444 | JGI IMG/M metagenome (GOLD analysis project Ga0310916, IMG submission 203444) | Lab enrichment of tropical soil microbial communities from Luquillo Experimental Forest, Puerto Rico - GRE.bulkMG.LF176 | ecosystem: Environmental > Terrestrial > Soil > Tropical forest >...
GTTACGAGTAAGTCCGGCGCGAATGCAACGGCCGAGGCTGAAGCAGCAAATCTCGCAGCGCTTGAGACATACCGGAGATTTCAAATCGGCTTCGTGCCTTCAGCGGCTTCACTGTGGGGTTGTATCCCACCCAATCCTGGGCCCGCGACGCTTCGTCAGCATGCCGAGATTAATCTGAAGAAGATTCGATCAGGCCGCAACATCGCAGGTATGACTCGTGAACTCCAGCCTTACGCTGCCCCTACGAATACTACGAGCGCCCTTCCCACCATTGATGCGGGCAGACAGCTCAACGTTCCTGGAGTCGTGTCGGTTCAACCGACGCTGTATCGCTACACCGTACTTATCGAGCGCGCTAAGCAGCTCACACAGACGGCAATTCAAATGGAAGCGGCAATGCTCGCCGCGCTGGAGAAACGAGATGATAGAGCCTATGGATCGCTCAAAGCACGGCAGGATCTAAGCCTGGCTCAAGCAAACGTGAAGCTTCAGGAACTGAAGACCCTCGAGGCCAACGCTCGAGTGGTTTTGGCCGATTTGCAGAGACAGCGAACCATCCAACAAGTGGATTATTTCAATGAGCTGCTGAGTCAACCGATCAACGACGATGAAGCAGGCGCCTTGACTGACTTGGACAGCGCAGCCCAGCTCCAGCGGCAAGCCTCGGACGACTCCAGTATTGGCAGCGGAATGTTGAGCGGAGCCGGGTCGGGTGCTGCATTGGGCGCCGCAGCCGGCACTCTTATTATGCCCGGAATCGGAACTGTGATTGGATCGGGAGTCGGCTTTATCGGTGGTGCAGTGGTCGGTGCAATGGGCTCACAATCGGCCGGGGAACTCGCCCAAGCAAGCTTTTTGTCTACGTCGGCATCTGCTTCGCTATTGCGAGCCAGTTACGAGCGGCGAGCGCGCGAATGGCAGTATCAGAAGCAACTTGCCCAGAAGGATACCCAGATCGCCCACCAGCAGATCACGATTGCCACCGACGACGTCAAGATTGCCGATCAAGAGAGAGCAATTGCGGATCTTCAGCAGACGAATGCGGCGGATGTCGTGGAATTCCTGACGAATGAATTCACAAGCGCTGAGTTATTCGATTGGATGAGCGGGATATTGGAGCACGTCTACAGCTACTTTTTGCGACAGGCAGCCGCGATGGCGAAGCTGGGGGAAAGTCAAATTGCCTTCGAGCGGCAGCAAGCCCCAACGTCTTTCATTCAGGCGGACTACTGGACACCGCCGGCAGACATCCAAGCTGCCGGCAGCAGTACTGGGCCCGACCGTAAGGGACTGACTGGCGCGGAGCGCCTGTTGCAGGACATCGCCCAGCTGGATCAGTACGCCTTCCTCAGCGATACTCGTAAGCTGCAACTTGTCAAAACGTTTTCACTCGCACTGCTTGCTCCGGCCGAGTTCCAGCGCTTTCGTGAGAGTGGGGTGATGACTTTTAATACGCCCATGGAACTGTTCGATCGTGAATTTCCTGGACACTATCTCCGCTTGATCTCTCGCGTGCGCACCACCGTGATTGCGCTGATTCCACCAAACCGAGGCATCTCCGCGACCTTGTCGAGCAGTGGATTGTCTCGAGTAGTGATTGGCGGCGACAGTTTCCAAACTGTACCGGTTCGGCGGCAGCCAGAGTCTGTAGCTCTTAGCTCTCCTATAAGTGCGACAGGAGTGATATCCGAGTTAACTCCCCAGTCCAACCCCATGCTTTTACCATTCGAGGATACGGGCATAGATACGAGTTGGGAATTCCGAATGGAGAAAGCATCGAACCTGTTTGACTACAGCACCATCGCCGACGTGCTGGTTTCGATCGAATATACGGCTCTAAGCAGTCTGGACCACCGCCAGCAAGTGATTCAGTCACTGAGCCCGACAGTGAACGCGGACAGACCGTACAGTTTCCGTAACCAGTTCCCGGACCAGTGGTACGACCTGCATAATCCTGAGCAATCATCTACTCCAATGACAGTTCGATTCACGACTCTTCCTGAAGATTTTCCGCCGAATATTGACGATGTGCGAACTCAACAAGTTTTACTCTATTTCTCCCGAGCTAACGGCCAAACATTCGAAGTTCCGGTCATTTCTCTGCGCTTTGCGGCGCAAGGCACCGCGTTGGCTGTCGGTGGTGGCGCGACATCGATTGATGGCGTCATCAGTACCCGCAGAGGTAATGCTGGCAGCTGGACCGCAATGATCGGTAAGCCGCCGTTTGGCGAATGGGAACTGGCCCTTCCCAAGGCCGATGATCTCCGAGCGCATTTTAATAACGATGACATTCAGGACATGCTGTTTGTCATCACCTACTCGGGCCGCACACCCGACTGGCCTGCATAAAATTGGTTCTTTTCCAACAGAACCACGAAAACTATGAACAAGTCCGGGACTTCAAGCCAAATCATCTCCCTTCCCTCGGGCGGAGGCGCATTGCATGGGATTGGCGAGAAGTTCTCCCCCGACCTTCATACGGGCACTGGCAACTTCACGGTCCCGATCGCCCTTCCGCCTGGCCGCAACGGCTTCCAGCCCCAGCTCAGTCTTAAATACAGCACCGGGACCGGCAACGGTCCCTTTGGGCTCGGCTGGGCATTAAGTATCCCGGGGGTAAGCCGAAAGACTTCAAAGGGCGTTCCAACGTATGACCCTGAGTCAGACGTCTTCATCTTGTCTGGTGTAGAAGATCTGGTTCCTGTTGCTATTCCTATTGAACAAACGAACGGGGTCACACGCTATCATCCCAGAACGGAAGGTCTCTTTGCACAGATTCTCCATCATTGTGATCCCCAGAATGATTACTGGGAGGTGCTCAGCAAGGATGGCCTGGTCAGCACCTATGGAACACCACGCCCTCCGAGTGCGCCGGCGGGATGGATCGATTCCGCAGCAATCCAGAATCCCGATCCTCAGAAGCCGCGGCAGATTTTTGCTTGGAAGCTCACGAGCACGCAAGACCGGTTCGGAAATCGGATCGAGTACGCCTACGAGCGCGATCCGGTACGAGTCGACGGCCCGCATCAGTGGGACCAGGTGTATCTCTCCGAAATCCGATATGTGGATTACGGCCCGGTAAGCAATCCGCAATTTCTTGTGGCAATCAAGTTTCTTTACGAAAATCGGTTGCTCGATCCTTTCTCTGATTACCGGGCCGGATTTGAAATCCGCACAATGCGACGGTGCAGTCGGATCGAGATTTCGACTCATGCAACCGACACAACGCTCGCCCGCACCTATGAATTGATCTATCTTGACCAGCTTGGTCGCAATGATCAGTTGCCACTCAATGCTGTATCGCTGCTGAGCCAGATCAAAGTAGTCGGTCATGACAACGGGCAGACACAGGAACTGCCCCCGCTGGAATTCCGCTACACACAGTTCCAGCCGAATCGGCGAAACTTCTTTCCTGTAGAAGGCACAGAGCTTCCCGCAATATCGCTCGCCGATCCCAATCTGGAGCAAGCGAACCTTTTCGGGGATGGCCTTCCTGATATTCTCGAAATAAACGACACTGTACGTTACTGGCGCAATCTCGGCAACGGGCGGTTCGATCTTCCAAGAGAGATGCGGGATGCGCCCGCTGGCCTGCGGTTGGCGGACTCCGGTGTTCAGCTCCTGGACGCGGATGGCGATGGGCGGGTCGACCTTCTCGTCAGCACATCTGAGCTTGCGGGATATTTCCCGTTGAATTTCTCCGGCCTTTGGGATCGGCGCTCGTTCAGGCGGTATCGGGCGGCACCGAGCTTCAACCTCGAAGACCGCGAGGTGAAGCTAGTGGACCTTGACGGGGACGGCGTCACAGATGCGATCCGTTCAGGGACCCGGCTGGAGTGCTTCTTCAACGACCCGATCGAAGGCTGGACACGCACTCGCCAAGTCGAGCGACGTTCGCTCGATGAATTCCCCAACGTGAATTTCTCCGACCCGCGCGTCAAATGGGGCGACATGTCGGGTGACGGGCTGCAGGATATCGTTCTCGTTTACGATGGCAGCATCGATTACTGGCCTAACCTCGGCTACGGTAATTGGGGCAAGCGCATTCATATGCGCTACAGCCCGCGGTTTCCCGACGGCTACAATCCGAAGCGAATTCTGATCGGCGATATCGACGGGGACGGCCTCGCGGACATTGTTTATGTGGACAACAACAAGCTAACCCTCTGGATCAACCGGAGCGGCAATGCGTGGAGTGATCCCATCGTCATCAACGGGACGCCGCCCGTCTCCGATATCGATGCCGTGCGCTTGACCGATCTGCTGGGCAGCGGAATCAGCGGCGTCTTGTGGAGCGCAGACTTCAGCGGGCTCCGACACCAGAACATGTTCTTTCTCGACTTCACCGGCGGCGTAAAACCCTACCTCTTGAGCGAGATGGACAATCACATCGGCGCCATCACGCTGGTGCGATATGCCCCCTCGACGCAGTTCTACATCGAGGACCAGAAAAAACCCACCACGCGGTGGCGAACGCCGCTGCCGTTCCCGGTTCAGGTGGTACACCGCGTCGAGGTCATCGATGAGCTATCGCAGGGCAGGCTTACAACTGAATATCGCTACCATCACGGCTACTGGGACGGCGTCGAGCGTGAATTTCGTGGATTCGGAATGGTCGAGCAGTTCGATAGCGAGACGTTCGGGGAAGGACCCCCAAGCGTCGCGGCGGGGGCGGGTTTATTCAATTTCTCAACCATCGATTTTCCTGGCGCGGCGTCTACGATCTTACAAGGCGTCAACGACAACGGGCAGATTGTCGGCGCGCAGCGAGATGCGAACGGGATCTGGCACAGTCTGCTCACCGATACCCATTCGTTCAGCACCTTTGATCCCCCGGGTTTCGCCGCCGGCGCATCCCAGGAAACCAGCTTCGCCTACGGCATCAATGGGAAAGGCAAGATTGTCGGATATGTGGGGAAAAATGACATTCCTAATCCAGAAGCTCAGGCCTATATCAAACGCGGCGAGTCATTCAGTCTCTACAATCATCCTAACGCCGACCCGTCCAAGGGAACGGGATTCGGCGGAATTAATGATGCTGGCATACGAGTGGGAACCTATACGGATAGTGCCAATACTCTGCATGGCTTCATCCAAGACGACAATACCACAACGCTTTTAGAATCAAGTCCGAACATACCCGCAAACAAGGGCAACTTCATTTTTGACATCAACAATCTTGGCCAGATGGTGGGCAGCTACTTCGACGCCCTACGCGATATCCAACATGGCCTTTTAACCGATGGCACCACTTTCGTCGCCATCGACTTTCCCGGCAGTGATACCACTTACCTCAACGGCATAAACGATCTGGGACAGATGGTGGGAGCTTATTTCGACAATGCCACCCAGGTCTTTCGTGGATTCTTAACGGACGGAAACAATTTCATAACCATCGATTATCCCAACCTACCACAGGGGTTCGGAACCTTTGTGAGTGGCATAGACAACTCCGGGCACATCGTCGGGTACTATGGCGCCGAAGTTGGTCTAGAGGGCGAGGTAGGAAGGAAGGCGGCGGTCCACGGCTTTCGTGCCACGCCGGTTTTAGTGGCTGCCGCACTGCGCACGCCCGTTGCCGGGCGCCATTTTTCTCCACCCACCTGCACGAAGACCTGGTTTCACCAAGGACCAGTCGGGGATGATTCCAGCGACGAGCAGGAGCTCGACCTAAGCTCCGAGTTCTGGCCCGGTGACGGCACGCTGCTGCAGGCCAAGCACACAACCAGCACCTTCTTGCGCACACTGCCAGACCGGCGCACCCGTCGTGACGCCTTGCGGGCGCTGCGCGGAAGCATTTTGCGTACCGAGCTCTACGCGCTCGATGGAAGCCTCGCATACCGGCCCTACACCGTCATCGAATATGCCTACGGATTGAGCGAAGTGTCGCCGCGAGGACGAGGCGATCAAGACCGGCTTCCGATCTTTTTCCCGCACCTGATTGCACAAAGGACAACGCACTGGGAAAGGGGAAATGACCCGTTGACCCGGTTCTCGTTCAACGACGACTATGATGAATTCGGCCAACTGCTGCGATCGACGCAGATTGCCTGTCCTCGCGGATGGCGAACCCTCGACGACATGCCGAGCGAAGTATACCTCGCCACGCGCACCCTCACGACCTATGCCAAACCGGCCGATCCGAACATCTACATCGTTGATCATGTCGCGCGTTCGACCAGCTATGAGCTAACAAACAGCGGTCAGATGAAGCTCGACGAGCTCCATCAGCTGCCGGACAGCCGTTTTTTCCTTTCCGTATTCAGTCAGTCTTACAACTACTACGATGGGCCGGCGTTCGAAGGCCTGCCGCTCGGGCAGATTGGCCAGTTCGGCGCGTTGGTACGAAGCGAAAGCCTCGTGCTGACCGAAGATTTACTCCACGAGGCGTATAAGAGTGGCGCGTCCGTCCTCGACCCGCCCGAGGAGCCGCCTTATCTGTCCCTCAGCGGCCCTCCGCCGTGGACGGCCGAATATCCCGATGAATTTCGCCGACTCGTGCCGCCGCTGGGCGGATACGTGTCCCATCCTGGCGGCCCCGATCCAATCGACGCGCGCGGGTATTTCGCGCAAACCGATCGGCGTCGCTACGATTTTCAGGCGCTTAGTGGGACGGGGCGAGGGCTGGTGACAGCTCGCCGAGATCCACTCGGACGCGATACGGAGATTGCCTATGATAAATTCGACTTTCTGCCGATCAAGGTCGCCGCGCCAGCGAAGCTTATAACCCAGGCGGAACACGACTACCGCGTCCTACAGCCTAGGCAGGTCACGGATCCAAACGGGAATCAGAGCCTTTTCACTTTTACGCCTCTGGGATTGCTCTCCGAGACCTTCGTTCGCGGCAAACCCGGCGAGGGTGATCAAACGCGGCCGAGCGTCACGATGACTTACGACTTCATGGCCTTCCTCGAGACCAAGCAGGCGGACCCAAACAACCCTAAACCCATCTACGTCCATGCGTCCCGCCGCGTCCACCACGATTCCGAGACCGACGTGCCGCCCTCTGAACGCGACGAGACTATCGAGAGTCGCGAATATTCGGACGGCTTTGGGCGGCTGCTGCAGACCCGCGCCCAGGCAGAAGACGTGCTTTTCGGCGACCCCGTTTTCGGCGACACGGTGCTTCAAGCCGACCAAGGTGATCAGGCTGGGACAAAGGCCGATGTGGTGGGACGTCAACGAAACCCTCGCGATCCGCCCAATGTCGTAGTCAGCGGCTGGCAGTTCTACGACAACAAGGGCCGGGTGGTCGAAAAATACGAGCCATTTTATTCAACTGGTTTTGAATACTCTGCGCCGACTGATGCCCAATTCGGCGAGAAGGTCGAAAGGTTCTACGATCCGCGCGGCCAGGTGATCCGCACGGTCAATCCGGATGGCTCGGAGCAGCGGGTGATTTTCGGCGTGCCGGGCTCTATCGCCGCACCCGACCTTGGAAATCCGGATGTTTTCGAGCCGACCCCTTGGATATCGTACACCTATGATGCCAATGACAACGCCGGCCGCACGCATCCGGACACCTCAAGCGCCTATCGGCATCACTGGAATACTCCAACTAATATCCTCGTCGACGCCTTGGGCAGGACCATTCTATCCGTCGCCCGGAATCGTGACCCCCCAGCCAACCCAACTGATCCCTTGCCGCCGATAGAGGAAATCCGCACTCGCTCGAACTACGACATCCGCGGCAATGTGCTGACCGTTACTGACGCACTCGGTCGCCCCGCATTTACCCACGTCTACGATTTGGCGAACCGCCCGCTGCGTATCGACAGCATCGACGCCGGCATACGCCGCACGATCCTTAACGCCGCAGGAAGCATCGTTGAGCGTCGCGACAGCAAGAGCGCGGTCGTACTCAATGCGTACGACGTGCTGAACAGACCAACGCATCTGTGGGCACGCGATATCGAGACGGAAGTCGTCAACTTGCGGGAGCGACTGATCTACGGGGATGACCCAGACTTGGTGCTTAGCGACCAGGAAATTACTGTCGGCAATCTTCTTGGCAAGCTCTATCGACATCACGACGAGGCGGGGCTGTTGAGCTTCTCGGCCTACGACTTCAAGGGAAATCTGCTCGCCAAACGGCGCCAGGTCATCAGCGCGGAACAGATTCTGTCGGTGTTCGCCGGCCCTCCTGCTAATTGGAAGGTCCAGGCCTATCGGGTGAATTGGGCGCTGAACGGCGACAGCTCGCCGGCAGCACTGGAGGCGCGCGCTGCGGTCCTGCTTGATCCACAAGCCTATCAAACATCCTCGACCCTTGACGCATTAAACCGCGTCAAACTTTTGCGCTATCCACAGGACGTCGTTGGTATGCGCAGGGAACTGTACCCGACCTACAACCGCGCTGGTGCACTGGAGAGAGTCAGCCTGAACGGCGCTATCTACGTCGACCGCGTAGCATATAATGCAAAGGGGCAGCGTGTTCTGATCGCCTATGGCAATGGTGTGATGACCCGCTATGCCTACGATGGCAAGACGTCTCACCTGTCGCGTCTGAGGACGGAGCGGTTTTCTATTCCAGCCTCGGGAACTTACAGGCCAGCGGGCGCAGTGCTACAGGATTTCGGATGCGACTACGACTTGGTGGGGAATATCTTGGCGATCCGCGACCGCACACCGGAAAGCGGTATCTTAAATTCTGCGCTTGGGGCCGACGCGCTCGATCGCGCATTCATATACGATCCGATTTATCGACTTTTGTCCGCATCTGGACGTGAATGCGACCGCCCACCGGACGTTCCCTGGGACGGCGCGCCGCGCTGCACGGATCTCACCAAGACTCGCGCCTATCTCGAAAAATACCTCTACGATGATGTCGGAAACATCCGGCAGCTCAAACACATGGCGAACAGTGGCGGCTTCACCCGGGATTTCGCGCTCGTTGCAGACAATACGGCGCCTCAGAACAATCGCCTTAAGGCGCTGACGGTCAACGGCAACACCTATGATTACGCTTATGACCACAATGGCAACAGGACTCAGGAGGCCGCGTCTCGTCATTTCGAGTGGGATCACAGCGATCGAATGCGGGTATTCCGGACTCAAACGGAAAACGCCGCGCCGACCATCCATGCTCAATATCTATATGATTCGGGTGGAAAGCGCACAATGAAGGTGGTACGCCCAAGCGCCGGTCCTGTCGAGGTAACCATCTATTTAGATGGAATATTTGAACATCGAAAGCAAACCTCGAAAGTCTTGATCATTGAGAATAATTCTCTCCACGTGATGGACAAGCAGAATCGGGTCGCACTATTCCGAATCGGACAGCCATTCGCAAACGATGCAATGCCACCAGTCGCCTACCATCTGGCCGACCATTTGGGCAGTAGTAACATTGTAACCGGAGGTGCGAACTCGGCAGCAAACGATTTCATCAACCGCGAAGAATACTCGCCGTACGGTGAGACTAGTTTCGGCGCGTTTGCGCGGAAGCGGTTTCGGTTTGTTGGTCAGGAGCGGGATGAGGAGACTGGGTTCTCCTATGCTGGTACCCGTTATTACGCGCCGTGGCTCGCCCGTTGGATGTCGGCAGACCCAGCTGGCCCGGTCGATTCAATCAATCTGTTCCAATACGTACGAGCAAATCCGCTGGCGCTTGTTGACAGAACGGGGAAGGACAGCAGCGAACCCAACCAAGGCGCTACGAACGGTCCTTCTCCCGAATTCCTCCACGAGAATTGGGTTGAAATGGGTTTAGCTTCCGATCCAACTGCAGTGAAAGTGATGCCGCCGGTTACCGTTGTTGCCTCGGTTGCGTTGAAGGCAGGGCAATCCCGAGCAGTCGACGAACCTGATACGCCGGCGCAGATGCCGCACGCTTCTGCCGGCTCTTCAGGTCCGCCTCTCAATGCCGACAAAGTAATCGCGCCCACGAACAACACAAGTGACGTTGCCTTTCACGACGATCCACAAACGGCTATAACCACGTCCTTTTTGCCTGAACAATTTATCATCTCCGGCACCGCCGGCCCTATTGTTAGAGGAACTTATGAGTACTTTACCAGTAAGTATCTTGGAAAGACCGTTTCCTCTGCAGCTGAAGCGGAACGACTGATTAATATTAGGGGCGGTGAGCGCCTGTTTGTCAGAGGGGTAACAACGTTCATTTGTCTGATCGCTGCGTGGATAACTGTGAGAGAGGCCCTGGATCACGGTGAATATGGTAGAGCCATTGTTGAGTCAATTCCGGCACTATTAACGATCGGTATGAATGCGACTTTATTTGTTCGTGATAAGCTGAAATACGGTAGTTTCTTGGGTGCGATAGGAAACCCTGAAAAAAAGGCAGAGTTAGTAAAACGCATGTTAGAGGGCGAGAGAGTAGCAGGAAAAACCAGTGAAGTGTGGACGGGGCGCTTCTTGGCGGTGGGTAGGTATTTGAACCTCGCAGGGTGGTTCCTCGAGGCCGGTAGGATGTTGGCGGCAGACAATCCAGAAGCGGTTCGCGCGCAGGAGCGCCAATTTGAGGCCCAAGGTCGGACCTATCAATGCCGCCCGTGGATGGGCGTGCAGTTCTGTGGCTACTACGAATAAATGATCCGTTGGGATCGGTGCTCTCAGTCCTGTTTGCGGTCATGCCGCGCGCCTCCCCCGCTGGATATAGGTGCTGACGGTGTCGCGCATCGCCGCTTTGAGGCTCACATCGTTCACTCCATCGCTGCGCGCGCTGTGCGTCGGCAAATCATCGAGCAGCCGGTTCAAGATGCGCACGAGGCACATGATCTCATCGATGCGATGGCGTTGGGTGGGGGACAGCGAGCGGGGGGTCATGCCGCCGGCTCCGGTCCAGCATCGGTCGGCAAATTGTTATCGCGCGCGGCCTCGGCGATCGCTGTCGGATCGCTGTCGCTGGTCACGCTGCGCGAGTTCGGCAAAGGCCCGGTTGAGATCGGCGAGCGAGCAATAGGCCACGGGCTGGTAAGAGCGTTTCTTCATTGCGGTGGCCGAAAATCCGCGACGTCGAGGATTTGCTCGCGCGCGGCGGGCACACGGTGGAGTTGTGGAGGCTTGGAAAAAGGGTTTCATGGTATGCACGCAGGAGTTGTGGTGGTAGATTGGGGACCCCAGTTTGGCGGACATCGTGCGAGCGATACCTATTAGGCGCGATCGCAAAATGACTGTGTTTTGCGGTTATGCGGCCTCTAGAGAAGGCTAGCTAACTCACACCAGGGCTAGGCGAGCGGCCAGTGTTAATAGGGCTGCGCCTAGGCATGGCCTGCGACCGGTTCGCGGGCGAGCAGAAGTTGGGCGGCTGCTTCGACACGGTCATCATCGCCGCTTGCGGGTTATGCATCGTGGCGGAGAGTGGCGGAGAGGAGCGCGTCTAGCGTACGCAGGCTCGGGGGCGACTGGGGCGCAGCCTCCGTAAGGGCGGGATGAGGCTACCCTAACACGATCCTCGACCGGTGGCGATCCGGACACGCCGGCAACACGAAATTACGTAGATTTAATAATTACTTACTTGCAGTTTGGCGAGCCTTATAACATATTGACGGACGTCAAGACGTTATGAGGGTGACCATGACCATGACCACGCCGATCGTTGCCTATTATCGGGTTTCGACCCAAGCCCAAGGCCGTTCCGGCCTCGGTTTGGAGGCCCAGCGCAAAGTTGTCGAGCACTTCGCAACGAGCGAAGCCATGCACATCACGCATGAGTTCGTCGAGACCGAAACCGGCAAGGGTGCCGATGCACTCGACCGCCGCCCGCAGCTCGCAGCGGCCCTGAAAGCAGCCAAAAAGCTCAAGGCGCCGATCGTTGTCGCCAAGCTCGACCGGTTGTCGCGCGATGTGCACTTCATCTCGGGCCTGATGTCGAAAGGCGTTCCGTTCATCGTCACCGCGCTCGGCAAGAACGTCGATCCGTTCATGTTGCACATCTACGCGGCCCTGGCCGAGAAGGAGCGCGCGCTGATCTCGGAGCGCACCAAGGTCGCCCTGGCGGCAGCCAAGGAGCGCGGTGTCCAGCTGGGCAATCCGGCGTTAGCCGAGGCCAACAAAGCCGCGGCGGCGGAGCGTGATGCCGCGCTCAAGACGACGTTGGTCGAGCTTTCGGCCAAGAGCTACCAGGGTATCGCGCGAGAGCTGACGAATCGCGCGATCGCAGCACCGCGCGGCGGGGCCTGGAACGCGATGACCGTCATGCGCGCGATGAAGCGATTGGAGATCGCCGGCCGATAGGCGAGCCCCTAAGAGCCCGGCCCAGCGATTTTAATCCCCGAAGCGGTGTTTGGTGCAGAAGCGCCCTTCGCTACGAGCTGGTGCTGGGTTTTAAGATCGGACCCCGGTGGCTTCTCCGCCGGCAACTTGAAGTCGGGCGGCAATCCCCCTTCGAGACGGATCCGGAGGCCGTGAGGACGCATCCGCGCCTCCAGCGCGAGGAGACGGTTGCGGAAGGCCTGCCACTTCACGGCGCATCCTCGGTGGGCGGATCGTCACCATTCGCCGACGAGGGAGGCACTAGCTTCGGCATGAGCAGCTTGCCATCATCCGGTCCGAGTGGCAGCGGCGGCAATCCGCCTTCGACAACGACGCCGGGGACGATCGGGTTGCGCTCCCACGCCTGCTCAAGGATCGTCAGCCGCGCTTCGTGGTCGATACCGACCTGCATCTCGATGTAGGCGCGCTGGATGCCGACGAGATCGTTGGCCTCGTCGAGGCCGATCTTACGGGCGGCGGCCATCGAACCGATGATCGCGATGTTCGCGATTGCTTGGCTCACAGAGGTGGCGACCGGCAGGTCGATCTTGCGGCGGAGGAGGCGCGGGGCGGGGGCGTGTTGGTATCTCGCCAACTCGCTGATCCGCGCCGGAAGCGGCGCCTCAGGGGAAGCGACGACTTCAGCAAGCAGTTCGAGTGAGTCGGCCTTACCCTCAAGCTTTTTGAGGATGGCAATCGTCTTCGCGTTGGGCTTTCCCGCGGGACGCCCCTCCAAATTGCCACTCTCACCGGGTTGCCAAGTCATTTGCTGAAAATATCAGCTTTGGGCGGATTTCAATACTACATCAAAATCGCGGCCGGGGCGCAACGGACCATGCATTTTCTGCATATCTTAAAGTAAAAAACCCACTACTAATAGCGCTAATAGCTCATGGCGCAACAGCGCGGGCCTTTCTCATTTTCTTCATTCCCGTTCAGCAAAAGTGGATTCCTTAATAATATTATATATTTAGTATTATAATACTATAGCATTTTTGCTATGCATTTTTTGCATACAATCCTGCAATTGCGAACGATCCTTATCTTGGGAGAAAAATGCAAGATGCGCCGTGCGCCATGCGCTTTTAGCGCTATTAGTAGAACCTACGTGTATAGTGGAATGCAGTGGGGCGCAGCGGGTGCAACCTACACATGTGCAGCGGGTGCGGTGCAGGGAGAATCAGGAACCGGGGCAGCCGATGTAACCCGGGCCATGGAAAAGGCTCAGGAAGCCGTCGCGAGGATAGCCCCCAAGGCCGCGGCCGCCACAACAGAGACGGAATCCACGACTTCGTCGCGCTAGAGCGCGTACTCATGATTCGCGGTCGCTCGGCAAGTGCCGGAGCCAATTCCGATGGTGCAAGGGGGCCTTGCCCGCCGGGCCATCGCGCGCCTCAAAAGCGCCGGCGTGCCGGTTGCGCCCATTCTCAGGCGGGTGGGACTGACGCCAGAACTGATCGCCGATCCGGAAGAGCGACTGTATTACGAGTTTGCCGCGGCTGACGGCGCAGAACCTCGTACCGCAGCACCTTGATTTCTCATTACCGATCGGAAGGCACCTTCGAAATGGCGCGATTTATTGGAACGAAAGTGAAGTTCGGCACTGATGATGGGCTTGAAATTCCGCCGACGGTGCTCGGCTAGCCGACGAGGTGATCAAATAACCGTGCAACGGCGCGCGTCGTTTGCCGCGGTGCATGAGTCCAAATCCGGCACGAGGGTGCCGATCTGGAATGTCCAAATCGAATCAGTCGGCATTGGCCCTATGCGTCGGGATCATGGGCTTGTCGGCTTTTGCCGCCTGCCTTCGCGCGCGCATCGGCTCGTTTCTTCCGGCATTTGTCGCACTTGCAGCCACGCCGTGTGATGACATGGGTTAGATAATCACGGCCGTAATTGTAGGTAATTTCGGCGCCTGTTCTGATGTTCTTGATGGCGCGTATGACGACCTTGTGGCCTATCGTGTGGGCCTTGGCATTGGGCCGGCACGAATGATTTACG
>Ga0310916_10001430_pt1 | contig 14198 bp, 13 predicted proteins | sample GREbulkMGLF176_FD_203444 | JGI IMG/M metagenome (GOLD analysis project Ga0310916, IMG submission 203444) | Lab enrichment of tropical soil microbial communities from Luquillo Experimental Forest, Puerto Rico - GRE.bulkMG.LF176 | ecosystem: Environmental > Terrestrial > Soil > Tropical forest >...
CGTGAGATTCGGCCGGTCCATGTACGGAAAAACATACGAACGAAAAACGGACTGACGTTTCCCATCGCGAATTCGCATGTCAGGAATCGACGCGCCACCATCGGCCTCCATCATTCGGCCGTTTTGATTTTCAAAAATCGGAATCCCGACCGAGCGTATTCCATCAAAAAAAGCGCGGGCGACCGGGCTCGAGTCAGGTTTCGGCTGGACGAACACCGGTCCACCAGTTCCGCGATATTTCGGGTCGGGCGCCCCATGCCAGTCCTCGATACGGCGATAAGTGTTCAGTACCGATTCGTAGTTCCACGCCGGATCTCCCGCTTCTGATGCAAAGAAATCCCAGTCACTCTTGTGACCGCGCGCCCAGATCATGGCGTTGATGCTGGATCCGCCGCCCAGGGCCTTTCCCATCCCCAAAGAAAGGGCGCGGCCATTAAGCCAGCGGTTCGGCTCAGCTTTGAACTGCCAATACCTCTCGCTCCCAATGTTCTTAATCCATTGGCGCGCGTCGATGACGCTTGGCGCGTCATCGTCGCCACCGGCCTCCAGCAGTAACACATTCAGTTCGGGATTCTCAGCCAGTCTGCCCGCCACAACTGAACCCGAAGAACCCGAGCCGCAGACAATGAAATCATAATGTGACCGCAGTTCAGATCTCAGCTTGTTCTGATTCGCTAGTACTCGTTGGCTGAATTTTTCGCTCTCGGCAGTTAGGTCAGCGATGTCTGTGCTCATTTATGTCCTCTCAATCTATTTTTTGATTCTTCCGTACGACGGGCGTTGCTATCCGCCCAATACCATGTTCCTCGCGCTGCGATGCTTTTTCGGCATAGTGGATGTCAGCGATGGAACTGCGTCACCTGCGCTACTTTCAGGTGGTGGGTGAAGTCTTGAATTTCACTAAAGCGGCCGCGCGCCTTCGAGTCGCGCAACCGGCATTGAGCCGACAAGTGCAGGACCTCGAGGATGAGATCGGCGTCGACCTTCTGCGCCGCAGCCCGCGCGGCGTAATGCTCACGGCAGAAGGAAAACTTTTCCTCGAGGAAGCGCGCGAGGTGCTCAAGCGCGTCGATGAATCGGTGGAAAAAACCCGCGCGCTCGCCCGCGGTGAATACGGTGAGTTGCACATCGGATACATTCCAATTCCGACCGCAGAGATACTGCCGCGAGCGCTCGAGACATTTCGAAAAGCTGTGCCACGCGTAAAACTGGTGCTACACGATCTCTCAACCGACGAACTGATTGCCGGACTGCGCGATGGCACTCTCGAACTCGCGATTATGGTCCAGCCGATTGCCGAGCAGACGGCAGGAATCGAATTTGAAACTCTTCGCAGCTACGTGTGGTGCGCAGCACTGAGCCGGGCGCATCCATTAGCCCGATTAAAATCAATTCCGCTGGAAAAACTAGCCGGCGAGAGGTTGGTGATTCTTACCCGTAAGAGCTACTCGGAGTATCACCGAATCTTAGAGCACATTTTCGCCCCAGTCTCCTGTAAGCCACGTATTGCAATGGAATGCGATAGCGAGGATTCGCTGTTCATAGAAATCGAGGCCGGAAGGGGCATCGCTCTGGTGACCACGATCGCCAAACTTATGAGTGGCAAACGCCTGCTCTATCGCCCCCTCACGGGGACAACGGAGACGCAATCCGTCGGGATCGCTCGCGCCACAAAGGGTGACGTGACACCTGCTGGAGAAAAATTTTGCGAAATCTTGCGGCAGATTTCAACTGAAGCGGATCGTGACAACAGCAAGCCGACTTCTAAATTAGTTTTGGGAGGACAGAGGTCGCCGCCACGCCTGAGAGTCGTGAAGAGATGATAAAGCTTGCGAGCGGGACTCGAGCCAAAGTTTGTGGGTTCGACCCCCGCCGGGCGCAGTGCTTCTGAAACTGCAGCTTTCATAGGTAAAATCGCCAACTGCGGAAACTGGGCCAGACCATCGCGGAGGAAACCGTCACGACAAGTCGTGGCACGAGGATAACGCTTGCCGAAGCGATTCTACGGAGCTGGGCACAATCCAAGGAACCGATCCTGCAAAAAGCGTTCATAGAATATGCGTTCGGCAAGGTGCCGGACAAATTGGAGACGAATCCCTTGGAAGAGAGGAAGACGTTGATCCTGCATTACGGGCATGAGTTTAAGCGACTGCAGGAACGGGAGGGATTTGCTCTAGGGACTCAGGACGATTCGAAGGGGTAAGAAACTCACACTGCTCAGTTGAAAATTGCGAGTGAAAAAAATCAGCGTTAAAGTTCCGCTCATACAAAAAGAGCGAACAAGTTGTTAGTTAATCGATCCGTGCATAGTAAGGGGCTTACGATCGAAGAAGTGCCGAGTGACCAGCCGAGACTGATCAGAAGCAAACTCGCGACAGCAGGCCAGGCCAGCCAAAGAGAATGACCAATGTACTAAGGAAGGTCATCGCGATCGCGGTCTTGGCGATCAATGGTAACGGAGCCGATGTCGATAACGTTTGACCGTCACGATGACGTAACGGCAGAACGCTTGCGAGCAGGAGCAGGAGAGTGACCGCGAGCACCGCGGCATCCCAGACGCAAAATAATCCAACTCGATAGAACGGCATGTAGCGCCAGAGGCCATGTCGATCGACGACGGTCTCTTCGAAGAGGACCCACGTATTAATGAATGTTATGGCAATGGCGATCTTAGCGATCAGCGGCAAAGAAGGTGTAATTGATGTCTTCATACTTTGTGGCGACGCTCGGACTTGAAGTGCGCTTTAAGTCAAGCGACTTTTTTATGTGGCGAACCTGACGATCGGTGAAGTGGCGCGCAGTGCAGGCCTGCAAACTTCTGCCATCCGGTATTACGAGAAGATTGGCCTGCTGCCTAAAACCCAGCGCATTGGCGGGCAACGCCGTTACGAAAACAGCGTCTTGAGTTATTTGGAGGTGATTGACGTGGCAAAGCGCGCTGGGTTCCGAATGGATGAGATCAGGCACCTCTTCCACGGATTTGGCAAGGCGCCCCCGGCATTCCGCCGCTGGCGATTACTCGCGCAACGCAAAATAACTGAAATGGACGATCTGATCGCGAGAGCGAAGAAGATGAAACGCCTGCTCGAGAAGGCGGATCGCTGCAAATGTCTTGATCTGGAAGATTGCGGTAAGGCTTTTCTCGCGCAGAGGGAAAGACAACGGGGTCAAGTCTAAACACATTGAAGAAGTGACCAGTGACAAGTGACCTGTGACGAGTGACGAGATTTGATCACGAATCACCATTAACCATCGGTGTGATCGATCTCGCCCGCGCGACGAAGTAAGACCACGCCGAAGAGAAATGGAACGATGAATGGGACAGCTGGGATCCCGACGATAAAGCCGGGACTGGCGTACCACGGCATGGAGAGGGCTTTCGGGTCGGGAAAATGCAGACCCCGAATCACAAGCAACAACAGCGCGGTCAGACTGACGATCGTGAATGCGCGCGCGGCGCCGCGTCCGATCCACCGGGCTTGCCCGAGCGAAATCGCAAAAGCAGCGGTCGCGATGTAAGTAAGCGCGCCGGCAAGAAACAGGATCATATCAATCACCGCATTCAGGTCATGATATGCGGGCGGCGTTTCGCCACCGTGTAATCTCACGGTCGATATTCCGAACCCAAAGGCGTTGAAGATCAGGTAGAGCGGACCTGCGAGTAGGATTGTTGCGAAGCCAACAGTCGAGCGGAACTTTTCATCCACAGCACTGAGCGCTTCTCTGAGCACCACGAATCCAACAACGATCGCGATGCTCATGGCGCTGAGCACCAGATATCGCATTTGGTTCTCGGCCGGGGTTGCTTCCCACGGTGGACCAATACCGACCCAAAGCAGGGCCAGGAGCGCAAATGGTGTGACGAGAAAAATTCCGGCCAGCGCGAGCAATCGCGGCCCGCGAGCCGTGGCCGTTATCGCTCGCGCACCGAGAGTCCATACCGCCAAGGCCATCGCCGCGAACTGGATTACGCCGATCAGCTGATATGCGGGCGAGACGCGCAGCGGGCGGATGGCGCCAAGGATCACTGCCACAATGAAAATGGCAAAGAGAAACCAGTAACAAAACCTCTTCACTAAGTGACCGTCTATCGATTTAGTCAGTGAAACACAACGACAGAAACCGGTAACCGGAAAGCAACTGAACGATGAAAGACCTGTTGCGCGCGCGGCCCGATTCGCTTTAGCGCGATTTCGCCGAGCTTAAGCTTCGCGATCGAAGACGAGGATGTTTGGCACGCGCTGGTCCACGAGGTGCCTGGTCATGGTCAGGGTCTTGCGGTCGGAAGAAACGGTGATCTCACGAGTTTCGATAATCTTGCCTTTGAGTTTTTTGGTTAATTCGATCGAGTGATCGCCGAGGCGGCGGGCCGATGTGGTGCTGCCGGCAGCGGGACTGGCGCCCGCGGGTGGATAATCTTTTCCATCGAACTTCACGTTATTCGCTGGCGCGCCGCCGGAAATGAGGAAAGAAAGGCCGTCGCTCTCGTAAGGACGAATTTCAAGCTCATACGCTGAATCGGCTTTTTCTTCCGTGGTTTCCCAAGTGCCGGGGATGCCAGAGTTGCTCGCGCTGCCCTCCGCGCGTTTGTAGACGAGGTCGACGCGGGAGGTTGAACCATCCGGTTGATTGCCAAGGAAAGTGTCGGTCAGCGTCTTGCCGTCGTCGGAAAGCTTCCAATTCGCGGTAAGCACAGTCCGGCCGCCTTGCTTGCGCACGATTTTCCAGTTGTTGGGCGCTTCAATAGTAATGGCAATGGTGCTGTTCAAAACTCCGGGCTGATCGGTGCCATCGGCTGCCAGCGTCTCGGTCTCGCCGACACCGGCAAAGGTAAGCGTATACCGATTTGCACCCGCGGGCGCGATCGTCATCTGGTCCGCAAGTTTGCTCTTGGAAAGATTGAGCTTCCATTTGCCGATGAGGGGTTCGTCGGCGCCGCGGGACGTGGCGGCGATGAGACAAACGAAGCAAAGCAATTGAAAGGTTCGTCTTAATTTCATGAAATAGCCCAGTTCTGTTGAGACATCCTTCGGTCAGAGTCCGTTCAGACATCTGGCCTCTGACTTGTGAAAAGAATTTGGGTCACATCGACGGCGCTGACGCGCAAATTAGAAAGTAAAAATTAGAAAGTAGAAAAACGCGGAAGCGCTAAAGAGGAAGTGACGAGTGACAAGTGATCAGCAAGAAGAACGGAAAGCGGAAAAGCTGAGACGCTGAGAACTGATTTTCGGAAGGGACCAGGCCAGCAAGAGCTGCGTTATTTGTTATTGGTTAATCTTTAATCAAGCGAGGGGATCGAAGACGCGACAAGTTTCGTCTCGCAATTTCCAGTCCTGTCAGCGTAGGCGCGCGACTTTTCGGATGCGGGCAGTTTAATATCTTGTAATTTTTCCGGGAAGGGAAACCATCAAAAGGGATTACAAACCATGAAAACATTGCGATTTTTTTCATTCACATCGACTCGGCGTTTTTTGGCAGCGATCATGATCACCACAGCGATCGTAACTTTCTCGTTCGTGGTCAAAGTACCGGCGAAGCCAAGCGCGCCGGCAAAGTCGGCGTTCACGATTACGCCGCTGATATTGCCTAACGGCACAAGCGAGCCGGAAATTTCCATCGGCCTCGATGGAACGATGGGGATGGTTTCGCTGCAATGGTTGTTCGATCCGTCAAACTTCGGGACCGATCTCTGGACCGGACCGTTCGGCTCGACCCCAACTTTTCAAGGCGTGATCGACGCGGCATTGCAGCATCCGGGGAAATCAATTTTCGGTGCCGGTGACGCGGATGTCGACATCGGCTCGAGCGGCCGGTTGCACGCGACCACGTTGATTTTCCTCGTGAACTCGAATGGCAATTCGCAGCTCGGCGTATCGGCTGTTACGTGTCCAAGTCCGGCCGCCGGTTTCTCAATCAGCCAGTGCACCGAACAAATCCTCGACACTACTAGAGACGACCGGCCCTGGATCACTTCTGAAGGATCGCACGTTTACATTTCCTATCATGATTCGGGCAATTCCACGCTTATCCACGCACAGCGTTCGGACGATGATGGATTCACGTGGACAAAGATTGGAGATCCGGTCGTGGGCCAAGGTTCAACAACTGCCGACGCGACGTTCAATAATGTTCAGGGAAATCTCGTGGCCGATCCGCGGACGCACAACGTCTACGATATCTATGCGGCGGGTGAAACCGGTGTTCTGAAGGGCCGGACATTCACTCCGAACCACATCATCGTTTCGCGGAGCAGCGACATGGGCAAGAGTTGGACGGCAACTGTCGCTTTCACCGCGCCAGCGGGGACGGACCTCGGGAAGGTTTTTCCGGCTCTCGCTGTTGATCCGGTGAATGGCAATCTCTACGCGGTTTGGTCTGACGGGCAGACCGTGTCGTTTAGCAGCTCAACTGATCAGGGCAACGCCTGGTCGCCCGCGATTGGAGTAAGCCAGTCTCCAGCAGTGACGGCGTTGTTCCCGTGGGTCGCCGCCTACAATGGGACTGTTGATGTTGTTTATTATGGTACGACTGCAACCTCGAATCTGGATTCGAGCGCGAGCTGGCATGTTTACTTCGCGCAGTTCAACGGCACCAGCTTTACCCAAACGCAACTGAACTCCGCGGCGAATCATGTTGGCGTGATCTGCACCAACGGGTCCGCGTGCGGTCAAGGCACGCGCAACTTGCTCGACTTATTCAAGATTGCGATCGATCCACAAAACAGCAAAGCCGCCATCATTTACACTGACGACACACTGACGACATCGAACGATCCGACTAATTTCGCTTGCAACCCAAATCAGTCTCCGCCGTGTCCGTTACCGCAGGCGGTCCTTGCGCAGCAGAACTGATTCGCGCCGTCCAATCAGAACGACAACGGGGTCAGATCTCAACATTTGACGCGCTTCGCGGCGCGAGGCGAGTGACACACACTCTCTTTCTCTCTTATCGCCAGAGGCAGGCAGTAACGGCAACAAAACGGCAACCTGAGTCATTCTTTCTAGCATAACGTTGGCCTCCGGAGCCAAAGGTTGTGGGTTCGACCCCCGCCGGGCGCACTTCCTAGGCGCTGGTCAATGTGGATGAACTCTGAAAGCCTTGATTCACGGCCTCAATTTCGGCAATTTTCTCGTGCAGTTACCGCCGTGCGTTCGCGCACGGCTTCTTCCAATGCCGCGCGTTGATATCGAAGCGCGACGTTAACACGGTGAGTTTCCGGCAAATTGCGAATTCGCAACAGCGCTTCCGCTTGGCTGACAGACTTGACCAGGAAACCAGTGGCGCCAGCGGTCCAGCGCGCGAGCCTTCGCATCCTCGGTGATGTGAGCGGTTAGGACCAAGATTAGAAGAAATCTCTCCGAAACGTCGGCGCGCAGTGCTTCTAAAACAGCAAACCCGTCGTCATCGACGATGAGAATCTTCATCCGATGGAGCAACGACTCGGGGAACCATGACCTGCTTGTAAAAAGCAGCACGTCTTCATTTCGGCGAATTCAAAGAGTAATACGCCACCAGCGACCGAAAACATAAAAATTCTGCATATCACGTGTACCCGGAACTTCGGCGCAGCCAGCGTTCCTCATGCCAGCGCTTCGATCCGGCTGAGCAAATCTTTCTTGCTCGTCATGCCAGTAACCTGATCGCGAAGCTGGCCGTTTTTGAACAAGAGCAGCGAAGGAATCGCGCGGATGTTGTATTTGAAAGACAGACTCTGGTTTTGATCGACATTTACTTTCGCGACCTTCAGCGCGCCGGCTTTTTCGCGCGCGATTTCATCGAGTAACGGCGCGATCAGCTTACACGGCCCGCACCACTCGGCCCAGAAGTCTACCAGCACTGGTTTGTCGCTGTTGATTTCACGATCAAAATTTGATTCGTCGAGATTGATTGTCCCTGAATTTTCCATGGCTTTTAGAACCATAGTTCCAAATCTGCAAAATTAAAATCGCAGTTGAAGCGCACGCTGCCTTACAGCGTCGATTGTGTCACTCCCGAAGTTGATCTTCGGCGAGCAAAAATTGTTCGATTACGCGAGCAAGTCGTAACCGCGTGCGCCGGTTATTCGCCGCGTTACAAACTCCCCGACCGGTGCCGGGTTCGACAGAATGACCCGAGCATCGACATCCGGCGCGTCCGCTTCCGTCCGCGCGATCAATGGCTGGTCGATTAACAGTGTCAGCTCTTGCCCAATTTTTTCGCTCGCAATTTCATGCGCGATCTTCTGTTGGATCGACATCGCGGCTCGATAGCGCGCATTTTTGGTTTTCGTCGAGACCTGATTAGGCATTTTTGCCGCGCGTGATCCGTCCTCGCGCGAGTATTTAAAGATTCCGAGCCGTTCGAATCGGCCGCGCTCGATGAACTCGAGCAGCGATTGAAATTCTTCGTCTGTCTCGCCAGGAAAACCGACGATGAACGTAGTTCTTAAAGCGATTCCCGGGATTCTGGTGCGCAATCTTTCGATTAAATTCTCAATATGTGTGCGCGAAGTTTCGCGACGCATCCGTTGCAACATCGATTCGTGAATGTGCTGAAGTGGGATGTCGATGTAACGAGGCACCTTGCGGCAGGCGGCGATCGTTTCGATTAGCTCGTCGCTCCAGTGAGCCGGATGAGTATAAAGCAGTCGCACCCAGAAATCGCCTTCGATTTTTTCGATCTCGCGCAGGAGCGCCGCGAGTGTCGGTCCGCGCGCGGAATCCACCGGCTGCCGCGCTCCAGCTTTTTCCGCCCACAAGTCCATTCCGTAATACGTCGTGTCCTGGCTGATTAAATTGAATTCACGCACACCTTCAGCGACGAGGCCGCCGATTTCGGTGAGGACAGATTCTATCGTCCGGCTGCGATGCTTCCCACGCATTTGGGGAATCACACAGAACGTGCACGGGTGATTGCAACCTTCAGCGATTTTTACGTAAGCCGAATGCGCGAGCGTGAGTCGAAAGCGCGGAGTGTCGTAATCCGGGATGTAGCTGGGCCGCCTCTCGGCAAAGGTAAGGTCGATACCTTTATTGGCCATCACTTTTTCAACGATTGCGCCGAGCTCTTTGACTTGGTCTAAACCGATGAAGGCGTCGACTTCGGGCAGTTCTTCGCGCAACTCACGTGTGAATCGTTGCGACATGCAGCCGCTCACTATCAATTTTTGTCCGGCGCGCTTGGTCAGCTCGCGCGCCTGATGCGCCCCTAGAATCGCATTAATTGATTCTTCTTTGGCTGAATCGATGAACGCACATGTGTTCACGACAAGAACGTCCGCGTCATTTGCGGACGACGTGATCTCCATGCCGCGCTGCAACACGCTTCCGAGCATGATCTCAGCGTCGACCAGATTCTTGGCGCAACCGAGACTGATCATGCCGACTCTTGTGCTCATGTTTCGGATGAAACGAAATTGTCGGTGTTACTCGACGGTAACGTCTTCGTCACCGCTCGCGATCGGCTTACCGTTTTTCTTAATCTGAATCGCGTCGCGATCCAAAACGCGGACTGCGATTTTTTGGCCGCTGAATTCCACCGTGCCGTCGGCCGGCGAAATCCATCGTTCGAATGCAGGCTGGAGCGATTCATTGTCGACCACGACCTTGATATAGGTCTTCTTCAGCGGCTTAATCGCCACCTGATTGGGCCCTTGTGCTGCGGCGGTTTTTTGCGATTTCTGCGTTGCTTCCGCCTTCGCTAAGTCTTCAGGACGCACTGGTTCGGCGCGACGAACTTCCGGCTCCTTTGTTGGCGCCGCACTCGCTTCGGCTGCCGCGTTGGCGCTCGCAAAAGCCGGCGCGGTCGTGGCGGCAGGTGGGGCGATTGACGGAGCCGCATTTGCCACCGGCGGTGCAGATTTCTTTGGAGCTTCGGCAACGGTCGCTGGTGGCGGCGAAGGAGCTTGACCAACCGAAGCTGACGCGGCAGGCGCTCGAGACTGCACGTTTTGTTGTTGGGGTCCTTGCCCTTGTGCCCGTGCTTGTGGAGGTGCCGCTTGTGGACCTGGCGCTTGCGGTTCAGCCAATTGCGCGGCGGTGGGCTGTGGAACGCCCACCATTTCATGCGGCGAAATCCGTTGAATGTTCATGATCAGCCGCATTAGAACGAAGCCAACGATGATGACTCCAACGCCGATGAGAATCGGAAATAGCGAACTCCGATCGCCACTCACTCGCTGACGGCGCACGACTGGCGCGTGTGTCGCCCGAACCCGGCGCGGTTTCGGCGGCGGCTGGTCCTGCAAATAAGAATAACCGTCAAAGGTTACGTCTTTGGTCTCAAACACATCGAGGTACGGCGTAACGTCGACATCGAGAAATTTTCCGTAGATCGACAGAAAGCCTTTCGCGTAGGCGAGACTCGGAAATTGTGAAAAATCGTCCGCCTCGATTTCAGCCAGCCGCGAGGGACGAATTTTCGTTAGTCGTGCAGCTTCATCGAGTGTGAAACCGTGCGCTATTCGCGCATCCTGAAACTTCTTGCCGAGACCTTCGATTGTCATGACGGGTTTCTTCGACTAAACGGCGGCATCGAGATCGACCAGGATCTCGCGCGGTTTGGCGCCTTCGCCCGGTCCCAAAATACCGCGCTGCTCCAGAATATCAACGATACGCGCGGCCCGCGTGTAGCCCAATCGGAGACGTCGCTGGAGAAGCGAAGTGGAGGCGCGTTTTTCCTGCCGAATGATCTCCAAACATTTCTCCACCAGCTCTTCGTCTTCTTCGCTTATCTCTTCTTCGGTGGAACTTGATGCGGCATGGAGTTTTTCGTGCATCGCGGGATCGAACGCCGGCCGGCCTTGCGCCGAAACGAATTCGACCAGCCGGCGAATTTCTTCGTCCGTTACCAAAACACCTTGCGCGCGAATCAATCGCGACGCGCTAGGCGGCAGATAAAGCATGTCGCCCTGGCCTAGCAAACGATCAGCCCCATTTTCATCGAGAATCACGCGGCTGTCGATCTTGCTCGCGACTTGAAATGCGATTCGGCTCGGAATGTTCGCTTTGATCACGCCAGTGATGACGTCGGCGCGCGGCGTTTGCGTCGCGACGATCAAATGAATTCCAGCCGCGCGCGCCATTTGCGTGATCCGCGCGATCGCGCTCTCGACATCGGCCGGCGCGGTTTGCATCAGATCCGCTAATTCATCGATTACGACCACGACATACGGGATTTTCTCGGGAATCAGGATCGCATTCTCCCGAGGGACTTTGGTTTCGCCGCAATCCTGCTCCGGTGTCTCGCACATTTCTCCTGCGTTTTTCTTCTTCGGACGCGCGTTGAAGCTGATGATGTTTCGCGCCCCGACGCGCGCGAACATTTTGTAGCGGCGTTCCATTTCGTCGATCAACCAGCGGAGTGCGAGCAACACTTTCTTCGGGTCGGTCACGACCGGAAAGGCTAGGTGCGGCAGCGCGTTGTAATGCTGGAGCTCGACGACTTTCGGATCGATCATGATGAAACGCAGCTCCTCGGGCGTGAATCGGAACAGCACGCTAGCCACGAGCGCATTGATGCAGACACTTTTGCCAGCACCAGTCGTGCCGGCGACAAGCAAGTGCGGCATCTGCGCGAGATCGGCGATGATCGCTTTGCCGTAAACGTCTTTTCCCAGCGCTAGCGGGATTCGGTTGCGCGCTCTCGCTTCGGCCCAATCCGCTGATTCGAGCAACTCGCGCAATGTCACCGTTACTTTACGCGTATTCGCGAGCTCAATGCCAACGGTGTCTTTGCCTGGGATCGGCGCAAGAATGTTGATCCGTTCGGCGCGAGTGGCGCGCGCAAGATCACGTTCGAGGCTTACGATTTTATCCACACGAACACCTTTCGCCGGGTAAACTTCGTAGCGCGTGATCGTGGGGCCTTTCGTGATGTCGCCCGCCGCGACCGCGATCCCAAATTGCGCGAGTGTGTCGATCAAAGTTTGCTGCACCCGCTGCAGCTCGCTCGGATCCGTGCCGCCGCGGCCTTCGGGATCGTGTTCGTTCAACAAATCAAGGCCAGGCAATGCGTAAGTTTTTGGATCCCAGGCGCGACCAGCCAACGACGGCGCGGTAGACGTCGATCTCGCAGCGGTTGCTGAACCGCGTAGTTCGGCAAGCGACGGCTTCTTTCGCGCAACGGGCAGTTCTTCCGGCAGCGCAGTGGTGTCGACAACTTTCGGCGCCGGACGATCCGTCAATTCTTCCGGGGAAATGAATGCCACTGCGGGTTCCGGAACGGGCGCGCCTTTTTTCTTTAATTGCTTCTCGATCGATCGCCGTTGCTTCGCCAACTCCTTTCGGCTGATCTCAAGCTGGCCTTTGATGTCCGCTTTGCGTAGTCTTCGATGCAGTCGCCATTCTTGCAACTTGGCGAACGCCGAACGCGCACTCACGACACTCTCCTGAATAAGATGGATCGGGCGCAGACCGGTCATCAGGATCAGACTCGCGAGGTAAATTCCGCTCAGCAGAATGATCGAGCCCACTCTGCCCATCGAAGTCAGCAGTAGCGTCCTACCGAAAAAATAGCCGACCCATCCGCCAGGTCCTTGAATGTTGAAAGCCCGCTTCCAACCTTGCAGATGCGTCGTTTGTAATTGAAACAAGCACCCGCCCGACGCGATGAAGAGCGCGATCCACGGCAAACGCGGCACGACCCGAAGGTTAGCGTGCAATAATTTTCCGCTTCCGAAATAGAGAAGAACACCCGCCAGGAAATACGAGGCTGCGCCGAGCGTGAGATAACAAAAGCCGGCCAGGATGGCGCCGAATGGACCAATGAGGTTTTGTGCAGGCCTGTTTGGCGGCGACAGATAACTCCACGGCACCCACGACGGCAGGTCCTTCGGGTTGTAGGAAATTAACGCGAGAAAGAGCAGCGTTCCGACGCCGAGTAAAATAATGGCGACGACTTCGTTCCAGGCGTTGTTCTTTGAGCTGCGGGACACCGGCGATCGCTCATACTAATGCTGCAAGCGCGGCGTTTATCAACAGGCGCGGCACGCTTTCATCTTGCGCGATACGCTGATGCCCCATTAGCTTGCGAGCGCGTTATGCATTTTGGTGTTCACGAAATCGCCGCCGCAATCTCCGCCGGCGCGCTCATTTTCTGTGGCTCGTGCGAGAAGCATCGTCTTGGGGAAGATCTGGAAGTGCAAAAGGAACATGTCGATTCGGCGAAAGGCGGCGAAGAAAATCCCGCCGCGCCAAGTAAGGAGGATGTTTCGAATAGCGCGACGCCGAACCCGACTCCAGCGCAATTCTTCCCTGAAGGCACGCCGCATTAAGCGGACGTCCATTATGGCTAAGACGCAGTATCTCACGTCGCCGCCAAAAATCACGACGATGCCGCCGGGAGTTCCCTACATCATCGGGAACGAAGCGGCCGAGCGCTTCTCCTATTACGGGATGAATTCCATCCTTACGATCTTCATGACTAAGTACCTCCTCGACAAAATGGGGCACCTGAGCGCGATGCAACCGGCCAACGCCGAGGCTTGGTATCACACCTTTGTCACGACGCTTTATTTTCTGCCGATCTTCGGCGCGATCCTCGCCGACGCCGTCTTTGGGAAATTCAAGGTCGTCTTGTGGCTGTCGATCGTTTATTGCGGAGGCCATTTCACGTTGGCGTTGATGGGATCGCCGGTGGCGCATGCGATTGAGCCGCGCTATTTACTCGCGATCGGCTTATTTATGATCGCGATGGGGGCGGGCGGAATTAAGCCGTGCGTTTCGACAAACGTCGGGGACCAATTCGGGGAGTCGAACAAGCATCTGCTGACGCGCGTCTTCAACTGGTTCTACTTTTCGATCAACGCTGGCTCGGCGCTCTCGACGCTTCTTATTCCGTGGTTGCTCGAGCCGGGTTCTATTTGGGACTGGCTCAAGAACATGTTGCCGGCTTCAGTTTCAGGTTTTTTCGTCAGCCCAAAATTGCACAGTCCGGACGTCGCTTTCGGATTGCCCGGCATTTTCATGGTGATCGCGACCATTTTCTTTTGGTCGGGCCGCAAAAAATTCGTGCATATCCCCCCGGTCGGATTACGTCCGTACACTCGCGAGATTTTTAACAAAGAGACCGGCAAAATTCTGCTCAATATCTTAATGCCGGTCCCGTTCGTGGCGATTTTCTGGGCGTTGTGGCAGCAGAATTTTTCATCCTGGATCGTGCAGGCAGAATCCATGGATCGACATCTATTCGGCGTCGAGTGGCTTTCGTCGCAAATCCAG
>Ga0310916_10001434_pt1 | contig 14190 bp, 15 predicted proteins | sample GREbulkMGLF176_FD_203444 | JGI IMG/M metagenome (GOLD analysis project Ga0310916, IMG submission 203444) | Lab enrichment of tropical soil microbial communities from Luquillo Experimental Forest, Puerto Rico - GRE.bulkMG.LF176 | ecosystem: Environmental > Terrestrial > Soil > Tropical forest >...
AGCGCGCGCGCTGGCAGAACTCGACCCGGCTTTCGGCCAACGAGGTCGATCTTGTTCCTTATGCCGATACCGGCGGGAATTTTCCGGGCGCCGGCCTCGCGCGGATTATCACGCCGGGCGATACCCCCTTCGCGCGTCAGCGGCCGGGTTTACCCAGCTTCATATTCAAGCGAATATGACGCGTAACCCGGTCAGCATGGAGATGATCATGGCTCGCGGCACGCGCTTTCCGGCCTCGCGTGTTTTTATTGGATCCATCCTTCTCTTATTGCTGGGCAGCGCATGGAGCGTCTCTGCGTCAGCACAGGAAGCCAAGCTGGTTATTTTCGCCGCAGCCAGCCTCAAAGACGCACTCGACGAAGTGAACGCCGCTTTCCGGCACGAAAAGGGCCAGGATACCGCTACCTCCTACGCCGCAAGCTCGACCTTGGCAAAGCAGATCGAGGCCGCCCCACCCGCCGACATTTTCATCTCGGCGGACCTCGACTGGATGGACTACCTGGCGAAGAGGAATTTGGTCAAGCTGGAGACACGAGCCAATTTGCTCGGCAATCGCCTGGCGTTGATCGCGCCGGTCAATAGCGCCATTCAACTCGCGATTGGACCAAATTTTCTACTTGTTGCGGCCCTTGGCAACGGCCGGCTCGCCATCGCCGACCCGAACAGCGTGCCTGCCGGAAAATATGGTAAGGCTGCGCTGGAAGCGCTCGGCGTGTGGTCTTCCGTCGCCGACCGGCTGGCGCCGGCCGAGAACGTGCGGGCCACGTTGGCGCTAGTCTCTCGGGGCGAAACACCACTCGGGATCGTCTATCAAACCGATGCTGATGCCGATAAGGGGGTGAAGATCGTCGACACCTTCCCCGAGAACACCCACCCGCCGATTATCTATCCGATCGCGGTGGTGGCGAGTTCGACCAATCCCGCCACCGTGGATTATCTCGTTTACCTCAAATCGCCGGTCGCCCGCGGCATTTTCGAGAAGAACGGTTTCACGGTCCTTTAAACGGATCCGCGCAGGAGCGGTCGGGCGAAAGCGCTGTCGAGATGGCTGAGCTGCTGCATCTGTCGCCGGAAGAGGCAACCGCGGTGCGCCTAAGCCTGCGCGTCGCCTTTTGGGCAATGACCACGAGCCTGATACCGGGCGTCCTGGTGGCGTGGGTATTGGCACGCGGGCGGTTCTGGGGAAAATCGTTGCTCGATGGGCTGGTTCATCTGCCGTTGGTCATGCCGCCGGTGGTGACCGGTTATGCCCTGTTGCTCCTTCTCGGCCGCCGCGGTCCGTTGGGTCGGTTCTTGGACGAGCACTTCGGCATCGTCTTTGCGTTTCGCTGGACCGGCGCCGCACTCGCTTGCGCGATTATGGGTTTTCCATTGATGGTACGCGCGATCCGCCTGTCGATCGAGGCGGTCGACCGCCGGTTGGAAGACGCCGCGGCCACGCTTGGCGCCTCACCGGTCTGGGTCTTTCTAGTAATTACGCTGCCCCTCACTCTCCCCGGCATCATCGCCGGGATGATCCTCTCTTTCGCGCGCAGCATGGGCGAGTTCGGCGCCACGATCACTTTTGTGTCCAACATCCCCGGCGAGACTCAGACCCTCCCCTCGTTGATCTACACCCTGACCCAAGTTCCGGGCGGCGACGCAGGCGCCCTCCGCCTAACCTTAATATCGATCGCGATTTCGATGCTAGCGTTGCTGGCTGCCGAGTTCCTCGCGCGGCGGCTCGCCCGCATTCTTCCGGGTGGGTAGTTCTAATGGGCGATCGTACGGCGGCGTGGCGCAGCATGCGCTTTCGCTGGCGTCGCCTCCTTAGGCCCTTTGCAAGCGGCCTCTAATTCGTCCAGCCGCGCCGCGGTCGCCGAGTGCGCTTCGGCCTCGATCGCGCGATATTGATCAATCAACCTCCTACCGAAGGACGTCAACGCAGCCCCGCCGCCACGACTCCCACCGGCTTGGGCGGCGACGACCGGCTCGCGGAAGCAATTATTCATATCGTCGACCAGAAGCCACGCCCGGCGATATGACATTCCGAGCGCAACACCGGCTTTGGTGATCGATCCGGTGTCGCGGATTGCCTCCAGAAGCCGGATCTTTCCCGGACCGACCGCCCGGTCCCTACCAAGATCGACGCGCAGGGTTAGCCGCGTCTTCGCCGCGCTGGTGGCTTTCATCGTCCCGCCTCGTCCTGGGCTGGTTTGTTGGCGATTATACATCAAGTAATGAGCTTCTTCCGGAACTCTACAGGCCGACGGGCGCGACAAGAAATTGCTGCTGCCGGCCGCCGCATGGGAATGAGCTACCGACGTGCCTGGTTGCTCGCCAAGACGATGAACGCTTGCTTTCGCAAACCGCTGGTCGAGGCAACGAAGGGCGGCGTCGGTGGCGGTGGTGCCCGCCTGACTCCAGTGGGCCGAGAGGTCCTGGCTCTCTATCGGGCGATGGAAGACCATGCCGCGACAGCGGTTGTCCCGGACATGGAAAAATTGCGCAGTCTAATGGCGGACAGTCGCCGGAGGACTGAACCCGGCGTCCGATATGAACAAAATACCATATCGGGCTTGATCTCCGCTTGTGGTCAATTTGCCGAATACTCCGGACTATGAGGCCCACCTGTGCACGACATCGCCAACGCCCTGGTCGCTGCTTGGCAGCTTGTCCTGTCCGGCGACCCGACGCTCCTAGGCATCGTATCCCTCTCGCTAGGCATTAGCCTCACGGCGGTTTTTCTCGCTTCATGCATTGGTCTGCCGCTCGGCGCGGCTCTTGCCATTGCCCCCTTTCCGGGACGAAACGCTGCAATCGTCGTCGTCAATGCCCTAATGGGATTGCCGCCGGTCGTCGTAGGCTTGGTCGTTTATCTCGCCCTCTCGCGCTCCGGCCCGCTCGGAGGCCTCGGATTGCTCTTCACCCCGGCGGCGATGGTGATCGCCCAGGTCATTCTGGTCACCCCGATCGTCGCAGCGGTAGCACGCCAGATCGTCGAAGACCTATGGCGCGAATATGCGGAGCTCTATTTGTTCGACGGTGTGAGCCGCGTTCGCACGATTTGTTCGCTGCTGTGGCTTGGCCGCTTCAGTCTGACCACTGCGGTGCTGGCGGGCGCGGGACGAGCGGTCGCCGAAGTCGGCGCGATCCTGATCGTCGGTGGCAACATTGCCGGGGTCACCCGCACGATGACGACGGCGATAGCCCTCGAGACCAGCCGCGGCGATCTGGCGCTCGCCCTCGGCCTAGGCATCATCTTGCTGGCCTTGATTTTTTTGATCAATGGGACCGCGCATTTCGCAGGCCAAGCCGTGAAGCGGGTGGCGCCATGATACCCTTGCTTCGGGCCGCCGCCATCGGCTGGCTGTTGCTGTCGGCGGCGGCATTTCCAGCGGTCGCCGAACCGCCGTTCATAACCGTCGCCTCGACGACCTCCACAGAGGAGTCCGGGCTTTTCGGATATCTTCTTCCCGCCTTCACCAAGGAGACCGGCATCGACGTGCGGGTGGTCGCCGTCGGCACCGGGCAAGCACTCAAAATCGGCGAGCGCGGCGACTGTGACGTGGTCTTTGTCCACGACAGACCGGCCGAGCTCGCCTTTCTCGAGCACGGTTTCGGCATCGACCGGCGCGAAGTGATGTACAACGACTTCGTCCTTATCGGGCCGGCAAGCGATCCGGCGCATGTCGATCGCGGCACTGACATCGTGGCCGCGCTACGCAAGATAGCCGATGCGAAGGCACCATTCGTCGCCCGCGGCGACGACAGCGGCACGAGCAAGGCGGAGCTCCGGTTCTGGAAAGAAGCCGGACTCGATCCCAGAACCATCGGCGCCGGCTGGTATCGAGACACCGGGTCCGGGATGGGACCCACCTTGAACACAGCTGCGGCGATGGACGGCTATACGCTGTCGGATCGGGGCACCTGGCTTAATTTCAAGAACCGGCAAAACTTGAAGATCGTCGTCCAGGGTGATCGCCGACTGTTCAACCAATATGGCGTGATGCTGGTTAATCCGGCGCGATACCCGTCCGTCAAACAGGACCTCGGGTACAAATTCATCAATTGGCTGACCTCGCCGGCCGGTCAGAAGACGATCGCTGACTACAAGATCAACGGGGAACAACTGTTCTTTCCTGACGCCAAGCCTGCCACGGGCTGAGCACTCGGCAGGCTCCTTGAGAGAAGCCAAAACCGTGAAGCCGCGAATTCCCGTCCTGCTTTTTGCCGTCTGGGCGCTCACAACGCATGTGCTTGCCGATCCTCCGCCGACCCCCTACGCGGGTGAGCAGAACCGGATGATCAAGGCTCTGTCGGAGGAGGACATCGCCGCGTTGCTCAAGGGCGAAGGTATGGGTATGGCGAAGGCGGCTGAATTAAACGGCTATCCTGGTCCGGTTCACGTTTTGACACTCGCCCAAGAACTCGAGCTCACCCCGGTGCAACGGCAGCAAGTTCGGGCGATTTTCGAACGGATGAGCGCGGCCGCCAAGCCGCTTGGCGCGGAACTGGTCGAACACGAACGAATGCTCGACCAGGCGTTTGCGAAGGGCGAAATCACGCCAGACCGTCTCGCGGCAGAGACAGCCACAAGCGGCGAGCTGGGAGGGCGCTTACGTTTGGTGCATCTGGCCGCGCATCTCGAAACCCGCGCCCTTCTCAACCCACGCCAGATCGCGCTCTACCAGCACCTGCGCGGCTACGCCGACCCGGCCGCTGTGATGCACCATCATCACGGGTAGACATCAAGGCTTGCGGCCGGCTCGGCGCGCAGCAACGGCCAACATCCGCTCGGGCTCGGAAGACGTCCCCGTGACCTCCGACGCTAGCAACTCATTGGTCTTTGCATCGTTCCGGCAGTCGATTTTGATCAACGGGTCAAATTTGCGTGACAGCCTTTGCTTCCCCTCAAATAAAGCGTGTCGGAGCGTATCTGATGGTGAGGCGTAACAGTGAATGTCTTGGGGTACTCGATCGATGATGACGAGACGTTTCATACTAGCGACGAGCGCAGTCGGGCTAGCGACATGGCTCGGTTCATCTTCGTCTGTCCTTGCACCAGCCGAACCGTTTGCGGTGACGCATACCGATGAAGAATGGCGCAAACTGTTGAAGCCGGATCAATATGCGGTATTGCGGCAAAGCGCGACCGAGCGGCCCTTTTCGAGCCCGCTCCTCAATGAGCATTGCCCAGGCGTCTTCGCCTGCGCCGGCTGCGATCACGGCGTGTTTTCGTCGGAGACCAAGTTCGAGAGCGGCACCGGCTGGCCAAGTTTCTGGGCGCCATTGAACGAACAGGTTATAGGTACGACGCGGGACACGGCTTTCGGCATGATCCGCGTAGAGGTCCATTGCAGCCGTTGCGGCGGGCATCTCGGCCACGTGTTCAACGATGGCCCCAAGGTGACAGGCCTGCGCTACTGCATGAACAGGGTTGCCATGACCTTTAATCCCGCCACCACCTAGTACGGTAATTCGCATCCATGATCTTATTTGTGCTCGCCTATCTCGGCGGCGTTCTGACGATTATCAGCCCCTGTATTCTGCCGGTTCTGCCGTTCGTGTTCGCACGATCGGACAAACCATTCGTCAGCAGCGGTCTGCCGATGCTTTCCGGCATGGCTGTAACCTTCGCAGTGGTGGCCACGCTCGCGGCTGTCGGCGGCGGATGGGCTGTGCAAGCGAATGAGTATGGCCGCTTCGCCGCGCTGACCCTGTTGGCGCTATTTGGTATCACCTTACTGTTCCCTGTGCTCTCGGATCGGTTGACGCGCCCCTTCGTTGCGCTAGGTTCGCGCCTGTCCGAGACCGCAGACCGGCGCGCCGGGGCAAGTGGTTCGACATTTTTGCCGTCGCTGCTGCTCGGCGTTGCGACGGGCCTGCTCTGGGCGCCCTGCGCCGGGCCGGTGCTTGGCTTGATCCTGACCGGAGCGGCTCTCCAGGGGGCAAATGCGCAGACCTCGCTATTGCTGACGGCCTATGCGGCGGGCACGGCGACATCGCTCGCACTGGCTCTATTGATCGGGGGCCGGGTCTTCGCCGCGATGAAGCGTTCGCTCGGTGCCGGCGAATGGGTAAGGCGGGGCCTCGGCGCCGCGGTTCTCGCCAGCGTCGCGGCCATCGTGCTGGGCCTCGACACCCGGTTCCTCACCCAGGTTTCGCTCGCGAGCACCGCCCCTTTCGAACAGGGTCTGGTCGACAAGCTCCATTCCGCCGATTCCAAACAGCCGTCAACGAAAGGCGGCGCAGTCACGATGACCGGCAATCCTTCGGTGACGACCGAGGGTCGGCCGGAAGCGCAGGGCCAGCAATTGGCAGCTAGCGGCAATCCCTCTCCGCCAGCGCAGGTGCAGCCACAGGCGCAGGTAGAAGATTTCCCGGACGAAGGGGCGATGCCTTCTTTGTCCGGTGCCGTCCAGTGGCTGAATTCGCCGCCACTAACGCCGGAGGCACTCAAAGGGAAGGTCGTCGTTGTCGATTTCTGGACCTATTCCTGCATCAATTGTTTGCGCTCAATCCCCTATATCCGAGCCTGGGTCGAAAAATATCAAAACCACGGGCTTGTGATGATCGGGGTGCATACCCCGGAATTCGCGTTCGAGAAAAATGTCGACAACGTAAAAAAAGCGGTCACAGATCTGAAGATCAGCTTTCCCATAGCGATCGATAACGACTACGCAATTTGGCGAGCCTTTAAGAACCGTTATTGGCCGGCAGACTATTTTATCGACGCGCAGGGCCGCATCCGCGACCATTCGTTCGGAGAAGGCGACTACGCCGCCTCCGAACACGTGATCCAGCAGCTTCTCACAAAAACCGGCGAGACCAATGTGTCCGGCGGTCTGGTCGCCGTGAACGCCTCCGGCGCCGAAGCGGCCGCGGACACCGACGACGTTCGATCGCCCGAGACCTATATCGGCTATGCCCGGGCAGAGAATTTCGTTTCACCGGGCGGCGCCGTCAAAGACACCTCACATGTTTATGCCGTCGGGAAACTGCAACTCAACGAATGGGGCCTGTCAGGGGACTGGACGATCGCCGACGAACGCGCGGTCCTTAATCACAACGAGGGCAGCATCGTCTACCGGTTCCACGCTCGCGATCTCCACCTCGTGCTCGGCGGAGCAAACGGCAGACACATTCGGTTCCGTGTCACGATCGACGGTAAACCGCCCGGCGATAGCCATGGCGCCGATGTCGATGCCGACGGCCGAGGCGTCGTGAACGGGCAGCGGCTCTATCAGCTTATCCGGCAGAGTGGCGCGATCACCGATCGCACGTTCGAGATCCGCTTTCTTGACCCCGGCGCCGAGGCCTACGCCTTCACCTTCGGATGAACATGTCCAGTTTCCTCAAGCGAAATGCGGCATGACCTCCGCCGCCATTAGCTCGTGCGTTTCGATGTCGTTGCGATAGTCGCTGTTGATCAACAGCTGCACGCCGGCGTGCTGGTATTGGCCGATCAGATCGATCGCCTGCGACACGGTGCCGACAAAACCGCGGAGCGGTCCGCGCGGCGCCAGCCGCTCGCGTTTCGCGGCCACCGTGGCCTCGTCGCGGGCGAGCAGCCAACTGTTGTTGTGCGTCTTTTCGATCACGTCGTAATCGCGCTGCACGGCATCGCAATGGGCGCGAAGCACCGATAGCTTGTGCCTCACCATGTCAGGCTCGCCGCCGACATTGCAGGCATCGGCGAGGCGAGCGACCGCCCGCAAGGTGAGCTGCTCGCCCCCGCCAGCGATCATTACTGGCGGGCGCGGTTTCTGCACCGGCTTGGGCTCGAGGATCGCGTCCTCGACGTGGAAATATTTGCCGTGAAAGGTCGTTCGCTTTTCCGTCCACATCGCGACGATCAGCCGGACGGCTTCCTGCATCTGCCGGATGCGCACCGCCGGTCGGGCCGGGAACTCCAAGCCGTATTGGCGGTATTCGGCCTCGAGATAGCCGGCACCGATGCCGAGTGTCAGGCGTCCGCGACTGATCAGGTCGACACCGGCGGCGATCTTGGCCAGATGCGCCGGATTTCGATAGCCAACAGAGGTGGCGAGCGTTGCCAGACGAATGCGGCTGGTCACCGCAGCCAGGGCCGACAAGACGGTCCAGCCTTCCATAAAGGGCTCATCGGGCGCGCCGACACCGCCGATCTGGATCAGGTGGTCCATCACCGAGAACCACACAAAGCCATGGTTTTCGGCCCATTGCGCCTTCGCCTTCACCGCCTCGAACGTCTCGGCCGGATCGGGCCCGAAGAACCAAGATGGATTATGGATGCCGAACTTCATGAGGATCTCCCCATCTCCGGACCAGGTTGGGATCATCCGCTGCCGATGCTGCAGCCATGCGGCCGTAACACCGGAATAATCAAGTAAACCTAGTCGAAACCGGCCGCCTCGGGTAGATCCAGGCTCGGTCAGCGATGCGGCGCGACCGCGGCCGTTGATCGCGGAAAACCGTAAGAATTTGACGCCACTGTGAGGTTGATATGGTGGTCCGGGCGTCTGCCAATTCGTCAGTCGGTCCGCTTTTGCGGGGTAAAGCGATGGGAGATCGCAGGATGGAATATGTGAAACTTGGTCGCACGGGTTTGGAGGTATCGCGTGTATGTCTCGGGTGCATGAGCTACGGCGTCCGCGATCGCGGCAATCACGCCTGGAGCATCGGCGAAGAGGACGCTCGACCTTTCATCCAGCGGGCTCTCGAAGGCGGCATCAATTTCTTCGACACGGCAAACCGGTATTCTCTCGGTAGCAGCGAGGAGATCCTCGGCCGGGCGATCAAAGATTTCGCCCGCCGCGACGAGGTCGTCATCGCGACCAAAGTCTACGGCCGGATGCGGCCGGGACCCAACGGCGGCGGGTTGTCACGCAAGGCGATCATGCGCGAGATCGATGACAGCCTGCGGCGTCTCGGCACCGATTATGTCGACCTCTATCAGATCCACCGCTGGGACTACGGCACACCGATCGAGGAGACGCTCGAGGCGTTGCACGACATCGTCAAGGCCGGAAAGGTCCGTTATATCGGTGCCTCCTCAATGCATGCGTGGCAGTTCGCTCGGGCTCTGGGAGTTTCCGAGCGCCATGGCTGGACCCGCTTTGTCAGCATGCAGAATCTGGTGAACCTCCTCTACCGCGAGGAGGAGCGGGAAATGCTGCCGCTTTGCGCGGCGGAAGGGATCGGCGTCATTCCGTGGAGCCCGCAGGCGCGTGGTCGGCTGACCCGGGATTGGGACTACACAAGCATCCGGACCGAGACCGACGATGCTCACCGGAGGCTATTTGGGAAGTCCGCGGAAGCAGACCGAAAGGTCGTCGACTGCGTAGCCAAGGTTGCCACAGCGCGGGGCATTCCGCGCGCGCAGGTGGCGCTGGCATGGCTTCTCGCCAAGCCGGTCATTACCGCACCGATCGTCGGGGCCACCAAATTGCACCATCTCGACGATGCTCTCGCATCCGTGAACGTGAAGCTGACAGCCCAGGAGATCGCCGCCCTCGAGGAGCCCTACGTTCCGCACGCCGTGGTCGGTTTCGTCTGATATCGTTCTCCAGCACCGAACCCTGCGCGAGGCATCATGTCCGTCCGGTTCTCGACCCGCTGCCCCAATTCGGATTACCTCGGATTCGAGACGTCGCCCGAGGCGATCGTCGAAGCCGCGAGAAAGGCGGAGGAGGTCGGGTTCGACGCCATCTTCGTCAACGATCACATCATCGTCGACAGCTCTTCCCGCGCTGCACCGTGGACCAACGTCTACGATCCGTTTGTCGCGATGTCATTTATCGCCGCGCACACAACCCGCATCGGCGTCGGCGTCTCGGTGCTGATTATGCCGTACCGCAACCCGGTCACGACCGCCAAGAGCTTGGCGACGATCGACCGGAGTCGGGCGGCCGGCTGATCGCCGGTGTCGGCGTCGGTTGGAACGAGGCCGAGTTTGCCGCGCTCGGCGTGCCTTTCCACGAGCGGGGCGCGCGCACGAACGAATATCTGCGCCTCTGGCAGGCCTGCTGGGCGCCGGGCAAGGTCTCGTTCACCGGGAGATTCTGTTCGTTCTCCGACATGCATGTCGACCCGAAGCCGGTGCAGCAGCCACATCCGCCGATCTGGATCGGCGGTGCGAGCGATGCGGTGCTGCGCAGAGCTTCGCGGTTCGCCGCGCTATGGCAGCCGACCCCGCTGCCACTCGCCGAGCTGGTCGAGCGTCAGACCGCGTTGCGCCAGGCGTGCGACCGAATCGGGCGCTTGCCGATCCCAACGCGTATGAGCTTCCGCGTCGAGTTCAGCGCGATCACCGGCAATGCACCGTCCTCGGGGAGCAATCGGCCGGTTGGGCACGGCACGCCAGCTGAAGTCGCTGACGACCTGTTAAGCTACTGTGAAAGAGCGGGTCTCGATGCCTTTCAGATCAACTTCCACGGCAACCGCAATCTTGGCCAGCTCCTCCAATCGATGGAGTGCTTCATGCAGGACGTCGCACCGATAGTGTCGGGCGAGCGAACTGGCCCAAAGAACTGACCTCCGATCCAGCGCTTTACGGCTACCTGGAGGCTGAGAATGCCGAGAGAGATCGTGGGTAAGGGCTGAGGTTTTCTCTGCGACACGCGCCATGCGCCCACATACGCCGGTATTGCCTGATCTCGGAATCACGCAAGCGCAGCTCGCTACCGTTTTCCCGGTTCGAGCAGCTCGTTCATCGATTTCACGATTGGAAGCAATCAAACGGCCGCGATGACCTTGAGATCCGAATATTTGTCGGTCCTTCCTTTGACTACGATTTGGACACCCTGAAGGGCGTTGGGGACTGCATGCGAGGCGCGGGGCCAAGTTTCAGATACTCAATCTCGGCGGGCTCCGCATTCGGCAGGGCGACGCGCTGATCGAGTGGCTGGAGGAACGTAGAGCAGTCGGTATCGTCGGGTTCCATACCTCGCTTGCGGGCTGCGGCGAAACGCACGACCGGTGGAACGGGCGGGCCGGGGACTGCGATTATCAGACCACCGTCTTGCGACTGGCAGGCGAGCGCGCATGGTTCGCCGCAAGCGGCTGTTCCTCACGCAAAACACGCTACCGATTTTCGACCGACTGCTCGATATCCTCGGCGGCATTCCGGGAGAAGTCCGCAGCCGTGTCACCAGTCCGTTCTTTTATGCCGGCTTGGCGACCAGATACGAAAGCGAGCGCCTGACCGAAGACGAGCGAGACAATTTGCCGGAACGGATCAATGAGCTGAGACCGGCGAGGTTCAATAATTGGCTGTCGGAGCGGGAATGGATCCCGGTGATGATGGAAACGGCGAGCCAGCCCCGCAGGTTACTTCTGAGGCTTGATGTCGATGAGACGAACATCGATTACCTCGAGAATGCATCCTGCGAAGAGATTTTCAACACGCGACTGCGCGAATATCAGGACAGTTACCGGAGAATTCCTGCACTCGACGAGCTGCGCGCGCGATATGGCGATCCAACCAACCGCAAAATCTATATGATGAGTCGTGACATAGAGGGCCGGTGGTTGGATATGCGCCAACGCGCAACAGGCATCAAAACCCCGATCAATTGACGTCCGATCTAGCGACCAAGAGCGCCGGGCTTTCCGAACGCGCGAGGAGAGAGCGCAACCTAAGCTTAGACGGACCCTGGCGCCAACTGAAGCAAGTGCTGAGATACGGAATTCTTGTTCCGGGCAGGCGTTCACGGCGCATGGGCGGCGATCGAGAGTGGGCCCTCATCGGGCAGCTTTTCACAGCCTTTGTTGCGACTTTGTTGAGCGCTGAGCGCGTGTCCGCCGCCTCCATCGAGACGAAAGCGCAGCTTTGCGCTTCGTGCCACGGCGAGCATGGCGTGCCATCGGATCCTACCGTGCCAATCATTTGGGGGCAGCAGGCTGCATATATCCAAAACGAGCTGAACGCCTACAGGAATGGCGACCGCGAAAGTCAGATCATGTCGTCGATTGTCGAAAGCTTGAGTGACGCTGAAATATCGCAAATCGCGGCATATTTTGGCGACGCCGAATGGCCGGTGCGGTCGGAATCACCGCCATCCGCGCCGGCTCCTGGCGCGATCGCCACATGCCAAGCATGTCACAATGCAAACTTGGCAGGAGGCAAGGGCCCGGCGGGCATCGCACCGCGCCTGGCCGGCCAGTTTTCGCCGTATCTGCGCGACACGATGAATGCTTATGCAAATGGCGAGCGGGCAAACAGCGCGGCGATGTCGACACTGATGCAGAGCTTGTCGCCGGAGGATCGAAAGACGGTCGCTGATTACCTGGCGTCCATGCGCTAAACACTGTGTTGCATGGTCGCACGAAGGGAAGACCAACTCGGGAGTAAGTACTCGATGGAAACTCAACCGACTACCAGAAAGGCGCGCATGACCAAGTATCTCGCTGTCGAAGCCTGCATTGCGCTAGTGCTTCTCGCAATCTGCCCGCGCGTCTCAGCTCAGAGCGTCCGGACGGGCTCCGATGCGTATGGCGACTGGCGAACTGACGCACCCGGCGTGATGCGCAGGATCACCCCCGCGGACCTACCCGCACCCGGGGAGACGCCCTCAACCGCCAACCGGTCGAAAGTGGTTCCCAAACCCGCAAATGCGACGCTCAAGACGATGCCCGGATTCTCGGTCGATGCCCTTGTCACTGGAATGCAAGGTGCGCGGGTACTGCGCGTCGCGCCCAATGGAGACATTTTCCTGGCCCTCAGCCGACCCGAAGGGAAAATCGTGACCATCCGGACCGGGACGGACATGAGCAACCCTAAGTGTCGAAACCTTCGCCACCGGGCTACAGGACGCGTATGGGATCGCCTTCTATCCGCCGGGCCCCGACCCGAAATGGGCTATGTCGGCGAATTAGGAAAGGTTGTGCGCTTTCCCTATCGAAACGGCGACCTCACAGCCTCCGGTGTTCCCGAGACGATCGTGTCGGACCTCGCTACCGGCGGCAACCATTGGACCCGAGACGTCGCCTTTTCGCCCGATGGCAAAACCATGTACGTCGCCGTTGGTTCGGCGAGCAACGTCGCTGAGCAAATGGGCCCGCGGCCGGCTGATTTTGCAGCATTCGAGAAAACCCATTCCCCGGGTTCAGCATGGGACCGAGAGGAATGGCGCGCCAATGTCCTCACCTATGATCCCGACGGGAAGAACAAACAGGTCTTTGCCTCTAGTGTCCGGAACTGCTCCGGGCTGACGGTGCAGCCCGGCACCGGTGTGGTCTATTGCGCCACCAACGAGCGCGACTTATTGGGCGACAATCTCCCGCCCGATTATGTCGCCGGCCCTCAAGCAGGGGGCGTTCTACGGCTGGCCTTGGTACTATATCGGCAATCATGAGGACACCCGTCCCGGTGGCGGGCGGCGGCCGGACCTTGCCGACAAGGTCACCGTGCCCGACGTTCTGATCCAACCACACTCGGCGCCGCTTGGCATTGCGTTCGACCCCGGCGGGCAATTTCCTCCCGATTGGAAGGGCGATGCTTTCGTCGCCTTGCATGGCTCATGGAATCGTGCGTTGCGGACCGGTTACAAGATCATTCGGCTGCCCTTCAAGGCGGCAAGCCCACCGGGGAATATCAGGATTTTGTCGTTGGTTTCGTCGCCGACGATCAGAATGTCTGGGGCCGCCCCGTGGACGTCACGTTTGCGAAGGACGGGTCGCTCCTATTCAGCGACGACGGCAACGACGTCGTCTACCGCGTCACCTACAGGCCCGAGTGACGCGCCGTCGCAGCCGGCACTCCGAGATACCGGCCCGACGTGAGCTCAATAAACGACGACCCTGCGGCTCGATTGGCCGGCTGCTAAAAAACGCCGAAATGCGGTCATTCCAGGGCGCAGGCAACGCCTGCGAACCCGGAATCCAGGAACCAAAGGCTAAGGAAGTCAATCGGTTGGCCTGAGGTGCATAGATTCCGGGCCCGGCCCCTTTCGGGCCGTCCCGGAATGACAACCGAGTTTTTCCGCATCCCGTCAGTCGCTCACCGCTCCGCGCTCGGGCTTCAAGTCGATAAGCGGCGTGCGGTTCAGGCAGTCAAGCCCCCTGACCTGCAGGGTCGTCCGTCGATCGCCAACAGTTCGGCGATCGAGTAGGCGATGGGGTTCGGCCGCACCAAACGCCCAAGGCGAGGTCCGACGGCCCAGGCGCTTGCCAGGTGCCGACCGTTGCGCCAGTATCGTTATATCGAACCACATATATCGACTCTTG
>Ga0310916_10001436_pt1 | contig 14189 bp, 12 predicted proteins | sample GREbulkMGLF176_FD_203444 | JGI IMG/M metagenome (GOLD analysis project Ga0310916, IMG submission 203444) | Lab enrichment of tropical soil microbial communities from Luquillo Experimental Forest, Puerto Rico - GRE.bulkMG.LF176 | ecosystem: Environmental > Terrestrial > Soil > Tropical forest >...
GACGCGGGTCAGCGTCCCTACCGCCGCCTCACCCGTCGCACGCAGCTCCGTCGCCACCGCCTCCCGCCGCGCCGGATTGAGCTCGGCCAACGGCTGGCCGGCGAGGTGCGCGAGCAGATCGAGCGCCTCCCGCACAGGGCCTGTGTCGCGGCCGAGGGTTGTGATGATGTCGGCCTGGATTGCCGGATCATCCGCGCCGGGTACATCGAACTCCGCGCTCGCCGGGATGATCATTGCCGCTGTCACGCGCAAATCGTCGCGTTGAGCCGGGGTGAGGGGGTGGCCGATCGACATCCTGCTCGCCTCAATCGAACAAATTGGCCAGACGCTGCTTCATCTGATCGGCGACGTAGAGTGCCAGCGCCTGAATGGTGGAGGTCGGGTTCACACCGCCGGACGTGACGAACAGGCTTCCGTCGACGATGAACAGGTTCTTCACGTCATGCGAACGCCCCCATTCATTGACGACCGAGCGATCGGGGTCGGTGCCCATCCGGGCGGTGCCGAGAAGGTGCCAGCCGCCATAGAGGATCGGGCTGTTGACGCAGATGTCGGTCGCCTCCGCGGCGGCGAGGATGTCCTTCGCGCGGGCGATGCCGTGCTCCATCATTCGCGCCGTGTTCTTGCCGATCCGGTAGTCGATCCGCGGTGCCGGGACGCCGTGGCAGTCCTTCAGCACCGGGTCGAGCGTGACGCAGTTATGTTCCTCGGGCAGGTCCTCGCAGATCGCCGACAGGCCAAGGCGATGGCCATTGAGGTGGCGGAAAGCGGCGTGATGGCCGGCGCCCCAAGGCAAGAGCCCCTTCGCTTCGCTGGCGACGGCCTCCGCGACTGGCCCGACGCCGCGGCCGAATTGGAACGTGTAGCCGCGGACAAAGCCGCGCGAGCGATCGGTTTCGTAAAACTCTTTGCTCCACAGGCAGGTCGGCGGCGCCCGGTTGCTGTCTGTCTCCTGGGCGACATACCCGTAAACCTGGGCGTAAGGGTGGAACATCAAGTTCTTGCCGACGAGCCCACTGGAATTGGCGAGCCCGTTCGGGGACCGCCCGGAGGGCGAATTTAGTAACAAGCGCGGCGTCCCCACACCGTTGCAAGCGAGGACGACGACATGGGCGGCCTGGAACTGCTCGACGCCGTCGGCATCGTAATACACGGCCCCAGCGGCCATGCCGTGCTCATTTGTCGTGATCTCGCGCACCCGGCAGTGCGTGCGCAATTCGACACCTGCGCGCAGCGCCGCGGGCCAATAGGTGATGTCGGTGCTCGCCTTCGCCCCCTGCGCGCATGCCGGTGTGCAATGACCCAAATTGATACAGCGCGCGCGTCCCTCGTAATCCACCGTGGCGACGGTCGTGTCGGAGGGCCACCAGTGCCAGCCGAGCCGATTCATCGCCTTCGCCAGCATCGTACCGGAGCGGCCGAGCGGCAGCGGCGGCATCGGCGGGTTTCTCGGTGGAACGCCGGGATCACCAGCGAGACCAGAGACCCCCATCATCCGGTCGTTCTCTTCGAACAACGGGACCAAGGTGTCGTAGTCGATGGGCCAGTCGTCGGCCACGCCGTCGAGGCTCTTCACCCGGAAGTCCGACGGATGCAGGCGCGGGAAGTGCGCTGTGTACATTACGGTCCCGCCGCCGACACCGTTAAAGTTGACGACTTTGATCGGCGAGTTGTCGTCGTTGATCGGATAGTCCTCGGGCCGGGCGCGGATGTTGGGACTGGGCGAATAGTCGCTAAAGAAGCGGGCTTCCCAGTCGCGGCCGGTGCTTGGGTAGGTGGCCGGGTTCATCCAGCCGCCCTGTTCGAGGCAAAGAATATGCATCTTCGTGTCGGCAAGGCTCCAGGCTACAGCCGCAGCGGACGCGCCAGCGCCGATGATGAGCACATCCACGGGATCACTCATACTGGTTCTTTCCCTCGTTCCTGCAGCGAGCCGCGAGCTCCGTTCCGCAGTGCGGTCGCGTATCGTGTGAGCCCCCAGCCGCGGCGCTCTGCGGTTTTAAGGGAATATCCGGGCAAATAGACCAGCCCTCTGCCGCAGCCCGCCAGGGAGCCGATTGACCTCGCTGCTTGATCCAATATCCTCGCCAATTCCGACACAAACCGCGACCGCACCCGAATGACCGAGATGGCAATACTCGCCGAAGCCGCAGCCCAGCAGATCGAGCACTTCGACGTCGTCATCGTCGGGGCCGGCATCTCCGGGGTCGGCGGCGCCTATCATCTCACCAAACAGTGCCCCGGCACGAGCTTCATCGTTCTCGAAGCGCAGGAAAGCTTCGGCGGCACCTGGCTCACCCACCGCTATCCGGGCACCCGGTCCGACAGCGACCTTTACACGTTTGGCTATCGCTTCAAGCCGTGGACGAGCGCACCGATCGCGACGAGGGCCGAGATCCTCGATTACATGGGCGAAGTCAACACTGAGAACGGTATCGACAGTCACATCCGCTATCGGCACACGATCTCGGTGGCTCGCTGGTCGAGCAGCGACAAGCTCTGGACGCTTGAAGGTACGCGGACTGACACCGGCGAAACAGTGCGTTTCACTGGGAATTTTCTGTGGATGTGTCAGGGATACTACCGTCATTCCGAGGGCTACATGCCGGAATGGCGCGGAATGAAGGACTTCGAAGGGCGCATCGTTCAGCCGCAGAATTGGCCGGAGGATCTTGATTATGCGGGGAAGAAAATCGTCGTCATCGGCTCGGGTGCGACGGCGGCAACATTGATCCCGGCGATTGCGGCCGAGTGCGGCCACGTAACTATGCTGCAGCGCTCGCCGACTTTTTTCAGGACCGGGCGCAATGCGATCCCGCTCGCCGACGACCTGCGCGAGCTCGACATCGACGCGGCGTGGATCCACGAGATCGTACGCAAAAAGATCCTTTACGAGCAGTCCGTGTTCACCCGCCGTTCGTTCACCGAGCCGGAAACCGTCAAGCAGGAATTGCTCGCCGGGGTTCGAGCCCATTTGGGGCCCGATTACGATGTTGCAACCCACTTCACCCCGCGATACCGGCCGTGGCGGCAGCGCATCGCCTTTGTGCCGGATGGCGACTTCCTGGAGGCGATCCGCTCCGGAAAAGCGTCGGTCGTCACAGACGAAATCGAGAGCTTCACGGAGGCCGGCATCCTGCTGAAGTCGGGAGAAGCGCTCGAAGCCGACATCATCATTACCGCCACCGGCTTCAATCTCAATGTGCTGGGCGACATCGACTTCAGCATCGACGGCGAGCCGCTCAATTTCTCCGACACGGTCACCTATCGCGGCATGATGTTTACCGGGGTACCGAACATGGTCTGGGTCTTCGGATATTTCCGAGCTAGCTGGACGCTGCGGGCCGACCTGGTGGCCGACTTCGTGTGCCGTCTACTCAATCACTTGAAGGAAAAGGGCGCACGGCAGGTGACGCCTACACTGCGGCCCGAGGACCAGGACATGCCGCTCTTGCCGTGGATCGATCCTGAGAACTTCAACCCCGGCTACGTGATACGCGGCATGCACCTGCTGCCGAAGCGCGGCGACAAGCCCGAATGGCAACACACCCAGGATTATTGGGTCGAAAAGGACGAGTTTCCCGCCATCGACCTCGACGACGGTTCGTTCGTCTACGAGTGAACCCGGCGCGCCGTGTGTCGTCAATCGACGGCGACTTTCACGAGGGTTGTATGCGTGGCTAGCGAAGGCAATGCGCAGCGCGCCGCTGAGCGCCTCACTTTGGTCGATCGGAGATCGCTTTGACTCCCTGACCCTGCGCCAATGCGCAATGCTCACTGTTTCCCGCATAGGCATCCGATCCCGATGTCCGCCTTCCGCCAGCTTTTGCGGCGGAGGACAGTAATCGGATGACTTGGGAGTCATCGGCATTTAGCTCTCTTGACCGGCATTCACCAGATTCCGGCGGTTTTAGATAAACGACATTATCACAAATAGGTGCCCCGTCAGCTTAGCCACCGGCCCGACTTGGGAAGCCATGATCGGCCGACCCGGAGACGATGCTCGACGTCAGGCGGCATGACGGGTGTGAATGGGTGTTCGCATCGACATAGAATTGCCGTAATCTAATGGTAATGTTCTCCGTCGATATGAAATATACCGGATTCTATGGGCTGTCCTTTTTAGAAATTACGGTGGCACTGTTCGCTGTTTCTCGCTGTTTTTTCGCTGTTATCACCGCTGTTTTTTCGCTGTTATCACCGCTGTTTCTCGCTGTTATTTTCGGAGCCTCAATGCCGAAACCCAAGGGTTTCCACGGTAGCGGCCGATCTTCCCGCTGTTTTTCTCACGGAATAACAGCGATAACAGCCATAGGGCCGGCAAGGCCTCAATCTGGATTGGCGCAGGCGGTGCCGGCTAGCAGTTAGCACTTCCCATGCGGATCAGGGGAGGTGCCAATCGGGCGGAGCGTTTGCAACCAAAGAGAGAATTAGCTGCAGATTCGCTGCAGATTGCACATCGGTTAACACACAACTCTCGCCCAGGTTGCGGCGTAGGGTAGACACAAAGAGGAAGTCGTCATGCGCGCGGGCTCAGTCTGCGGAAGCCAGCGCATTGTCCACCATCGTCTGCGCCTCACTGACGATGGCATCGAGGTGCGCATCGTCTTTGAAGCTCTCCGCATAGATCTTGTAGACGGCCTCGGTACCCGATGGGCGGGCTGCGAACCAGCCGCCGCGCGCGACCACCTTGAGGCCGCCGATCGGGGCATCGTTGCCCGGGGCGCGGCTCAGCTTGGCGATAATCGGCTCGCCGGCTAGGGTCGAATCCTTGACAGCTGCCGGCGACAGTTTTTCGAGTCTCGCTTTCTGCTCGGTTGTCGCCGGCGCGTCGATACGCGTGTAGAGCGGTGTGCCGAATTCCGCCGTCAGCTCACGGTAATGCTCGCCAGGGTCTTTGCCGGTGCGGGCAGCGATTTCGGCGGCGAGGAGGTTCATGATCGGGCCGTCCTTGTCGGTCGTCCACACGCTGCCGTCGTGGCGCAGGAAACTCGCCCCGGCGCTCTCCTCGCCGCCAAAACAGCAGGAGCCGTCGAAGAGTCCTGGCACGAACCATTTGAAGCCGACCGGCACCTCGGCCAGCCGGCGTCCGAGCTTGTTCACCACGCGATCGATCATGCTGCTGCTGACCAATGTCTTGCCGATGGCGGCGTGAGCCGGCCAATGCGGTCGATGGGTCAGCAGGTAGCCGATGGCCACCGCCAGATAGTGGTTGGGGTTCATCAGCCCGGCCGATGGGGTGACGATGCCGTGCCGGTCTGAATCCGGATCGTTGGCAAAGGCGACGCTGTACCGGTCCTTGAGGCCGACGAGCCTCGCCATGGCGTAAGGGCTGGAGCAATCCATGCGGATCTTGCCATCGTGGTCGACGGTCATGAACGAGAAGCTCGGATCGACCTTCGGGTTGACGACGGCGATGTCCAGCTTGTAGATCGCGTTGACCGGCTCCCAGTAATGGACGGCGGCGCCGCCGAGCGGGTCGACGGCGAGCTTGAGGCCGGCGCCGCGAATGGCCTCCATATCGACGACGTTCCGCAGGTCTTTGACATAGGGCATAACGAAATCTTCTTGGTGCGTTGTATCTGCACGCAGCGCTTCTTCGAAGCCGATCCGCTTTACACCGCGATTGCCGTCCCGCAGAAGTTCATTGGCCCGGTTCTCGACCCATTCGGTCACGTCGACATCGGCCGGCCCGCCGTGGGTGGGGTTGTATTTGAAGCCGCCATCCTCTGGCGGGTTGTGCGACGGGGTGACGACAATGCCGTCCGCCGGACGCTCGTTACGGGAGCGGTTGTGGACAAGGATGGCGCGCGAAATGACCGGTGTCGGGGTCACGCCGTCGGCTTGCTGGATGATCGTCTGCATCCCGTTTGCCGCCAGGATTTCGAGCGCGGTGCACTGGGCCGGCCCCGAAAGCGCATGCGTGTCCTTGCCCATGTAGAGCGGGCCATCGGTTCCCTGGGCCTTCCGGTAGTCGCAGATCGCCTGGGTGATCGCGACAATGTGAGCCTCGGTGAACGATCCGCGCAGTGGCGAGCCGCGATGCCCGCTGGTGCCGAAACTGACCCGTTGCTCGGGGTCGTCGAGATCAGGCTGGCGCTGAAAATATTCGCGTTCGAGACGGGACAAGTCGACCAGCATCTCTTTCGGCGCGGGCTTGCCGGCGAGCGGAGAAATGGTCATGAATCGATCCTCCTCATGGCATCGGCTCGTCGAGCCTCCCTTAAACCCGACGGGTTTCCCCGTCCAGAAGGACGCTCAGCCGCCGGTTCGCTGGGCCGGCCGGAATTGTCCAAGCGACCGAAATGGGCGGCGCGATAGGTGCGGTCAATCACGTAATCGATCTTGGTTAGTCCTCAAGCGCGGCTGCGGCGATAACCAGCGCGAGCTGCGCAAACATCTACCGGCTCAGGCCTTCGCACCCGCGCCTTTGCCCCTCAATTTCCCGTCTATAAAAAAGAGCCGGACGCAGCCCCGGAACTTTCGGCCTATTTCGTGTAGCGCCCTCGATTGTCAAGCGCTTGGAGGTGCGCTCGTGAATTCGGGAATTTCCCGCGATCCCCCCAGCAGCCGTGCTCGTCAAAATCGACGTGGGTGTTTGAGTGGGGAGGACGCTCGTGTGCCGGCCAATCAGAGTGAGGCCTTCGATCATTCCCTCGGCCATTGGCCCCTATCCCTCCAGGGAGCAAAACGGATTGGCCAGCCATCGGAACATCAGCTGCATGCTGGAGAAACGCGCGAAACTTGACTTCTGTACAAAAGCATGCTACCGTGCTTTGACTTCAGGTTGATCAGCATTCAGATGGGAACAAAGGCGGGACCGTTCACCTTCGCCGAGTTGCAGAAAGTAACTTCTCTTGGCAGAGGGGAAATTCGCGAGTGCGTCAATCGCGGGATCATCAGCGCGCCGGCTGACGTCGGGCAGGGGAACCATCGCGCGTATTCAAAATGGAACCTTGTCGAAGGCGTCATCGCCGCGGCGTTGTTGCAACACGTTCGTGCCGGGTCGGTCGCCGCCTGGATGACTAGATTACGCTTGATGCTCCTGGCTAGCTCCATCGATCCGGAGAGTTATTGCGTGGCACCGGAAACGGTTGGTTACTGGTATTTCAAATTGGATTTTCCGCCACGCACAAGACCGGATGATAAGGCGAACCCGCCGTGGGACGAGGAAACGGGTGAGAACGCCTTCTTGATATCTATCTCCGGGCGCGCCAGACCGTCACCCGACAGCCAGCCGGCGATGCCTGACAACCCGTTGGCGGCCTTCTGTCACCTTCGAATCGAGCTTGAGCAGGCTGTTCGGTTCGTGGACCGCATGATTGAGCTCAGGTTTTAGGAGGTTTCAGGGAATAGAGCAAAGCACTATGATCTGCTACCGCTTCTATAAGATTTGGATTAGGTGAAAAATGTTCTTAACACCATCGGGGCCCGCAAATGCGGGTCCGAGGCCAGCCCGCCGGGTTGCGTGTTGGCCGATCGAGCGATTAATGCCCTACGTGTACAATCCGCGGCTTCATACCAAGGCGGATTACGATACGCTCGCTGCCGTCATGCTCGCATTGGGGTGGGCGATCTCCGTGCTGGTCGACAAGGAGGGTGTGCCGCCAGCTGAAATGGGCCGGATCCCAGTCAGTTAGGAGGTACACATGGCGCGAAAAGCGTTCGTCGCGACTCATCAGATGCGTGACCAAGTGCGGTCGTTGGCGGCTCGCGGCGTCCGGCAGGAGGACATCGCTACGATGATCCGCTGCGATACAAAGACGCTGCGCAAGCACTTTCGTAATGAGCTGGATCTCGGCATGGCCGAGGCCAATGCGGCGATCTGCGGTTACTTGTTTGCCACAGCAGCCGCGGGCAATGTCGCAGCGCAAATCTTCTGGCTGAAGACGAGGATGCACCTGCACGAGGATGAAGGTCCACCCGACCGAGTTTCGAGCACCGATGCCGGGTCGCCATCACAGGTGGTCATCCTTCTGCCGGACAATAGCCGAGATCCTGGGCTTACGGAGGTGCTGCGAAAAGCACAAGAGAAATATCTCGCCCGAAAAAAGCGTCGATAATTCTCACGCCATATCTAATCAGAACAGAATCGAGACAGCTTTATTCTAGAGTCAAACGAGGAAGCAATTATTTTAGAAATAGGAACGAAATCATGACTCAAGAGTATTTGATATTTGCTGCCGTAATCGCCAAGTTTATGGCAACACCCTGCCAAATTATAATTGCTGTCTTCGCTTGGCCCAGTAGTAGTCGTGCCCCGCTTCCGAGCGACAGGCGACGCGCGGCCTCGGCGCAAAGGATGTGACCGATGTCGCCCTCATATACGGCAACGATTTCGGCGCAACCCGGACCGCAGACCGCTTTTCTTCAGACTCCCGCCGACATCTGCATTTACGGCGGTGCCGCCGGTGGCGGGAAAACTTACGCGCTGCTCATGGAACCGCTGCGCCATGTCGGCCGGGTCGCGAACTTTACCGTGGTCATCTTCCGGCGCACGACGCCGCAGATCACCAATCCCGGCGGGTTATGGGACGAGAGCCAAAACTTCTATCCGCGACTCGGGGGCATTCCGCATCTCGGAGCGCGCGAGTGGCGCTGGCCGCGCGGCGGCAGATCAAGTTTTCGCACCTTCAGTTCGACATCACAGTCTATGATTGGCAAGGCGCTCAGATCACGCTGATCTGTTTCGACGAGCTGACGCATTTCACCGCGCATCAGTTCTTCTATATGGTCAGCCGCAACCGCTCGACCTGCGGCGTGCGGCCCTACATCCGCGCCACCTGCAACCCCGACGCGGACAGTTGGGTCGCCGACTTCTTGGGTTGGTGGATCAACCCGGAGACCGGGCAGCCGATCCCCGAGCGGGCCGGCGTGCTGCGGTATTATGTCCGCGTCGCCGGCAACATCGAGTGGGCCGATCGGCCGGAAGACTTGGTGCAACACCTGCCGCGACCGGAAGATCTGCCGCCCGGTTTCGACCCGCCGCGGCCGATCAGCGTCACGTTCATTCCGGCCAAGGTATTCGACAACCCGGCTTTGCTACGGGTCAACCCGGACTATCTCGCCTGGCTTCTGGCACTGCCGCTGCTTGAGCGCGCGCGGCTGCTCGACGGCAATTGGAAGATCCGGCCGGCCGCTGGTCTCTATTTCAGGCGCAAGTGGTGTGACGTCGTCGACGAGGTCCCGTCGGACCTTGACCACATTGTCCGCTACTGGGATCTCGCGGCGACCGAAAAGACCGAGTTCAACGACCCTGATTGGACGGTTGGCATCAAACTCGGCCTCGATCGAAACGGGGGCTATTGGCTTCTGGACATGGTGCGTGGTCGGGCGAACCCGGGAGATGTCGAGAAATTGCTGCTCGAGACCGCCGCGCAGGACGGCAAACGGGTGCGCATCGGGTTCGGTCAGGACCCGGGGCAGGCCGGTAAGAACCAGGCTTTTTACCTCGTACGCGCGCTCAGCGGGTTCAGCGTGGACCCGGCTTCGGAGAGCGGCGACAAGTTGACACGGTTCGGGCCGTTCAGCTCGCAGTGCCGTGCGGGCAACATAAAAATCCTGCGAGGGGCCTGGAACGAGGAGCTGTTTCGCGTTCTTGAGGGGTTCCCGGATCTTGCCCATGACGACGAGGTCGACGCGTGCAGCGGGGCCTTGGAAATGCTTAACCCCCCAATGTCGAGCTGGGCCGCTTATGAAATAATGCGCCAAGACGCCGAGGCGATCCGAGCCAAGCTGCATGCGAAACCACAAGGCGCCCCACCCGATCCGGCCCGCGGCTCCATGGAATGGTTGGCCCTGCAGGAAAAGCAGAAAAACTCGAGCTAACCGACCGCGCCTGCGCCGACGTGCCTTCCGACACCCTCATCATTGGTCGCCGGGAGACTCACCGGGATCTGGACACCGCAGAGCGGCGAAATGCGCCGCACGTGCATTGACACGAACGAGCGTCATTGGCGAGTTGGATGAGCCCGGCGCGAGCGCCAGTAGAAGTCGCGCGCTGCAGCCAGATCGTGTCGTGCTCGTGGGCCATCGTGGTCAAAATCGCGTAAAACTTCCGCGGGCCAGTCGACGGTCGGCAGGGTGGCCCTCGCGTCAGTTACGGCGGCACATCGATTTGCGGCCAGCGGGGTACAACTTTTGCAGCGAACCGACAGCTTGCCCGCTGGTACTACCGATAGGGCCAATACGAAACCGGAGCGCGAGCGCTCACCATCGACGCGGCCCAAAAGATCTTTGACGATACGGCGTCACGCTCGATTGGCTCTATCGCGCCGACCGCTCGATGCCTCCGCACCACCTCGCGATCGAGATCGCGCCGACCGAGGCCGCGGAGCAGGAATTTTAAGTAATCTGACCACTCCGCGTGGATTTTTTGATTGACCGGTTCATGATTTTCGTAAATAATCTCTCGGTAAAACACACGCATCCGGAGAGAAAAGATGGAACAGCGTGGCAACGGAGAAATAAGCATGCCTCCAGCCGGCGATCTTCGCTTCAGACAATCCACAACCTCTATTTCCTCTCTAAACGAGTCGTGGTTTCATATCCTTGACGAGTACGTTATCGACACGCCGCTGAACGAAGTGCTTCTTCCCCTACTACGTAACTGCTTTTTTGGCGGAGCAGTTTACGCGGTTTCGTTGCTGCAGAAGGGTCATGGCGAACAGGTCGCTGCCGATATCACCGGCTTCATTACCGAAGAGCCGGAGTCGTAACTCGCGAAGCCTTGGGCGCGCGGTGTTTGATCTGACTACGCAGACTTAAAATGAATGGGCATGAACCTGTCAAAGCAATAGCCTACGCCGCGGACCATGCCAGTGTGGGCAGCAATGCCGAGACACTGCAGACGGCTTGGCGTTTCAGCCTTCCAATCACCAAAGATCGCAATGCGGTGTCGGTAAAACCGCCGCGATTGGCATGGCTCAGCGGATCACGGGTCATGCGCCACCCGGCGCGCGCAGATATGCCAGTCGCTTCCGGGCGCCGGAAGAGCGGGTGAGCCCGGTCGAGAGGACATTGACTGGTGCGGCGGCTTCAAACCGCGCGGAGATGCTGAGGCGCGTGGGACAAGGAGGAATGCTGATGGATAACCAAACCCGGCGCACGCGGAAAACCGACCAGAGCGAACGGCCAGTTGAGCCACTGCCTGAGCCCGCTCCAGACAGTCCACCTACGGTCTTGGCGCTGATTGAGCGGGTGGTGCTCGATCCTCATGCCGATGTCGAGAAACTCGACCGCATGATGACAATGTACGAGCGCCTCAAAGCGAAAGAGGCCGAACTCGCGTTCAATGGAGCGAAGGGGCGGATCCTCAAAAAGCTCGCCGGCATCAAGATCGTTAAGAACCGGCCCGTGCTACCCGAAATCGACAACGGAAAACCGAAAAAGGGCGCGGTTGAAGCCTTCAAATATGCGCCGCTCGAGGAGATCGACAAACATCTGCGCCCGCTGTTGGCAGAAGAGGAGATGGATCTCTCGTATTCCGATGAGCCATGCGAGGGCGGCGGCATTCTGGTCCGCGGCCGCCTGAAGCACCTGCCAAGCGGCCATTATGAAGATTCGTTTATGCCGGCGCCGCCCGATACCACCGGTGGCAAGTCGAATGTGCAGGCCGTCGGAAGCACCAACTCCTTCCTGCGCCGCTATGTCGCCTGCAACATCTTCAACATCGTGGTTGTCGGCGATGATGACGATGGAAATGGAGGAACGATCGATGAGGCCCAGGCCAAGACCATTGTCGAGCTCATCAAGAAGGCCAAGGTCGGGCCGAAGTTCCTCAAATACATGCGGGCCCAAAGCGTCGAGGAAACCGGTTCGCTGGAAGCAGCGGTAGCGACGATCGCCGCCCGCGACTATCGCAAGGCCGTCAGCACGCTTGAGGAACAGATCGCCAAGGCAGAGGCCGGTCATGCCCATCTTTCATGATGTGGTGCAATACTCGGAAGCCTATGACCGCCTCAAGCTCGGCATCCCGACGAGCTCCAATTTCCACAAAATCATCACACCGCAAGGCAACCCGTCGAAGCAGTGGCGCGAATACGCCTGTGTTCTGATCGCCGAGCGGCTGCTGCAGCGAAAGATCGAGTTTTACAATTCGCCGGCGATGGAGCGGGGTTTGATCGTCGAGGCCGATGCGGTCGATTGGTATGAATTCGATCAAGATGTAACCGTGCAAAGAGTCGGCTTCATCACCGACGACGATCACACGGTCGGATGCAGTCCCGACCGGCTCGTCGGCGACGACGGCCTGTTGGAAATCAAGGCCCCGCTGCCGCATACGCAGGTCGAATACTGGATTTCCGGAGCCGTCCATGAACGCTTCCGGCCACAGCTGCAGGGCCAGCTCTACGTCTCGCAGCGCCGCTGGGTCGACATCGTCTGCTGGCATGACGTGCTGCCAAAGCTGGTCATGCGGGTTGAGCCCGATGAGAAGTTCATCAAGGCGCTCGACCGCGAGCTGCAGATCTTCAACTACTTTATCGAGCGCGTCATGGAAAAGATCCGCGCCACCACCGAGGTGCCGGTCCCGCAAGGGGGATTGGCGTTGAAGGCGGCGCTGCGAGCCAGTCTGGAGACGGTACCGTAAACTTGCGCTGCGCTTGAACTCAAGCAGCTGGAAATTCTCTCAGACCGATGCCAGCACCCCGCATCCCCCGCATCGCAGCGCGCCGCAAATCCAAGCCTGACTTGCGTCGGCGACTGCACCACCTGGCTTTCGTCCGTCAGCTCCCTTGCGTCGCCTGCGGTAGAGCAGCGCCATCAGAGGCCGCGCATGTGCGCACTGGAACGGATGGTGGTGTCGGGGTGAAACCGGGCGATCGCTACGCCGTTCCTCTGTGTGCCGCCTGCCATGCCAAACAGCATCGGATCGGCGAGCTGACCTTCTGGTCGGCGCTGCGCATTGATCCCGTCAATGTGGCTGCGCGGCTGTGGACCGTATCGGCCGATATCAAGGCCGGGGAGCGCACTGTGTTTCGCGCGCGACAACAGATCGATCTGGCTAAGAGCCGGATCCAAAGCCGTACATGGCTTTAATCATCGGCAGCGAAGGACCGCCTTTGAAACCCACGACGGCCGCTCGTCCTTGGCGGCGGGAATTGGTGTTTATGTTAAGGGTTTTCGGACGCCTGCCAGTCACTGGCGTGAGTGAGATACTCGGAGCCAGGCGTCCGAAAAGCCTCAAGGGAGGAAACCGCGGGGAAGTTTGCGTCGACAGTGGTGGCGGTCTATGGGGATTTAAGCACCTGGATGATGCCGATGTCGGTCTTCTAAGCTGTGCCGCAGGGTGTGAACACCGACACGCTTGGTAATGCTGGCGTCCGGCTGCCATGCAAACGAGCCGGTGGAGCTGGCGCGGACTCATGTGCTGTCCCCGGTAGCCGCGAAACAGCCAGGGCTGGCCGGGATGCATCCATCCCTTTTGCGCGCGGCGCGCCACCATTCATGCAATGTATCGAGCAGGTTAGGCGAGAGAATCACGTAGCGATCCTTGCCCTTGCCCTGCTCAACGCGGATCACCATTCGGTCGCTGTCGATGTCGGGGAGCTTGAGCGAGACGATCTCCGATGAGCGTAGGCCGGTGGCATAAGCCAGGCTCAGGGCCGCCTTATGCTTGATGTTCGTCGTCGACGCGAGCTGCCGACTGACCTCTTCCGGGCTGAGAACGACGGGGAAGCGGCGCGGCTCGCGGACCGAGACGACCGCCTCGGCAAGATCGCGGCGTTTCAGCGTGACCCTGAAGAAGAAGCGCAATGCGGAGGCACCGGCGTTGAGGGTCGGCACCGTGGTTCCGATCGACGCCAGCCGCAGCTGATAGCGACGGACGTCCTCTGCGGTGGCCTTGTCGGGCGAGCGGCCGACGAAATCGGCAAAGCTTTTGACCTGGCGGATATATTGGTGCTGATTCCCAGGGCCAAGCCGGCGGATCGTCATGTCTTCGATCAGTCGCCGGCGTAACGGACTGAGGGCCTTGTCGGTCATTGGGGGCTCCTGTCTTGGGTGAGGCTCAAGGCTCCTCAATCTCAAGACAGGACGCCTGCTTCCGGCTACTCCACGTGTTGCCACCAATTACCGCGAGCGTTTAGTCCCATGCCCCAAACCGGACATCGGGCTTGAGTACTGGCTCAGTGAAAGCCTGTAGCATCGGCAAAGCGCACCAAATGGGAGGGGTCGTATGTCAGGCTTCG
>Ga0310916_10001457_pt1 | contig 14116 bp, 8 predicted proteins | sample GREbulkMGLF176_FD_203444 | JGI IMG/M metagenome (GOLD analysis project Ga0310916, IMG submission 203444) | Lab enrichment of tropical soil microbial communities from Luquillo Experimental Forest, Puerto Rico - GRE.bulkMG.LF176 | ecosystem: Environmental > Terrestrial > Soil > Tropical forest >...
GCGGGATGTCCGCGGCAAGAATTTTCACCGCGACCGGATAGGGAAACGGCAGGGCAGGCGGGCAGGCGATGTCCGCGTCGAGCGTGACCGAGGGAGCACGCGTAATGCCCAGACGATCGAGCAGGGAGGCGGAGGCAAGCTCGTCGAGGATCTTGGCCCCCTCACCCGGCGCCTTCGGCGAGCGAAGCGAGCGGGTGAGGGGGGCCCCAGGCGCCGCGAGGGGAGGTTCAGGCGCGAGTGCACGAGCGCGGCGTGTGAGCGGCAGCGGCGGCCGCCGCGACAGCACGGCCGCAATGGCATCGGCGCAGGCTTCCGGGGTGTGAAAATTCGGTACGCCGGCGCGGCTGAGCGCGGTGAGCGCTTCCGGCGCCTCGGGGACCAGAAAGACCGCGAGCGGCTTGCCCGTGCCGGCACATTCGATCACCGGGCGCACCGTCGCCTGCGGATAGGACCGCGCGGACGATCCGATGGCGGCGAGCACGAGGTCGAACTCGGGCGCGGCGAGCAGAATTTCGAGCGCCGATTTCATGCTCTCATAGCGCGCGCCGGCGATGGTGAGATCGACGATGCGCGCCGGCTTCACCTCGACCCCGGTGGCGGCGGCAAGCTTTGCCAGCGTTGCGGGGCTCGCCGCCTGGATCTCAATGCCGCGGCTGGCGAGAGGATCGACCACCATGGTCGCGCCGCCAGCCGTCGTCGTCACCACGCCGACCCGCATGGCCCGGCGGCCGGGGGCCGCTACCGGCACGCGCGCAAGCAGCAACGCGCCCTCGATGAGGCCTTCCAGCGTGTCGACCCGCGCGATGCCGCAGGATTTCAGAAAAACATCGGCAATGTCGTCCTCACCCGCAAGCGCGCCGGTATGGGTGACGGCAAGCTCGCGCGCCGCGGCGGAGCGGCCAAGCTTGTAGGCGATCACCTGTCTTTTCCGCTTGGCTGCGCCGGCCGCAAAGCGCCGCAGGGCAACGGCGTGCCGGATGGTCTCGAGAAACAGCATGTAGGCCTCGATGCCGGGATCTTCGAGCGTCGCCTCGCAGATCTCGCCGAGCGACAGATCGATCTCGTTGCCGACCGAAACGAGGCCGGCAAAACCCACGCCGCGGGCGTGGCCGCGCGAGGCGAGCGCGCCGATCATGCTGCCGCTGTGGGAAGCGACAAAGATGCGGCCCGCGGGGAGGTCCGCTCCGTCGAAGGCGGCGTTCGCGGTCAGCATCGCCTTGCTGCGCAGGTCGACGACGCCGAGGCTCGATGGTCCGACCAGGCGAATGCCGGTGCGCGCGCAAATGGCGCGCAGCTTCTCCTCGCGCGCCACGCCCTGCGCGCCGGCTTCCGCGAAACCGTCGGCGAGCACGCTGGCGACCCGCACCCCGAGCCGCCCGCATTCCTCGACCGCGTCGATGGCGGCCGCCGTCGCGGTCACGACATAGGCGTGCTCCGGCACTTCCGGCAGCGCCGACAGCGAGGGCCACGCGCGCTCGCCCAGCACGCGCTCGCGGCGCGGATTGACCGGATAGACGTTGCCGGCATAACCCATGCGGCGCAGGAATTTCAGCGGCCGCCCGGCGGCCTTGCCGGCATCGTCGGACTGCCCGACAATCGCGACCGAGCGCGGAGCAAACAATGCCTGCGCGAGGGGGGAGGGGGGTGAGCGTTGGGGCCCCGACGTCATCACGCGAGTCTACGCTGCGACGAGAGGCGTGACCATGCGGGCGGATGGCGTGTAGGTGCGGCAACGCGAGTGGGCCGAGAGTCAGGCCGGAACAAGCCTAAACCCGATGCCGGCGGTGCCGGTCAGTTCACGCACGTCGTTCACCGATACGATCGGACCCTCATAGAGGCGTTCGAGCACGCGATGGCCGTTGCCGGCACCAGAGCGCAATTGCAGTCACGCCGCAGTCGAGCAATAGTAACCCTCACGGCACGGAGGTTGGCGCTGATAAGGTCCCGGCGCGGATGGCGAGTTCCGACAAAAGGGTGACCCTGTAGCTAAGGCTGCCTTGCATAAGCGACCGAGGCTCGACCCATAATAAAGGCTGCCTTAAATAAGGGCCGCAAAACCGAGCCTTATGCAAGCGGGCGTTGAACAGGCCGCTATCCGGCGCCAACACAACGGCATTAGTGAAGTGGCGACTTCTCGGGACGGCTTGCCTTTTTCTCAGTATGTGAAGGCCGCATTTCATGCCGCTGCGCCGCACCATCGTCGTCCACACCCGCCTCGCCGGCCACATGGCGCGGGTGCAGGCCGCGCGTGCCGGCGAGAGCGGCGTGCAAATTCTCACCATGGGCCAGCTCGCCGCGCGGCTTGCCGGCGGGCTGCTGCGCCCGATCGATCCCGACGATCTGAAAATCGCCGTGCGCGATTCGCTTGCCGCGATGCAGCTCGGCGAGCTCGAGCCGATCAAGGCGCTCCCCGGCATGGTGCGCGCCGCGGTGGGCACGCTCGAAAAGATATGGAATGCCGGAATCGATCTCTCGCGCGAAGCGCATCCGCGGCTGCAGGCGCTGCGCAAGCTCGAAGAGGAAGTGCTGCGCCGGCTGCCGCCGTCCATGAAGCGGCCGCAGGATCTGGTCGAGCTCTCGTGCGCGCGCATCGGCTTTGCGAAAGCCGTGCTGGGTCCGGTCGAGATCCACGGCCACAGCGAGATGTCGCCGTGCTGGCGGCCGCTGCTCGCCGCGCTGAGCGAGATCGTTCCGCTCACGTGGATGGCGGGCTCGCGGCACGTCCCCGACTGGATACGGCAGATGCGAGCGGAAATTCGCACGGAAGCTCCGGGCAAGGCTCAGCGCATCCTCTATTCCTGCGCGCACCCGCACCACGAGGCGGTCGAGGCGTTCCGCTGGATGCGCGCGCTGCTCGCGGAGGGAGCGGCGCGGCCGGAAGAGATCGCGATTGCCGCCGCGAGCCCGAGCGATTTCGACGATCACGTGCTCGCTTTGTCGCGCGATTGCAATATCCCGGTTCATTTCGTGCACGGCACAAAGGTGGTGGCCGGGCGCGATGGTCAGCTTGCCGCCGCGCTTGCCGAAGTGCTGGTCAAAGGACTCTCGCAGGAAAGAGTCCGGCGGTTGTTTGCGATGCTGCCATGCGACACGCCGGCGCTGCGCGATCTGCCGCCGGGCTGGACCCGCGTCCTGCCGCCCGATGCGCCGCTCACCGTCCTGGAAAGATGGGAGCAGGCCTTCGCCCGCACTGCGGCAAGCGAGTGGCCCGACGGCATCGACCGGTCGCAGACCGTTCTCGACGTTCTTCGCCTGCTAGCGAAAGGTCCGGCGGCGGCGGACGAAGCGGGCGAAACACTCCTCTCCGGGGTGGCCCTGCGCCTGTGGCGGCGCGCCCTCGATGACGGGCGGGCGCAGGCGCTCCCCGTGACGCTTACGCGCCTGCGCTGCGACGACGGGCTCGAGCCGGCGACGCACGTCGTCTTTGCTTCCGCCATGGCGCTCGCATCGGCTCCGCGCCCTTATGTACGGCTGCTCGCGCTCAATACCGGCCGCTGGCCGCGCGGCATATCCGAGGATCGGCTGATCCCCGATCATGTGATGCCGGTCGAGCGCCTCGATCCGCTCCCCATCGCCGACGCCGATCGGCGGGACTTCGAAACCATCGTCGCCGCGGCAAGGTCGGTGACGGCCTCGCTGAGCCGCCGCGACGTGGAAGGCCGTCTGCTCGGCCGCTCGCCGCTCGTCGCAGGGATGAACGAGGAAATCTATCTCGGCCGTGCCCGTATCCCCGACCATGCCGCAAGCGAATCCGATCGGCTGATTGCGCGCCCTGCCGAATTTGCAACGACGCCTGCCGGCGCTTCCGGACTTGCCTGCTGGCGCGATTGGCAGGACGTCGACATCACGCCGCATGACGGCCTCGTGGGCAGGGCCCATCCCCGCCTGCACAAGGTCTTCGACAGCGCCAAGTCGGCGACATCGCTCAGGATGCTGCTGCGCGACCCCATCCGGTTTGTCTGGCGTTATGTCCTTGGCTGGAAGCAGCCGGACGAAGCCGACGAGCCGCTCACCGTCGATGCGCTCGCTTTCGGCAACCTCGTCCATGGCGTGCTGCGCAGCGCGGTCGAGAAGCTTGAAGACACGAAGGGGTTCGCAGCCGCCGGTGCCGCGGAGCTTGAAGCAGCAGTCAAGCACGCTCTCGGCGAGATCGCGGCGGAGTGGGAAGGGGAGCAGCCGATCCCGCCGGCGGTGATCTGGCACAGCACGCTCGAGCGCGTCAGCGAGATGTCCCTGGCGGCGCTGCGCCATCCGCTCGATCCGATGCCGGGACAGAAGAGCTGGACCGAAATCCCGTTCGGCGCGCTGCGTGAGGTCAAGCGCACGAATCTCCCCTGGGATGTGGCCAGGCCGGTCGAGATTCCCGGGTCGGGCATCGCAATCCAGGGTCAGATAGACCGTCTCGATCTTGCCGGCGACGGCAAGCGCGCGCGCGTCATCGACTACAAGACCGGCCGATTGAACAAGGACATGGCGGACGTCGTGATCAAGGGCGGCAGCGAGCTGCAACGCTGCCTCTATGCCTTCGCCGTCAAGACGCTGATCGGGCAGCGGGTGAAGGTCGACGCATCGCTCCTTTATCCATGCGCAGAGGAGGGCGAGCAGGCGCTCTATCCATTGCATGAAGTGGACGAGGTCCTTGCCCGGCTCGCGGACGCGCTGCGTATCGCGCGCGAGAGCATGACCGCGGGCATCGCGGTGCCGGGCGAGGATGCTGACCAGTACAATGATTTTGCTTTCGCGCTGCCGGCGAGCCCCAGCTACCTGGACCGGAAGCGCGAGCCCGCGCGCGAGCAGCTCGGTGCCGCGGCCGATATCTGGGATGAAGCATGAAAAGGCGGCTTCCCGATGCGCCGGCGCGTGCGACCGCGCTCACCGCGATCGATCGATCCCTGCTGGTGGAGGCAGGCGCGGGCTCGGGCAAGACCGCGCTCATGGCGGGTCGCGTCGCGGTCCTGTTCGCCAATGGGATCGAGCCAATGCACGTTGCCGCGGTGACGTTTACCGAGTTTGCCGCAAGCGAGCTCCTCCAGCGCATCGCGCGCTATGTCGATGCGCTCGCGAGCGGCGAGGTTCCGGACCAGATTGCGCTTGCCTTTCCCCAGGGCCTCTCCGCCGCGCAGCAAGCGAACATGCAGCGGGCGCGCAAGGCCATCGACCAGCTCACCTGCACGACCATTCACGGCTTCGCGCAGAAGCTGATCAAGCCTTATCCCGCCGAAGCCAATATCGATCCCGGGGCCGAGATCATCGATCCGGGCGAGGCCGACATTGCATTTGATGAGCATTACCAGACCTGGCTGAGGGCGCATCTCGTCGGCAAGGACCACGACGGCGTCGTGGCGGAGCTCGTGGTCGCAGATGAGCGGCGCGGGCTCAAGCTCCTCGGCGAGCTGGCGCAATTCCTGCGCCGCAATCGCGATGCCAAACCCGAGGGGCAGTGCTGGTCCCGCGCGCTCGTCGAACGATTTATCGCGGCCGCAAATGCATTCGCAAACGGTCTCGACGGCTTGCATTTCCGGGAGCAGCAGACCGACGCCAAGTGCGAAGCCTTCATCGAGCTTGTCGAAGCGTTGGACGAGCTGTCGCCAACGGCGTCCCCGAGCAACCGGGCACTCGTCGATGCCCTCACCCTGCCGCGACACGAGACACTCTTCACTCAGAACCGCAAAAGACGGGCATTGCAGACAAGCGGCAAGTGGCACCAAGCCGCCGCTGCGGCGGGACGATCAAAGTCCGACGGGCAGCAGGCCCACGACCGCGCCAAGGTGCACTACGAATCGGCTCACGACGCCCTCGAGGCCCTGTTCTCCGCGATCGGAGCCGAGCTGCTGGCGCGCCTCGCCGCTGCAATGAACGAGCTGATGCGCGATTGGCGCGACTACAAACGCTCCGCCGCGCTGCTCGATTTCGACGATCTTCTCTACACCGCCCGCGATCTGCTCGTGAGCCATGACCAGATCAGGCGGGCGCTTGCGCGCCGGTTCCGTCATGTTCTCGTCGACGAGTTTCAGGATACCGATCCGCTGCAGATCGAGATCCTCTGGCTCCTGTGCGGCGAGCCATGCGAGCCATCGATAACAAACCGATTGGGCCGGGAGCTGCGACCCGGTGCGCTGTTTCTGGTCGGTGATCCCAAGCAGGCGATCTACCGGTTCCGCGGCGCCGACGTGACCGCCTACATCTTCGCCCGCACTGCCATCGGCGAGAGCGGCCTCTTGAACATCACTGCCAACTTCCGCTCGGTCGATCCCATCCTGTCGTTTGTGAACCGCTGGTTCGAGCACGTGCTTTCGGAGCGCGCCGGACAGCCCGGCTTCACCGAGCTTTCGTCCATCCACATGGGTGCCAAGGCAATCGCGGTCGCCGCGCTGAAAGTGGAGGACGACGAAGATCCGAACGCGGCGGCGTTGCGCGATGCCGAAGCGGAGTGCGTTGCCGATGCCTGCAGCCGGCTCATCGGCAACGTGATGATCCGCGACGAAAAAGAAAATGCCGGCGAACGCCTCTGCTGGCCCGGCGATATTGCGCTGCTGGCGCCGACCGGAACGGACCTCTGGCGCTTCGAGCAGGCTCTGGAAGATCGGGGACTTTCGGTATCGACGCAGGCCGGCAAGGGCTTCTTCAGCCGCCAGGAGGTTCATGACCTCATTGCCGTGACTCGCGCGCTTGCCGATGCAAGGGACACGCTGGCGCTCGGGGCGCTGCTGCGCGGCCCGCTGGTCGGCTTAGCGAAGGCGAGCTGCTCGATATTTCTGATGCATTGCCGGCCGATGCGAGCCGCCCGGATCGCCTGCCGAATCTCGATCTGCGCACGGATGCCGCCACGGTCAAGCACGAGCTGGCACGCTCCGTGCTCGAAATCCTGCAATCCCTGCACCGAAGAGCGCGCTCCACAACGCCCTACGCGCTCCTCGCCGACGCCGTCGCCGCTCTCAACGTGCGCCCGCAGCTTCGGCAGCGGTTCAGGGGCGGTTCCGAACGCGCCATTGCCAATGTCGATCTTTTTCTCGAAATGGCGCGCGCGTACGACGTGCGCGGGCTGCGCGCCTTCGCGCGCGACATGCGGGCGAACTGGGAAGATGCGGTCCGCCAGGTGGAAGGCAGGCCCGATGCCGAGGAGAACGCGATCGCGCTGATCACCGTGCACGCCGCCAAAGGCCTGGAATGGCCGGTGGTCATTCCCATCAACATGACGGGGACGCCCCGCACGGAGAGCGGGGTGATGCAGGAGCGGCGAAGCAACGTGTTCTCGATCCCGGTGCTCGGGGTCGAGCCCGCCGGTTATCCGGAGCTGAGGCGCCACAACGATGAGGAGGATGGACGCGAGCGCGTGCGGCTCTGGTATGTGGCGACGACCCGCGCGCGCGACATGCTGATCCTGCCCCACCACACTGCGGACCTTCCCGATGGATGCTGGGCAAACATTGTCGATCTCAAGCTCGACCGGCTCGTTGTCCTCGATCCGGCAAGCCTCGGGAAGCCGAAAATCCCGGCGCCCGATCGAACGGGAAACGCGCAGACGAGGGCGATATTCGCGGAAGAAGCGGCCCGGATCGCGCAAGCCACGCAAAAAGTGGATTGGGTAAGACCGAGCCGCATCGAGATCGAAGCGGAGGTGCCGTCCACGCCCATTCCTCTCTTCGAGAGCGCCGACGATGCGGAGGAGGCCACCGCAATCCCTGTGCCTTCCGTAGCCGGCAGCTCGCAGCGCGGCATCATCTTGCACAAGCTGATGGAGGAGGTGCTTACCGGCGAAACTCCGAGCGGACCGCATGATCTTCATCGGCGCGCGGTGGAATTGCTGGCGCAGCTTGGGCTCGAACCGAAGAGCGATCCGAAACGCGGCATCTCGCCGGCAGAGCTTGCCGAAACCATCGCGCGAACATTGAGCCTCCCCGAAATCGCGCAGTTGCGCGAAAGGCTTGTTCCGGAACACACGATCTTCGGGCGCGAGAGCACCCCGCTCGGTGAAATCCTCATCTCGGGCATTGCGGATGCCATCGCGCCCGACTCAGACGGTGGCATCGAGGCGATTGTCGACTGGAAGAGCGACGTCGATCCGGACCAATCGACGATCGCGCATTATTTCAAGCAGATTGAGGAGTACCGTCGGCACACGGGCGCGAAGCGAGCCCTGCTGGTGCTGATGACGCCGGGCAGGGTGATTGAGACGGCTTGACCGCGCGATGTGGAAGCGCGTTCCGCACTGTAGTCATCCTCGCGGGCTCATTGTGCCGCCCAGCGCCGCGCGGAAGCGGTCGCGCTGCAGGGAGGCGTCGAAATTGCGCTTGAACGCCGGCGGCTCGGTCGGCTTGACGCGCAGGCACACGAAGGAGGCACCGTTGCCTTCGCGCAGGAGGCGCGCGCCGGCTGCGATGTCGCGCGCGGCGGCGACGGTGCACGTGTGCTTGATGCCGCAGCCGATGGCGATCTGCTCGAGGTCGACGCCGAGGCTGGTATGGCTCTTCTGCCAGCCGGTCTCGCCGTAGTGGCCGTTGTCGACGCACAGGATCGCGAGATTGACGGGGTCGACGACGGCAACGGTGGCGAGCGCGCCGACATTCATCAAGAGCTCGCCGTCGCCGGTGACGACCAGCACGCGTTTGTCCGGCCGCGCCAGCGCGAGGCCTAGCCCCATCATGCAGGCGGCGCCCATGGCGCCCGCGAGCGAATAGACATGCGCGGCATCGCCGGTCACCGCGCCGACGTCGCTCGCAGTGCCGCCCAGTCCCGCGACGATGAGAAAGTCCTGATGCCGGCCGATGAGCGCCGGCACCGCTTCGCCGCGCTCGAGCGCGAAGTTTCCCGCAGCCGCGGTCGGGCCCGGTTTCACGTCAGCAGGCATGCGGTCATCATCGAAAGCGTGTCCATCAGAAAGGCTTGGCGCCGATCAGGCGCTGCGAGAGCAGCACGGCGACCGCCTGGGCGCCCTTGAACACCATGGTCAGCGCCGCGTTCATGGTCGGGATTACTTCGTCCGACCGCTCGATGCGCAGGCAGACCACGCCCATGGCTGCGAGCACCGGCTCGGTGGCCTGGCCCATGGCGAACTGCCAGGGATTCCCCTCGCCGAAATCGCCGCGCATGCTCACGAGCGTCAGGAACGGGAAGCGCGCGCCCTTGATCAGGGAGAGCATGTTGATGCAGTTGCCGACCCCGCTCGACTGCATCAGCAGCACGGCGCGCGTGCCGCCGAGGTCGGCGCCCGCAATGAGCGCGACGCCTTCCTCCTCGGTGGTGAGCGCGATGGAGTGCACGCTCGGGTCGGCGAGCGAGCGGTCGATGAGAATGCTGTGGCCGGCATCGGGAACGTAGGCGATCTGCGTGATGCCGTTCTCGCGCAGCAGATCGTAGAGCTCATGCTGCCAACCGGTCTGCGATTGCGTCTCGACTGCTGCGTCCATGCCCAGGCAATACAGATGCGCGATGCCGGCATCCTGCCAGCGCGCAGGGTGATCCTCAATCGGCTTCGCGCTGAAATTTTCCCGGCGCACTTGCGCAACGTGGACTCAATCTTATTTGTCGAGTTCTTTGTAGGGGCGAGGCATAGCGCGTCCCAGACGCGCGTCAACGCGCTGATGCCTCGCCCCTACCGACTGATCGGCTGCGGTCGATTTGGCCAAACGAACCCGAGCCTGAATTCTGGCCAAACGAACCCGACCAAACCCGACGAGTGAGGATTTCACGCAACGCGATAGGCTTCTCAATTCTGCAATCAAGAGTCGCAATTTTGCGAATTAAAGACACAAACAAAGTCAGTCACAGAACCAATTGAGAAGGTTGGTCGAAGCCCCGGTTGCGCGTCAGCGAAGTGTCGGGCGGTCGGCTACGCGCTCGCTGGCAAGCTGACGGTGAAGCAGCTTCCGCGCTCCGGGTTGTAGGTGACGTCGCCCGCGTGCCGGCGCGCAATCTGCCTGGCCAGTGCCAGGCCGAGCCCGGTGCCTTTCACGCCGCCCGTTCCGCCTACCCGGTAGAACATCGAAAACAGCTTGTCGCGCGCTTCTTCAGCAATGACCGGACCATGATCCGATACACGCAGCACGGCACGGCCGTTCTGGCGTCCGACGGTCACCTCAATGGGCGGCTTGCCGTGGAGCTTCGCATTCTCGACGAGGTTGCGGATCATTCGCCGCAACAGCGTCGGGTCCCCGCGTACCAGGACAGGCTTTCCTTCGACGCAGCAATCGTCGTAGCGCGTGCATTCTTCGGCCGCGACCGCCGCCAGATCCGTTTCCTCGCGCACATCCAGTTGCTCTGTCGCTTCCAGGCGGCTTGCGAGAAGTATCTCGTCCACCAGCTGGTCGAGCTCGGCAATATTTCTCTCAAGCTCGCGCTTGCGATCGGGAGGGGCGTCAACGAGCTCCAGCGCAAGCCTGATGCGGGTGAGCGGCGTGCGCAGCTCGTGCGAGGCATGGGCGAGCAGCATCTTGTGAGCCCCGACCAGGCTTTCGATGCGGGTGGCCGCCTGGTTGAAGCTCTGCGCCAAACGCGCAACCTCGTCGCGGCCCTCGACCTTGACGCGCGCGCGCAGGTCACCGGCGCCGAGCGACTCGACGCCGCGCTGCAAACGCTCGAGCCGTCCGGTGAGGCGGCGCACGACGGGACGAGCGCCGAGCGCGACCACCAGCGCGATGGCTCCAAGGAAGGCCGCGAGCACCAGCGCGCTGGGGCGCTGCCGGGCCGGGAGCCGCGCCACCAGCCAGCGGCCGTCAGGCAGCGGTATGGAAACGGCAGGCCCGGCGGGCGTGCGCATCCAGCCTCCGGCGCGGTTGCCGCGAGCGGGTGCGGGAAGCGAACGACCGGCCGCCGCCAGCGGCTCGTTGGCGCGGCCATAGAGCGCGAGATCCGCGCCGAGACGGCCCGCCAGCTGGTCGATCGCCTGCTGCTGCTGTGCCAGCGGCGCGTCCCGCGCGGGAACGAGCTCGGCGACGACTTCGCCCGCAATCTCGAACGGCTGGCCGAATGGCGGAAGGCCCGCGATGAAATGCCAGAGCAGCCCCGCCGTAAGGACAACGAGGATGAGACTGCCCACGATCGTGAGATAGACTTGAGGATAGAGCCGTTTCATCAGATTGTTATATGGTTCTACCTTCCTGGTGCTTCTCAATCCTGGGCCTTCGCAAACACGTAGCCCGTGCCCCGCATGGTAAGAATGCGCCGCGGCTTCTTGGGATCGTCCTCGATCGCGGCGCGGATACGGGAGACATGGACATCGATCGAGCGGTCGAAGGAATCGATCGCTTCGCCCTTGACTGCGTCCATGAGCGCGTCGCGCGACATGACCCGCCCGGCGTGCTCCGCCAGCGCAAGCAACAAGGAAAACTGATAGCCGGTGAGCGGACACGGCGCGCCATCTATGCTCGCCGCGCGCGCTCCGCGATCGATTTCGAGGCGGCCGTAACGGAGCACATCCCGGCTTGAACGGGCTCCATCGCTTTCCGGGCCGGTGCGGCTTCGGCGCAGGATCGCACGCAGCCGAGCCAGCAACTCGCGCGGCTCGAACGGCTTGGGAAGATAATCGTCAGCCCCCATCTCGAGCCCGACAATGCGATCCACCGGATCACCGCGCGCGGTGAGCATCAGAATCGGACAATCGGATCGAGCGCGGATGTGCCGGCAGATTTCCAGGCCGTCGGTATCCGGCAACATCAGGTCGAGGATGACGGCATGCACCGGGTCGCGTTCGTGCAGCGCGAGGCCGCGTGCTCCGTTCTCGGCGTGAATGACGTGGAAGCCCGCCTTGCCGAGATACTCGCTGAGCATCCCGGCCAGACGGGAATCGTCTTCGATCAGGAGAACGCGCTCGCTCACACCAACTAGGGTCCGTCAACCGCGATGCCAGTGCGCCCACGGGCTGCTGAATGCGATCCAGTCCGCGACTTTGCGGCGTTGCTCGGGGCTCAGCACTTCGGCGCTGTCTTCCAGCGCCTGCGCGATGCGCTTGCTCGCAGTTTCCGCAAGGACGATCTGCTCCGCGCGCAGCCGCTCGATGGCCGTACGATCGATGGTAGGCGCGGTCAAGAGCGCGATGGCCTGGGTGCGCGCAGCCTGCGCCTTTTCCCGCAGCGTCCGCAGATCGCCGACGGCGGCCTTGGCGATGCCGGCGATCTTGGCCTGCTGGTCGCCAGTGGCGTCAAGCTCAATCGCCATGTGCTTGGTCATGCGGTCGATGCGATCGTCGATCTGCGCCGGCGTAAGCGGTGCGCCGAACATGCCGCCGCCGCGCATTCCGAAATGATGCCAGGCGAAACCCTGGCCGAACGCGGTGGACAGCATGTTGCCGGTGAGCCCGGAGAGGAGCGCAACGGCAACGAGTGCGACCACAAACGCGCCTCTGCTGGTCCTCCGGTTGGTCGGGTCGGGAGTGCCCGGTTGGGTAATGTTGGGGTCAGCCATCCTGAACTCCTATTTGGCCGCAGGCTCGATTGCCTACGGGCAGCAATCTAGGATCTGGTGTTTGCTCGCCGATGTCGCGCACGTAAAGTTTTGTGAAGCCGCGGGCACCTCGCAGGGCGGAATAGCGAGGCGCATTCCGCCATCGGCGCAATGCGCTGCAAGGCTTTTATTCCACCCGGATGTGGGCGGCTCTGACCAGCTCAGACCACATCGCAAGCTCGCGCGCGATCATTGCGGCGTATTCCTCGGGCGTGGTCGGTTGCGGCTCTGCGCCCTCGAGCGCAAGGCGCGAGCGCACGTCCTCGCTTGCGAGCGCTGCGTTGAGCGCCCGGCTCAAGGCGTCGATGACAGGGCGCCCGGTGCCGGCGGGTGCTGCGAGTCCCCATCGCAGCGGCACTTCGTAGCCGGGCTGGCCCGCCTCTGCCAGCGTCGGCACCGCCGGGATGAGCAGCGAACGCGTCGCGCCCGTGACCGCGAGCGCATGCACGGTGCCGGCGGCAATGTGGCTATGCGCATTGGGAACCGCGCTGATGAGAACCCCGATATGTCCCCCGATGAGATCGTTGAGCGCGGGCCCCGCCCCCTTGTACGGAACGTGCGAGAGCCGCATGCCGGTGCGGTGCGCAAGCAGGTCCATGGTCAGATGATTGAGCGTGCCGGCGCCGGGCGAGCCGTAGGGGATCGGCGTTGCGGTCTCACGGCCTATCCTGATGAGGTCCGCCAGCGAGCGCGCGGGAAAGTCGGGATTGACGACGATCACGTTCGGTGTCGCGGCGATCAGCCCGATTGGCTCAAAATCCCTGCGTGGATCGTAGCCGAGATTGTGAGACAGGCTGGGCGCGGTGCCGAGCGTCGCGCTGGTCGCGAGCAGGATTGTGCTGCCGTCGGGCGCGCTCTTCGCTACCGCGCGCGTGGCCACCGTGCCGCCAGCGCCGGGCCGGTTCTCGATGATGATCTGCGCTGCGAGCTCCTCGCTCATCTTGTCGGCCACGCTGCGTGCAACCGTGCTGGCGCTGCCGCCGGGGGCAAACGGAACGACGAGCGTGATCGAGCGGCTCGGATAGGGCTGCGCCGGCGCCGCTGCTGCATCCAGCATGGCGCAGACCGCGATCAGAAAGGACGTGGTTCGCATGATCGCCATCAAGCCGTCCTGCTCGGGCGGTTGCCGCAGCTCGATGCATCCTTGCAACTCGCCGCGTCTTTGCAACCGCCGCGGACGCAAAGCAGCCAGCGGCCGCGCCAATGCGCTCGACGGCTGCCCCCCAGCTCGCACGCTGAAAGATTTTCGCAGGCCTATTGCTTTGCCAGCTTTGCGCCCCTATGTTCTTGTTTCGTTCCTAGCCATCGCCGCAGGGCAAACCGAGGCTGTTTCCAGTGGGTCGCTCGTCTGCAGCTCGTCACGCCGAACCTCCCAAAACGGTCACGCAGGGGCGGGGCGGTCTGGCGTCGCTAAAGCCCGAGCGCAGGGCGCGCCCGGCCGCCATCGATCTGAATGCGCCGGCCGATAGCCAAGTCGCCGTTGTGCGCGACCGGCGGCGCGGGCGCGGCGCACAGTCGAACGCTTCCGGCCGCTACGAGCCGCTCGCGCGCTTCGCCTTCGACGACGGCTGGCAGAGCATGGAGGAGCTGCCGCCGTTCAAGACCACCGTAACCCTCGACAGCACCCGCAAGATTATCACCCGCAACGAATCGCCCGACATCTCGTTCGATCGTTCCA
>Ga0310916_10001483_pt1 | contig 13994 bp, 12 predicted proteins | sample GREbulkMGLF176_FD_203444 | JGI IMG/M metagenome (GOLD analysis project Ga0310916, IMG submission 203444) | Lab enrichment of tropical soil microbial communities from Luquillo Experimental Forest, Puerto Rico - GRE.bulkMG.LF176 | ecosystem: Environmental > Terrestrial > Soil > Tropical forest >...
AAGGCAGGCTCTCCTCAGGGGATGTGTCATGCGGATGTGCCTGCACTTTCTGCCGCCAACTGTCTCTTCTTTCGCCGAACCACGGCGGCGGATACCGCAATGCCGATAAAATACAAGGCCACCATAGGCACCATGAAGATGAGCATGGTCTGCGCGTCCGGAGTCGGCGTGATGATCGCGGCGACCACAGCGATAATCAAGATCGCATAGCGGAAATTCTGCCAGAGGAACTTTGGCGTCACGATGCCGAACAGCGAAAGGAAAAAAATCAGTATGGGCAGTTCGAAAACTAGACCGAGTCCCAGGAGGATCATCAAGATCAGATCAAAATACTCGTTGATGCTGATCATGGGTACCACGGGCCCTCTGAAACTTACCAGGAACCGGAGTACATAGGGAAGCGTGACAAAGTAGCCAAATGCGATCCCAGCCAGAAAAAGAAATACTGTGGAGAACAAAAAGCCTGTCACCGCGCTCCGCTCATGCTTGTAGAGCGCGGGTGCTACAAATAACCAGATTTGATAAAGCACAATCGGCGACGCCAATACAATCCCTAGGTACACGCCGAGCGTAATCACCATGTTCAGGTAGCCCGCCGGGTGCGTGTACACCAACTTGGCGTCCAAATGTGCGTCCCTCAGAGCATTCAACATCGGCTGCGTTATAAAACCGATGAACCGCTGGGAAAGATAGACCCCAACAAATGCTCCGACGCCGATTGCGTAAAGAGAATTTATAATGCGCTTGCGCAGCTCCGACAGATGCTCAAAGAACGTCATCTGCGCGCCGGCTGCTTCCATCCGGGCTGCGATGGAGTTGTCAGGCTGGCTGCTGCTGGTCATGAGAGGGAGAGGCTTGGCTGGTCTCCGGCTCCGCCGAGGCTGCCGTTTCCTGAAGCGAAGCGTCTAAACGGGGGACAGACTCAGCAACAGGACTGACAATGGGGGCTTCGGCTACTTGGGAATCGGCCGGAGTCCCCGGAGTATTTGCGGTACCTGCAGGAGGGGCTAGGGTGGTCGCTTCGGCGGGATTTTTCAGTGCGGCCGCCCCAGCGGCTTCAGCCGCCTGCTTTTTGAGCTCCGCGAGTCGCGCCTGGCGTTCGAGGTCGCGCATCTCTTCTTCAAAGGCGCTCTTGAACTCGCCGGAGGCCTTACGGAACTCCGCCATGAGCTTCCCGAAGGTTCGTGCCAGTTCTGGCAGTTTCTGGGGGCCAAAGACCACCAGAACCACCAAGAAAACGACAATCATGTGGGGAATGCTAAGCATGACTCTACTTTAGATGCCCGAAAACGCCCTACAAGGGCCTGTGTGCATCATAGAAAGGGCACGCAATTGTGTCAAACGACAGTTACGCATATGCATGTTATACTGATATTTTAGATCAACGGCGGGGGTCCTCATGAATCCAGAACGGCGTGGATTAATCCTCGTAGTCGTGGTGCTCGGTGTGTCCGCGATGCTTGGGGGCATCTACGGCCCGTCAGTGCGCGCAACAACCGCTTCCACCGACGATTACCAGTCTTCGGTCCGTGACTTCACCAAGGTGCTGGATATTGTTCAGTCGAACTATGCAGAGCCGGTAGATATAGACAAGGCCGTTTATCAGGGCGCTATTCCGGGCATGCTTCGCATGCTCGATCCTCACTCGAATTTCTTTGACTCCCGGCAATTCGCGCTGCTTCGAGAAGATCAGCGCGGCAAGTACTACGGTGTCGGGATGGTCGTGGCGCCGCGTGAAAATCACACAATCGTCGTTGCCCCATACGTTGGCGCGCCCGCCTACAATGCCGGTCTTCGCCCCGGTGACGTGATCACGAAGGTCGACGAAAAGTCTACTGACGGCCTTTCCACTAGTGAGGTCGCCGACATGCTAAAGGGCCCGAAGGGGACCGTGGTCAAGATCCAGGTGACTCGTGAGGGCTACGCTGATCCGCTTCTCTTCACCGTGACGCGTGACGAGATCCCACGTCACTCCGTAGACATCGCCTTCCTGATTAAACCCGGCGTCGGGTACATCCGTCTTTCTCAGTTTAACGAAACAACCGACCGCGAAATCGGAGAGGCCCTCAAGCAACTTGGGGCCAACTCTCTCGACGGACTCATCCTCGACATGCGGGGAAATCCCGGCGGCCTCCTGAACGAAGCCGTCGCCGTCGGTGACATGTTCCTCGAGAAGAACCAACTCATCGTTTCCTATCACGGCCGCAGCGCCCCGGAGCGCCGGTTCTACGCGGTTCGCGGTAACCAGGGTCTGAATGTTCCGCTGGTTATTCTCGTCAACAATAATTCGGCGTCCGCTGCGGAAATTGTCACAGGCGCGGTTCAGGATCATGATCGTGGGCTGGTTGTTGGCGAAACCACTTTCGGCAAGGGCCTGGTTCAAACGGTGACTCCGCTTGCGGAAAACACGGGCCTCGCCCTCACGACCGCCCGCTACTACACTCCGAGCGGCCGCCTGATTCAGCGCGATTATAAGTCGGTCTCTCTTTACGAATATCACTACGAGCGCAAGGTTCCCGAGCATCCGACGGAGATTCGGCAAACGGATAGCGGCCGTCAGGTTACGGGCGGCGGCGGCATCACTCCGGACATCATCGTGGATTCGCCAAAGCTCACCAAGTTCCAGGAAGAGATGTACCGCAACGATGTCTTCTTCCCGGGCGAGCAAGGAGTGGGCAGCTTCACGCGCTACTTCCTCGGTACGCGACCGGTCATCACGCACAATTTCGAAGCGGACGACCATGTCATCAAGGAGTTCCGGGATTACCTGGCAAAGCATAACGTCCGCTACACCGAGCCGGACTTCGCTGAAAGCCAGGAGTGGCTGAAGCGCAAGATCAGGCAGGAAGTGTTCATGTCGAACTATGGCACTCAGGAAGGCTTCAAAGTTCTGCTTGAAGCCGATCCGCAGGTCCAGAAGGCGATCGAAGCTATCCCGCAAGCTCGAGCGCTGTATGAGAACGCGCGCAAGGTGATCGCCCAGCGGAATGGTGCGACCGGGACGCCCACGTTCAGCAGTCAGCCTTAAACAACTGTGCAAGATGACTCGCAGAAGAGGCGCCCGTGCGGCGCATTTTCTAATTGGTCCACCACGTCGGAAAACGCTGCTCTGGAGCTCTGTTGGAAACCCTGAGAACCTCTGCTAGAATTTTGTTAGTTGCTACTCGTGGGCGAGTAGCTCAGCTGGGAGAGCGCCTCGTTCGCAACGAGGAGGCCGGGGGTTCGAGTCCCCTCTCGTCCACCAGATTCTAAAAGACTTATCCCACTTTTCTAAACTGCACGAGTTGCCCAAGTTGCCCAAGATTGGTCCCTGGTAGCTCGAATCCGAGACCAATCCTTTCCGCCCATTCCAGGCGGAATTCGCGCTTCTGGAGTAGTTTCAGGTACCGCTCGCTCACGTGGCCTTGCGCGTGTCCGGACCAGAAGTTCTGTAGGAACTCCGGGCATCCTGACGTTTTAAGGTGCGTAATTCGGAATCGACGGAAGATGTTAAACCCGCCGTATTCGTGTGCCATGTAGTTGAGAGTCGGGTGCAGACTGTCTTGCAGCGTGTTTGCTTGGAGGAGTTGGCGGCCCGGAGAAGTCCGGAATAGCAATCCTGACGTCCGATCCCCAACATATTGTTTGAGCATTCTTGCTAGCAGCGTACACAGGTCGATGTCGCGTTCGCCGTTTCTCGTCTTAAGGTGCTGTTGGATTTCTCCGCGCTTGGCCTTCTGGCGGATGTAAAGCGTGCGGAAGTCTTCGGAGATGTGCTTTCCGACTTCCAGTCCCAGCGCCTCCCCCGCGCGCATGGGACCACACCCGGCGAGTAACGCATAGAGTACCCGGTACTGACCGAGCGCGTAGAGCAGGATGTCCGAAATACCGGCACAGTCCGACGTGGGCTGTTTTTGTTTGTTAATAGACGGGGCGTCGATGAATTCCTCGTTCCACTTTCGAGGAAACCTCTCTTCCCCATCCTCATCAAGGGCAGAGGCGATTACGGCTTTCACGATGTTCGAGTAGTCGCGGATGGAGGCCGCTGATAGCGACTCGACCATACTGTCCACCAGGGTTTTCAGGGCAAGGTTGTTCACGTCCGCAAGGTATAACTCTCCAAGCGACGGGTACAGCCATTTGTCTAGGGCATATCGGCGGTTGTCTATCGTGGTCTGTTCGACGGGATCACGCTTGCGGTTGGCGAGAGACTTCAGCCAGAGTTCCGCTTGCTCTTTGAAGGTGATCGTGCTGGTTGATTCGATAAAGCGCTGAGCGGAGTTGATGCCGAGCTTTTCGATTTCCTCCATGCATTTGCGCTCCGCAATAGAGCGGGTACGGCAGATGCCGAGGGGAATCACAAGACGGCGTGGAGTCGCTCCTGGAACGTCTTTCCAGAACCGACCGTAGGCGGGCGCATTCTCGTCCCACCTCTCCGATTTGCTTCTTCCCTTTTGGAACACGTTTCCTGCTTGGTAGGTCCGCCTCGCCAAAGATGGTCCTCTCCGGCGCTGCGCTGCAACCAACGCGGAGTCTACCACAGTGGAACAAGGAGCGAGTTTGGACGCGGTTACCACTTGAGGAATCGAGATTGCGCACCACCGCGTCGTACGTGCCTTTCCAGCTCAACGCGGCTCACCACAAAAAAGTTCGTCTTCTTTCTTCCTGTGGCCGGTTCGTGTGAACCCGCATGCGGGAAGGCATGCGGATCTCCAGCTGGCAAATCGGAGTGCATCGGGAGCTCTCGTGCTGCGGTCGCGTCCCCTTCGATAGTGTGCAAATGTAAGGCGCGTACTATTGGAGTTGAGTCGTGTCGTCGCTCGGATGCCCGGTTCTCACGCATACCGAATTGGAGGCGGCGGTGCATGGGGTCTTACTTCAATTCCAGTTGGAAAGACTCTCCTTTAGCGGTTGGTTCGGAAGTTTGTGCCTGCTGGCCTGAAAGCCAAGACTGGAATTCCTTGTCCTTGTTGCAGACTAGTTTCAGGGCTTCGATTACGACATAGGAAGGTGAGCAATCAAGAAACTCAGCGTATTTTGTGAGTTTCAGTCTTGCCTCATCATCGAGCCGAAGCTGAACGACTGTGGTTCTCGGTTGTTTGGGTGGTGCTTTCAGTACTGACATTGGAATGTCCTCCTCTCTGTATTCAGAATCCCTTCTTCTTCGCATTCAGGTTTGCTTGCTTCTCTGTATGCACGCGGGCAGAACACATTCACCGTTCTCGGTGACGGCCGGGAGCGACCCCAAAGACCTTTGGGCAGCGGAACGCTGTTCAAGGGGGGGTCGCTCCCGGCCGTAGTGTGTTTTGCCCGCGTGCACTCTTTCTGCCCTCTGCCTCCGCATCTTGTTAGTTCTCTTCGGCCTTCTGGGTTTCCGCTCCGAAAACGCGTCCGAAACCAGTACGGAAAGTCGACTCCCCAACGCCCTTCACCTGCGCTTCCGTTTTCCGACTCGTCCGAGACGGCAGGTTCGGTTCGAAAAGAGCCGCCTGGCCGTCGATTAGTTCGGTGCGGAATGGCACCTCGCGCTTCGGAGCGAGCTCGCGAAAACGCTTCATTACAACATCGCAAGTGTTCTGCCCCTTCATCCACGGCTGGAAAAGAACTTCAATGCGTGCGTCCGTAAATCGCTTTCTCGCCTTTTCGAGCGATTCAATTTCCTCCATGCTCAGGCAGGCATACTGCTTTGTCTCCCACAGATAGCGGCTGTGAAAATAGCGTAAGCCTTCCACGCCGGGATCGGGGTTCAGCACTCGTGGAGCCATTGCCTGAACCATGTTCCGGGCCGCCTGAAAGTGCGTCGGCCGCGTCGCGATGTACACAAAATCCATCTGCGGCACAGCCGAAAACAGGCAGCTATAGGCAAGGAGATGAGTCTCGAAACTGGCGAGGCTCAGCAGCCCGGGATCCACAAAACTGAAGGTAACCACAGGGGAGGAAGAGGAGGAATCAGGAACGAAAAACATCGGAAACTTGTCGACGAAATAGCGATCGGTAGTCTTCTCCCGTATTGCTCCGGCGTAGCGTTTGGCGGGCAGCGCTTCCCTGCTGATGCCCAATTCTTTGCAGAAATATTCAACCTTTTCGGGCTCGGTTTCGAGATATCGGTAATCGAGGTGGGCCAGCACGAAATCCAGTGTTGCCAGCTTCGTGCGAATGTGCTCGACCGAATGCTCGCGCCGATTGCGGAGGTGTTCGCGCCTAATCGCGCGGTACACGATCCGCGAAAACACATGGTAGACGCGTCCATTTCGCAGCAGTAGACGAGCCGTCGCGTGGCCCTTCCCAAGGACCTTTTGGGTGAACGCCATGCTCTTTTCACCGCTTTTGGCTCCCGTGAAGCCAAGGTATTGGCGGGTGGAGAAATAGCCGGAATGTGTGGCTACGAGATACAAGAAGCGGGCCTCGTCCTCGGTGTAGCCAAGCCAGCAGAGGTTCTCGATACTGGATTCGGGGAATTGCATGGCTACAGGCTCAGAATCGCGGTCATGATTTCCCGGTCGTCTCGCACACGGCGAAGGCCTGCGACATCTTCGGACCGAGCATAGATTTGGAAACCGGCACGCGCTTTTTCGGCAAGATGCCCAGCATGGTAGTGGTCCGTTGCCAGTTCCAGGTCCACGCGAGCGACTTCCATTTCCTGGTTCGTGTACTCGATACGCAGATCCGGCAAGCTGACCTTGCCATTGACCACAGGGAGGCGCAGCTGTTGCGCGAAGGCGTGCTTGAGGTGGAAGGCCTCGTTTTTCTCCTGCGCCTGAGCACGCCCCAGCTTTCGATAGAGCTCTTCCTTCAGCTCGTAATCGAGTTGAACGCGGACGATCTTGCCACCCCGGTCTTCGATCCTGTCAGCCACCTTGTGGTACAAGCGATAAAGATCGGCATCGTGACCTGCTTCCTTAGGCTTCACAAGTCCGGAGTAAATAGCCTGGCTTTCCGGTACGAAACGCTGTCGTCGAACCAAGCGTTCCCCTTGCCTGGTGAGGGTGAGAACCTGCCGTGATTCCTTCTTCAGAACGCTTGTTTCCCGTCGTTCGACAAGCCCTTGGTGGAGGAGGCTGCGAAGATCGTTCTCCATCCGCGAGCGGTCGCCGGAATAGGCCAATTTGGCGAGATCCTCGACAGCAACCACTCGGAACTTGGCCACTTCCGTAAGGGTATGAATGTCCGACTGGCGGAGCGAATAGCCTCTGTCAGGTTCCCTATAATTCGAGCGGTCACGCTCGGCGAGGAGGGCAGCCTGCTTGGTTTCCCGGGGTAGGGGTGAGCGTCCAGCCATTGGATGCTCGCGGCTCTGGGCAGCGACCTGATCGCCAATGGATTCGGCTTCGCGTAGCCTTTCCAGTTTGGATCTGACGGCGGCGCCAGACTGTGAACCGCTGCCTCTTCCTTGGCTTGATGCCCCGCCAGGTCGGTAGCGTTCGGATTCACACTGGGGATCGCGAAAGTCATCAATATCGAATCCATCGAAACCTCGGGACATGGGTATCACTCCGGGGGTTAGGTTTGTGGGTCCCCTGCTAAGTGGGCAGTCTTTGGGGCATCCAAAAGAAAATCCCCCCATCTATTAAGAGGCCCTATTTTCGAAAAACCTCAACGGGCTCCTCACAGAAAACGAACTGACTCGGGTCAGGGACAAAGAGGGTCCGTCCCACTCAGGAAGTGTCCGATCCGACAAGGCCAATAGCGCGGTCTGGCTCGAGGGTCCGGCAGGTAAAACAAACCGCCACAGAGACGTAACCCCAGCCCGTGGCCTGAACCGCGGTAGGTGCTCCAACGAACCTCCTCAGGCCAGTCATGGCTTCGTGAATCTGGCAGCCACCAGTCCGCGAAGCAGTTCGGACGGGCGAACCACCAGAATCGCCTGTCCGTAATGCCCGTTGATACGGTCTTGCATTGGTATTGGGCACTCTTGGGGAATTCGAAGACTACTTCCTACATATATTCAGAGGCCCGAAAAACGAAAAAGGTAAGCAATTAGAGACTTAAATTAAGGCCAGCAGGCATTTTGCGAATCCGTGTTGCGGAGATTGTGCGTCAAAGAACTACGGCGGCTATATCTTCAATGGCCTTCGACAGCACCGAGGTCCCGAGATTTTGGCGTACAGCTTCTTCCAGCACCTCATCCCTACCGGCAAGAAGCCCTGCAACGCTCGGTCTCACCTCGACATTTGGCACAATACCAATGCGCTGGGTCGGTTTCTTGTCCGGGTAGAACACTCGGATACCACTGATCATGCCTCGCGGTCCGCCGGGCAGCGCAAATGATGACACGTTGACGTCGGCCCCGGCCGTTGGACTACCCACAACAATCGCTCGATGCGCAGCCCGAAACCCCGAGTTTCTCCACCCCCTCCGATGAGCGGGGACGCAATGCGGAGGGCGTGACCGGATGGCGGACGGGTGCGTAATTCAACCTGCGCTATTGCGGCGGCCTTGGCCCGAACCCGCGATTTCGATTCATCAACAACGCGCGAATCGATCCTTTTCGTTCGGCGATGCCAATTTTGGTTGCGTCGTCGTTAACGGCGCGGCATGTAGTTAATTCGGCGAGTCCTCCACCAGGTTGTAGTCGCAGACGCATCGCCGGTCTAAGCCCTAACTTTAAACGAAGGCCTGAATGTGCCGACTGCGTGGTCGGATGACAGTCGGAGCATCATTTTTTGGTCCCGACAACACGGCAGGAGTGGCATTTTTAGACAGTCTCTAACCAAGAAGACGGCCGATCCGCTTGTGACCGGTTCTGAAAGCTTGCAAGTTCCACGACTTGGCCCCGATAGAAAATCGGTTCTCTACCTCCAATTGCCGCGGAACTTTGACCCGTCCCCGTCGGTGCAGATCATGCGAGTACCCATCGATGGTGGACCGGCACAATCTGTGTTAACGGCCAAGGGGATGGATACGCATCGCTGCGCCCCGCTCGCCAACTTATGTGCCATCGGAGAAAGAAGCGACGATCAAAAACAACTGATAATTACAGCTTTAGATCTGCTCAAGGGACGCGGTCGCGAACTCACCCGATTTGACACAAATGATGGGAACGGATTCCACCCTTGGGATATTTCTCCGGACGGCCAGCGTATTGCCATGCTTTACCCGTTATCCGGGCGGATTGTCATTATTCCGATCAGCGGAAACGGGCAGAGGCAGGAGTTCACCATAAGAAATTGGCGCCGTTTGGGCAGTTTCGATTGGGCCGCCGACGGTAAAGGCTTTTTTACCTCGTCGATTACCACCAGCGGCGCCGTTCTGCTGCACGTGGATCTACGTGGCGATACTCGCCTACTTTGGGAAGCCAAAGGACGCACCTCAGCCTGGGCCGTACCATCACCTGACGGCCGTCATCTGGTTATTTCGCCATTCGTGATCAGCAGCAATATTTGGGAGATCGAAGATTTCTAATCTCTGCGAAAAATCTCTCCCAGTCAGAAGGGCGCAGTGTGCCCTGTGTTCAGCCCTTATGCTGCGACCTCAATCTGGAATTGCGTCCGGGGACTGCTATGTACAAGTCCGGCCCCCGGCACCACCATAGCAGCCGCAGGTTCTAGTCCTCCAAGCCAATCCCAAACGCCGGTAGCAACATACGTGGTAAGCATTGGCCTTAGAGTGATTCGTCCCACGTGTTTCGCAATCTCGTCGCGCGCGATCCGGGGCTCACCTTCCCACGGGACGTTTAAGCTCCCGAGGCGGTGTTCGATAAAGCGTATCGCGCACCTGCACTCTGATGGTATGAGGGTCAAACGCCTTGAGACGCTCGCTGACGGTGGTGAGCTGTCTCTCGAGTCTGGAAATTTCTGTCGTGATTGCCGGCGAATACCCGTCGCTGAGTCCGCGGAGTTGGTTCGCAATACTGTGCTCCAGTTCCGCGGCTTGGCGACGCAGCACGCAGCACTCTTTCCTGCAGTCCCGCGAGGAGCTGGCGCTCGAGATCCAGTCAGCGAACCAACAAACCATTCGAACAAACCTTGTCACCCCTCTGCTCATGCATGGAGCAACCGTAACGCGAATCCTCACGCTTGCGGCATCGGCCGGAAGCAATCGTGATGCTGCCTCCGCACTGGGAGCACACAAGCAATCCGGTGAAGAGATAGGGGGACGCAGCGGCGCGCCTGCGGCGCTTCCCTCTCCTGACACCGTAGAGATCCTGTACAAGCTTTAGTCGCTCTTGGACAAGATCCCAAAACTCGTCTGAACAATGCGCTGCTCCGGGATATCCGCCCTGCGCCATTCATTCTGGGGCCGCCGCTGATAGATTCGTGTGCCCGTGTAAGCCTCGAAGGGCCAGCTGCTCGACGCCCCGAAAAGTGCGCTTCGCCAAGTCTTTTAAATGTAGCGAATCGAAGCGCCGCACGGTTGTCCGTATCTCCGGAGATCGGCCCATCAGCGTAGATGTGCTCGTTTCAGAAATCGCAGACCGTTCCGGCTCGCGTATTCGCGGCATTTCCGGATCTGCTGGTCAGTGGAAGGAGGGTTTTGCTTTTCGGAGCTAAACCTGGTGTAGATTGCGCAGCAGGATCAACCCTTCATCGGCTCGGATCGGTGGAAACGCGTGTGCACTTAGCGGAAGTTGCTGATCAGTACGACATCGCTGCTGAAATTTCCTCGCGTCACCAACAGCCGTTTGCCGTCAGGCGACCAATTGAAATTGAAAATACGTTCCGAAGCAAAGTGCGTCAGCTGCTTCGGCACTCCCCCAGCAAGCGGCTGCTCCCATACGTTCGTCGCTTGATCCCGAGTCTCCAAATAGTCCAGGCCTGGTCCATCGGGAGACCACCGCACCAGTCCCGCCAGTCCCTTAATCAGTCTTACGGGAGCGCCTCCCGTGACGGGAATCACGGCGAGGCGCGTAGTAGGCTCGGCTATGCCCTCGTCAAAGGAGTACGCCAGAAGTCTGCCGTCTCGCGATATGCTCACTCGCCCGAAGCTCCCGTCACCCAGGGGCTTGGCAATGTCTACCGGAGTTCCGCCCTCGACCGGCACCCGCGAGATCTTCCGCGGCTGCTCCAGGTTCAAGTAATAAACAAATGCGCCGTCGGGCGAGCAGGAGGGCCCTCTCCCCAAAGTGCCTCTGACCAATTCAACGGGGTTAGATCCGTCCGTGTCCACGCGTACCAGCGTATCGGTTGCGGCCTGATTTGAGAGAAACACCACGAAGCGTCCGCATGCCGTGATTGCCGCGACGTTGTGTGCGCTGCTGAACGGCGCCCGCTGGCTGCCGTCGGAATTCATGATCCAAGGTTCCGCCTCTGCGCTGACCGACAAGAGCTTTCCATCAGTGGATCCGGCGACCTCAATCATTGCCAGATTGCCCGAGGTAATCTGCTTTGTGCTAGATAGGTCCGACGTTGGGGCCATCCAAATATTGGAAATTTGCGTGGTTGCTCTCGAGGCCACTGTTTTTCCGTTCCGCGTCATATCTGTTTCCTTAGCGTAGTCAAACAGATCGTTGGTGAGCCGCCGCGGTTCTCCGTGCGGAAAAGGCAGTGCCCACAGCTGACCCCGGCCGGTGTGGTCTTCCAACTCGACGACCAGCGCATCGCCTTCCGGCTGCCACAGTGGCCGCCCAACGTGCCAGGGGCTGACATAAAACTCGCGTGCGCTGCCGTCTGCAACCGACACCATCTCTAGCACTCCCGGCCTTTGCTTGCGGCGTAAAGGCACACAAATAGTCCGGCCATCGGGTGACCACGTGGCTCCGGCTGCAGCACGATCGTCCGAAGAACTGTCCTTCATCGTCGCAAGCAATCGCTCGTTGCTTCCATCAGCATTCGCAATGCGTACCTCGACGACTGTTCGTGATGGATCGCCACGCGTGAACACGAATTCGCGACCATCGGGGGAGAAGCTCACAGGCGTATCTACGTCTGTTAACAAACGCCGTGCAGGGCCACCGAGTGTGGGTATCATGTACAGATGATGGAGAAAAGGATCGTCTTTGTCGTTGCTGACGAAATAGAGGTAATTGCCATCCGGGGAAAAGGTCAGTCCCAGAATGTAATATGCGCCGGGACGTAGAATCTGTACTTCGGAGCGTGTCGCCACCTGCTGCAACCATACGCTAACCTCTTCTCCCCTCAACCGTTCATAGGCGACGTATCGGCCGTCGGGCGAAATGGCCACCTGTGCGACCTGTCCGTTATCGGTCAGCCTCGTGATCTTCATTTTCTGAAAGTCTGGAACTCGCCCACGGGAAACCCCAACTCCACGGTAACCCAAAGTGGCGAGGGCCACTGCCCCCCCGAACAGCAATAGGATGATGGCCTTCGAATTTCGCCTGAATGCACCAGGTCGCACGCTCGGTGCGTTTTCAGTCGCTGTTGCGGCGGCCGGCCGCTTCGCTCCATCGCCCAAAACCGGCGCGATGAACCGGTAGCCTCGCCGCGGCAGGGTCTCAATAAACCGAGGCTCGTCAGCCGAATCCTGTAACGCTTCGCGAAGACGCTTTACGGCTTTGTTCAAGCTGTGTTCGAAATCTACGAACGTGTCCGCAGGCCACAGCTTCGTGATCAACTCTTCCCGGGTCACGAGTTGCCCAGGCTGCTGGAGAACGTGGTCAAGACAAGGAACGGTTGCTCCTGCAAGTCGACGGTGTCACCGTTTCTCTGTAACTCGCGCGTCCGCAAGTCTAGCTGGAATTCTCCGAAGGACACTTGCTCGGAAGGGTGATTCATGAACAGCGGCCTAGAAAACCGGGAGCAGGCGCGAGTTTAGCACTAATTTACACCAACCCAAACGACGACAAGTCTGGCAGTCTTGGCGCGACTCGACTCCATTGATTTCAGGCCAGTTACCGGATGTCGCCACCATTTCCCCTTTATGTCCCCTGCCTGCCATTGCATTTTGCAGCGACTAATTTCACGTTTCGCCAGACAAACTTCCAACATTGTTGGAGCGGATAGAACACCATGACATTCAAGAAATCGCGTTCCACAATTGCCGCAACGTGATGCGAACCGTGGCAGGCAATACCAGGAGGGAATAATGAAACTCAGGATATTTGCGTTCGTCGCAGCGGCGACACTGATCTTCGCATTAATGATCTTAATTCGAATCGACGCGCAGGAACAGAAGGGGCCTCAGGCCGAGCATCATAGATACAAATTCGCGGACGTCGGTACGTTCGGCGGGCCTGTGAATTACCTGACCAACGACAACACAGGAACGGGATCGGCGTCGGGGATCGTCAACGGTCGTGGAACGGTCGTAAGCGGGGCGGATACATCCGTTACCGATCCGAATTTCCCCAACGTTTGCCTGCTTTGTCTCGCAGATCCCCTCATTGTCCATGCGTTCGCTTGGCATGAGGGAGCCCTGACGGATTTGGGCGCGCTCCCCGGCGTGAACAGCAGCGTTGCGAATTGGATTAGTGCGAACGGATTGATCGTTGGAATCTCGGAAAACGGCCTGATCGATCCGCTTCTTGGAGTTCCGGAGGTCAAAGCCGTCCTCTGGAAAGATGGAGAGGTGATCGACCTCGGAACGCTGGAAGGAGGATTTGAGAGTGCTGCGTCTGCTGTCAATAGTCGAGGCCAAGTGGCTGGGACGTTTCTGAATACGGTCCCCGATCCATTCTCGCCTTTCGGCCAGGCAGGAACGGAGGCCCACGCGTTCCTCTGGGAGAGCGGAGTGATGAAGGACTTGGGCACTTTGGGCGGCCCCGAAACCGTGGCTTACTTTGTTAACGAGCGCGGCCAGGTGGTCGGGACCTCGTTCACCAGTCCAACGGCTAATCCGGCCTCAGGGCTTCCTACCCTCGACCCATTCCTGTGGGAGAACGGCAAAATGTTGGATCTTGGCACACTTGGGGGCACCTCCGGGACTCCCAACAGTCTCAACAACCGAGGTCAGGTTGTTGGCCTTTCTAACCTGGCGGGGGACCAGACGGCCCACCCCTTTCTTTGGACCAAGTCTGGAGGCATACAGGACATCGGCACCCTCGGAGGAATTTTTGGACAAGCGAACTGGATCAGCGAAGCCGGAGAGATTGTCGGCTTTGCGAGCATACCGGGCGATCA
>Ga0310916_10001487_pt1 | contig 13985 bp, 12 predicted proteins | sample GREbulkMGLF176_FD_203444 | JGI IMG/M metagenome (GOLD analysis project Ga0310916, IMG submission 203444) | Lab enrichment of tropical soil microbial communities from Luquillo Experimental Forest, Puerto Rico - GRE.bulkMG.LF176 | ecosystem: Environmental > Terrestrial > Soil > Tropical forest >...
ACTCCCGCGTGGCCGCAATCACCGCAGGATGTGTGTTCATTACGTTGAGCGGATCGAGTCCCACGAGATTGGCCTTCAGCAAAACCGTTCTGCCGCGCACCGGCAATTGAAACTCTTTTAGACTTTCTAGAATGATCTGCTCAAGGTCCTTCTGATAATCCGCCGCGCGACGAACGATCACACGAGACGCGGGTCTTTGGAACGACGGAATCAATTGCGGCGGGCGGCGACTCAATTCGCGATCTCCGTCTTCGGAAACCAGTGCCGTTTCGGGCTCAGCGCGAGACAGGTCCATGCGACTACTTCGGTGGTTCTCGATAAAGCTCGGGCGTCAAACATTTCGTGTAACCTGCGGTGCGACCTTGGTAGTTCCCTTCCATAAGATTCCAACGCAATACGTGCGACCGCCAGCGAGGCCACAGTGGAAATCTTCGCAAAATGATTGAGCAGCCAATTCAAGCTCTTCGTTTTGCGCTCGCCGTCCGGACAATCGTGCAAGGCTAGGAGAGCCCATCCCGTCGGCAGCACCAAAGGTTCTCCCGCCACGCCGTAGACCATCGGATTGCCGCAATTCCAACCGCCACCCGGACACATACGGTCATAAAGCAAGCCCGTGGCAAGATCGAGCCGTGCAGCGCTTTCTGCCGGTCTCCAGGCCGACGGACAATCGCGCAATGCCTGTATTGCAAAAGCCGTTGGTTCGACCCAACTGCTCGTGTGCGGAGTCCAACCCCACCCTCGAAACGAACCATCGTGGTTATCAACGGGCTCTCCTGATCGAAGCTTCTGAAGCATGCGTCTCCACAACGTGCTGTCGCGCGGATAATCATCGCAGAGCCACTCGACAGCGGCTTGCACTTCGCGTTGATACTCCTTTTCCGAGGCAAGGATGCTGCACGCCAGCGATGTCACCCAGGAGCCGGCTCCGCCGGCATTAGCCGGCCAAGAACCATCTTTTAATTGAGCTTGCAGCAAATAATCGACGCCGCTTTTCAGCGCTTCACTCGAAACAGGAATTGGGCAATTCCACAGGGCGCGCATGGCCCAACAGCTCGGCTCTACGCGGCTATCCGAGTTCGTTTCAAAACCCCAACCACCATCTCGGTTTTGAGCTCCGAGTAGGAACGGTACACAAAGATCCCGCACGAAGGAGTATTCGGCGCTGATGCCCTGCGGTTCAACCATAGCGTCCAATTTAATCACTGAGTCTGAGTACGAACATTCACTACATTATCGTGCTCGGAGGATTGACCGGAGCGGCCTCCATGGTCGATTCTTCCGGCTCTCGAATTTCGAGTTGGTTAATCAAGCGATGCAGATAGCCCCGGGCCAAGCCCAGGGCGCGAGCGCTTTCCGCCTTTTTCCAGCCGCACTGTTGGAGCGTGCGGAGGACAAGATTTTTCTTGAATCTCCGAATCTCACTCTCGTACGAGGTCGCCGCTCCCTGCGGTGCAACCGGCTCCGGCTCAGCACCACGAAACGCTACCGGGAGACTCGAGGGTTCTAGCGTCTGCCCCTCGGAAAGGACAATGGCTCGCTGAATGACGTTTTCGAGCTCGCGGACATTGCCCGGCCAATCGTACTGATCGAAAGCAGCCAGAACCGACGGGGAAAAGCGTTTCACATTCTTCTTGAAAACCCGTGCGTATTTCTGGAGGAAATGGTGCGCCAGCAACGAAATATCGTCGCGCCTTTCGCGCAGCGGAGGCAGATGAACTTCCACAACGTTCAAGCGGTAATACAAATCTTCGCGAAATTTTCCCTGCTTCACGAGTTCTGAAAGCTTTTGATTCGTCGCGGAAATCAGCCGCACATCGACTTCGATATTTCGGTTACTGCCCAAACGCTCGAAGCTCCTCTCTTGAAGAACGCGCAAGAGTTTCGGCTGCAGGCCGATCGGGAGATCGCCCACTTCGTCGAGAAACAATGAGCCGTGATTGGCGGCCTCAATCCTCCCTTGCCGGCCGAGGAACGCTCCGGTGAAGGCGCCCTTTTCGTGCCCGAAAAGCTCGTCTTCAATGAGCGTGTCCGGCAGGTTCGCGCAAGAAAACGCGACCAGCGGACCGCCGGCGCGCGACCCCATCTGGTGAATCGCGCGCGCCATGAGTTCTTTTCCGGTGCCGGTCTCGCCGGTAATCAGCACATTGACATCTGCGGGGGCAATGCGCCGGGCAAGATTAAAAATCTCCTGCATCGGAGAGGAGGTACCTAGCAAGCTGTGCAGCCTGCCGCTGCGGTCCTGTTCGGCTCGTAATTCCCGAAGTTCTTTTTCCGCCGTATGGAAGCGGTGAGCACGGCGGAGCAACAAGCGTAGTTCGGGAATGTTTGGAGGATGGGTCGTGCTGTCGATCGCCCCGCGCTCGATCGCTCCCAGCGTCAATTCGCGCTTGTCTTCGTCGCAGAGCACGACTAGCGGAGGATGAACCGGTATGCGGTGAACAACGTCCAAGAATTGAAAGCTGTCGTCTTGGGGATCCAGGGTTGCGTTTCGAAGGTCGACAAGGAAAACATCGGACCAAGAGAAGAGTTCCTTTAACCCTTCGATAGATGCAACGCTCTGGTTGCGAAGGACGAATCCTTCTCCGAGTGCCCGACCTAGCAATCCACTGATGCTGCTATCATCACTGACCAGGAAGACCTGAAGGTTAGTTCTTTCCAAAAATGCACCCTGCGGCTCTTAATGGCAACACGTTCTCCTAGGATTCCCGCTAGAATCTCCAGAGAAAAAAACAATTAGATTAGGGTAAATGGCCCGACTGCCTGAAGCCACCACTGCTGAACCCGTCACCGTAAGTACTCAAGCCGGGGGAAGCCTGCGCACTTGCTTTGACTGTTCTAGCTGCACACGCGTCTCCATTCCGTGACATTTGGGCGCCCAGACTGTTCACAAAAGGAATGTTGCACAATCTAAACCGATTAGCTCGGCCCTATAACGAATCTGCTTGCGATTGCAAGAGAGATTGCAAGAGAGAAAGATGTCCAAGAAAGTTCCCTTTCGTTCCGATTTGTGGAATTGCGTAAGAGTTTGGTGTCGCAAAAATGAGCTAAGAATTGCCCTTTCTCGAGGCAAAACCACGACATAGGACGCCTCCGAGTTGGCGTTATGCCCCAGGAATAGCGACCAGGATCTCGACCCGCACCGGCTTCCCAGACCGCAATGCAGGCTTGAACTTCCATTGGCTGAAAGCAAGCCGCGCCGCTGCATCCATTGCTGGCAAGAGTCCTTGGTGAATATCGACCTCTTCGACGTTGCCGTCCTCACTGATGGCGCCCCTAAGAATGATCGACTTGCCTGCTTTCTCAGGAGGCAGCGGGAGTCGCTTGAAGTCATAGCTTTCTTTCGCCTCTGGCGGAATCAGGGGTAACTCCGCGTGGACCACTGTGGTTCGCCCCTTGTTCTCGAGAGCCCGTTGTTCATTGGTTTTTTCGCAAAACTGCAAGGGCCACTGTTTGCCACCGGTGGGAAGGAACACTGTGTAGATCTTGCCGCACGGAAGCTTGCCGTAGACATTGGAGCCCCCGCCACCGATCGGTCCAGCGGACACCACTAGCCTATTGTGCCGGAGGAGCGACGACGCTGGGAGCGCATAAACCATTTGAGCGACCGCGGCGGGTCCTGGGTCCGCAAGCAGATTGTTGCTGTCGGTCCTGCCCCGCATGCTGATGAAACCGGAGGCCGCTGCGTCATTCCCGCCACCGCCGCCGGAACTACCTCGGCCTATGCCGGAACTCTCGTTTCCGCCTGGACCGGCTCCTCCGACGCCGCCGTGCATCGCGGCGGCTTCCCTGCCGCCAGGTGAGCCTGGCCTGGAAACACCAGGAGCTATCCCGAATGAGCCATACCGGTTGCCCTCAGGAAGCGAGAGAATCTCAGCCGGTCCTCCCGGATCGACATTTAACACAACCAATCCTTGATCGTTTGCGATATTGGTGTCGAAAACTGGTGCGGCGTCGAGTTGTAATCCTTTTCCACCCGTCCGAGAAAGATTGGGCACTGAAGCATTGCCGACTGGTGCCGCGACCCTCCCCTCGGCGACGCTAATTGGTTGAGAGTTCTGGTTGTTACCGGCGACGTCGGCAAAAGTTGGCGCAACTCCAGGATCCACTCCCTGCCCCCTCGTGGCAACAATCGGAGCGGAAACGTTACCGAGCGGCACCGCGAGTCGCGCGTGTTCAGTAGGCAAAATCGCTAGTCCGTTTGGCTGCGGCGTGGAGTCGGTCGCAGACAGCTTCGGTGCCTCGGCGCGTACTTCCGCCCGCCTAGGCTGCTGAGGTCGAGCGTCATTCGGGACGTAGCGCACGCGCGGCTTCGGCGGTGGCGTCTCCGCGGAAACGAGGTTGGGCAACTTCAAATCGTTCTTGATTTTCAGATCGGGTGAAGTGCGCGGCTCGAGAATTGTCTGATGGTTGTTGTCCGGGATGTGCGGGCGAGACACTGCAAATAGAGCGGAGGGCACCTGTGTCGCCCCTTTTTCCGCGGCTTGCTGCATTGGAGTTCCAATTCCCGGTGAAGATCCTGGCCCAAAGGGAGACAACCTCGGGAGTTTTGGAAGCGGTCCCAGCTTTTGGACATGGTAATAAACCACAGAATTGCTGTTGTTTTGCCAAGTATCGTCCGACGCATGCTTCCTCGGAATCACGGCTAGGAGAACAGGCAGCAGCGGTATAGCAACCATATGCAAAATCAAAGAAGCGGCGAGTGGCCGAGCTGCAAAACGGCGCGGCAAGAGCGGAACGTCCCGGAACAAGTCTACGGAAATATTTCTGAGGTGCAGCGGATAAAGCGAGAAGAACTCTTCGAGCAGGTCCTTCCAGTGAAAGTGATACTCACGGGCCTGCGGCAAGAATCGTGGCTGACGAGGTTCGACTACCGTCTTTTCGAACACCCGCGCGGGCGCCTTCGGAATCAGCAAGTTGGCAGCCTCGAGCTTGCCGTCCTCCGAGCGCGCCGGGTTGGCCGCGCCGCCCAAGACCCGGCCCGGGTCCTTGTCTCTGAAGGTTTGAGGACCGTCCGTCGTTCCCATAGATACCAAGCCACACACATCGAGTGACTTGGGTAGTCTCCTTAACTGCAAGAGACCGGCCAAATAGGCAGAACGCACGAAAATCGACAGGAATCGCAGGCTCGGGACAAATCGCCAGAAGGCCAAGTCTCCATTCGGTGACCCCGTAGCAAGGCTCTGTCCGATTTTAGTTACCCACTGGGTCAACGGGACCGCTCGGGTCCGCACACAATTGTCAAATGCCTTCTTTTTCGTGGTCTTTTGAAGAAAAGGGCGCCCGCGGTGGCAGCAAGAACAGCCTGTTTGGAAATGGACCTGCTGTCGAGATCATGGTCCCTTGTTCTCTATTGCTCAGGCACCGAAGGAAAGACCATGGGTCCCACCCAAGCATCCCGCGTTGACGCTTTGCCGATCGGCCGCAATCTCTTGTGGATTTTCCTGTGTTGCGCTGTTCTGGCTCCTGGGGCTAAAGCGCAAACCGCTGCTGAAGCCGCGGGTGCAACCTCTGTGGTGGGCGGCGTGGCGGCGAGCACAAAGTCCGTACAAATGCCGCAAGCTGTCCCTGGGAAAGAGAGTTCCCCACACATCGTCAGCACGCCAACCAGCAATATCGTGGAAGCGAATCGCAAGGCTCTAGAATCCAAAGTAGGCGCGGACGGTGCGCGGCTCTTGCTTCGATCGACGCCGTCCGGGGCCCAAGTATGGATCAACAATCAACCGATCGGTAGCACGCCCATTCTCCTGATCGTACCGCCCGGAAAATATACAGTGGAGATGCGCGGGTCCCGTCAGGAAAGAGGCCGAACAGATTTGGCGCTGTTGCCGAAAGAAACTCGTGAGCTTGCTCTGAAGCTTGAGGCGCGTTATCCCACGAAGATTGTCGCGTCCCACTGAAATGATTTCTGTTCTTGAAAAAAGATTCCACGTTAGAGGAGGAGCAACATGGCCGGTGTCGAATTCGATCGTCAGGCGTTCATTCCGTCTAGCGCCCCGCAGACAAGATCTGCAATCCACTCGATCATGCCACTTCTTGCAGTAGCAGTGGTGGCTTTGGTTGTTTTTGTCGGCTACAAAGCTTTCCTGGTCAACACCCAAAATAACGAAGCTGCGGTCGCAAACGCCCAGGTCCAGCACTTGGAACAACAAGTCGCGGAATTGCAGAAGCGCCTCGAAGGGCTCGAGAAGCACCGCAAAGCATCGCAGGCCGAGGCAAGCCCGGTGACAACCCCGGTTGTGCGTGCGCCCGTTGTGGTTGTGGCGCAACCATCGAAGACCGTCTATCAGATCAAAGCGGCGAGTTCTCGGCCTGCGGAGACCAAAAAGGCCGCGGATCCGCCGGCTCAGTTTGCAGCTTCGACTGCACCGGGAACCTCGCCCGAGATTGCCGGAGAAGTCGCCGCCAACCGGCAAGCTTGGGAAGCCACTACGAATCGCCTCGCCGATGTGGTTGGCGTAGTCGGAACGCAACAAGGCGAACTCTCCGAAACACGAGACGAACTCAATCAATTGCTGGCGCAAACCCGTCGCGAAGCCGTGTCGTTCGAGGTGAACCGGCACAATGATCCCGTCCCTGTTGGCCCAGTCACTCTTCAGTTCAAGTCGGCGGACGCCAAAGGACAGCTCTACACCTTGTGTGTGTTCTTCAACAGCCAGAAGTGCATCGAGCTGCGGGACCGCGCACTCAACGAAGTCGTGGTGTTTGTTGCAGCCAAAAACCAGCCGCCACTGGAGCTGGTAGCAACCAGAATTCAGCGCGATCAGATTGTGGGATATTTGGAGATCCCCACGCAGAAGCAGAAACAGTAACAATTAGTCTGCGGATTTATTCGCTTCGTTCACGAAGTAGTTGCTACAAGCCCAACGGGCAAGGTCCCGGTTGAATTCCGGTTTGGCTTCTAGATAGCTGGCCGCCCAGAACAGCTGGTTCAGAATGTCCCGCGCGTAGCAGTGGCTGAGCGGCTTTTTCAGGTCTTGTGTGATGTGTTTCACAAGGAAATCGAGATCCTTTGGCTCGACATGGATTCTGCGCGCCGCGACATTCACCTCTCGCGTGAAAATCTCTTTGAACTGTTCCTCGGTCGCGTGATTCACGAGGATCTTGTTCGGAATGCGTCGCAGAAACGCTTCGTCTCCTAGTTCGCTTGGTTGAACGTTCGTCGAAAAGACGACCAAGACGTCGAAGGGGATCTCAAATTTCTGTCCGCCCGGCAAAGTGAGATATTCCACCCGCATTCCGAGGGCTGACATCCATCGATTGAGCAAGTCCTGGGGCCGAGCCCGCTGCCTGCCGAAATCGTCGAGGATCAGCACGCCGTTGTTCGCTTTTAGTTGGACCGGGCCTGCAGAGAATCGATTCACCGGGTTGAACTGCACATCCAGCATCTCGAGGGACAGCTCGCCAGCTGTCATCACACACGGACGGCGACACAATACCCACCGCCGATCGGTATCCTCAGGCTCTCCTCCAGGCGTAGGTCGATGGATTCCCGGATCAAACACCGTAATGATCTGACCGTCGACTTCTAGCGCGTGTGGAATCCACACAGAGTCGCTGTAGATCGAAGGCAGCCGCATGGCAATGCTTGTTTTGCCGGTTCCGGGCGGCCCGTACAAGAACATCGAGGTACCAGATACAACTGCGGTGCCCACGCGTAGTAGGAGCTCCTGACTGAGGACAAGATCCTGAAACGCGGGCTGTAAATCTTTCGGCCCAACTCTTACATTCTGCACGCTTTGTTGTCGTACGCGAGCCGTGTAATCCTTCAAGGACACCGGTGCCGGTCCAACGTACTGATTTAGTGACAATAACGATGTAGCCCGCTGACGGCCGCCCTCAGAGGCGACAATGCGATGTGTGCCGCCGGTCATGCCCTTTACCTCGCAGAGCCGCTCTTTACGAAAGGATTGGAAGATCTCTTCGATCACGCCAAGGCTTAAGCACATCGATTCTGCAAGTTGAATAAGTGTTGTCTCTCCATGAAGATACAGGATCTTCAGTGCCAGGTCCTCAAGCAGCCCCCGCCGTACACCGGTTTTGTCCAGCCGGTCGGGAGTGAGAATACTGCCCCAACTAACGTCGGTAATTGGTATCGTCATTTGTAGATTCTCTGGACAAGCGGGACTACATGCCCGGTGACTGCACACTCAGCAAAAGCTTTTGAGCAAATGGATTGCCATCATTGACGCTACTTACGAGCGCCGCGCTTGGCCAGGCTGGAACAGACAGCATCAGCGGGGTTATGTGAACGACATAGTCCGGATGATCGTCTGAAGCATCGATATTTCTCTCAGCTCTATTGTGCTCGTGTTTGGGTCAGACTCAACCAATCTATCCCTAAGGCGTTTCCTTCGGTCTGGATTATTCTTGGCCCAATCTTGCTGCTTGGAGTGTTGGCAGTCTAGGTGTCGCTATTTGTTCGGACAGAGCGACGTCCGCCGGATGAGGCTGCTTGGGCATCTTTTGCTCAAATCCAGATGACCCAGCTCTGGTGCTGCCGAAGCGCTTTGGTGTTGGTTAAACATTGAATTTTGGCAATCCGTGGTCATGGGCAGTGCTGGCCCCACTAGTCTTGACATTACCCTTTCTCTCAACAGAGATTCACGTGCGTGACATGCTCAGATAGGCCAGCACCTTTCGGTAAAACGCGGCGGACACGCCGAGATAAGTTGACGGCGATCCTGCTACAGACCGCTTTGATTCTGTCAAGCTGAAGGCTACGGCAGGATCGACAGTTCGTCTCCGCTGTCAAGGTCAACGTTCGACGAACCGTTGGCTTCATTCGCGGCGTTCGAGCCTTCGTTCGCCGCAGGCAAACTGCTTCGGCCGTTCGTGCAGCGAGATTACCTTTCCCGTGACGCCCAGAGCGCGGTTGGCCGCTTCGATCATCTTGTTTTCGAACTCGTCGCGATCACAGTTACTTCAACATGCGGGTAAGTGCCGTGTTTTCTTAGTCTGTCGGCCGAAGTGGGTAGGTGGCAGAAGGTACGCGCTACCACGATCAAATCGGGTATAACCAAAAAATGACATACCTGTGCTGCGCAACGGAAGAGCGCTAAAGCGGTTTACACGACAGTTCTGCCGGTCCTTGTGCGGGAGGAACGTGGTCTGATTTCTGTGTCTCGAAGGAGAACACGTTGAACGTGCCATTGCCGTCAGGCACTTGAATGGTCTTTGTCTTCTCTAAACCGGAAGCAGCGTACCGTACGGTGTAGTTGATCTTTGCGGTTACTTGGGGACCGTCACTAGGATTGCCCGAATTGGGCTGCTCTACATGCTGCTCGGTTGTTTCTCCGTCTAAATCCTTTTTTTGAAGCATCGTGACTCGCTGGGTCCAATGCATACTGCCGTCGTCCGTTGATCCAGGAACATTCCGAGAATATCTATCGACGGTACTGCTTCTTTCTCCTGAGGTGTTTTGTGTCTCCTCGCCAACGGTGCGTGAAACTTCTGAAAGCCTTCCCTCCGCGTCAGGACGCGAAATGCGCTCTTCAGCGGTTCGATTCCTGTGGTTTCCCTGGAGTGTTTTTTCTGTTAGTTCGTCCACTTTCCAGTTGCCGTTGCCATCCGGTACTAGCGTTTTCTTTTTCACCTCCATTGTGCGGTCATCGCTGCGCTTTTGCAGCTCTTGCGTCTGCACAGCCATCATGAAACCATCGTTACCGTCCCTCAGGTATACCTTGGTTTCTGTCTCCTGCATGTCCGGGCCTATCTTTCTTATATCCGTGACCTCACGTTTCACTGTCTGAAGATTCCCATTCACATCAGAACTCGAGGTCGTGCACACGGCCTGACCATCGCCGCTTGCTGTGCTTCGCGCTTCCTCTTCCGTTACCCACGCGAGGGTCCGTCGTCCATTTCCGTCCCACTTGTAGGTGCGCACTACTGTACGTGTCGTCGTGGCATCTACGCGGACCGTCTCCTTCTCGGTCTCGAAATGGGGCCAGAACCGGCCGTCGAGTCCAAGCACTTCAACCCGCTGTTTGTCTACAGTTTGGTTGCCGGACTTGGTGTGGCTCTGCGTCGTCCGCCACGGATTCACGTTCTCCATGTAACCCTCGCTGGTCGCCGTCCAAGATTCGTCGCCGCTGGCTTGCTGAGCCTCTTGAGCCTCTGCGCAGGCAGCTGAGCCGATGCAAAGTACTGTAGAAATCAACGACGTGATTAAAAGTTTGGTCGTAGAGATAGCCGCTTGATTTTTGGGTTTTGAGAAGATCATGCTGTTCCTCCCATCTTTGTACGGAGCCGCCAGGCACGGTAAATCTACGATCTACGACTTTAACTGGTACAGCGTACAACTTCTGCTACATGGGGCACAATGAATTCGCCACAACGGCGGCTCGGCAAAAAAAGAACTGACCGTCTCAGGCTCTGTGAGAGCATTGGCCGCAGACAAGTTCCAAATAGATACTGGTAACCGTTTACCGAAAAATGGCGAGCCCTGCAGACCCATTGGGAGATGCATGGCGCCAGCGTAACGTTCGAGGTGCGGGTGGGACCCGCGGCGGGGACACGGTCCCGCGGGGCCGGATCTGCGAGCTACCCAGCCCGAAGGGTGCATTATCGTCTCAAAGCGATGAAGCACACAGGTGGAGTACTCGGCGCTTGTAAGTCCAAGCGGGCCCTGAAAAATGGCAGGTTGTTGAGTGAAGTTGGTCGGGACGAGGAACCTCCTGAGAGAGCGCTTGGGCCCTGTACTGACACACCTGATGGGGACCATCAAGCCCACTAAAGAGAGTTCAAGGCGGGTGCGGAATAGTACCGCCCCGTCCCAATCTAAAGGTCCAGAAAAATAGCAGTAAGGGACACATGAAAGAGGTTCACCCTAGCCTCGAGAAACAGAACGCGTCCCAAGGGACACCCTTATGCTGTTCACAATGTGGGTGGCCGGGAACAGGCAAAATGCCAGCAGGTGTGTGCCTGATAAAGCAAGAAGGTAAAACTGTGCTCGTCGGAAGCTTGTCTTACTTCGGAACCAAAAACCCTATGGATAGCGTCCCATCAATGCAATTCCACATCGCCTTCAAGTAAACGCTCCATTTCCCAAAGGGCGGACCAATACTCCGCCTCGTAAAAGGCAGCACTCTGGCATTGGTAGAGCAGCCATTCTCTTTTCCTGCTTAATCCTGCCGTTTTCATAGGTTCCTCCATTTGACGTTTGATCGCATCCAAAACTTCCGGAGACGACTTGCAGGGCGCCTCTTAGTTAACGTGACCTTCAGTCTGATCAGTTTTCCTGCGGGGCCGCTTCATGACGAAGGAGCTCCTCCGCGGTGGCGCTATCCAATTCAGTCGCCAAATATACGGGCTGGAAGCAGCCCGATTCTTCTCCCCATCTGTAAAGGCCCGTCTTGCGCAGCAGACCATAGGCTTCCAGCCAGTCGACCGCTTTTTGAATCTTCCCTTGTTATGGACAAAGGCTCTCCGTCATTGAGTCCCTGACACTTTCGTTTCCTCATAGGTTCCTCCGTTGGCGCGGTTTTTAACGCGTCCAAAATTCCCGATAGGGCCCTTCGTCGCGTCCAAGTGCGTCCAAAATCGAGCGTTTAATCGGTAAAATCAAGGGAGGGAGGCCAGTAAAGCCAACTGCATCAACAGTGATTTATGGAGCGGGCGATGGGAATCGAACCCACGTCCGCTAGTTGATTCTACTGGCCTTATCCCCCGTTCCGCGTCCAACCGCGTCCAAACTCAGACTGTCTGCAAGACGGTTCATCGCCTCATCGACGACTGTTCCGCTCACATGTGTGTAGTTAAGAGTTGTTCGAGCGTTAGAGTGACGGAGTTGCTTCTGACTCACTTCCACGGTGTAGCCCAGGTCGGCCAGCATCGAAGCTACGCCGTGACGGAAAGCGTGGAGCCCGAACCGCTTCCCATCGTGCGGGATCCCAAGCGCATCCATCGCCGGATGGAGTTGATACTCTACCACTTTGTTACTCGAAGGCGGCCGGTTATTCCGCGTGGTGAAGAGAAACCCCACCGGATTTTCCCGCCAGATTTTCCGATAGGTTTTTAACGTCTCCGCGAGCTTTCCGGGCATCGGTATGTCCGCAGCGCTTCCCTTGGTTTTTGTGCTGTTCGTTTTGCCGCACCATGCCGATCGCCTGATATGAATACACTCACGCTCCCAATCCACATCGCCCCACTGCAATCCGAGCACTTCCCCGGCCCGCATCCCTGAGAGTGCGAGCACAACAAAGAACGTGCGCCATGGTTCACCCATGATCGAAAGAATGTCTTCAATCTGTTTGCGGGTGAAACACGACGGCACGTACTCGGAACGGTCGGGAAGGCGCAGTTTGGAAGGTTCGATCTCGCGCATAGCGTAGCCCCACTGCCGCGCCGTATCGACCATTGAAGAGAGTGTACTACCTAAATTCGGCGCATTCGGCCCTTGCTGAAGGTTAGAAAAGCCGCTGTTGATGAGCCTTTGACTCATATTGTAGAGGTCTGAGAAACTTCTAACGGACGGTTAGAAGTTCCTCAGAATGCAATATTCTCCTCGCAACATCAGAATCGCCTATAGCCATGCGGGTTTGACGCACTTCGGCGGCGTGTACTTTTTTCAGGAGTTTCTGCGGGTGCTGCAACTCCGTAATTTCCTGGCTCGATATCTCAGCTATCCTAGGCGGAATAACCGGTACCAATCGTCGCAGATGATCATCGCTTTGATGTACCCCATTGTGTTGGGGCTAGACCGCATCGAGACCGCGTCATTGCTCCGTTCGAATGGGACCTTTCAGCACCTGACGGGCCTGCCCAGCTTTCCCGATGCACAGACTCTACGGCGATTCCTGCTGAACGCCCCTGCTCATCTCCGCGAGCAATTACACCGTGCCAATGATCGGCTGCTCAAAAAGTTCATCCACTTGCCGGAGCATCGCTCGCGACTTATCTTCGATCTGGACAGCACGGTTGTAACTTCATTTGGTCACCAAGAGGGCGCTGAGGTTGGTTACAACCCGCGCTATCGAGGTAAGCGATCCTATGATCCGCTGCTTTGTGTGGAAGCAAACTCTGCGTTCCTCTGGGATGTCGAACTGCGACGCGGCGATGCGGGCAGCTGGGCAGGCAGCGAGGAACTTCTGGCCTGTTGTTTTCTCTCCACCCCTTCAGATATCCGGGAGCTTCGCGTGCGAGCCGATGCTGGCTTCGGCTATGGGCCAATCTTGGACATGTTGGAAGCGCGTTTAGCCCAGTATTCTGTGGTTGCGCGCATGGTCCCCTCCCTCAAGCGCGCGCTCAAAGGTTTGCGCTATGAGCCAATGAATTCGCGCTGGGAGATGGCGGAATTTGAGCACCGTCCCCACGGCTGGCCTCACGCACGGCGTTGCATTGTGGCGAGGAAGTCGATCAAGGAGAACGATCCGGAGCCGACCTTGTTTACCATGGGACGTTATGTGTATCGAGCTTGGCACACGACCCTGTCGCTGACGCCGACCGGGGTGTGGCACTTCTACGATGGCCGCGCCGGAATGGAGCGACGCATCCGGGAGATTCGCGAGGACTATGCGTTAACGAAGATTCCGACTCGTGCTTTTGCAGCCAACGCCCTATATCTGGAAGTGATTCGGTTCGCCTACAACTTGGTCACGGCTTTTCAACGAACGTGTCTACCCGAGGAGTGGCAAAGTCTAACCTTGAGAAAACTCCGGAATAGACTCTTCTGGCTGCCGGGCGAACTTACACGTCCGCAAAACCGACCTACTCTGCGGTTAGTCAATTCGCCCCTCATTGCAATGCAGGGAGACAAAATCTTACATCGCGTTCACAGGCTAAAGCCGCTGGAAGACTAAAGCTACTTTCTTCAAACTTCATCGACTGCTGCAAGAATCGTGGGAGAAAAACTCGAGTTTCCTGCAATTTTGCATGAAAACACAGAGTTTGACGCCGGATTTAGGTATGACTGACCGGCCTGCGCAGGCGCGGTGGCTTCCTGATGACGAGCGAGACTGGCTCGTCAACGAATTGCAGGCGGAGCTCGA
>Ga0310916_10001490_pt1 | contig 13982 bp, 9 predicted proteins | sample GREbulkMGLF176_FD_203444 | JGI IMG/M metagenome (GOLD analysis project Ga0310916, IMG submission 203444) | Lab enrichment of tropical soil microbial communities from Luquillo Experimental Forest, Puerto Rico - GRE.bulkMG.LF176 | ecosystem: Environmental > Terrestrial > Soil > Tropical forest >...
TCAGGCCGCCGGGGCGGTGGATGGTGCCGAGGACGCCGGTGACCCCCGCTGGGGCGTGCATGGTGGCACCCGTGGTGGCTGGCACCGGGAACCAGAAGCTCAGGCAGCCGCCAGTGCACATGATGGCGCCATGTGCCTCTTGCTGCGGCGAGTAGAGCGTTTTGCCGGACCGGTTGACCAGGACCGTGCCGACCCCAGGCAGCGTGCGGGCGGAGATCGCTTCGCCGTGGGACGCCGGGGCTTGGTGTGCCGTGCCCGCCGCAGAGCCGCCGCTTGTCCCGTAAATTCCGCCCGGGCCGCCGCACGCTGCCACCAAGGCGGCCACCGCGACCGCGCCGAGACCGGCCGCGATGGCACGCCGGCCGGGCCCGCCCCAGCCGGTCCGGGAAGGGCCACGGGACCGCCGGCCCCTGAGTGACGCTTTCAGTTCCTTGATCATGGCTTGTTCCTCCTGTCTTGGTGACACACCTGTATGGCCGTGCGCGACGCGGTTCGCGTGCACGCTGCGGGTCTGCTGGGGTTCGCTGAGCGTTAGCTGGATGCAGGGCCGACGGTCTGCCGGGCGCACCTGCGTCCGGGGCCTGCGGTGCCCGCCGTGCCGCTTCAGGTCGCGAACGCGCTGCGCGATCTGCGCCTCCCGGTGCATCTCGGCAATCCGCGTCGCCAACAGCGCATGCGAGATAAAGGGCTGCATCGTGATCCTCCGCTGCCGGGCGGCTACACCTACCCATGCACCATCGACGATCCCCGTAAGGCCCACTCGCCGACATCGGGAGAAATGCTTGTCTTGGGCAGACACTCCCAGGGCACCCCTAAGGAGGTTGACTTAGGCTGTCGCAGATCCCTACGCGAAACCTGGCACAGCAGCCGGGGTGGCTCAGCGAGCTATGACCCCTTGACTGCCGGTTCTGCCGGCTCTGCCGTGTTGGCAAATGCCCTGGTAGGAGGCTTGTGTCCATGATCGGCGCGGGCCTGTAGAAGGGCCATTTCACAAGCGAATGGCTCTTTTGTTGGCTCTTGTGAGACGTAACTATATTCGAAAAAACTCGACTACTAGTCGGGACGGCCGGATTTGAACCGGCGACCCCTTGACCCCCAGTCACGTTCCGAGCGTCGCTGGGCGTGGCTCAGTGTCGCTCAGTGGGCACTTGACCAGGCTTGACAGTCGCCTGGCGCAGCTGGTTGTCGCCTGATGTCGGCCTGCGTTGGCTCTTGGATTGGCTCTTTCGCGGGGAGGCCGGGCGCCCGCCGACCGGACAGCAAGGACTGCGAATAACGCACGCCGAGCCGCCGTGACGGGCGGGTGCGCAGGCAGGGTCGGCCGTACTGGCGGCGGTGCAGATCGGGGCATTCTGGAACGTGTGGTCGATTGCCGCTGGTGCCTGGGTTATCGGCCGGGCAGCCTGGGGCGGCGCATTGCGTCGGCGCGTCACTGGCTACTAGGAACTGACATCGTTCGGGGCGCCTGCGTTGGTCCGGACCGTCTGGGCGTACACCCAGCTTCGGTCGGATCCGCCGTCGAGGGCCGTGCAGTTCAGGCTGGCGGGACGGGCTGGCTGCTGTTCCCGAATGCCACGTTGATGCTGAGTGTCGCCTCGTTGGAGTCGGTGTCTGGGCCATCCACGTGCGCGTAACAGGTAATAAGTATCCGGTGCCGGGGAGAGCTGGCATTGGATAAACCGGTGGTTGTCCTGGTCGAGGAAGCTGGCGAGGTTGACGAGGTCCACGGGTGGCCGAGACCAGATAGGCGCCAGCCGGGGCAATCACGGGTGTGCCATCTATGACCCGGTAGCCATCAAGGGTCGGCTGGCGTAGGTGCCGCTACGGACTGAAGCGCTTGGGCGGCGAGCATAGATGCCACGGACAGCGTGTATCGCCGTGCGGGGGTGTGTGCTGCGGTGTCCGCGGTCGCGCTCGGTGTCACGATGCGGTTTTTCAACGGCTCGAGGGAGGCTCGTGTCTCCCAGGGGCGGTGGTCCTGGCCGCTCTGTTGGCGGAACTGTTCTGCTGCTGCAAACAGTTCCGCGGCCAGGCTGTCACCGTTGTGAGCCGCTGTTGCGATCACGACGGCCGCAGCTTCGAGGGCATGGGCGGTGCAGCCGATATTGCCGTAGGACGCGAAGGCCTGGATCGCCTCGATAAGCAGACGTGCGGCCTTGTTGAGGTCGCCTCGCTCGAACGCGATGATGCCACGTCCCTCAAGGGTGTGGGCGACGCCCATCGGCACAGCTGCCCGCCGCAGCAACTCATCCGCCTCGGCGGCCATCTGCTCAGCGGCTTCGAGATCCGCGCTGCGTAGTGACGCCACGTACAGGGACCAGCCCAGTCCCACGTCGTCGCGTTCTCGGCGGAAGTTGGCGATCGCCTCGCTGATGAGCCGGTCGACCTCCGCCGACTGCCCGGCGCCCCAGGCCGAGATCAGGCAAAACCATTGGGCCCAGGTGGTGAGCCGTGGGAGCCGTGCTGCCGTGAAGTGCTCGACCGCGCGAGTGCTTGCCTCAAGCGATCCCTGCCAATCGCTTTGCTCGAAGCAGAGGTTGGCGATGGCCGTCCATGCGTGGCCTGCCGCCGCGTCGTCAAGTTGCCCGGCCCTGTCTGCCCTGCTTAGTCGCTCGAGTATCTCAGTTCGCCGCTCCCACCCGTGGCGGCTAAGTGGCACCATTGCGGCGATGCGCAGCGCCGCACCCTCCTGCGCGTGCGAGTCGGCCCATTGCATCGCAGCGCGATAGGTGACGGCGTTTATGGCCGCCTTGCGCAACGCCGCGTCCATGGCCGGGGTACGAATCACGAGCTCGAGATGCTCCACGCCCGGCATCGCCCAGGCGAACAGCCGCTCCTGGCACCGGTCGAGGTCGCCGTGCTCGGCCAGCCGGTCATGACCGTACTGGCGGAGCATCTCCAGTAGCCGGTAACGCAACCCATCCGGCGCGTTCACGGTGGTTACGAGCGATTTGTCAACCAAGCGGGAGACGATATCGACGACATCGAACTCGCCGGCCCCGGGCTCCGAGATCACGGCCTCGGCCATCTCCAGGGTGAAGTTGTCCGGGAACACCGCCAGCCGCGCGAACGAGCGCTGCTCGACCTCGCTCAGCAGGTCATAGCTCCAGGCCACAACCGCATCCAAGGTGCGCTGCCGCGAAACCCTGGTGCGGCGCGGGCCAGTCAGCAGCAAGAACTTGTCATCAAGCCGAGCCGCCAGCTGCGGGAGCGACAGGGCCCGCAGCCGTGCCGCGGCCAGCTCGATCGCCAGCGGCAGCCCGTCGAGACGCCGGCACACCTGCACCACCGTTCCGAGGTCTGCTTCATCCGGCCGGAACCACGGTGCCCCGGCCGCGGCGCGGGCCAGGAACAACCGGACTGCGTCGGACAGCGGCGCTAGGGCAGGATCGTCGGGAACGGCCAGCGGCGGCGTCTGTATCGCATGCTCGCCGCGTACGTTAAGAAACTCCCGGCTGGTAGCCAGGATGCGAAGTCGGCTGCATGCCGGGAGCAACCGCTCGCAAAACCCGCCGGCGGCGTCCACGAGGTGCTCACAGTTGTCCAGGATCAGCAGCAGATCGCGGTCCCGTAGCCAGCCTGCGAGCGTATCTTCGAGGGCCTCGCCGGGCCGGTCGGAGACTCCCAGCACCTGAGCAATTGATCCCGGCAGCCGCCCGCTATCGCTAATAGTGGCGAGTTCCACCAGCCAAACGCCATCGGCGAACTCCGGCATCAGTGACACGGCGGCCTCAAGCGCCAGCCGGGTTTTACCGCTCCCGCCGGGACCTGTGAGTGTTACCAGGCGGCCTGTGCGCGTGGCCCGGGTGATCTCAGCTAGCTCCATCTGCCTGCCGACAAAGGAGTCAACTGGGGCCGGCAGGTTGTTTCGCGAGTCGGACCTGGTCGCCAGCACTTCAGCGGCCGGGGCCTGGCCACGGGCCGCCGCGATGAAGACCTCCCGCACCGGCCCGGCCAGGCCTAGCGCATCGGCCAGCAGCAGCGCGGTGTCTTTGCGGGCCGTGCGGTTGATCCCTCGTTCCAGGTCGCTGACCGACCGAGGGGACAGCCTCGCCGCCTCGGCCAGCTCCTCCTGAGTCAGCCGGGCCTCGGCCCGCAACTGTCGGAGCAGCCCGGCGAACGAAGGCCTAGGCTCGTCCATCGCCCCAGCATCCCTCCGGGCCCTCCGCCCGCGGCACCCAACCACTGGGCGGAATCGATCTCGCGCTAACAGTACGCAGCCCCACCCGCCGCCGCCATCTCCTGCCGCTCGGGTGGGCTGAAGCTCACCGCGAAGGCGCGCCGTGACAGCTGCATAGGTGGCACCCGGGCACACGACACGGGCACGGGATGTACCTCGGGAAGCCAGTCGGCCGTTCTCGTGCTCTGAGCTCAAGCGACCCGCGCAGTGACCAGGGTCTCCGCGTTATAGGGCCGCAAGCCATCGGTCCGGTCGGCGAAGTACCGCTCTTGGAGGTCTGCACGTGCCGGGTGGTCGACGACCTTAAGCCCAGACCGGCTGATCAGCCGCTCGATCTCGATGACCGGCCAGCCGGGCTGAAGCGGCTCGCCAAGTGAGGCCGCGAGCGGGGCGTAGATCTGTACGAACTCCCTGCCGACGTCATCGAGCACGGACTCCTCCGCCCGGTAGGAGAACACCACCTCCGAGTCGGCCGCAGCCCTCGCGGTCGTGCGCAACGTCGACGTGATCGCCTGCGCAGTGAGATAGGGGGCAACGCCGGTCCAGGAGAACAGCGCCGGCTGGCCCCAGTCGAACCCAGCCGTGCGCAAAGCGTCCTGAAGAGGCTCGGCCTCGAAATCAACCGGAACGAACACCTGCGAGTCACTAAGCGGCAGCGCGAGGTCCCGGACCCGCTCAAGCTTCCAGGCCTGCGAGGCAGGGTGATCAACCTCAAACACCCGCAGAGAGCGGAGCAGGTCCGGGCGCCGCCACGCGAACGAGTCAAGCCCAGCACCCAGAATGACGTACTGCATGAAGGCGCCAGCAGCCAGCCGATCCTCGGCATACCGGCTGCGAGTGCAGACAGCCGCAAGGATCTCGCGGACGACTTGGGCGGGAAACAGTGAAAACAGCAGTTCGCGTAGCTCCTGCCACACCGGTCCGACGAGCAGCAGGGCGAACGCGTCGTCCAGCACCCACGGCGGCGTCGCCTCCATACGAAGCAGCCCTCGCGCCACCGCTGCAAGCGCCGCCGTCCTGCTCGGTGCGGCCTCCATGTGGGCCTCCTTGCGATCCTGCGACCATGCCGTGCCAGACGCTGCCCGATCTGCGCACTCATATGATGCGCCCGAAGTGCCCAGACGCTCCATAGCCACCGACGACGGCGACTGATCTGATACTCGCCCCTAGCCTCCGGACTCACCGGGGCGATTCAATTTGCCAAGTGAGTGTTTTGCGACGCTCTACCGGCTGCTCGATGACCTGAAGTGGGTGCTGCCAATCCTTGCTCTTGCCCTGATCGGCGCCGGCGTCTACATCGCACATCACCACCGGCGGGCGCTCATCGGGGCCGGGCTCAGCGTCTAAAGGGCGGCGGTGCGGGGCGGGCGGAGCGGGGGTGCCGGGGGAAGATGCGGCATCGGCAAGACGGTGCTGCTGGAGTGGGCGGCGGGGCGGGCGGGTGACATTCAGGTGGCCCGGGTGGCGGGGTTGAGGCGGAGATGGGGCTGGGGTTCGCCGGGGTGCGCCAGTTGCTGGTGCCGTTTTGGGCGGGCTGGGGTGTGACTTTAGTCGCCCAGCACGCGACTGAGGTCACTGAGACCCGCGCCTGGCGGCGGCACTCTGGTGGTGTCAAGCCGGGGGGACCCGGGCGGCCAGCAGGGAAAGAGACACCAGCCATGAGTGCCTCGATTGAGATCAACGCACTGACGAAACTCTACGGCGGCACCACCGCCGTCTCCGACCTGACGTTCACCGTCCGGCCGGGCGTGGTGACCGGGTTCCTCGGCCCGAACGGCGCCGGGAAGACCACCACGATGCGGATGATCCTCGGCCTGGACGAGCCGACCAGCGGCTCGGTCACGGTCAACGGCCGCCCGCCCCGGGCGCACGCCGCCCCGCTGCGCGAACTCGGCGGGATGCTGGACCCGCGGGCGGTCCACCCGTCCCGCAGCGCCTACCACCACCTGCTCGCACTCGCGCAGACCAACGGCATCCGCCGGTCCCGGGTCGAGGAGGTCATCGACGCGGTCGGGCTGCGCGCTGTGGCGGGCCGCGGCGCGGGCAAGTTCTCCCTCGGCATGGCCCAGCGGCTGGGCATCGCCGCGGCGCTGCTCGGCGACCCGGCCACCGTGGTGCTGGATGAGCCGGTGAACGGGCTGGACGTCGAGGGCATCCGCTGGATACGCGCGCTGCTGCACGACCTGGCCGCCCGCGGGAAGACGGTCTTTTTACTCCTCGCACCTAATGAGCGAGATCGCGCAGACCGCCACGCACCTGATCGTGATCGGCCGGGGCAAGCTGATCGCCGACACCAGCGTGGCCGAGTTCATCGCGGCGGCCGCCCCCGGGGCCGCCCGGGTCCGGGTCCGCAGCTCCGACCAGGACGCCCTGGCCAGGCTGCTCCGCGCACCGCAGGTGACGGTCGAGGCCGCCGGGGACGGCACGCTGCTCGTGTCCGGCCTGCCCGCCAGCCGGATCGGCGCGGCCGCCGCCGCCGCCGGGATCACCGTGCTAGAACTCACTGCCGAGCAGGCGTCGCTGGAAGACGCCTTCGTCGACCTGACCCAAGACGCGGTCGAGTTCCGCGCCACCCCCCGCCCGGCCGCCGGGGCCAGCCTTAAGGAGACACCGTGACCAGCTGGACGCACGACCACAGACATATCCCGATGACCGTGCCGGCCTACCCGCGGCCGCAGAAGGTCACCCAGACCCGGGTGTTCCGGTCGGAGTGGACCAAGCTGCGCACCCAGCCATCGGCCGGCTGGGCGCTGCTGTCCGCGGCGATCCTGATCATCGGGTTCGGCACCCTCTACAGCCTGCTGCTGGAGGCCCGGCCACCGCACGGCGCGGCGGCGGTCGCCGCCTTCGACCCGGCGGCGGTCAGCCTGGCCGGCGTGCAGCTCGCGCAGATCGCCGCTGGGGTGCTCGGCGTGCTCCTGATCACCAGCGAGTACGCCACCGGGCTGATCCGCACGACGCTGGCCGCGGTGCCCCGGCGTCTGCCCATACTGTGGGGCAAGGCCGCGCTGCTGTCCGCGGCCACGGTCGCGGTGAGCCTGCCCGCCGCGGTGGCGGCGTTCCTGGCCGGGCAGTCGATCCTGGGCCGACAGCATCTCGCGGTGTCGCTGAGCCACCCCGGCGTGGCCCGCGCGGTCCTCGGCTGCGCGCTGTACCTGGCCGTGGCAGGGCTGCTCGGGCTGGGCCTGGGCGCCCTGCTGCGCAGCACCGCCGGCGGCATCTCCGCGTTGTTCGCCCTGCTGTTCGCCGTCCCGCTCGTAGTCGGCTTCCTGCCGGGGAACTGGTCCGGCGAGGTCGGCAAGTTCCTGCCCGCCACCGCCGGGCAGGCGGTCACCACCGTCCACCCCGACCCGGCGGTGTCGCTGGCACCCTGGACCGGCTTCGGCGTGTTCTGCCTGTACACCGCCGCCGTGCTAGGCCTCGCCGCCCTCCGCATGCGGCGCGGCGACGTATAGCGCATGGCCTCCAGCTGCCGGGTTGCGCGCCGGTTGCCGCGCTGGCGGGCTCCAGCAGCGTCACCGTGTCGTCGACCATTCGCGCCACGGTGATTTCGAACCGGTTCGCATTCTTGCGCAGCGGTGGTGATGATGATAGGCCGGTACCCCGCTGATCCCAGTAGACAACCGTGAAGGCCTTTTCCAGCCGCGCGCCGCGCGACTAAGGTCACAGCCCGGCCAGGCCCGCGTATTCGGCGTACAGCCGGGCCGGGTCGAGGATCACGATGCTGTCTGCCGCGGTGGCCACGATCCCTGCGACGCGCAGATCACGCAGCGCCCGGGCCACCACCTCGCGGACCGACCCGGCGGCGTCCGCCAGTTCCTGCTGCGACACGCGGGCCACCAGGCGGTCGCGCGGGCGCTGCCGGTCGGAGGCAAGGTCGAGCAGGTGAGCGGCGACGCGCTGGCGCACTGAGCCGAACGCGTTGACCGCGGTCTGGTCCAGCACCTCATACAGGTGCCGGTTCAGCTCCTGGGCGATCGCCCAGCAGACCCGGGGATCGCGCCGCGCCTCCGCGGTCAGCGTCCGCGCGCTGATCCGGAACACGCCGGATGGCTCCACCGCCTGCACACTGGTGGTGGCCGGCCCGCCCACCAGCACCGCGATCCCCAACACGTCACCGGGGCGGGCGTACCGGACTGTCACCTGCCGGCCCTCCGCCGATGACAGGAACACCCGCAGCAAGCCGGCGACAACCAGCGCCGCCTGCGGGTCCCCCCCGGCCCGGTACAACGTCGTGCCCGCCGGGTAGTCGGCGCGCTCGCCCTCGGCGCGCAGCCTGCTGGCCAGCTCCGCCGGCAGCTCCGCAAGGAAGCTCCGCGCCAGGGCGTCATCCACATCCCGGTCGGCCACGCCTACGACGTTAGGCCTGATTGGAATCCAGCAAAAGAGAAGCCTGATCTGGGCAACCATGATGGACGTCACCCCGGTCACCTTCGAGGCGACCATAACGGGTCGATCTGCGCAGCCAGAACAACAGATCGGAGACCATCTAGCGTTGCAAAATAATCGGCGATCGGGTCCCGCGCCGGGTCGAAGCGAATGGCTCTTTGGCTGGCTCTGGTGAGATAGAACTATATTCGAAAAAGCTCGACTACCAGTGGGGACGGCCGGATTTGAACCGGCGCCCCCTTGACCCCCACCCAGTCACGTTCCGGGCGTCGCTGGACGTCGCCCGGTGTCGCTCACTGGGCACTTGACCAGGCCTGACAGTCGCCTGGCGTCGCTGGGTGTCGCCTGAAGTCGGCCTGCGTTGGCTCTTAGATTTGGCTCTTTCGCAGGGAGGCCGGTCGACCGCCGACCAGACAGCAAAGACTGTGAATAACGCATGCCGAGCCGCCGTTCTGGCGGCAGGTAAATTGTTGGCCTCGTACTCGGCGGAGCACCGGCGCAGGCATTATGCGCCGGATCGTTCGCGAATGCCATCGGCGTGCGTGGCGGGCAGCTGGTCAGGCTGGCAGGAGCGGGTTTCCAGGAGACTGGCGGCGGCACCTGGACCCTGCCTGGAAGCAGCGTTTCACGCGGTGCGGGGTGTGGTCGTGTGACGGTTGGGTTGTGCACGGCTCTGTAGCCGTGTCGGTCTGGGTACTGGCAAGCGCCTCAAGCGTTTGGCTCCTTCACAAATAAGGACGGTCACGCTCGCGATCTTGACCTGCCGATGGTCGGGGAGTCTTCCTTGGGGTTCACCCGGTTGGGGCGATGCTTGCTAGGCAGGCGTAAGGAAGGCTGAACAGGAGAAGGGGAGCCAGCGCCTAGACATCCCGCGGTTCCCGGGCCGGGCCGGTGTAGCTGGGGGTGACGGTGTTCGCCAATCTTGTTCTGGAAGGTGGTGGTGTCAAGTGCATCGCCGTAGTAGGCGCGATCAGCGTTCTTGAGGAGCGCGGTTATCAGTTCCGGCGAGTAGCGGGCACCTCGGCCGGCGCGATCGGCGGGTCGTTGGTGCGAAACCGGCTTCACCGGCGCGATCGGATCGGGCATCGGACGCCGGTCGGCCAAGCTGGCCCGTCGAGGCCGTCAGCAACTCCGCTATGACGCACCTTGAGAAACAGCTCGGCATCGCGGACATCGAGCCTGCCGGACCGGGAGAGGGCAATGGTCGAAGAGAGGGGGCGGGCGGGGCCGGGCTAGAGGGCGCGTACCGCTGGTGCCGGCGCGTGGTACGTGAACGTGATCCTGCGATCTACGCGTTGACGGCTCTGATGCCGCGGATGCTGTGGCCTGGCTGCTGGGCGCTGTGGGCGGCGCTGGCGACGGTGGATGACATCGTCGACTCCCGCGCGAGGCAGCCCGCGGAGCGCGCCGTCGAGCTGCAGACGTGGGTGAGTGCTCTCGACGCCGAGCTGACGGCAGGGAATAGCACCGACATGGTCCGCTATGCCCTGGTCGACACCATCGTGCGGTGGGGACTCGACGTGGCTGAGCTGCGCGCCTCGTTCCAGGTTCTAGGCGGTGACCTGCATCCCGCCCCCCTCGTCACCTGGGACGACTGGCGGGTGAGGTCGCGCGGGACGGACAGCGCGTGGGCCAGGCAGATCCTGGCCCTGCTTGACCGGGCCGGCGTGGACATGTCGTTCGAGCTGCGGCACGGCGAGACGATCGCCCGGTTCCTCGACGGCGTCCAGTTGGTCGACAATTTGGCTGACCTGGCCGAGGATCTCGGCCAGCAGCCACTCACAATCCCGGCCGAAGTCCTCGACCGCTTTCCCGGCGCTGCCGAGGACCTGCCCCAGCGGCGGTGGACGATGCCCGTGCAAGGGGTACTGGCACACTTGGTCAGCACGGCCCGGCAGTGGGTGGACCAGCCCGGCCTCGGCGCGGGATGGCACCCGGGGCCGGCCACTCTGGTCGCGACCACGAGCCGCGTCTTCCTGGCCCGGCTTGACGCGATCGCCACGGCCGGGCCCGGCCTGCTGCACGCCTCACCTGAGCTCGGGCGGATCACTCGGTGGCGGCTCCTCGCGCCCGCTCGGATCAGGGTCGCCCTGGCCTGGAAGCTGACGACGCTCAGCGGTCCATCTGTGGACCGGCCGCTGCCAGCCACGCCCGCCTCCGCTGGCCCGCCGCCTGGTCAGGTTCTTCCCCCGCGGCTGCGCGCGGATGGCGTCCGGGCCCCGAAGATCGCCGCCGACCGGATACCGCGGCACGTCGCGATCGTTATGGACGGCAACGGCCGCTGGGCTCAACAGCGCGGCCTGCCTCGTCCCGAGGGACACCGCGCGGGTATCGAGGCCGTGCACGAGGTCGTCCACGGTGCCCTGGAGATCGGGCTGTCCTACCTCACCCTGTACGCCTTCTCGACCGAGAACTGGAAGCGGGACCCCCGCGAGATCACCCAGCTGTTCGCGATGCTCGATGAGGAACTGCGCTCGACCCCCTACCTCGACTATGGCGTCCGGCTCCGTTGGCTAGGGCGCCCTGACCGGCTGCCGAGGGAGCTTGTGCAGACCTTGCAGCGCAACGAAACCGCCAGCCGGGACCAGCGCACCCTGACACTCACCCTCTGCGTGAACTATGGCGGCCGCGCCGAGATCCTGCATGGAGCCGCCGCAGTCGCACGCAGCGTCCTGGCGGGCGACCTCGACGTCGAACAGATCACAGAGGGCGAGTTCGCGCGACACCTCCCGCTGCCCGACCTGCCCGACGTGGACCTGCTCTGGCGGACTGGCTCCGAGCAGCGCACGTCCAACTTCCTCCCCTGGCACGCCACGTACGCCGAACTGTTCTTCACCGCCAGCCTCTGGCCAGACGTCGACCGCCGCGAGCTATGGGACGCCATCGCCGAGTACGCACGACGTCGGCGCCGCTACGGCGCGGCCATCGGCTGACCTCAGCGCAAACTTCGGGGGAGCGCGGGAGCCACCACTGGCACGACCCCGAGCCGCACCCTTCCAGGCCGGACTGTTCGCAGTTGTCGGGGTCGTTGCGCGGCTCTTGAGGTGGCTCAGCGATCTTTGACCCCTTGACTGCCGGTTTCGCTGGCTCTGCCGGTTTGACAAATGCCCTGGTAGGACGCCTGGACACATGATCGGCGCGCGCCCGCGGGAGGGCCATTTCACAAGGCAATGGCTCTTTTATTGGCTCTGGCGGAGTAGAAGTATATTCGAAAAAACTTAATTACCAGTCGGGACGGCCGGATTTGAACCGGCGACCCTTTGACCCCCAGTCACGTTCCGGGTGTCGCTGGGCGTGGCTGGGTGTCGCTCAGTGGGCACTTGACCAGCCTCGACAGTCGCCTGGCGTAGCTGGGTGTCGCCTGATGTCGGCCTGCGTTGGCTCTTGGATTGGCTCTTTCGCGGGGAGGCCGGCCGACCGGACAGCAAAGACTGTGAATAACGCGCGCCGAGCCGCCGCCATGGTCGGCTAGCTGGGCCGCCAGAGGAGCGGTCGTAACCGCGCCCGAACAGATGATCTGGCCGTTGCCTCGGTGCACCAAGACCCAGTCAGGGGTAAGTAAAACGCATGCAATCAAGTGACGCTGGCGCTGCCCAGCAGGTGGCCGCGCCCAGGCAGGAGGAGCTTTCCGCCTCTGCCCGCGGCTGGCACACCATCCAGATGGCGGTGCTGGGCTTCATCGGCATCTGCGGCGTCCTGCGCACCACGGGCAGCAGCCCGGCTCCTCGCGCGGTGGAATGGCTGGCCGCGGCGCTGGCCGTCGCCGCGCTGGGGGTGGCGTGCCTGGCGGTTTTCACTGTCGGGCGGGTTGCCTACCCGGTCACCGCCGCCACCGGTGACGCCGGCGCCACGCCGGATGCCGCGGGCGCCGCCGCCCGGCTACGCGCGGGCATCCGGCTCACCATCGTGGCGCTGATCCTGGCGGTGATCGCTGGCCTTTCTGGCTGGTGGCCATCGGCGGCCGCGACCACCGCCACGGCCATCACCGGCACCACCGGCCAGGCCTGGTGCGGCCAGCTCGTGAATGGGCCATCCGGTGCCGTCAGCGTCCGCACTGCCAACGGGGTCATCGCCGTGCCCACCCAGGCCATCGCCCAGGTCCGCCCGGTGGCGGCGTGCCCGTAACGCCTGGCCGGAGCCTGCGCCCGGCACCGATGCACGGATCTGGGCAGCGCCACCGGCGCCGGGATTCAAGCAGCGTGCCGGCATCTCAGCCTCCCTCGACCCGGCGGCCGGTGATCACCGGCCGCCGCTGTTATCTTCCACCCGCAGTCCGCCAAGCTGGACGTCGAAGATGAAATGCGGAGCTGGCTCGCCGTTGCAGTAGGCGATGGTCTGCGCCATGCTGCCGAACCCCACGAAGGTGGTCTGGTCGGGAATGACCGGGTGCCGCCCGGTACCGTTGTCGGCTACCTGCCACCACGCTCCCATGCCCACCTGCGTGGGGTCGCTGGACGCGGTGACCGGGCCGCCGACCCAGGCGCGGTTGCCGCTGACGGACAGGCACGTCACCGGGCCGCTGAAGGTAGTCTCCTGGCCCGATTGCCAATAGTCGTAGCTCCACCTGCCGCGGACGGTGCCATCGGCCAGCTTGACCGCTTCGTAGGCCAGTGGGTCCTGCTGCACCGTGACACCGAAAACGCTGGGGCCGAGCAGCACATACGTGCTGCCGCCGACCCCGGCCGCAACCCCCCATCCGTGGCCGGCGCCGTCAGGCGTGGGCGCCGCCGCAGCCGCGCCCACGCCCGCGAAGGCCATGATCACAGCACCGCACACAGCCGCCGTCCATCTCAGTCTCCACATGGTGAAATCCCTCCCACTCGACATCTGATCCGGCGGCTCTCACAATGAGCCTCTGGCCTGCCGTCGTCTTGCACGAGCCGAGCGGCATGGCACAAAAGCAACCACCGCCGGGCGTGGAGGGGGCAGGATGGTCGCCGGACATGTTCCCGTCACACTCGGCAGCACCGGATCCTGCCGCGCCGAGGTGGACGGCTTCCTGGTCAGCTGGGTGCGGTTCCCGCCCATGACCACGCTGCCGCTGCATACCCACGAGCGCGCCACGGTTGCGGTGATCCTCAACGGATCGTTCGACGGGCTCATGCGCAACACCAGCCATCCCTGCCCGGTGTCAACCTGCTTGACCGAGCCACCCGGCGAGCCGCACGGCAACGTATTCGAGGTAGCTGGCGCGGATGTCTTGACGATCCAGCCCGACCCGGACCAGCTGGAGCTTCTTGAACCGTTCGCCGGGGTGCTCGGCGAGGTCAACCGCCTGCGTGACCCCGTGGTGGCCTCGGTGGCCCGGCGCGCCGCAGGCGAACTGCGCATGCCCGACAGCGTCACCCCGCTCGCCGTCGAGGGCCTAGTCCTGGAGCTGCTCTCGCTGGCCGCCAGGCTACGGAAAACCGAC
>Ga0310916_10001493_pt1 | contig 13973 bp, 12 predicted proteins | sample GREbulkMGLF176_FD_203444 | JGI IMG/M metagenome (GOLD analysis project Ga0310916, IMG submission 203444) | Lab enrichment of tropical soil microbial communities from Luquillo Experimental Forest, Puerto Rico - GRE.bulkMG.LF176 | ecosystem: Environmental > Terrestrial > Soil > Tropical forest >...
TGACCGCCGAGCTTCAGCTTTATTCCGCCCTTACGCAGTTCTCCTGCCCGCAGGTCCACCTCGAAGGTCGCAAAGCGAACCACCTGGGCGTTCTGGATCGCCATCTCCGCCGCCACTTACCTCAAGTTCTACGAGTCTAGCATCAAACTGTCCAAACGCTTACCACTGCCCTGGCTCGTTAACCTTCGCAATTGCAGCTGGTTACCTGCTGAGTTTCTTTCGACCTCCGATGCATTGAGGTAGTCCTCCAGGAAGCCGAACGTCGGCATCGTCGGAACGCTGCGGAGGTGGCGACATGAAGACAAACTCCGATCGGCATTCGGCATTCAGGGCGAACCAGCGCAATCGCGCTCTAGCTCGCCTGAGTCTTGCCGCGCTTGGCGTCGTTGTCGGCTTTCCTCGATCAACCCTCGCCGGACCCGAGCCGGCTGCCACGCATACGCCGGACGATCTAACCAGCGTGGTCGTTATGGACACGGCAGATGCGCCCGGAACGGTCGACCGTCTGAGACTTACGGCCACCCTGGAACTAACCGCAGCGGAACTTCACGTGAGTGTGGGCGATCTGCCCTCGATTGTGGTCTTTCATTTATCCAAGGATGCGGCGGCGAGGCTCGGCCTCACCGTAAGTTCCACCACATGTAGCACCGGGTCAACGACGCGCTACGAGTTGTGGATTATCGGTGAACCCTCGGACCTAACCTATAGTTATATGGCCGAAAACATTCTCGAGGACCACTTCAAATTGAGAGTTGAGAACAGCGAGCGTGCACGCATACTCCGGACCGTTCGGTCAAGACTGAACATGACGGTCGACGCCAAGGCATTTCGGAGGCAATGACGCCGGGACATCCCCACTGTTGACCGTGTCAGACCCAACTCCTGACGGTGAAATCGGTGAAGTTGGTCCCAGTGCCAAGTTACCGGTAATAAGCGACTTTCCGGGAGTTGACTCTCATTTCTGGTTTCGAATGCCTCATCAGATGGAACTTACTGCGGGAAATTCATGCGCCGTAGGAGGTCCTGGAATCGTGGGTCGGAGCGCAAAGTATCGAGCCTAAGGTCCGCGCGCAGGAAATACGGAAGGTCTGTAGACCTGATCTGATACGCCTTTTCAAGGTACTCGAAGGCCTTCTCCCTATTACCCAATGCGGCATACACCGTCGCAATCATGTAGGGTGAGACGAAACTGGTTTCCGATTGATGAAGGAACTGATGGAGGATCTTTTCCCCTTCTACGCTTTTCCCTGTTGCAGCGTAGGCATACGCCAGCGATGCTACGGGATCGGAATTGCCCTGCGACAGTTCGACGGCCCGCTGATATTCAGCAACAGCTTCCTTGGGCTGCCCGGAACCTTCTAAGCCCACACCCAACCAATAGTGACCGACCCAAAAATTTGGAAACGCCGTTGTGTACGCCCGGCACACTTCAGTCAGTACTTTGTAGTTGCGGGCGTGATAATTGATAATCGCCTCGTTCTCGAGGGGTTCGGACCGAATCGGATCCACTTCTCGGCATTTTGCTGCCTCAGCCCGCGCCTCGGCGATTCGGCCATTGGAAGCGAAGTAGACACCAAGATCGCCGTGGGCCATGCGAGAGTTTGGGCACAGCGCAATCTCGCTCTGTAACTCTCTCTCAGCGGCTTTCCAATCCCAGTCGTACCGCCAGTTTATTCGGCCAAGCGCTCCGTGTGCGCGACAGTTCGTTTCATCCAGTTCCAATGCTTTATGCGCTGCTTGCTTGGCCAAGGGATAAACGTCCACTGGGGACTGTCGTCGATGCTCCCCATCAAACACATACGTAAATGCCAATGCACTGTAAGCCAAGGAGAAATTGGGATCCTTCTGGATGGCTTTTTGGAGGTAGTTTCGGCCCCTTCTAGTTTCTTGATCATCATGCAACCCAGCCTTCATTGCGATCAGATAAGCTTGATACGCTTCCGGATCGACTTTCGGGGTTTCGTTAAAGTGGGTTTGTTGTTCCGGGGTCAACCTCGCGCGAACCTTTTGTGCTACTGCTTCCGCCACCTCGCGCTGCAACTTGAGCACGTCGCTAAGATCACTTTCATACGTCTCGGACATCAGGTGCTGGTCGGTCGGTGCAAAGATCAATTGTGCAGCGATCCTCACGCGATTGCCGGATCGCAGGACAGTTCCTTCCATGACGGCATCGACATTGAGTTCTCGACCGATCTGCGGGATAGGTTTCTTCTTTTCACCTTGGTACTGCATGACCGAGGTGCGGGAAATAACTCTGAGCGAACTAATCCGAGAGAGTTCGGCGATCAACTCATCGGTCATAGCATCGGCAAAGTACTCCTGTTGCGGATCCCCAGAGAGGTTGGCCAGTGGGAGCACGGCGAGGGAACGGATCTGCGGTTGAGTAGCAGAACGGGACGAAAGCTTGCTGCGTAGGCCGCCCACATCTACGGCGAAGAGAGCTCCCACAACCAGGAGTACTGCGGTAACCCCGAGCAGCCAGCCCCACTGTTTTAGCGACGTATGACTTCTTTCCGGTGGAAGTGCGTCTGGGACTGCCGCCGCGATGAAACGGTACCCATGCCTTGGCAACGTCTCGATGTACCTGGGATTTTCGGCTGTATCGCCCAAGGCGTCACGCAGACGTTTCACCGCCGCGTTCAGCCCATGGTCGAAATCCACAAACGTGTCGGCAGGCCACAGTCTGGCGCGCAGTTCCTCGCGGGTGACGACTTGCCCGGGCTTTTCCAACACAGCTAGCAAGACCTGGAGAGGCTGGTCCTGCAGTTTCACCCGGGAGCCCTTGCTCCTGAGTTCACCACTTCGGGCATCCAGTTCAAAGACGCCGAAACGAACGAGACCATCTGGCTCCGTCTTCTGCATCGGAGAATCCCCCGAGCTCTAGGTGGCAACATCTTGTAACCTTTCCCTGGCCATTACAAGTCCGTCGTTTTGCTCGTAATCTCAGCTTCCAATCCACTGATTATCCGTGAGTTATCGCGTTACCACCTTTTGGGCTCTGTTTCATTCCCGTGGCATTGAAGTACCTGAGGACCACCCCGAAATTCGGCGGCAGAAAGGGGTGCCGCCATGAAACTCTCAGCCATCACACCAACCTTGGGTCTTAGCTTGGTTCTGTTTGCGTCTGTACCAGCCTTTGCAGCCCGTGATAAAGGTGATCTCGTTCAGCTTCGGGTGTCCGTGTTTAACGCTTCGCCGATTTCGTCCTCGACCATACAGCGGGCGGAAGGCGAGGCGGGCCGCGTCCTCCGGGATGTCGGTGTTGAAGTCATTTGGCTGAACTGTCTCCAGGATGCTCAACATGAAGCTTCGTTGGGCCTTTGTTCGGAAGTCTCTTTTCCCTCACATCTTCATTTGCACATTCTCCGAGCGTCCCGAGACCTTAAGGCGTCCACGGTCGGAATATCATTTTCAGCAGAGGATGGTAAGGGTTGCTACGCCGATTTGTTCTACGAGCCAATCCAGCAGCTCCAGGAAGAAACCCATGCGTCGCCCCCGGTGGTTCTTGGTCATGCCATGGCGCATGAGCTCGGACATCTCCTGCTGGGCACCAATTCGCATTCGCCGAGTGGCCTCATGCGCGCCCACTGGACGGGCGAAGACCTCACCAATGCTTCCAAAGGGAATTTGCGGTTCTCACAGGAGCAGTGCTTGAGAATCAGGAGTCGTCTGACTAAATCGGAGTACGGCGATGTCGCACCGGTTGAGATAGCAGCAACTAATGAGTAAAGAAAAACTTAAGCAACGGTGATTCGGCAGACGAAGGATCTGAAAGAGTAGGTCCTTCCATGAGAAGGCCGATCCCTGTCAAGAGTTTTTTCTGCTCTTTCCGTGATTTCTTCCATTTTTTTCCGCTCAGCCAAGCCGCCTCTGTCGCCACCCTTCCATCCGCACTCGTAGTTGAGCAATTTTTTGCTCGGTGCAAGGCGGAGGAGAAGGGCAGTTGATGTCGAAGTACGGCGCTGCGTGCGACAACCTGATAAGCGCGCAATGTGTAACGGTGGATGGGAGGCAAGTCGAGGCCAGTCAGAACTCCAATCCAGATCTTTTGTGGGCGATTCGCGGCGGAGGCGGAAATTTCGGCATCGTGACGGCGCTCGAGTACCAACTACACCCGGTAAGCGAAGTTTCGGCGGGTACCCTGACGTTTCCCGGTGGACGAATTCCGGAGTTGCTGCAGGTCTTTGCCAAGCTCGTGAAGGCGGCGCCGGATGGGATGAGCGTCGTCGGCTCGGTGCTACCGTCCGAACAGGGAACGCGATTTCAGCTGATATTCTTGCATTGCGACGATCCACGCCAAGGAAATGAATTGCTCAGGCCCCTGCGAGCGCTTAAACCACAGGAGGACAGTGTCAGGGTTGAGTCATATCTCCAAGCTCAGGAGGCAGCCTTTCTTCGAGCGCCCGTCGCGCATTTTCAAACCGACCTGTTCCTTCCGGAGCTTACCGCAGGCGCGATGGCGAGGATCACGAAGGCAACCAACGATTCGCAACCTAACAACAAGGTGTTCCTTGTGACGCTTTATGGCGCGATTTCGCGTGTAGCAGTCAGTGACATGGCGTTCGCCTTGCGGCAGCCGGGTTACGAGGTCGACATTGTGAGTACTTGGAGCGTTCCCGCAGAGAGCGAGTGCGATGCAATGGGTCAAGTCTCTGCGTGACGATTTGCAGCCGTTTGCGCGTGGCGTGTACGTCAACCAGCTGGGCGAAACGAGCGAAGAGCTTGTGCGGGCGGCGTACGGCCCAAACTATGCTCAGCTGGTGGAGATCAAGAAAAAGTATGATCCCAACAATGTGCTGCGGCTCAATCAGAACATCAATCCAGCTTAGGCCGAAGCGAGACCAATCAAGGGCGCGAGTGACGGGCTGGTGCAGCTCTACATGGCGACCGGCCCCTGGATAACAGCTCCGCATTCAGAAGAAGCCGCATTAAATGATGATTCGGGTACCGGGCTGTCCCAACGTACGAACCGAATCATCTCGTCAATCGCGAATTTTACATCGGCGCTGTGCTGATGCGCGGCGTGCGTCTCTGCGAGCCGTGTTAGCATTTGTCGAGAAGAAAGATGTTCGCGATCTTCACTACGCGGACGCGGCCTTATTCTTTTGAACCGCGGTCGCGGCTTTTCGGATCACATCTAGCACGAAGTCAGGCTGAGACAACATCGGTACGTGGCTGCTATCGGTCTCGAAGACTGTTGCTCCCATACGCTTCGCGACGAAACGCTCCAACTCGGGCTGGATAGTACGGTCCTTTGTTGCTACGATGTACCAACTCGGCTTCGACCTCCAAGCAGTACCTTCTACCTTCTGATTGAACAAATCAGCTACGGGTGCGCCTTGAGTGGCCCAGATCAGCTCCTGCTCTTCATCGGAGAGATCGCCTGCGAAGGATGGGACGCCGTCCCTTTTCAGCCAAACGCGTCCGTCTGCAACCTCGATATGAGAAAAAATATCGGTTGCTGGAAACTTCTGTTGCAGACTTTGTGTTGTCTCGTCCGCATCCGGGCCAAACGCCGCCACATAGACAAGCGCTCCAACTCGCGGGTCGGTGCCGGCCGCCGTGATGACCGAGCCACCATAGGAATGACCGACTAAGATCGCGGGGTTGCTTACACGTCCCAAGGTTCTCTTCACGCAATCTACATCGCTGGCGTGCGAATCGAGTCCGTGCTGTGAAGCGATTACTTCAAATCCCTCTTTCTGCAGAGTCGGGATCAGTTTGCTGAAGCATGAGCCGTCGGCCCATAACCCGTGAACGAATACGATGCTAGCTTTACGTTGCAAGGACATGGAAGCCTCCTGAAGTTTAAGTTTTGATCGGAACCGGGGTCGTCCACCGGATATAAGATGCGCTAAATTCAAACTGGATGAAAAATTCTTTGTGTGATAGAGATATGCCTCGAAAGCATGGCTACGGCGTCGCTACCGGCCAGGGTTTGATACTACAAATCAGATTAAGCAACGACGCACGGCGAGACTGGGCCCTCTCGTAAGTCCTCATGAACGCGCTTCTTATCCGCTAACGCCCGAATCGTCGACAATCCGGGAATAATGGCAAGCTCCTGGTAAACGGTGCCGGCTCAGACCGTCGATGCAACACTCATCGAAGCGGTTAATTCCATAATGCTTTTGAGGAAGGACCTACCTGCAGGGGCTATCTTCAATTAGACCTTAAACAGGGCTCTTTTCTTCGAATTAGGTTTCGCGAACGAATGCAGCCATTGAAACTCTTGCACTTAGACGTCGAGCTGGTGTTGCGTTGACCTATAGAATCCACCGAGGAAACCGGTAAATTGAACTAGCACGCGCAGCGTGGAGGTTTTGCGACGGTCAGCAATCCTCAACCCTCGCCGGCATGTTCTTTAATCACCGTGCGTGCGTCCTTGACAGCAAAAATCGTGGCTGCGCCTCCCGTGACAAACAGCAACAAAATAAGCCAGCGGGCATTCAACATTCTCATTGCGTCACCACGGAATGAGCGTCTAGGCCGGTAGCCGCCTTCCAGCCACTGAAGTCCAAAGCGGTGCTGAACAGGAGAAATTCTCCTCCTGAGCCAAACTCGTAGTTGTTGTAGTCGAACACCAGGCTAGAGACGTTCACGCCCGATTCGATGTGCACTGCGCGCGTGATGCTGTTAGCGATGACGTTGTTCGTGACGCTGATGCTGCCCGTTATCGGGGTGGTACTGGAGGTGTACAGATCGATGCCCGTGGAATTATGCCAGCAGACGTTGCCGTAAAATTTATGCCCGACACCGTTGGCGAGAATGCACTCGCCATTGACGTGGTTCCAGACGAGGTTGTAGAGAAACTGATTGTTCTCTGTCGGGGCATCGTTCGTGAAGAGGCCCTGGCCTCCGTTGTCGTGAAAGTCGTTGTAGCGGATGACGTTGTTGGACGCCCCCGTCAGCACGGTGCCCGCCCCTGAATCGTTCGAGAGCTCGATGCCGTTGCCGCGATTCGAGTAGACGCGGTTTCGCTCGACGGTGTTGTTGCTGGAGGCTTCCATCTCGATGCCGCCGCCTTCCGCAGCCGAGTTAGTCGTGTCGGTATTGTGATACGAAGTGTTTGCGGCTACCGAAGAGTTGTTCGTCCATTGCAGGTAGATACCCTCTCCGTTGTCGTGGACGGTGTTACCGGAGATGACGACGCCGGTTAGAAAAACGCCCTTCGGAAAATTGAAGGTCTGACAGGTTCCGCCGATCGCGCAGCCATAAGTGGCGATGCCGTCGTGGTGACTTCCAGTGACCGTATTGTCCAGCACGGAAGTAGAGGTGATGGGGTATTCGGTGTGCAGCGACACCAAGCTGATTCCGTCGCTGGCCACGTTGCTTATGTTCGATCCCTCGATGACGCAGTTGTTGCAGTCTTCGAGGTGTATTCCGTGCCCCGCTCCATTGCGTACGATGAGGCCGCTCAACGTTAAATCGTGCGGAGGAACGCCCTGGGTGTGAGCGTAGATTTCTCCGCTTGTGGGTACGCCGTTCGCCCCGCTCAGTTCCAAGTTCTGAACGGTCAGATAGGCGAGCGCAGACAGATTAATTACCACCCACCGCTGACCCGCTTCCACGCCGGAGAGGAGATAGAACGAGCCGGGATTTATAGGACTCCACACGTAGAGAGCGTTCGATGCCCAATACCAGTCCATGAGCGCTGCCAGTGCGGAGATCGAGGTCTTGGCATTTCCGCTAACTCCGTCGAAGATAACAATGCTTGGACGCGTCGCCAAGCTCGCCTGCCAGACGCGGGGCTGGCAAGTGGAGCAGAGCGACCAGGCGCTCTGAGGCAAGAGGTCTGCTCCTGCGAGGATCGGAGCGGGACCAATTCCGTAGGCGCCTATCACGATCGGACTCCCGGCCTCGCCGGAAGATGGGGGCGAGAGAAGCTCGCGCCAAGTGTCGCCGCGCTTGAACAGGATCTGATCCCCGGCTGAAAAGTGACTGGAGTTGACCTTAGCGACCGTACGCCAAGGAGTCGCCTGAGAAGTGCCGTTGTTGCTGTCGTTCCCAGCTACGGCGTCGACGTAATAAACTTGTGCCATACTAACAGACGAAGCAAACAAGAACGCAACGAGCACCAACCAGCATCTCATGGGGTCACCTCTGTACTTCCGCGTTGCTAACTCAGCGAGCAAGACAAAACCTACAGCGAACTTCAATGTTTTAGATGTCATGGTTTGACTCCTTTGCGTGCGGACCTGAGGAGCCGAGGGGCCGATTCAGTCGTACCACTGGGGCCAGCGAACCTGGATACAACCGGGCGGTTGGTAACGTTGTGCTTATGGAGCAGGATTGTCAAGGGGAGAATCACGAAAGTAGCTAGCTAACTCTTAGGCGCAATGTGGAGGTTTCGCGACGCTCTGCAACCTCAACCCTCGCCACCACTTTCTTTAATCACCGTGCGTGCGTCCTTGTCCTCTCGTAGCCCAGCAAATTTCGCGTGCCTGAGGTGATCGATTTACGCTTCATACTGCATCCCCTCATGGCGTCAGCCACCAAATCACTGCCCAAAGACTGCTGTATGCAAATCCCGCCGAAGAGCAAGGCGCAAGTTGGATGAGGGCCTCGCGTATAATCGGCGACCAGGAGAGTCACCGATGGCCAACGCGATCAAGCTGCTCGTTGTGGTCTTGCTCTTTGCCCTCTACGCCTTCAATCAGACCGCTGACCATGGTGGGGATGCAAAGCCTGTCGTACTGCAAATGGATGAAGGCGAAGTTCGCACGCGGCGTCCGCGCGAGGGATTTTCCTCGCCAGCCAGTGAATTTCTCCTTAAGATCGGACCGAAAACCAGTGGCTCGAAGCATTTTCTGCTCTTTACTGAGGAGATCTCGCCCGGCGCAGTCGTCCCGAAACACAAACACCATAGAGAGGAAGAAATCCTATTAATCGATACGGGCAACGCCCATGTTTGGCTCGGAGACAAAGAATATGACGCACAGCCAGGTGCGCTGGTATTTATTCCCGCAGAGACGTGGGTCAGCCTGAAAAACACTGGCAAAGAGAAGATCCATCTCGTCGCTGTGTGGAATGAGCCGGGCTTCGAAGAGATGCTGCGCTGCGGGTCCGTCCCGAAGGGGCAAGCAGCCGAGCCTATCTCGAGTGACAATGCCAAAGATTGTTACCGCCACGGGGATGCAAAGTTGGAGGCGGCCCAGCCACCTTCAGAAAAGAAACCGTGATGCACGAGCTCCACTCCGGGCGATTGCCGTTCGACAAGTCCTGGTAGACGAGCTAACCTCCAACTTGATTTTGGCAGGCACTTTGCCAGTTTGCGCTTCAACTTCCGGCATCTCGGGGCAACACTTACACGGAATCACGGGCATATGGATTCGGCACGTGGAACTCTGTAATTGACAGCCCATAGGCCACGCCGGCGAGCTGCAACTCTTCACTGGTGACTTTCCTGCCGTCGGCTCTAGCCAGACCATCCGGTTGCTGCAATCTTACAGCAGGAAGGAGTTCCCGTTCTTCAGGATGCATCCTGATCGTATCAACGAGAAAAGGCACCAGACTTCCCCCACCTAGGATGACCACCTTATGCTGGCGCCACGCAGTGAGTTCGAGTGGGTTCCTGCCTAGTTTTGTATACGCTTCGTTCCACGCCTTGCGATAAGAATCGTAGATTTGATTGCAGACTACCCGTACCGCGTCCCGGACTTTATCATTTGCCTGCAGAAGAGTCGACTCGGACCCTCGAAGGGTCAAATAATTGCTCGACAATCCTTCGCATTCTGCGATAGCGAGGTCGACTCCATCCATTCCAACGGGGACTGCGGCTGTACCGAAAGGCGCCAAGCTTCTCTTTACCGTGTGCAATTTTCCGAAAATGCGAAACAGGTTTGCGTGAGTCGAGCCCGCACCTATATCCACCTTTGCATAGGGGCCAACGGCAACCGACGGGGAATGCAACACCATCCACAGTGCAGCATCGCCTTCATTGCGGATCCACTCGCGTATTTCTTCTTCGGTTAGAGTGCACATCATTTCTGGGCATCTTTCCAGCACTCGGCGCGCCCGCTCGATAGAGACCTCGGCATCAAGAAGTCCCTCATTCCGATAGAACCACCACGCTCGACGGGCAATAGTAAGGAAGGTAGCCTTCAGTTCTTGGTGATTGAGGAATTCCGTCGGCACGCCCATGGTCATGCCAAGCTCAATACCTTCCATCTGTTCCTTGAAGTGGGCTGCTACCGCCTGGTGACCTTTGGAGATCAGAAACCACACGGTCAGAGTAGCAAGATCAACAGCACTGAATCCCTCGGGTAGTTTTGTCGTCCTGCCGAGCTGATACGCTGGATTAGCGGTAACCTCGGCCGCGACTCGTGTCTTGAGGCTCTCACAAGAATCGCAGGCCATGGTGGGCACAGTGGCGTGGCCAAAGAGAAGTGTAGTTGGAGTCACGCACACCCGCGACGCGATTTGCGCACATCCATCATGTAGAACCAGCCAGCAATTCTCCTTACCAGATGGGTTGCAATCGCGAAACACGATTTTGGACGTGCTGACGCCGTAGTCGATTCCCAGCTTGACACGCCGCTTCGGCGACGACCGATTGCGTTTCAAGAATTTCATTCCAACACTCGGCCCTGATTTGGTGCACGCCCTCGGTTGATACCCCCAGAGACGAGACAATTTCATACAAGTCTAGATTGTTACCGGGAGCGACACTCATTTGTTCTTTAGCTGCGCATCCAAATTCGTTACCAGCGTTAGCGGAACGTTCCCAGTCGTTGGGTTGAGGCCCGTGAAAAGAAATCGCTGGCCGTCCGGGGCAACGTCGAACAGAGTTCCCCACAAAGCGAGGCTTGGCATTGTAAAAAGGGCATGCGGGCGTCCGAGAGATAGCTCTTGCTCTCGTCTTTGTACGTCTACCGCCATCAAGCTGTTTTGCTGCTGCGGCGAAAAGTAAAACAACTCCTTTCCGTCGGCGCGCCAGCGCGGCAACACACCGCCTTCCGTGGATACTTGATATCGCCGCGCAGCATCCGGAAAGTGTGTCACGTACACCTCGTTGCGGCCAGACTCGTTGGATTCGTACGCCACCCACTGGCACTCGGCCGAAAACACTGGGTTCGCGTTTGAAAATTGTGATTGAACCAACGGAAAAGGCTTGCGGTCTCCCGTGAGTGGAAGGATCCAACTTGAAAACCGCGGATATTCAGCCATGGATGCCCGGCTGTATGCCAGATACTTTCCGTCTCGACACACCGACCGAGGCGCATCGCGAACGTCGCTCGACTCCAGTACAGCTTCTACCGATCCGCCGCCATCCGTCTTCACCCGATAAATCTTTCCAGAGGATGCGATGAATGCTGCACGCCCGTCCGGCTCCCAGGCCGCAGCAGGCGCGAATCCGGGCCCGGACGTCACACGCGTCCTCGTTCCCCTTACAAGATCGAGATTCCACAAATCGGAAGTTAAGCCGTCGCTGCCAACTCTCGGAATCAGTGCGTGGCTTCCGTCTGGAGAGAGGCTCGGTCCATACAAAAACCCCCTATCGATGCTATCCCCGCGCTTCCCGCGTCGATCTAACCACGCAAGCTCGAAGCCGCCACCCTGCACTGCCGGATAGTAGACCAGCATCCCCGTCGTTGACGCGCTTACCAGTGCGTTCGAGGGTCCGGGATTGAGATAGACACGGTCCGGTAGCGGGATGGCTTCGCCCGTTATAGCAAGTCTTCGTTCATCGTAGTCCTGCGTAACCAGCGTTTCCCCTCGCACATACAACAGGCGCTCGCTGGTCAACTGCGCCGGGCCATACGCGGTCGCTACGACCAGGTGTTTTTCGTGCGAGTCCAGCGAACCAGCGTAGATTCCCGACAACTCGGCTTGGTCACTGCGCACAAAGTACAGAAAGTGCCTTCCATCTGGAAGGAATACGGGCCACCGATGACTGCTCTCCGCGTGGCTTCTATCGAGCTCGGTGATTCGCTTTTCAGGCCCGCCTGTTGCCGATATTTGATAGAGCGGGTCCGACAGTGATGGCGTGAACAAAATGACATCCCCGGGTCCCCAAGTTCCGCCACGACCTCGTCCCGCTTCGCATAATGTTTGGGTCGAATTTGCGTCCACATCGATGCGCTTGAGCTTTCCTCCGGCGAAGAATCCAATCGATCGGCTATCAGGAGACCAAAAGGGATCTCCCCCGCCTTCGGTCCCAGTTAGGGCTCTCCCCTCGGCGGCCTCGTCCAGTGCACGCAGCCACAGAAAGCTCTTGCCGCTGTTGTCTCTCACCGCTGCCACGAGTTGCTTGCCGTCGGGAGAAATTACCGGGCCCCCTGCGTCGACGTTGATCCTATCGAACTGGCTGTCCGGCGGAGGCAGAATGCGAGAACGTACCACTGAGGCTGCCGGTTTGGTTCGCTTTGCGTAAAGAATCCCCAACGCCGCGAGCGCGCAGAGCAGAACTCCAACAGCGGCCCAGGCAGTCAGCTCACGAATGACGCGGCTGCTCCTGGTCGGCATAGGGTGGGCGCCCGCTCGCGAGCCCGATTCTCCAATCCATTTCAGTTCGAGAGACACATCCCGCGCTGTCTGCCAGCGCTCTTCCGGGTTTTTCGCCAGACAGCGGTGTATCGCGTGGTCCAGCGTTGCGGGCGTCAGCGGCTTGATCGAGCCAATCGGAGCAGGCTCTCTTTCCAAAATCGCCGACGCCACACTCAATTGGCTTTTCCCTGCAAACGCGCGCTGGCCGGTGAGCATCTCGTACAGCACAGCTCCCAGCGAAAATATGTCGCTCCGGCCATCCACGTCTTTGCCTTCCACCTGCTCTGGCGACATGTACTGAAATGTCCCGACAATCGTCCCTTCCTGCGTCATAGGCGACGGTCGGGCTGCCACCGTCAACGTCGAGCCGCTCACAAGCGCGACCGCTGGTTTGGCCAAGCCAAAATCGAGCAGCTTCGTTCCCGTAGGTGTGAGCATGATGTTTCCGGGTTTCAGGTCCCTGTGCACGACACCGCTGCGATGTGCTTTATCCAGCGCGTCCGCAATCTGCGCCCCGAACTTCAGCACTTGTTCCAAAGGAAGCGGGCCTTTCTCCAATCGCTTGGCCAGCGTCTCGCCCTCCAGGCACTCCATGACCAGATAGCTCAATCCGTCTTGCGAGCCTACGTCATGCAACACGCAGATGTGTGGATGATTCAGGTTCGAGATAGTCTTGGCCTCGCGCTCGAATCGTTGCTTGCGCAAAGGATCGCGCGACATTTCCTGCGGAAGAATTTTGATCGCAACAGCGCGCTCAAGCCGCGTGTCCTTCGCACGGTACACTTCGCCCATGCCGCCGGCACCAAGCGGCGACTCAATCTCATATGGCCCGAGCTTTTGGCCTTGAGCGAGGGGCATAATTGGCGTGATTATAGCCCCAGAACAGCCCTTTGCCGCTTCTTGTTTGGTCACTGCCTGGTATACCGGAGATCTCTAACAATGTCGGCTCTGTCAAGTCCTTTTTTGAATTTTTTCGGCCTCTCTTTTCTTTTTTCGAGCACACTACTCCGTTCACTCCGAAGAGAGTGGTCTTCCTGGTTCTTCTTTGACCTTCGCTTCGACGACCACGGCTCGCTCGTAATCTTTCGGTCGGCTTCAGTCCGACCTAAACATCTCTTCGATCCGTGCTGCGACCATGATTAGTAATTCAAACTCCCTTTGCAGGGAGCGGGACGCCCAATCAAGTGCACGGCGCTCTACTTCACGCCATCTCCGGTTCCGAGCTGTCCCGCGTGCGAACCGAACTCTAACGACGACGAATACTCACAGCCATTACGCCACATCCAGTACAACCGAACCGCCAGCCTGCGCCCCATCGCTACCTTGGCAATGCTTTTGTGTCGACGCATCGCCAGGTGCAGGTACCGGCGTCGCCAGTCGGGATGGACACGTGCCGCTGCTTGGGCTGCTTCCACCAACAAGAAGCGCAACAACGAATTACCCTGCTTGCTGATATGTCCAAGTCGCTGCTTGCGAGCACTAGA
>Ga0310916_10001497_pt1 | contig 13960 bp, 13 predicted proteins | sample GREbulkMGLF176_FD_203444 | JGI IMG/M metagenome (GOLD analysis project Ga0310916, IMG submission 203444) | Lab enrichment of tropical soil microbial communities from Luquillo Experimental Forest, Puerto Rico - GRE.bulkMG.LF176 | ecosystem: Environmental > Terrestrial > Soil > Tropical forest >...
TGCTGCCGGACAAGAGCGGGCGCTACGCCGCGCTCTACCGTCCGATTCACATGATCGGGCTCGAGCTCGGCGTGTCGGTCGCCAGCGTCGCGCTGCGCAAGGAGCCGACCGGCGCGCCGACCGGCTTCCGCTCCGACGTCGCCGCCACGGCCAAACGCACGCTCAAGAAAGGCGAGATGCTCGATGGCGAAGGCGGGTTTTGCGTCTGGGGCAAGCAGGTTCCGGCCGCGCGCTCACTCGACGAGGGCTTGCTGCCGCTCGGGCTCGCCCACGCGGTCAGGCTCAAACGCGAGGTCGCGGAGGGCCGATGCTTGCGCTGGAGCGACGTCGCCTACGACGAAAACGATCTGGCCGTGAAGGTTCGCCGCGAGATGGAGGCGGCGTTCCGCGATCCGAATGTGGCGGACAGCGCGATGGCCGGCTGACCGCCCGCATGGCATGATCGCAACCGCTGCACAGCGGCCTTTTCTGCCCTCCCGTGACCGCACGCCTGCGTTGACTGCAACGAATTTTGTTGCAAGCATTCCCGTCGTCCGGTGCTCCCGGAGCGCGCGCGGCGGAACGTTTGGGCCGCAAAAACGAAGAGTGCCATGGCGATCGCCAAAGCCGAGCCCAAGGCCTCCCCCGACGTCCTCGGCTCCAGCGACGTCATCGAGGAGCTGCGCCGCCGCTATGACCGGCTCACGCAGTCGCAAAAGCGCATCGCCGAGTACATCATCGCGCACTCGCACGCGGTGGCGTTCTCCACCGTCGATCAGATGGCCGCGCGGCTTAACGTCAATCCCTCGACCATCGTGCGCTTCACCTATCGTCTCGGCCTCGACGGCTTCCCCGATCTGCAGGAGCGAATGCGGGAAATCCTTCGCGGCCAGCTCGCCCGCACCGGCGACCCGATCAATGAAAGCCAGGTCGCCAGCCACTTGGATGGCACGAGTTTCGGCGCGTCGCTGAGCCGCGACTGGCAAAACCTGCATCACACGATCGCAGGTCTCGACACCGCCGCCGTCGCTCGGGCGGTGAATATCCTGGCGCGCGCACGGCGGGTCTACGTGGTCGCCGGATTCTCGACCTACCCGATCGCCCATTACTTCGCGATCATCCTCGACCGACTGCGCAGCGAAATTTCGCTGCTCGCGTCCAACGATGCGTTCGCGACGCCGCGACTGGTCGAAATGAAGCCCGAGGATTGCCTGGTGGCGTTCACCTTTCCGCGCTACGCGAGTGCGACGCATCGCATCGCCATGTGGGCTAAGGAGAACAAGGCCAAGGTCGTTGCCGTGACGGACTCTCCGATCTCGGCAGTCGGTCAGATCGCCGACGTGGTCCTGCTCGCGGCCTCGGGCGGCGTCGGACTGCAGAATTCGTTGGTCGCGCCGTTGGCCGTCGCCAATGCGCTGCTCAACGGCGTGGCCGCGGCCAAGGGCACGAGCGCGCTGGAGCGTTACGGCCGCCACGATCATTTGATGAAACGATGGGACGCGTTCCTGCTCAAATTGGGCGAGCGGTGAGCGGGCGCGGCAGAGCTTTTCTCTTACACGTGGAATGGGAAGAGGGTGTGCGCATCGAGCGCGCGGCGATGCGCCGCAGCGCTTCGGGCGCTTATGCCGTTGCCGCCGGCGCCACCCCCTCGTCGAGACGAAGGCACCATTGCTCGAGCAGCGCACGCGCGCGCGTCGACGAGGGGGTGGCGAGGAACAGCGCCACGTCGTCGGGCGTGTCGATATCGAGCGCGATGCGGGGCAGGTGCACCACCACCGGCTCGATGGCGCAGCGCTTGGCCGCGGCGAGATGCGGGATGAAGCTGTCGGCGCCGAAGCGCAGCGGCACGGCGGCGGCCGGAGAGCAGGCAATGGCATTGGAGCCGCGCTCATCCCGCGCCGGCACGATGGTGAAGGCGCGCGCGTCGCGGGTGGTATCGCGGTGAACGTCGATAAGCTGGCGAATGTCGTCGCCTTCGACCAGCGGAATGTCGCCCGGCAGCGCGAGCATGCCCTCCGCCGCGAGCTCTCGTGCCGCCGCCGCGACCGCGCCGGTGTGCCCGTCGCGTGCGCCGGCGCTTAACACGCGCGCGCCGTAGCGCGGCGCAATGGCCGCGGCCGCGGGATCGACCGTCACCATGATAATGCCGGCGAGTTCGCGAACCCCGGCCAGTGTTGCCAGCACGTCCTCGCACATGACGAGCGCCAATTCCTGCCGCCGCGCGCCGCCGAGCACGCCGGCGAGACGCCGCTTGGCGTCGCTCGTGTCTTTGACCGGGACCACGGCGTAGATATTTCGGCGAGCATTCATGCGGGAGCCTTTGCCAATGTGTCGGCGCTGGCGAGCACGCGACGCGCCAGGTCCTCGCGATCCGCAAGCGTCGCCATCAGGGTATGCGCCAGCGTGACCGGAATGCCAAGCTCGGCAGCATCGGCGGCATCGGCGTGGTCAAGCACATAGGCGTCGAGCAGGTCTTGGTAGCGGCGCGCCACCGCCGCTGCGGTCGCCTGAAGGCCGAGCTCGGACATCATCTTGGCGGTCGGCCCCTTGACCGCGCGCCCCGCGATGATGGGTGACACCGCCACCACCGGGGCCGCGCATGTGGCGATCGCCTCGCGAAGGGAGGGAACGGCGAGGATCGGCTCGATGCTCAGGAACGGATTGGACGGGCAGATCACGACCGCGCGCAGGCGGGGATCGCGCAGCGCCGCGAGCACGTGGGGATGCGCGTGCGCGGTCGCGGCACCATCATAGGCGACCTCCAGCACCACGGGCGCGCAGCGCCGCCGCACGAAATAATCCTGGAAGTCGAGCCAGCCCGTATCGGTGCGCAGGCGCGTGCGCACGATATCGTCGGTCATCGGCACGAGGCGCGTCGCAATTGCGAGCCGCCGGCAGAAATCGGCGGTGATGGCGGACAAGGCTTCGCCCGCCGCGCGCCGTCGCGTTCGCTCCACATGGGTGGCGAGGTCGCCGTCGCCGAGCGCAAACCAGGTTTCGCCGCCGAGCGCCGCGAGCGCGGCCATGAAGGTCCAAGTCTCGTCGCGCCGGCCCCAGCCGCGGCGCGGATGGGCGAGGCCGGCGAGCGTGTACATGATGGTGTCGAGATCGGGCGAGATGGCGAGGCCGAGATGCTCGAAGTCATCGCCGGTATTGGCGACCACCATGAGATCGCCGCCCGGCACGACGCGGCTGAGCCCCAGCGCGAGCTTGGCGCCGCCGATGCCGCCGCACAGCGCGACTACGAGGCTCTTTCGCGGATTTCCGGCGGCGCTCACCGAAACAAGTCCTCTTCGGCCGCGCGGATCAGCGCGGCGGCCGGCGACGGCGCTTCCGACCAGGTGAGCCCGCGCACCAGCACCATCGGGCGCGCCTCGTCCGCCTGCCCCATGATCAGCGACGCGGCGCTGGCGATCTCGTCGGCGAATCCGGTTTGGGTGACGCGCAGCGCGTGTCCGAACAGATCGGGGCGCCCGCGCATGTCCATCAGCGCCGGCAGTCCGGCGACGCCGAGCGCGACGCCAACCGTGCCGCGCCGCCACGCGCGCCCCCAGCTGTCGGTGACAATGACGCCGAACCGCGTGCGAAAGTAGGCGGCGAGCCGCTCACGCAACCGCGCCGCGGAGGCATCCGGATCGCTCGGCAGCAGCAGCACGGGCTCGGCTGCGACGGCGGGGTCGATGTTGGATCGATCGACGCCGGCATTCGCCATGATGAAGCCGAGCCGGTGCTCGACGATCAGCACGCCTGGCCGCTGCCGCACCACGCGCCGCGATTCCGCGAGAATGACTTCGATCAGCCGCGGGTCTTTGTTCACCTCGGCGGCGAGACGGGCGGCGCGCGGCGAGGGTTGAATCTTGGCGAGATCGACGTAGCGCCCTTCCGCCTTGGACACGATTTTCTGCGCTACCACGAGAACGTCGCCATCCGCCGGCGCAAGGGCGTTGCGCTCGCAGGCGGCGATCAGCAGGCCGGCAAGGTCGTCGCCCGGCCGGACCATGGGAATGTCGAGAACTGGGGTCAGTGTGACCGCCATCGCTGCGGGGCCTATCTCAGCGCAACTATGACCGCAGCCGCGAACCGCGCATGGTCCGCCGCGCGCGCTGCGATCTCGGTGCGCATCCTATCCGGGATTTGCATCATGACGAGGCAGGATCGTCGGCGCCGCCCCGGCATCAGGGCGCGCGGGCAGCCTCAGCGACGGACACCGACGGAGACGGTGTGACCGGCTTGCGGGCCAGGACGACATTATAGGCATTGCCGAACACGAACACCTTCGACGTGCGCCAGATGATCCATTCCAGCTCCACCATCGTTCGCATCCGCAGCCGAAACTTCCACAACAGCAGGTGTTGAATGAAGTTCCACGTGATGCCCCAGGCCCAGAACGGGAGCCGCCGGTAGCGGATCGGGCTGAAGCCGAGACGGCGCAGCTTGAAAACGAGAAGATTGGCGCCGAGAAAATTGTAGCGCCAATTCTCGAAGAAGGCCGTGACGTTGCGGTAGTCCTGCTCCCGACGACAATGATCGAGCGATCCGGGCGAACGGATCAGCAGGCGTCCCCCCGGCTTGAGCGATTGCCAGCAGCGTGCCAGCCAAGCCTCCAGGTCCTTGGTGTAGCCGATCGATTCGAGCGCGTAGATCGCATCGAAACTTTCGCCCGGGAGGTCGAGGCCGTCGAAATCGGCGACGATAACGCGAACGCGACCGTCGAACTTCTCGAACTTCCGTCGGCAAATCTCTCCTTGCACGGGGGAATTGGTCACGCACACGATTTCCACGCCGCAGCGACTGGCAAGGTAGTCGGCTGCCGCCCCCGATCCGCATCCCAGATCCAGGAGACGCATGCCATCCGCGGGCTTGAGCAGGATACATTCGGCGTCGTAAGGACGCGTGAAGGCCGCGCGCGGAAAAACGCATGTGCTGTAATTGTCATGCTCGCTGCGATAGCGACCGAACACGTCGTCGTAGGTGCGATTCTCGTCGTCGTGCTTGAGAAAGTCGTCGGCCTTCGGCGCCCACTCGACGAGTTGCCGCTCTTCGAATTCATTCAACGCATGACCGATATTGCCGGCGTCCCGCGGATGGGTGACGAGCAGAAAGAGCATGTAATGAAACAAGTTATAGGCCGCGAACAAGCCGACGATGATCGTCGCCGATATCAAGGCAATATCCACGCATTGCTCCTTTGGAGGTCACGTCCTCACGGCACGGCGGTCGCGCGCAGCATTGCCTATCTGGCGACGATTTTCGCTGTCGCGCCGACGACTTCATACAACCTGTGGATTAGAAATACGCCCGTTCTTCGACGATTCCGACGGGCGAGGGGCTGATCCGTCCGGGGCAAACCAACTATGATGGCGCATGCGCCCGATACCGCTGGGAGCGAAGGGAACTTTCACGCTGCACGTGACGCCCGCGCATCTCGCCAACCAGTTCAAGGATGCGATGCTGCCGCCCGTGTTCGCCACGCCGATGATGATCCTGGCCATGGAAAACGCCGCGCTCAACGCCATGCGCGGCTATCTCGATCCCGGCGAGAGCGCGGTGGGCACCGCCGTCGACGTCCGCCATCTGGCGGCGACGCCGGTCGGCCACGAGGTGACGGCCGAGGCCGAGGTGACCCGCGTTGACGGCCGCCGCGTCGCGTTCAAGGTCACGGCGCGCGACGAGATGGAGGAGATCGGCCGCGGCACTCATGAACGCGTGGTGGTCGACATGCGCCGTCTCGACGAACGGCTGTCCACCAAACGCAAATCCGAAGCATGAAATCTGCGACCACCTGCCGGTTCGCATCGATCCTGTCGCGTGCCACCCGAGCGACGTGATGGCATCACTTCCCGCGCGGCACGTTCAGGCTCGCATCGTAGAACTTCAAGGCGGCGTCGCCGATCGACGCATGGATCTTGCCGCGGTCGATGCCGGGAGCGTCGATGCAGGCTTGCGGAAATTCATTTCTTCCATCCTCGTTGCACTCGTTGATGAATATGTCGTGGTCGACCCGGCCGGGGATGACGTAAAGCTCGGCATGCGGGATATGTCGCGCGGCGAACTCGGCGTTGTGCTTGGGCGGCGCCTGGGTATCGCCCGCGCCGACTGTGATGTAGGTCGGCACGGTCAGCTGCCGCAGTCCGGCCTCATCCATGCCGAAGGCCTGCACGATCCCGGGCGCCATTGCGAACACGGCCTTGACCCGTTTGTCGTGCACGTCGAGCGCCGGGGCCGCGTCGAGCGGCAGTTCGTTGCGCAGATATTCCGGCACCATCTGATTGTTGCGCCAACCGCGTTGGAAGGCGAGGTACTTTTCGGGATTGATCCTCGCGCCGCCGACCCAGAGCGCGGTGAAGCCGCCTTGCGAATGGCCGGCGACGCCGATCCGATCCGCGTCGATGGACTTGCCCCAGAACGGGTCGTTCAGCAGGAAGCTGATGCTGAGCCCGATGTCGCGCGGGCGTTGCCAAAGCTTGTTCGCGAGGTAGGCAATCGTCGAGTCGTAGGTGTTGGCGCGGTAATGGTTGAGCGCGGCCACGATGTAACCATGCGCAGCCAGAAACTCGGCGAACCAGGCGTAGTAGAGGCCGTTGCTGCCGCGCCCATGGGAGAACATGACGAGCGCATGCTTCGAGGTGCCGAACGCCGGCTCGGCATCCTTGTAAAGGTTGAGCTTGGTGAAGAACGGCATGACAAACGGCGCGGCAGGCCGCTCGCGGATCGCGGCGGGATAGAACACGCTCAGCGTCAGATGGCGGCCGCCCTCGTGCGGGTCGATGTATTCGAGCTCTCGGATCCCGACCGGAAAGCTGGCGCCGCCTTGCGGGCTTTGTGCGAGCGTTGCAGCGGGAGAAGCCGGCAGCAGCGTCGCGCAGAGGAACGCGCGGTGCGCGGCGACCGCCCGCCGGTGGACGGACAGGAAAAATTTCCGGATAAAGTCCGGCACATCGTGATTGCGCATGCGCCAGTTCTCTCCTCTACTCAATGCGAATGCAAGCCGGCGCAGGAGGGACTGGGTCCCCGCAACGGGGTCGCCGCGACGCATAGCGCGTTCACGCCCGTCTTCGACGGGCTATGGACGCGCGTAAACGCGCTTTTGCTGTCGCGGGGTGCCCCTCGCGGGGACGAGCGGATTTTCACGAGCCCGTCTCCTCCCGCGAGGTGCGCGGCATTGATTTGTGATCCCGCGTCCTAGTATGAGCAATGGCAATGAACGCCATTCGCTCGATCGTGCATCCGACCGATTTTTCCGATTTGAGCGCGGCGGCGTTCGCCCACGCGTTGCGGATCGCCTTGGCGGCCAGGAGCAAATTGCATCTGTTGCACGTGTCGCAATACGACGCCGCCGAAGCCCTGGCGTTCCCGCACGCGCAGCGCCTGCTCGCCCAATGGGGGCTCTCCGGCGAGGACGATCCGCCATGGATGATCGCGAACAAGCTCGGAATTGAAGTCGAGAACATTCGCATCAAATTGCAAGAACCGACCCAGGCCATCGTCGACTTTTTGAGCGAGCACGGGAGCGACCTCGTCGTGATCGCCACCCACGGGCGCGACGGCGTTTCGCACTGGCTGCAGGGGTCGGTGGCGGAAGGTGTATTCCGCCGTTCCGCCATCCCGACGCTGTTCATCGCGCCGGGCGCGCGCGGTTTCGTCGATCAAGTCAGCGGCGACGTCCAGCTCAAGCGCGTGTTGATTCCGGTCGATTTCTCGCCGCCGCCGTATCGCGCCATCGAAGCGATTCAGCGCTTCGGTCGACTGTTGACCGGCGCGAATATCGCGGTTGATCTCCTTCATGTCGGTGAGGCCGCGCCGCCGCTGCGCGCCGCGTCGTCGAGCGCCCTGCCGCCGGTCATCCTTCGATCCGGCAACGTCGTGAAATCGATTGTGGACGCCGCCATCGAATTCGACGTCGACTTCATCGGCATGCCGACGGCGGGACATCACGGCGTTCTCGATGCGCTACGCGGCAGCACCACCGAGCGCGTGATCCGCCATGCGCCGTGTCCGGTCTTCGCGCTCTCCGCCGCGCCGCCGCGTTCGGGGTGATAGCAGCGCCAACGCGTCGCTCGACATCCGGGCTTGGCGCGCTTCCTCCATCGAGTAATATGCGCAATCACCGCCCGCCGGTTCGGGCAGCATCAAGCCCGTCGGCAGGCAATAGAACGGCTGAAGACAAAGCCGCGCGGCTGCGGCGCGTCTCGATTGCAAGCGACGCGCGTCGGCGGATCCGCAACCAAGAGGGGGACGCCCATGACCGACATCGTCGCTTTGCGGCAGCCGTGGTATCGCGGCCTCAACCGCCACCAGTGGAACATCCTGCTCGCCGCCAATCTCGGCTGGCTGTTCGACGGCTTCGAATTGTATGCGCTGATCTTGACGGTCGGTCCGGCCATGCGCTCCTTGCTCGAGCCGTCGCAGTATCCGCAGATTCCCGCCTACATCGGCACGGTCGTCGCCATCACGCTGCTGGGCTGGGGGATCGGCGGCATCGTCGGCGGCGTGCTCGCCGATTACATCGGGCGCAAGCGCACGATGATTCTGGCGATATTAGCCTACTCGATCACGACCGGGCTCACCGCGATCTCGTTCGATTGGATATCGTTCGCGATTCTGCGGTTCCTTGTCGGCATTGCGATCGGTTCGGAATGGGCGACCGGTTCGTCGATGATGGCCGAGCTGTGGCCCGATCACGCCCGCGGCCGCGGCGCCGGCCTCATGCAATGCGGTATCGGCATCGGCAACTTCCTCGCGGCCTTTGTATGGCTCTATGTCGGCGCGTTCGGCCCCGAGTCCTGGCGGTATTTGTTTCTCATCGGCATCCTGCCGGCGCTGCTGACGTTGTGGATTCGCACGGCGATCCCGGAATCGGGCAAGTGGGAGCAGATCAACGAGCGGCGCAAAGCGGCGCGCGCACGCCAACGCAGCGGAACCGAGTTGGTGGCGGAGGAGCACGCCCTGACGCGCTTCACCGCCGCGGATCTGTTCGTCAACGCGGAGATCCGTCGGCGCACGACGATCGCGCTGTTGCTGTCGCTCACGACCACCTTGGCCTGGTGGGCCATCTCGTCATGGCTGCCGCCCTACACCGCCGCGCTCGCGACCAAGGCCAACCTGCCGCCGCAGCAATGGGCCGCCTATGCCGGGATGGCCTACAATTTTGGCGGCGTCCTCGGCTACATCTGCCTGGGCTTCCTCGCCGACTGGATCGGGCGCCGGCCGACCGCCATGCTCTACTTCGCCATGGCGTTCGTCATGACGCCGGTCTTGTACCTATGGACGCAGGATCTCAACCTGCTGTTGCTCGCCGCCGCCATCAACGCGTTCTTCACGTTGGGGCAGTATTCGTGGATGCCGGTGTGGCTGCCCGAGCTGTTTCCGACGCGCTCGCGCGGCACCGGCATCGCGTTCGTGTTCAATGCGCCGCGCTTCATTGCATTCCTCGGCCCGCTGTTCGCCGGCACGCTGATCGTGCAATTCGGCGGCTACGGCAAGGCCGCGATGATCTTCGCCTGCATCTACTTCCTCGGATTCGTGGCCGCGCCCTTCCTGCCGGAAACAAAAGGAAAGCCGCTGCCGGAAGACGTGTGAATTCGATTCGAATAGCGGAGAGCGATTTCAGAAAACGGAATCAAATCGAAGCGCCTCAGCGGCCATTGGCCGCGCGCCAGCGCTTGAATTCCTCGCGCGCCTCCGGCCCCGGCGGATAGATGCCGAAGATCGAGCGGCCTTCCGCGACCTTCTCCTGCACGAAATCCTCGAACGCCGTTTGCTCGAACGCCTCCTCCGCCACCTCCTCGGCAATGTGCTGCGGGATCACCGCAACGCCCTCGTCGTCGCCGACCAGGATGTCGCCGGGATAGACAGGCACCTCGCCGCAGGCGATCGGGACGTCGAGGTCGACCGCGTGATGCCTGATCAGGTTGGTCGGCGCCGCCGCCGCGGCGTGATAGGCGGGAAAGGGCATGCGCGCGATCCGCGGCGAGTCGCGCAAGCCGCCGTCGGTGACGATGCCGGCTACGCCACGCTTCCACAGCCGCGTGACCAGAATCCCGCCGGCGGAGGCCGCCGACGCGTTGCGGCGGCTGTCGATCACGAAGACATGGCCGGGCGGACATTCTTCCACGCCCTTGCGCTGGGGATGGCTGCGGCCTTCGAACACGCCCAGGTGATCGAGGTCTTCCCGCGCCGGAATGTAGCGCAGTGTGTAGGCCGGACCGACCATCGCCGGCCCGCCCGGATTGAGGCGATGGATGCCCTGGATGAAGGTGTTGCGAAAGCCGCGCTTGAACAGCACGGTGGTGAGGGTGGCGGTGGAGACCGCCGTCAACTTCTCCCGGCTCTTCTCGCTGAGTGGCATGGCGACCCCCTTCGTCCGAGCGAACGTTTGCGCCCTCCCGGCGGGTTGTCAATTCTTGTCGCCCAACGTCTCGGCTTGTATACGAGCGCCGAACCTTCGGAGGGGTCGTTTGACGGAGCAGCGCCATGGCGGCGACTGACAAGCTGTTCGCGGGATCGATCCCTGAAATCTACGATCGGTTCTTGGTTCCCCTCATCTTTGAATCCTACGCGCGTGACCTCGCCGAGCGGCTGGCCAGCCTGGAACCGCGGGAGGTCTTGGAAACGGCCGCGGGAACCGGCGTCCTGACACGAGCGATGGCGTCGCGGCTGCCCGCGCAAGCGCGCGTCGTGGCAACCGATCTCAATCAGCCTATGCTCAGTCATGCGCAAGGGCAGTCGCGCGATGGTCGGATCACGTGGCGACAGGCCGATGCGCTTGCTCTGCCGTTCGAAGATCAAAAGTTCGACGTCGTAGCCTGCCAGTTCGGCGCGATGTTCTTTCCCGACAAGGTGCAGGGTTATCGCGAGGCGCGCCGCGTGCTGAAACCGGGCGGCCATTTCTTTTTCAACGTGTGGGACCGAATCTCCGAAAACGAGTTTGCCGATGTCGTAACGCAAGCGCTGGCGACGCTCTTTCCGCAAGACCCGCCTCGCTTCATGGCCCGCATCCCGCATGGCTATCACGATGTGGAAAAAATTCGCGTGGAGCTCATGGCGGCGGGATTTAAGGGGATTTCCATCGAGACGGTCGATGGCAAAAGCCGCGCCTCTTCGCCGCGCGATCCTGCGATTGCCTACTGCGAAGGGACTCCACTGCGGAACGAAATCGAGGCCCGTGATGCATCGCGCCTGGAAAGCGCCACGACAGCGGCGGCCGAAGCGCTCGAGCGTCGATTTGGCAAGGGACCGATCGAAGGCCGCATCAGGGCGCACGTGATCGCCGCCGTTTGCTAGAATGTTTTCGATGGCCGCATGTGTGCGCGCGGCCTCTACTCCGCGGTCGGATAGGACCAGGGGCAGGCCTGCTCGTGGGTGCGGCCGAGCGGGTCCCACTCCTCGAGCGTATCCCAGATCTGCTCGGCCGCCGCCTGGGCTTGCGCGCGCAACTTGGCGAAATCGACGCCCGGAATGACGGCGCCTTCCATCACCACCTTGCCGTCGACGATGACGGTGTCGACGTCGTCGCCGACGCCGCACTCCACGATGCTCTTGACGGGATCGCGCACCGGTCCGTAGCGCAGCGTGTCGCGACCCGAGAGATCGATGACGATGATGTCGGCAAGCGCGCCGGGCGCAAGGCGCCCGATATCGTCGCGGCCGACCGAGATCGCGCCGCCGACGGTCGCGGCGCGCAACACGTCCGCCGACGTCGCGGCAAAATACGTATGGCCGGTGATTTTGCCGAGGTAGGACGCGGTGCGCATGTTCATGATCATGTCGCGCGGATAAGTATCGGAACCGAGGCACAGGTTGACGCCCGCTTGCTGGTAGCGCTGCCAGTTGTCGAGCGTGCGCGCGCGGCGAACGATGTTGATCGGGCAGTGCGATACGCTGACCTCGGCGCGGCCCATGAGCTCGAGATCGCAGTGCGCCGAATAGTTGAGGTTGGGGTTGTCCGAGATGAAGTTGCCGTGCCCGATATTGAGGGTGGGGCGCAGCATGCCGAGGTCGTCCAACAGCTCGATCGGCGTCTTCATGTGCTCTTTCACGACCTCGTAGAATTCGATCACGCTGTAGGCGGCGTGCGTTGCCATCGGTAGCTTGTGCTCGTCCGCGGCCCGCGTGGTGTCTCGCAGCAGCTCGACGCTCGAGGTCTCCACCTCGCGCGGAACCAGAATGCCGCGCACGCGGCCGTCTGCCGCGCCGTCGTTCTTTGCAATCCACGCCAGCGCGGTCTTGAGGCCCTCGCGGCCGAGCTCGTCGTTGCGCACGCGTTTGAGCCGCCCGCTCGCGTCGGCAACCCAGCGGCCGCAGTCGTATCCCGGCGCCAGATAGGCGCGGCTGCCGAGGCGGGTGACCTCGGCCAGCAGCGCATCCTGCACGCTGAGCTGGCTGCCGTATTCGACGAAGGTCGTCACCCCGTTGCGTATGAGCTCGGCCACGGTGAAGGCGGCGTTGAGCTCGAAGGCGGCCGCCGATCCGGCATCGCCATGCTTGAGGTAGCGCGGATCGCCCTTGACGACCTTGCCCTCCTTCGGAACGGAAATCTCCAGAAACGGCTGACCGTAATACATCGGCCGGCCGGTATCGGTGATGAGCCGATGCGAGGCGCGGTGGCCGGAATGGACGTGGGTGTCGATGAAGCCGGGCGAAACCAGCTTGCCCTTCGCGTTGATGACCTTGTCGACCTTGCCGTCGAATCCTTTGCCGACGTGGAGGATCTTGTTGCCCTCGAACACGAGTTCTCCGTCGCGGATGAGGGTGTGATGCCCGCGCTCATGGCCCACGATCCACGTCGCCTCGATTTTGGTGCGCATGCTGTCTCCCCTCGACCGAGCCGCAGACGTTGGAGTGCATTTCTGTGAAATGGAATCAGCGCGACGTTGTGCATCAAATACAAAGAATGCGCGTTGGTCACTGCGCCCCGATGCCCGCCGCGCGAATGAGTTTTGCCCGCTTGGCGATGTCGGTGCGGATTTGAGCCGCAAACTCCTCGGGCGTATTTCCGATCGGTTGAAAACCGAGCGCCGCCAGCTGCTCCTTCATGGTCGGCCGCGCGATGATGTCGACGACCTCGCGATGAAGGAGCGTGGTGATCTCCTTGGGCGTTCCCGCCGGCGCGAGCAGCGCGAGCCAGTCGTCGCACTCGATGTCAGGATGGCCGGCCTCCGCCATGGTCGGCACCTCCGGCAGCGCCGCCATCCGCGTCCCGCTCATCACCGCCAGCGCGCGCAGCCGGCCGTCCTTGACCTGCGGCGCCGCCGTTGCCGCGCTGGTGAAGCCGATCGGGGTGTGGCCCGCGACCATCGAGGCGATCGCCGGCCCCGAGCCGTTGAAGGGGACGTGCACGAGGTCGAGACCGAGCGTCAGGCGGAACGTTTCGCCCACGAGATGGCTGGCCTGCCCGACCCCCGCGGACGCGTAGCCGTACTTGCCGGGGCTGGCCTTGATCAACGCGATCAGCTCGTCGACGGTCCGCGCCGGCAGCGACGGGTTCACGCTGAGCGCCACCACGTTGGCGACGGCGATCGTGACGGGGTCGAAGTCCTTGTAGGGGTCATAGGGGATCGTGCTGTAGAGGCTCGGATTGACGACGTAGCTGCTGGCCACGACGAGAATCGTATAGCCGTCGGGCGCCGCCTGCGCGGCCCGGCCGATGCCGATATTGCCGCCGGCGCCCGGGATGTTCTCCACGTAGAACTGCTTGCCGGTGCTCTCAGATAGCTTTTGCGCGATGAGGCGAGCGAACACATCGGTCGGGCCGCCGGCCGCGAGCGGAACGATCATGCGCACGGGTCGCGTCGGATAGGCCTGCGACCACGCCGATCGTGCGAGGATCGGAGCGGCGACGGTGCCGCCGGCGAGCGACAGGAATCGGCGGCGAGCCAAAGTCATGGCATTTCCCGGTTCACGGAGGGCCAAGAGCGCGCGCGTGCGGCGCACAGACCCCGGCAGGAATAGTCTACGATCCCAGGCAGCTGTTGAGGAAGTC